>Ga0247825_10002632_pt1 | contig 11851 bp, 9 predicted proteins | sample 13C_Vanillin_Day_FD_194413 | JGI IMG/M metagenome (GOLD analysis project Ga0247825, IMG submission 194413) | Soil microbial communities from agricultural site in Penn Yan, New York, United States - 13C_Vanillin_Day48 | ecosystem: Environmental > Terrestrial > Soil > Agricultural land | place... | reverse complement strand
GTCGTGGCTGACGCCGACGCTGCCGCTGATGGCGGAAAACAACCCGCGCGTGGTGTTCGAGCGGCTGTTCGGGTCGAGCGAGAGCACCGATGCGCGTGTGCGCGCATCCCGCCTCCGACGCGACCGCAGCATCCTCGACTCGGTGACGGCCCGCGTGCGCGAGCTGCAGCAGACACTCGGCCCCACCGACAACCGCAAGGTCAGCGATTACCTCGAGTCGCTGCGCGACGTCGAACGGCGGATCCACAAGGCCGAGGAACAGAGCACGAAGGAGATTCCGGACGTGAGCCGTCCCGCGGGCGTGCCCGACGGCTTCCAGCCCCACGTGGAGCTGCTCTATGACCTGCAGCTCCTCGCCTACCAATCCGACCTCACCCGCGTGATCACGTTCATGTACGGCCGCGAGCAAACCGGCCGGCCCTACCCGCAGATCGGCATCAACGAGCCCCACCATCCGCTGACACACCATCAGAACGATGCCGCAAAGATGGCGAAGTGCACCGTCATCCAGACCTATCACGTCCGGCTGTTCGTCTCGTACCTCGAGAAGCTCCAGGCGACGCCGGACGGCGACGGGACACTGCTCGACAACGTCCTGCTGCTCTACGGCGGCGGCATCAGCAACAGCGATCGCCACACGCATGGTCCGTTGCCGACGCTGCTGGTGGGCGGTGGGGCGGGCACGCTGCAAGGCGGGCGGCACCTCGTGTATCCGGCAGACACGCCGCTCACCAATCTCCAGCTGACGCTGCTGCACAAGATGGGCGTGCCGGCCGAGCGGCTGGGCGACAGCACCGGTCGGTTCAGCGAACTCTCGGACCTCGCGTAGCGTGGCCGCGGGTCTTCAGACCCGCCTCATGGAACGGCACTGTCCAGGCCGCGGGGTCTTCAGACCGCCTCAGGAACGGCTTCTACTCGCAAGCGCCGGGTACGATCCGCACCTTCGACACCTTGAACTCCGGGACCACTCCCAGCGTGCCGGCGCCGCCACCGGCCTGCTGGATCGCGATCGCCGCCTGGGACGGATCCTGCGCAACGCCTCGCGCGCCGCCGGACGGGGGAGGCCACAGGCCCCCCTTGACCGCGAGTCCTCCCTTGTCAGGTGAGCCGCCGCCGACGAGCTCGACGCGCTGGCCCGCGAACTTCCGAAGCCCCTTGCCGGTGAGCCGGTACTCGCGGATGCCATCGGTTTCCGCGAAGGTGTATTGCCCTGACGGGGCTGGTTTGGCGCTGACGCAGCCGGTCATCGTCACCGGAGGCGCCGGGGGTGGCTTCGGCGCATCAGCCTGCTGGGCACGGAGCGTGGCGCCCAGGAACGCGGTGGCGACGAGTGCGGCAATCAGGGTGGTGGGCATCGGCTTCCTCCGCGACCAGTTGGAACGTCTTTGTACACCGAATCGGCACCCTGTGACCGTCAGTTCTTCGAATATGTGTCGATGACGCGCTCGAGGGCCCGCCGGCAGACCTCGCAGAAGAAGTCGGCGCGGGTGAACATGATGCAGTCGGCCGCTGGCCGGTAGTAGCCCGTCGCTTCGTAGCGTGCGCCCTCGAAGGCGCCGACGATGCCTCGGAACTTCGCGAACATCTCGGTGTCGTCCCGTTTGTTCCGGGCGAAGAGCGCTTCCATCTCCGTTTCGGGACGGTTGTCGGCGCGCAGCCTCGTCCGCACCTCCTGGTAGGCGCGCGACCGCGTTTCGTACGCCTCTTTCGGCCACGGCGTGGGCAGCGGCATCCCCGGCGTGACCAGGTCCTTCCATTTCAACGCGGCGGAATCGAGGAGCGCCGTGACGTTCGGCTCCCACGGCTCTTCCCGTGTCGTCGAGGGCAGGTAGGCCACCGGAGACGTGTAGTACTCGTCGGCGAGCGCGGCGAAGTGATGGCCGAACTCGTGCACGAAGATATACGGCGCCTCGGCGCTGTCGGCAGCCACCGTGCTGTAGAGGCCGTAGATCCCGCCGCCCCCGTATGTCCGCCCATTGACGACGATCTCGACCACGTCGTACGGGGCATACGACGCGTGGCGGCGGAACGCCTTGTTGTCGAACGCCAGGACGTAGCGCTCCGAGCCGAACGCATCGTAGGTACTGCTCACCGGATTGCTGCGGTGGACGCCGGTGGACGGACGCGAGATGCCGGATTCACGGGCCGCGGGCACGAGCCCCCACACGTTGAAGTCGCGCCGGCGCTCCTTGAACGGCGAGGTGGCGAAAAGCACGGCGAGCAGGCGCCGCGAATCGGCCTCGAACTTCCGGCGCTCGGCTGCCGTGTAGCCGTCGCCGAGCAGCAGCAGGTCCACCTTCGTCGCCGGATCGCCGTTGCGCTCGAACTCGATCACCGCGCCGGGCGACGGGTCCGGCCGCGCCGTGTTCACGAACATGTTCTTCGGATCGACCGGGGCCGTCCAGAGGTCGCGCCAGGTGGTGCCGCTGCCCATGCGCCTGCGGATGGTCACCGTGACGGGCGCAGTCGGCATCGGGAAGCGCACCGACTCGTGGAACGTCCGCGTCACCTTGGTGGCCTCGTCGGTGGTGGACCACTCGTCGAAGATCGACCCGAAGCCGCGCGAGTAGAGGAGGCGCTTTGACGCCGCGTCGCGGACGTCGAAGCCGTAGGCGCCGTACTGCAGCTCGTCCTGGCCGTGCGCGGGGTGACCCGACCACGCGGCCGGCTCCACCACCGCTTCGTCGAACGAGAAGAGCTCCTGTTTCGCGTCGCCCGTGTGGAAGTAGTCCACCCGCATGGTGCGCAGCCCGGGCGTGGTGGGGGCCTGGGCGGCCACGGCGGTGACGGCCAGCAGCGGAATCAGCAGCGCGCGCATCGGACCTCCTCGAAAAGGGTATGGGCGACGAAATCTTAGCAATGCCGGCCGGGACCCGCCTCTATAACTACTTGGAAGGAGTTGACGGGTGTTCTGCCGTCCAGGACAATTGCGCCTGCATGAAGGCTATCTGCATCGCGGTCGTGTTGGCGTTGTCGGCGACTTCGGCCGGCGCCCAATGGCTGAAGCACCCCACTCCCGGACTGCCGCGGACGGCCGACGGCAAGCCAAACCTGTCGGCGCCCGCACCGCGCACCGCCGACGGCAAGCCGGACTTCACCGGCATCTGGGCGTCCGCTGGCGGCCAGGAAAACCTTGGCGGCCTCGCGACACTCCGCGTCGATCCCGCAGACATGAAGCCGTGGGCCAGGGACCTGCAGCGCGAGCGCGGACATGACTACTTCAAGAGCCGCCCCGAGTTCATGTGCCGTCCCAGCGGGGTCGAGGCCGAAGCCCTCGAGCGCGAGAAGCGCATCCTGCAGACGCCGGCGATGATCGCGGTCCTGAACGCCAACCAGACCTACCGGCAGATCTTCCTGGACGGGCGACAGCTCGAAAAGGACCCGGCCCCCATGTGGCAGGGCTTCTCCGTCGGCCGCTGGGAAGGCGACACGCTGGTGGTCGAGAGCAACGGGTTCAACGACAAGACGTGGCTGAACAACGTCGGCCTGCCGCACACGGAGAAGCTCCGCGTCACGGAACGCTACACGCGCCCGAGCCTCGGCCGCCTCAACGTCGACGTGACCTACGACGATCCCGACGCCTACAACAAGCCGTTGAAGGTGTCACTGAGGATGCGACTGGTCACGGACACCGAGATGCTCGAAGAGGTGTGCGAGGCCAAACAGGAGTTCTGGACCGGCAGCGTCTCGGACCTCGAGAAGACCCGGGTGCAGGTCTCGGAAGAGACGATGCGCAAGTACGTCGGCTATTACGAGGGGTACTGGCGGGCCAACCTTCGCAAGGTGACGATGTCGCTCAAGGACGGCGCACTGCACGCCACTGGGCTGCTGATTCCAGAAGCGGTGCCGTTGATCCCTGAATCCGACACGATCTTCACCAGCGAGGAAGGCGTGTCGTACAAGTTCGTGATGGACGACAGCGGCAAGGTCATTCGCGTCGAAGAGATTCATCGCGGCGGCAACTACGTCCTCAATCGCAAGAAGTAGGAGTCAATTCATGACACGTCGTCTCAGTGCGGCCGTCGCCGCCGCCGTCCTAGTTGGTGCCACGCTTTACGCCCAGGGACCGCCACCCGCCACGCCTTCTCGCGCGCAGGCGCCCGAGCCGTGGCGCCGGACCGGCGCGCGACCGTGCGTGCGGCCGGGCAGCGGGTTCGCGCAGTGCGCCGCGCCAGCCAGTGTCACAGCCGTTCGTGCCGGTCGCCTGTTCGACAGCGTCGCCGGCCACATGCTCACTAATCAGGTGGTGGTCATCACGGGCGAGAAGATCACGGCCGTCGGCCCCGAGTCCTCGGTCAGGATTCCGGCGGGCGCCCGCATCATCGATCTGAGCCGCGCCACGGTGGTGCCAGGGCTGGTCGACGCGCACACGCACATGTTCAACGACCCGGTCCAGGGGTGGTCGCCCGAGCGGATGACGCTCATGGCCGTCTCGAACCTGCAGGCCGACCTGTATAGCGGCGTCACCTCGGCGCGCGACATGGGCTCGCACAGCAACGGCTACGCCGACGTGGACGTCCGCGACATGATCAACGAGGGCGAGATCGATGGCCCCCGCTTCCAGGTGGCGGGCCGCGGCATCGTGTGGGGCGCCCAACCGCCTCAGCCCGGCGCCACACCCAACCCGCGCTCGGCCATCGTGGTCCGCTCGGCCGAGGAGGGGCGCGCCGCGGTCCGCGAGCACGTCGAGAAAAAGGTGGATCACATCAAGCTGTATCCCGGCGGCGGGTACTCGTTCAGCCCCACCGGCGAAGACCAGTACCAGACCACCTACCCGCTCGCGGTGCTGCAGGCAATCATCGACGAGACGCACAAGAGCGGCCGGAAGGCCGGCTGCCACGTGTACGGCGGCGAGGGGCTGCAGAACGCCATCACCGCCGGCTGCGACACCATCGAGCACGGCTACGGACTGAGGCAGCCGCAACTCGATGAGATGGCGAAGAAGGGGATCGCGTACGACGTGACGTTCGCGCGCTACAGCTCGCCGTACATGGACGACAACGACGCGAAGAACACGGGCGGCAAGTACCGCATCGTTCCGATCTACGAGCGCGCCATGAAGATGGCGATCGCCACGCCCAAGCTCGCCGTGCTGTTCGGCACCGGCGTGGACGGCACCTTCTTTCCACACGGCACGAACACCGTTGAGCTCGAAAAACTGGTCAAGCAAGGTGGCATGGCGCCGGCGCGGGCCATCCAGTCGGCCACGATCACCAACGCCACCATGATGGGGTGGCAGAACGAGGTCGGCTCGATCGCTGTCGGCAAATTCGCAGATCTCGCCGCGGTGTCCGGCGACCCGCTCGCAGACATCACCGAGCTGCAGCGCGTCCGCTTCGTGATGAAGGGCGGCAAGGTGATCCGTCAGGATTTCGGAGCCTCGCCAGCAAGCGCCACCCGCTGACCGCTCCCGCCCTCCTCGACCGGGCTCCATCCCCGGGCCGCCGGTGGATGGAGCCGGTTCTTCATGCCCAGTCAGTTCTCGACCATCGGCTTCAGCATCACGTCGGGTGAAGATCTTGCCGCGCTCGCCAGCCAGGTGGCTGGCAAGGCCGACCGCATCTCCACACCGCCTGGCGAGTACCTGAAGTGGGCGCCGCCCTCCGGCGAGCAGCTCTGGCTGCAGATCAGCCCTGAGGGCGACGCCATGGGAATGAGCGCGCATTTTGCCGGCAAGTCGTCGGTGCGTGTGGCCCTGGAGGCACGGGTGGCGCGGCCGTCGCACACCCCGCTCGACGGCACCTTCCTCGCGTGGGCCAATCCACCGGCCGGGGCCCCCGTCGGCGGCGACTATCCTTTCGCGTTCGACTGTCCCGACGCGGCCACGCACCTGGACCTGGCACTGCCGGCGACCATCACCGCACAGGTGGCGGCCTTCGCGCAGCAGGTGTCGCTCTACGACTCGCCCGCCGCGTTCACGTCGTCACAGGGGAGCCCGTCACGGTCGTTCATCCCGTCGGGTCTGGTCTCCCCGTCCGGCGAGCCGGTGAGCCCGCCTGAATCGCATGCACTCATCGCGGGGCACGTGCTCGAGGCCGACACCCGCCTGAACGCCGTGAGCGGAACGCCCTATTGGTGGGCCCTCGTCGACAGCCTCGGCGGTACGTTCGACGTCGTCATCGATCCCAAGCTGCTGCCGGATCAGCCGCGATCCGGGCAGGTGATGTCCGGATGGTTCTGGCTCTCGGGGCGCCTCCTCACGGACGCGCCGCGCCGCGCGTCCGGCTGGTGGCAGCGCCTCGCCGGCCGATCGTAGGGCACGCCTCGCAGGGCGCGGCTCGTAGGACGCGGCTTCAGCCGCGCCGGCCGCCCCCCCCGGGGCGAGGCTCAGCTCTGGACCCAGCGCTGGGGCTTGCCGGTGCCGTCGTCGGTCCCCTTGATGTACCAGTTCTTGCCCAGGGGATCGTGGTCCATCGTGGTCATGAAATCGAACGGGGCCTGGAACTCGATGTAGTCGAACCCGGAATCGGAAGCGGCGAGCTGATGCCACTCGCCCGCCGGGATCAGTACCAGGTCGCCCGGGCCCACGGGACGGCTGCCGGCATCGTCCTTCACCTCGCCCGTTCCTTTCTCGATGAAATAAAAATGCTCGGGCGTCACCGGGCTCGTCTTCGACGGATGGTGGACGTGCCGCGGCGAGTGCGCCTGGGGGGCGTAGGCCATGCGGCCCAATTGCAGATCCCACGACTCCGAGAGTCCTGTTTCCTTGTTCACCCAGAACGTGCGTTCGCGACTCGCCTTCTCATCGATGAGCGACCGAAGCTGCGCCTCGACGAACACGTAGCCGCGCGGCGATGCCGAGTCGGTCGGGCGGGCGGTGTGCTTGGGCACCGACACCAGGAGCAGGACCAGCGGCGCGCCCGCGGCGGTCATCGTCGCCTCTTCGCCCGGCTCGAGATAGACGCCGGCCCGGCGCGGCAGCGCGTGCTCCTCGAGGCGGCCGCCGGCAGTATGGGCGAGGTGGGCGCCCTGCCCTTCCATGACATAGAGGACCTGCGTGCGGTCGTCGCTCGACGCCAGCCGGCACGACTTCCCCACCTCGACGTCCAGAAGTGCAACCCGCACACGGGTCCCTTCCTCGTCCGGGCCCAGGATGCTCCGGAGGTGCCCCGCGGCCACTGGAGTCTTCGGTGTGCTCGCGGCGTTGATCACTTTGATCATGTCGTGCTCCCCCCGCGCTACTGCCAGATCTTCACGCGCTGTTCCGGCGCCAGATACAGGCGGTCGCCGGGCTGGACGCTGAACGCGGTGTACCACGCATCGACGTTGCGCACGGCGCCGTTCACCCGCATCACCGGCGGCGCATGCGGGTTGGACAGCACGAGCGCGCGCAACTCCTCGTCCCGATACTTCGATCGCCAGACCTGGCCGTACGCCAGAAAGAAACGCTGGTCGCCGGTGAGGCCGTCGATGACCGGCGGCTCCTGGCCCCCCCGCGACCGCCGGTAGGCCTGATAGGCCACGCCCAGGCCGCCGAGGTCGCCGATGTTCTCGCCGAGCGTGAGCTGCCCGTTCACCTTGAGCCCGGGCAGCGCCTCGAAGGCGTTGTACTGCGCGACCAGCCCCTTCGATCGCGCGGTGAAGGCGTCGCCGTCCGCCTTGGTCCACCAGTCCGCGAGGGTGCCGCTCGCGTCGTAGAGCCGCCCCTGGTCGTCGAAGCCGTGGCCGATCTCGTGCCCGATCACGCTGCCGATACCGCCGTAGTTCACCGCGTCGTCGGCGTTCGGATCGAAGAAGGGCGCCTGCAGGATGGCCGCCGGGAAGGTGATCTCGTTCGTGCCGGGGAAATAGTAGGCGTTGACCGTCTGGGGCGTGATGAACCACTCGTCCTTGTCGACGGCCTTGCCCAGCTTGGCCAGATCGAAGCGCCAGGACCACAGCTCCGCGGCGCGCACGTTGGCCAGCAGCGCGCCCGGCGTGATGGCCATCGACGCGTAGTCCTTCCACTTCGCGGGATAGCCGATCTTCACGCGCAGCGTCGACAGCTTCTCGAGCGCCTTGGCGCGCGTGGCGGGGCCCATCCACGCCAGCGTCTCGATGTTCGCCTTGTAGGCCGCGATCAGGTTGGCGACGAGCGCATCGATCTTGGCCTTGGATTCGGGCGGAAAATGCCGCTTCACGTAGACCTGGCCGATGGCCTCGCCGAGCCCGCGGTTGACCAGGTCGACGCCGCGCTCCCAGCGCTCGCGCTGCTTCTCGCGACCCGACAGCGTCTTGCCGTAGAACGCGAAGTTCTCGTCGTCGATCGCCTTGGGCAGGTACGGCGCGTGGTTGTGGACGTGGTGATACGTCAGGTACGCCTTCCAGTCCTCCAGCGGCTGCGACGCCACGAGCGCGGCGACGCCGGTGAGCGCGCTCGGCGTGTTGGCGTTGAACCGGTCCCAGCCCCCCACCTCCATCGCGTCGAACATCGCCTGCCAGTCGAGGCCGGGCGCAAACGCCTTCACCTCGCTCCGGGTCTTGGGGTTGTAGTTGGCGATCGCGTCGCGCCTCCGTTCGGCCGCCCAGTGCGCCTGGGCGATGCGGGTTTCGAGCGCGGTAATCCGGGCCGCCTTGGCCTCGGCGTCGGCCATGCCGGCGAGCGCCAGCATCCGCCCGACATGCGCCGCGTACGCCGCGCGGGTTTCCTTCAGCTTCGGATCGTCCTTGAGGTAGTAATCGCGGTCGGGCATCCCCAGGCCGGACTGCACCAGGTTGACGAAATACGCGTCGGGATTCTTGTCATCCGCCCCGATGTAGACGCCCACGGGCGACTGGAAGCCCTGCTCGCCGAAGAGCCGCGACAGCTCCCCCGTCGTCTTCACGGCGGCGATGCGATCGAGATCCGGCCTGAGCGCGGCGATGCCGGTGGCCTCGATGCCGGCGGTGTCCATGAACGAGGCGAAGTAGTCGCCGATCTTCTGCTCGACGGATCCCGCGGCGGGCTTCGCCGACGCGGCGCCTTCGATGATCGTCCGGACGTTGGCACGCGCGGCGTCGTCGAGCGCGTTGGCCATGCCGTAGGCGCTCTTGTCGGCGGGGATGGTGAAGGTGTCGAGCCACGCGCCGTTGACGTGAGCGAAGAAGTCGTCGCCCGGCTTCACCGCCGCCTTCCGCGCCGTCAGATCGACGCCGAACGCGCCGTACACCGGCTTGGTGATCGCCCGGGGCGTGGTTGCCGATCCAGTGGCAGGCGGCGCCTCGTTTCCACCGCCACAGCCGGCCGACACTGCGGCAATCAACGCCAGCATCGCCGCCCGGCGGCCCATCGCCACCGCCGGCACTCTCCTCGCTCGTCTCATGGGTTCAGTCCTCCGCGGTCCCGTCACGACGCAATGGTAGTGCAGCGTCGGCAACGGCTGCCGCGTCAGCGGGCGAGGGCGGTGATGAATGCGAGAATCGCGGTGACGAACGCCGCGACGCTGAGCAGGAGCGCCCAGGTGGAGGCTGGTGCACCAACGGTCGCAAGAGCGGTGGCCGCGTGAACCTCGGGCGCGAACAGCGATTGTTGCATCACCCGTTTGCCGGCCAGCACTTCACGGATACCTGCCTCGAGGTGCGTGTGGCGGATGGTGCGCAGCGCGTCGTCGCCGGGCTCCATCGCGGCGGCCGTCGCGGCCTTCAGCACCGCGTTGCGGATGTCGCCGCCGGTCGCCTCGTAGCGCTCGGCGAGCCGCCGGAAGTCCACGTCCGCGTGGAGCGGCGTGAGGCGGGGATGCATCTGCACGCGCCAGAGCCGCTCGCGGTCCTCGGTCTGCGGCATCTCGAACAGCACCTGCGTGCGGATCCGGCGCTCGAACGCCGGGTCGAAGTTCGCCGCGAGATTGGTGGCGAAGATCACGACGCCGCGAAACGACTCCAGCTCCTTCAGCAGCACGTTGACCACCGCGTTGGCCTCGCGCGTGGAGCCCTGGTCCAGCGCGATCGAACGGCGGGCGGCGATGCTGTCGGCCTCGTCGAAGAAGAGCACCGCGTTCTCGTCGCCCGCGGCGCGAAAGAGCTCGGCCACGTTCTTCGGCGTCTCGCCCATCCACATCGACTCGACTTCCGCATAGCGGACCACCAGCAGGCGGCGGCCCAGGGCGTGCGCGATCGCTTCGGCGCAGATGGTCTTGCCGGTGCCCGACGGGCCCGCGAAGTTGAATACGAGCGCCTGCCCGGTCGCGTAGCGCTCACCGAGCCCCCACTGGCGGAAGATCAACTCGTGCCGCCGCACCTGCGTCATCGCGTGCTCGAGGGCGCGCCGCGTCGCCTCGGGCAGGACGACGTCGTCGAACGTCAGCCGCGGCCTGATGGATTGCGTCAACGGCCGCGAGTCGGTGAGGCCGATGGTGTCGGAGATCGCGCGGAGCAGAGGATGAGCGGCCACGAGCCACCATAACAGGCCCGAGTTGACGCTGACTACCTGATCCGCTCCTGCTCGACCGTGTGGAGGATGCCGTCGATCGCGCTGCTGACGACCTCCGGCACCTCGATCGGCATCTGATGCCCGCTGCCGGGCACGTTCGTGTACTGCGCCTGCGGGGCACGCTCCACCATCGCCCTCCAGGCTTCGTGCACGCGCCGCACCTGCTTCACGTTGGGACCGGTGATGCCGCCGGCCGTGAGGACGTGAACCGGAATGTCGGGCAGGTCGGGACAATCGCGGCCCAGCGCCGCGAGGGACGGGCGAATGCCGGCGCCCTCGGAGCGCGTCGTTCGCAGGCCTCTCTGCCACTGCTCACGGTCACCCACTCGCTGCTCCATGAGCGCGCGATACCGGGGCGTGGCTCCAGAGGGGCAGAACTGGGCAAGCAGCCAGCGCCGCCCCGCCGCGAAGCGGGGCGCCACGCCCATCAGCGTGTACATCACCGGAAGCAGCGCGAAGCCGCGGGAGTCGATCACTTCGTGCGTGGCGTCCACGAGGACGAGGCCGGCAACATCCGCCGGATAGGCATGGATGAACGTACGCGCGACCACCCCACCCCAGCTATGGCCGACGAGCACATAGGGCGGGCCGACGGCCAGCGCCGTCAGCAGCGTCCGCAGGTCGGCCGCCATGTCGTGGGCCGTCCTCGCGGCCATCCGTTCGCCGGCGTGCGTGGCCCGGCGCCGGTCGTAAACCACCGTCCGGGCGCGCTCCGCCAGGACCGGGGCCACGGCCTCCCACGACTCGAAGGCGGTGGCCAGGCCGTTCTCGAATACGACAGTCACGGGCCCGGCGCCCTCGACCACCGCGTCGAGCCGGGCGCCGCCGATGTCGATGCTCCGGCGTGGCATGGGCTGCTCCTGGAGGTTGTGAAGGGCCCGACGTCTCGAGCGAGGCGGAGCCGCATGCTGCTCGATCCGACGCGTGGCCTCGCTCGGCTTTGGACACCGGCCGGCTGGATTCGGATTCCCGGCCCGAGCGCCGGCGGTCCGCGCCGGTATAATCGCCCCTGATGGGCCGCGGCTTCCTGGCGTTCGCCGGCGGACTGCTCGTCCTCGCGGGCTGGGTCTCCGTCCCGCGGGCGCAGGCCCCATCCACCGCCCCCTGCAATGTCACCACGACCGAGCGGGTCGTCGCCATCGGCGACGTGCACGGGGCCTACGATCAGTTCGTCGCGATTCTGCGAACCGCCGGCCTGGTCAACACCCGCGATCGCTGGAGCGGCGGACGCGCCGTCCTGGTGCAGACCGGCGACATCCTCGACCGCGGCAAGGACTCCCGCAAGGTGATCGAGCTGTTGCGGCGGCTCGAGCGCGAGGCCCGCGGCGCCGGCGGCCAGGTCATCGCACTCACCGGCAACCACGAGTTCATGCGGCTGGCCGGCGACTGGCGTTACGTCAGCGCCGGGGAATACGAGGCGTTCCGCGACGGCAGCTCGAACGAGTTGCGCGAAGACGGCCTCGC
>Ga0247825_10002631_pt1 | contig 11851 bp, 8 predicted proteins | sample 13C_Vanillin_Day_FD_194413 | JGI IMG/M metagenome (GOLD analysis project Ga0247825, IMG submission 194413) | Soil microbial communities from agricultural site in Penn Yan, New York, United States - 13C_Vanillin_Day48 | ecosystem: Environmental > Terrestrial > Soil > Agricultural land | place... | reverse complement strand
ACGGCCATATTGCACGCTACTTCAATCCATGTGCCAGTTCTTGCCTCGGCTAGAGATGCGAAATTTCATCGGCGCTCGACCTCGGCTGCTCCGGGAACTGGTGCTCGAGGATGCGCTTGGCGATGCCTCCACCCCCTATGCCGAACGCGATCGCCACGGCCAGACTCAAGGCGCCGAATGCGATTGCAAACGCCGTCAGGACCACCGTTCGCGCTACCGCGATCTGCTCGAGCGCCATTGCGCCCGTCAGAATCAGAATCAACCAACGAACGGCTCCGCTCAGCAGCCGAGGTGAGGGCACGTGTCCGTTGACGGCTGCCAACAGAGTAGCGCGCCACGCGAAGTTCGCCACCACAAATCCAATGATGAGAATCACCACCGCGAGCAGAAGTCGCGGCACGAAGGCCCAGAAGCTCGCCAGCAGCCCCTGAAGAGAGGTGAACCCGAGCACGTCGATTCCCGACAGCAGGAACCCCAGCCACACGAGCCAGAAGACGATGGCGCCGAGCAACACATCCGCTGGAGCAAGGTCTGCCGTCTTCAGGAGCGGCGCGACGCCGAACCGCTCGGCCGCCACGTTGATCCGCAGCCATCCGGCCACTGCGCGGACCATCGTCCGCAGCAGCATAGCGATGAGCCATCCGACGATGATGATGGCCAGCGTCGTGACCATGCGCGGCAGAAACACCGAGAGTGAATCGACGAAGTTCGTTCCGGCCTGCCTGATGGCGTTTGCGATCATCTGAGCCATGGCTCACCTCGGACGCGCGATGCGCGCGCCATTAAACACGGTTCCAGCGCCGAACCAGGTCTGGCTTCGACCGCTCGAATTCGCGGCACAGGTTTTCAAGAGCCTCGTCCACCACTGGCTCTGGGGACGTGGCGTACTGCCGGAGGAACGATCCTGTCCGGCCGAGATACAACGGCGCGAGCGCCTGCACGATGTGCTCGCGTCGCATCACACCGCCACGATACGCGAGCAGGAACTGGTACACGGTCGACGCCCACAGCGGATCGGGATATCGCAGGCGGGCGGGCTGCTTCTCAGCCAGCGCCTCGAGATTCGCCAGTGTCTCTGCGCTCAGGATGTCTTGCAGCACCGACCGAAGATTCTCGACGTCAAGCGCGAACGCTTCCGTCAGACGCGTGCCGTTGACGACGGGCGGTTCGACTGCGACAGTTGGCGGCGGGCTCACTAATGGCATCGGCTCCGCTCCATTCCTGCCAAGCCAATACGGGGCGTGCCGCTCGAGGCAAGCGAAGGCTGAGTCCACGACCTGCGCGAACAGCTCTCCGAATGGCGTTCGCGTTGGTGTGGCAGGGTGCGGATTGAGTCCCGTTTGACAACACCGGAATCCTTTCGCGAGTGCCTCCGCAGTGACCCAGAGATCGATGCCGACGCGACCGAGCTCGGTGTCCCACACGTCCTGTTCGAGGCAATGACTCACGAATCGATGCGAGCATCCGAATTCCGGCGCGACTGGATCACGCACCTGCCAGCCGTACGCGGCGCGCATCAACGGGCGCACGAGTTGCGTGACGAGCGGGCCCTCGAGAGGATGACGCTGATACACCGGCGCGACATAGTCGAACTGCTGATCACGAACGGGACGGATCAGCGCAGCGACCCCTTCGGGTGTGATCCCGGTCACGTCGGCATTCAGCACCGCCACCGCCCGCGCCTGGATCAATTCCGCCGCCGTCATGATCTGCCGGAGTGCGTTCCCCTTGCCCGGCACGCCGTGATACGGGGTACTGATGCGATGAACCGTCCGCAGCGAGTGAGACACCGTGACGGTCTCCGTGTCGTCGGCCGACGCATTGCGTACGAGACTCGGCGTCCCGTCGTCCGATCCGCCATCCGAGTTGATGAGCACTGAACGGTCGCGCGGGAAATACCGTGCGAACGCCTGGTGAACGGCTTTGACGACGGGGCGAATGGTGCCGGCATTGTTCAGCGTGGGCACGCCGACGAGGACGTCGACGTGGCCGACTGCCATCAGGTGATGGAGCAGTTCATCCGAAAGCACACTGTCCTGAGCCACAGCGTATCCGCGTTAGAAGCGTCTGAGCTTAAACCAGAAGAACGCGTAGGGCCCCAAGGTGAGCATGTACGGCAGTTCTCCGATGCGTGGAAACAGGCTTCGCCCGAACATCTCGATCGGAAGAGCACCCGCCAGCGACTCCAGGTCGAGCTCGACCGCCTGCGCGCTACTCGACAGATTGCAGACGCAGAGCACCTGCTCCTTACCAAGCGTTCTCAGGTACGCCAGCACCCGATGATTCGCCGGTTTCAGGAACGTCGTCTGGCCGCGGCTGAAGACCAGCGACGATTGACGCACAGCAATCAACTTGCGCATCCAGTTCAGGAGCGAGTGGTCCGCGCGTTTCTGCGATTCCACGTTGACCGCCTGGTAGCCGAAGAGGGGATTGGAGATGAGCGGTTGCGCGAGGCGTTCGGGATCGGTGGTTGAGAACCCGGCATTCCATCCGCCGTTCCACTGCATCGGCGTGCGAACCCCGTTGCGGTCGCCGAGGTAGATGTTGTCCCCCATGCCGATTTCGTCGCCGTAGTAGATGATCGGGCTGCCCGGCATCGACATCAGCATCGCATTCATCAACTCGATTCGGCGGCGATCGCCATCGAGGAGCGGCGCCAGCCGCCGCCGGATGCCGAGGTAGATGCGTGATGCGGGATCGCGCGCGTACTCATCGATCATGTAGGCGCGTTCGACGTCGGTCACCATCTCGAGGGTGAGCTCGTCATGGTTGCGGAGGAAGATGCCCCATTGACAGCTCTCCGGGATCTCGGGCGTGCGTTCAATCACCTCGACGAGCGGCTTGCGATCCTCGAGACGCACCGCCATGAACATGCGCGTCATCAGGGGGAAGTGAAACGCCATGTGGAACTCGTCGCCTTCGCCGAAGTACGACCGCACGAGCTCAGGCGGCTGGTTCGCCTCCGCGAGCAGCATGCGATCGGGGAAGTGCGCGTCGAGTTGGCTCCGCAGGAACTTGATCACCGCGTGCGTCTCGGGCAGCCCTTCGCAGCTCGTGTTCTCCCGCTCGATGAGGTACGGCACCGCATCCACCTGGAACCCGTCGACGCCGAGTCCGAGCCAGAAGTGCATCACGTTCCACATCTCTTCGCGGACGGCCGGGTTGTCGTAGTTCAGATCCGGCTGGTGGCTGAAGAAGCGATGCCAGTAATACGCCTTCGACTCGGGATCCCACGCCCAGTTCGAGCGCTCGATGTCGACGAAGATGATGCGGACGTTGCGATAGCGATCGTCCGTATCGCTCCAGACGTACCAATCGCGCCGCGGGTTGTCGCGTGACGAACGTGCTTCCTTGAACCACGCGTGCTGATCGGACGTGTGATTGAGCATCAGTTCAGTGACGACACGCAGACGACGGGCGTGGGCAGCGTCGAGGAACTCGCGGAAGTCGTCGAGCGTGCCGTAGCTGGGATGGATGCTGTAGTAGTCCGCGATGTCGTACCCATCATCGCGAAACGGTGATGGATACATCGGAAGCAGCCACAGGCAGGTGACGCCGAGATCCGCGAGGTAGTCGAGCTTGCTCGACAGACCTTTGAAGTCGCCAATGCCATCACCGTTGCTGTCTGCAAACGTCTTGACGTGCAACTGGTAGGTGACGGCGTCTTTGAACCACAGCGGCTGCGGATCGGATGCAGGCTTTGGCAGCGGCGAGCTCACGCGGCACCGCCATTGGACGCCGGTTCGCTCAGCCTGAATACGACCACGGCCCGAGCGGCGAGCTCGTAGTGGGTCGCGTCGCACGCGACGTGACGGCCCCAGTGTGCGTCGGACGTATCCAGCAGGCGTTCCCACCGCTGCGTCGGCGTGCGAGCAGGCAAGGCGAAGCGGACCGGTTCGTCGTGCGCGCTGAACAACAGGAAGAGCGTGTCGCCCACGACCGGGTTGCCCTGCGCGTCGGTCTCGTCGATCTGCGTGCCGTCCAGCCGTACGCCGAGCGTAGGTGCATCCGCGTTGCTCCATGTCGCGTCAGACATCTCGCTGCCATCGTGTGCGAACCAGGTGATGTCCTTCGGTGCGCCTTCGCGCGTGCTTCTGCCTTGAAGGAACCGGCGTCGTTTCAGCACGGGCTGATCGCGCCGCATCTCAATCACGTACTTCGTGAAGCGGAGCAGGTCTTCCTGCTCTACGGACCGCTGCCAATCCACCCAGCTGATTTCGTTGTCCTGACAGTACGCGTTGTTGTTGCCGCGCTGTGTCCGCCCCATTTCGTCGCCGGCGTACAACATCGGCACGCCGAGCGAGAGAAATACCGTCGCGAGGAAGTTGCGCTTCTGCCGCTCGCGAACTGCGCGAATCTTCGGATCGGAGGTCGGCCCCTCGACGCCGTAGTTGAAGCTATGGTTGTTGTTCTCGCCGTCGCGATTGCCTTCGAGGTTGGCCTCGTTGTGCTTCTGGTTATAGCTGACGAGATCGTGCAGCGTGAAGCCGTCATGGCACGTGACGAAGTTTACGCTGGCATGGGGACGGCGACCGCTGTGGTCGTAGAGGTCGCTGCTGCCGGCGATGCGTGTTGCCAGCTCCGAGGTCAGGCCGCGATCGGATCGCCAGAAACTCCGAATCGAGTCGCGATAGCGGCCGTTCCACTCCGCCCAGCCCACCGGGAAATTGCCCACCTGATAGCCGCCTTCGCCGAGGTCCCAGGGCTCGGCGATGAGCTTGACCTGCGAGATCACGGGATCCTGGTGAATGATGTCGAAGAACGCGCCGAGGCGATCGACGGCGTGTAATTCCCGCGCGAGGGCACTTGCCAGATCAAAACGGAATCCGTCGACGTGCATCTCGAGAATCCAATAGCGCAAGCTGTCCATGATGAGCTGCAGCACGCGCGGATGGCGCATGTTCAGCGTATTCCCGCAGCCCGTGTAGTCCTGATAAAAGCGCGGGTTCTTCGGATCCAGCCGATAGTACGAAACGTTGTCCACGCCGCGCAGCGACAGCGTGGGCCCGAGGTGATCGCCCTCGGCCGTATGGTTGTACACCACGTCCAGAATCACCTCGATTCCGGCGGCGTGCAGATTGCGGACCATCGTCTTGAATTCGCGCACCGTTCCGGATGAGCTCTTGCTCATCGAGTAGCGGACGTCCGGCGCGAAGAACGCGCTGGTGTTGTACCCCCAGTAGTTGCTCAGGTGACGTTCGACGAGGTGTCGATCGTAGGCGTGGTGATGCACGGGCATCAGTTCGACGGCGGTCACGCCGAGGTCCTTCAGATGGTGGATCGCCTCATCCGATCCGAGTCCCGCGTACGTGCCTCGCATGGCCTCGGGCAGCCGCGGATGCCGTCGCGTGAACCCCTTGACGTGGAGTTCGTAAATGACCGTCTCGTGCCACGGCGTGAGAGGACGGCGATCATCACCCCACGTGAATGCGGGATCGATGACCGCGGCCAGCATCGCGAACGGCGCGTTGTCGCGACTGTCGAACGCGAGGTCTTCTTTGGGATCCTTGACGCGATATCCGTGGACCTCATCGCTCCAGCGAATGTTCCGGCCAATCGCCTTGGCGTATGGTTCGAGCACGACTTTATTGGGATTGAACCGGTGCCCGTGCTCAGGAGCGTATGGACCGTGCATCCGGTAGCCATACAACTGGCCCGGCAGGATGCCCGGGATGTAGCCGTGCCAGATGAGGTCGGTCTGCTCCGGCAGCGTGATGCGAGCGGACTCGCGCGCACTGTCAGGAGAGTCGAACAGGCACAACTCCACTTTGAGCGCGTGCTCGGAGAAGATCGCAAAGTTGACGCCGGAGCCGTCCCAGGTTGCGCCGAGGGGGTAAGGTGAGCCTGGCCGGATCTTCATGCCGGCCTCGACGAGGTCAATGCCATCAGAATGGGTGAAAGAGACGGTCGATCCTAACACTCCGCCCGGACACCCACCCTTTTTCGATTACTTGCGCAGCGCGTCGATTCGCTGTTGCAGTCGCGGGTTGGGAAAAGTCTTGACCACGGACTCGAGGGCCGATGCCGCCGCGTCCTTCTGGCCGAGTGCCTCGTGGGCGTCGGCCTGAAGGGTGGCACGCTGAAACGCCGTGAAGCGATTACCGGGCGGCAAATCGATTTTCGCGAGCGCGTCCAGAGCGCCTTGCGGATCGCCTCCATCGCGGAGCATGGACTCGGCTTCGAGCCTCCGCACTTCGGGATCTGTACGTGCGGATGCAGAGCGCCCATGTGTGAGTCCATCCCTGAAGAGAGCGGCGGTTAGCCTATGGTCGGACGGCCAGTCGTGCGGTCGTGGTGGCCACGAGGATCGACGATGTCGACGACATCGATCGATAGTAGGAGACGAAGCGTTTCGGTTCGGGTGCGTCGTAGCTATCCAGGTTGTGCGCCCATCGGTACCCGATCGACTGGTAGAGGATCTCCACCTGCACAGTGAACGGCCCGTCGCCAGACACATCGACTGCGTAGCGTACCTGATCGCCGCTCTGACTGAAGTCTGCATCGTTGGCGGCGAGACCGTAGACCGCGATCTCGGCTGGTGCAGTGGACTTCTCGAACCCGCGCGGGAGCAAGCGATTGTCCTTCAAGTACTGCGTCGCGGTCAGGAGTCCTGTCGTCGGTGTTCCCGAGCGATCTCCGAGGACAGGCTCGTAGATCTGGACCTGATCGGACTGGGTAATCTGCTCGTAGTGAGGCTCGTATCGCCGGGGATCGACGTCGTTGTCGTTGCCTCGAATCGCGCCGGTGCCGTCAACGGCGCCAGACTCGAAGACCAGCGCGTCACCGCTTCGAACCATGACGTGCAACCAGGCACGGCGTGAAGGATAGCCGGTGGGGAACTTATGGCCGGTGAGATTGCGCACATCGACGCGGAACTCCAGTTGCCTCCCGTTGATCTGGAGCGGTGAGATCGACAAGGTGGCGGTCTCTCCCTGAAGCTGACGGATCGTGGCTCGCGCCGTCGCGTCGAGCTCGGACGGAAGCGCCGCGACACCCAGTTCGTTCCGGTAGCGATTCAGCATGCGGACCATGAACGCGTTGCCGCCAACGAAAACGTGCTGAGCCATCTCATCGCGCGCGGCACCGAGCACTGAAGACGCCCGAACGGGTCCGGCGACGCGCGGCATATGACACGACTGGCAGCTGCGCTCTTCTGTGCGGAACGCGCTGTGCTGCCATTCCTGATAGTTCATCTGCTCGGGGAGCGACCCGATGACCTCGCCGTTCGGGCCGAGCGCCTCCGTGATCAACGTGTGGCACGACGCGCAGAGCTCCGATTGTTTGATGTGTGTCGCCTCGGACTGTACGAATCCCGTGACCGATCGCATGATCGACTGCCGGCCGCGATCGACCTGATACGGTCCGAAAATGGTGCGAGTGCCGTCGGCGCGGGTGGGGAGGAGCGAGAAGTTCGCGTTGAAGCTCTCTCGAGTGCCAAGTCTGTCAGGAGCAATCTGATGGCAGACGGTGCACGAGATGCCGTCGGACGCCAGCCGCTGCAGTTCTGATCCGCTGGGTCCGGCGATCGGCAGGTGAGCGAAGACCTCCCCTTTGCTGCCCGCGGCGTGCGCGATCTTCTGCGCCATCGGCATGTGGCACGCCGAGCACTCGTTCTGAATGTCCGCCGACCGCTTGGGGTGGTCGATCGTCTCGCGTCGAACGCCTGCCTGCCAGTAAGGATCCCTGGCAGAATTCGCCATCATCGTCGAACGCCAGGTCGCCCCGATCGAGACATCTTCACCATCAGGGGACAGGAGCGTGTTGTGACACGCCAGGCAATTATCCGAGTGCGTAAACAGCGACAGGTCCGGATGAGGGTTCTGTTGCCGAGAGCGAGATGTCTCGCGCGCATTGGGTGACGCCGCGAACACGGCGAGGATCCAGAGCGTGCAGGCGAGTGGGAGCAGCCGGCGTGTGAGAACGGTCATCGGGCGCTATCTCCAGAACTGAAACAGTCCACCGTCGAACCAATCCCACAGGAAGTAGGTCAGCACCTGCGGCTTCCGTTCCTCACGCTCGTTGAGCGGGACTCGAACACCGACGCTGAGCAGGATGTGTTGCAACTTGCTCAGAGAGACCTGCACCTGAGGCACCACGTCCCACTCTGTGGCGGCTCCCTGCGGACTCGCCATGAGCACTTCGAGCATCGGGGTCCATGCCCGGCCGAATCCCTGATCCCGCGCGAACGTGTATCCGAAGGCCGTGCGCGCAAAGGCTTCGGTGTCGCCGAGCGCCTGGTCCGATGGGAACTCGACGCCGGCATGCACCTGAAGGAAGGCGTTTGTGCCGATCATCTGCCCCCACATCGCGAACGGCTCGTAGATCCAGAACCCATTCCCGAGCCCTTCGCTCTCCTTGCCCGTCGGCGCGACGATTGCGCCGCCCGCCGCGAAGATGCTTCCCCGATCCAGGTTGGCGTAAAAGGTTCGCCGCACGGCAAACTCGACGTCGCCGATGCCACGACTCCACGCGCCACCGGGTTCCTGTTGCTGTGCCGCGATTGGGAGCTTGACCTCGAATTGTCCGCGTGAGCCGATGCGGTGCTCGTAGACCAGCTCGTTGTCGATCGCCTTGGCACCGGACCCGATTACGCCGGTGGTCCAGACGGTTTCGTTCTCGGGAAACGCTTTCTCTGTGAAAAAGGCACGCGGAAGATTCAGATCGCCACGGGGCCACGAGGTATCCTTGCAGAACGTCCAAACATACTTAACAGCCCGCTCGATCTGTTCAGGGGTTAGTGCGTCGCCGAACGCGGGCATGTGGCGATCAAGTGCGCGAACGGGGCCGCCGCGATGGACGACGGCGATCCAATCCGCCGTCGGCTCCACGGTATTGGTCGCGCAGTCGTTGAAGTCTGGAAAACTGTGTCCGTTCGGGAGTGGCAGCTGAAATCCGACGACGGTCTGCGGTTGCCCAGAGCCATCGACGCTGTGGCACGCGGCGCACGCCTGACGGTAAATCTCCTCGCCCGAGGTGTTGGCCGGCAGCAGAGGCGTGGTCGCCGGTGCCGTCTCCTGTGATGATGCACGGACCGAGACGGTCATGGCGATCGACAGGCACAACAGCGCGACGAAATTCAGCGTGGCCGGATGCCGCATGAGCAACCCGATGCTGCATCAGGAACGCCAATCGCTCAAAGCCTAAGACCGAGTCTCAGAATCAGTCTTGGATTGGGAGTTTCTTCTTGATCGTCCGCACCGATGTCGATGATGTGCGCGCGCATGTCTTGCGGGCGCGCTCGGTGGCCCTCGGACGGGCGTGCCGATCTCTCAGGTACTGCTCCATCTGCGCTGGCGGAAGCGGCGGACTGAGCAGATGGCCCTGATACAGATCGCAGCCATGACGTTCGAGGAATGCGCGCTGGACTTCGGTCTCGACACCCTCGGCCACCACCGTCAGATTGAGCGAGTGAGCCATCATCACGATGGCGCGCACGAGGGCGCCCTGCTTGGCACCGATGCCGATGTCTTCCACGAATGCCTTGTCGATCTTCAGCACGTCGACGGGCAGTCGCTGCAGGCGGCTAAGAGACGAGTATCCGGTTCCGAAGTCGTCAACCGAGACGCGAACGCCGTCTTCGCGTAAGTCTGACAGCAACTGGGTGGCGACGACGTCGGAGAACATCAGGCCGCTTTCCGTCAACTCCAGTTCGAGCATCGACATCGAGAGACCCGCATCGCGCACGTGCTGGCGCAACATCGCTGGCAGCACTCCGTCTCGGACTTCGATGCCGGAGATGTTGATGGCGAGCCGCATGTCGTGCCCGAGTCGGGCTTGCTGCCAGGAGCGGAACTGTTTCATCGCCGTTCCGCACACGAAGTTGGTGATCTCGGAGATCACGCCGGCATCTTCGGCAAGCTGAATCAACTCGTTGGTCGACACGTATCCCCGTGACGGGTCGTTCCACCGCACGAGCGCCTCGAGGCCGGACAGCGCGCCGGTGCGCACGTCCGCTTGCGGCTGGTAGTACACCTCGAGCTCTTCAAGGTCGATGGCGCGGCGCACGGTGCTGAATACGAGCGGCGTCATGGCTGATGGCCGCGCCATGTCATCCGTGTAGCGTCGCATCGTGTTCCGGAGCCGCTTCGCCGCAGACAACGCATCGTCCGCCATGCGAAGGAGCGTGTGCTGGTTGTCGCTGTGATCCGGGTACACGACTGCACCGATGCTGCACGAGATGTGGACCGCGTGACCGTCGAGGATAAAAGGCTGGCGGACGACCTCGAGCAGTTTCTGCGCGACGAGCTCGGCCCGTTCAAACGACGCCATCTCGGTCAGCACCACGGCGAACTCGTCGCCGCTCAGGCGAGCGACGGTGTCCTGCTTGCGGATGACCGAGTGAAACCGTTCTGAAATCTGCTGGAGCAGCAGATCGCCAATGGTGTGTCCCAGGCTGTCGTTGACCACCTTGAAGCGATCGAGGTCGATGTAGAAGACGGCGAGCCGCCGGCGATTGCGTGCGGCGCTGGCGATCGCCTGACCGAGCCGATCGAGGAACAGTTGCCGGTTCGGCAAGCCGGTCAACGTGTCGTGGTACGCGAGGTGCGCCAGCGTGGCTTGGCGTCTCTCGGTGATGCGACGCATGAGGCTGAAACCGGTGCCGATGCCGAGGTACTTCCCGCGGCGCGTGACGATGAACCCATCGAAGATGTACTTCGTGTGGTCGTCGCTGAGGATTTCGCTGAGCTGATCGATGGGCGCGTGCTCGTCGAGAATGAGCGGCGTCCGATCCATCACCATGCCGACCGGGCGATTCTTCAGGGTCTCTTCGCCGGACTGCTGCCACAGAGTTTCGCGGAAGCGGAATCGATTGATGAGGCCGATCGGCGTGCCGTGGTCGTCGACGACCGCCAGCGCGTAGAGTGTCGGGTCGGCAATGAATGCTTCGTGCGCGCCCATGGCTGACGCGCTCGGACGAAGTGGGGGAGTGGGGCGAACGAGTCCAGCCAGTGTTTCTTCCGGGGCCGCGATCGTCCCCGGACTGGCATCGAGATGAAGTGGAACCCGTGCACCCTGCCGGGACATACGAGAGACATATCGACTGAATGCGGATGGATCAGAAGAGCAGGAGCGTGCAGTGTAGGGGAATTCTCTTGTGAAAACGAGGGCACTCCTGTGCCGTTCTCGTTCGAGAGCCCATTCATCTATGCGGAGTCCCGCGTACGGCGCCGCCTCGGACCGCCCTCTTCGGCCAGCAGCGACGTCAGCTTCGTGCTCAGGGCGGGGCCCAGGTGATCGATCCGCGCGATCGTCGTGGCGTTGCGGTAAAAGAGCGACACGTCGTGGCCGATGCCGATTGCCGCCAGCTGCACCGGCGACCGGGTTTCGATATTGGTGACCACCTGCTGCAGGTGGCTTTCGAGGTACTCGTGCCCGTTCGCTGCGAGTGTCGCTTCGTCCATCGGCGTGCCGTCTGACACCACGACCAGTATTCGCCGGCGCTCCGATCGTGCGAGGAGGCGCGCGTGCGCCCATGCCAGCGCTTCGCCGTCGATGTTCTCTTTCAGCAGCTCGTCGTGCAGGAATAGCCCCAGCGCGACGCGAGCACGACGCCACGGGATGTCCGCGCTCTTGATGACGATGTGCTGAAGGGCATTGAGACGGCCGGGGCCGTCAGGATACCCGTTCGCGGACCACTCGCGAGCGGGTTCACCCCCGTCCCATTCACGCGTGGTGAAGCCGAGGACTTCGCATCGCACACCACAGCGCTCGAGCACGCGCGCGAAGATCTCCACGGTCAGCGCCGCGATGAGCATTGGTCTGCCGCGCATCGATCCCGAGTGGTCGATCAGGAGCGTCACGACCGTGCTGGGAAACGGGGACTCGCCTTCTTCTTTGAACGGTCTTGCAG
>Ga0247825_10002630_pt1 | contig 11851 bp, 13 predicted proteins | sample 13C_Vanillin_Day_FD_194413 | JGI IMG/M metagenome (GOLD analysis project Ga0247825, IMG submission 194413) | Soil microbial communities from agricultural site in Penn Yan, New York, United States - 13C_Vanillin_Day48 | ecosystem: Environmental > Terrestrial > Soil > Agricultural land | place... | reverse complement strand
GATCGACGATCTGCTGGACCTGTTCGACGAGTTCTACCAGGGCACGGCGACGCTCTCTCACAATGAGGGATTTGCGACGGTCGTAACGACCTGTTGATGATGAAGGTGCTGTCGCTGCTGCAGGACGAAGACCAGAAGCTCGCGTCCGCGATCGTGTCCTCGCGCGAGGCGATCTGGGGCCTGCTCGCGGACCCGAAGAAGTTCGGGACCCTGCGAGGCTGAACGCGGGAGTATTCATGAACACATTCACCGTGGCATTGGCCCAATCGCTCGTGATGGCGGCGTTCTTGGTGGTGCCGTCGTTTGCGGACGACGATGAGGCACTCAAGAGGGACTTGACGGCGGTGATCGCGCTCCACGGATTGCCGTGCGGCGAAGTCATCGCCGCCAAGGAGCTGGCCGAGACCGACTACGCCGCGTCGTGTAAGGACGGGAACAAGTATCGCGTTTACCTGAATGCTGCCGGGCGGGTGGTCGTCGAGAAGCAGCAGTAGGCGGTGGCGTTGCTGCGCGTACTGCGCGTAGGGAAAAATTCCGCTGGGGTGCGAGAACTCCCGGAGATTCACGGCCAGCGCGGTTCGCGGGGAACCGCGACCAAGGCAGTACCTGCAACGTCCACTCGGTATGCCTCATGCACAGGAACCACTCGGAAGGAGCACTCCGATGCTATACACCATTGCTGTCGTTCTCTTGATCCTCTGGCTGCTCGGGTTGGTGAGTGGCTACACCATCGGCGCATTCATCCACGTTCTGTTGGTGATTGCGGTCGTCTTGTTCCTGGTCGGGTTGGTGAGCGGCCGTCGCGTCGTGTGACCGCGAGCCGCGTCCCTGCACCGCAGCGCCGGTGCCCGTAGATAGGATGAAGCGGCTGGTCTCCTCAGCGAGGTGGTAGCGTGCGCTCCACGTTGCTGAAACGCGCTCTTGAGGCGCAAGGAGAAGACCCGCCATGGAGTATGGTGCCATCGACCTTCACAAGAAAGAAAGCCAGATTCGGATCCTGCGGGAAGGCGGTGAGATCATCGACCGACGGATGGGCGCGCGAACGGGTCACACGGTGCTGCGCAGTGCGCATCCGTATGTGCAAGCCTTGCTGGTGCAAGCGGCGTGGCGCATCGTAAGCTGGGTGAGAGGCTTTCCCCGCCGTCGCGCAATCGCGTCGGCCCACGTGCGGAGCGCGGCCGTACGCGGGTCCTTCACGCGCACGGAAGTACCGGACGAGGAGCTCACCAAGGCGGATGCGACGTTTGCCACACACGTGGCCGAAGACCGCGTCGTCAGCCGCCTGACCCAGGGCGGCCTGGGGTGCTCACCGAAATTCGGCGCCTCGTGGTTCGGATGGCAACGGAAATCCGAAATGGGGCTACACCGTATTCAGGGAGCGCTGAAGAACGTTGGCCGTCGCGTGGCGCGATCCACGATTGCGAGCATCCTGAAAGCTGCAGGCATTCCACCCAGCCGTGAGCGGCCGATGACCTGGCGCACGTTTCTCCACGCGCATTGGCCCGCCCTGATCGCGGCAGACTTCTTCACCACGGAGGTTTGGACCGTACGCGGGTTAGTGACGTACTACACAGTCTTCGTCATCGAGCTGCAGTCGCGGCGTGGCCACTTGGCGGGCTCCACTCCGTTTCCCGACGAGGCCTTTGTGCTGCAAGGCATGCGCAGCCTGGCGAACGCGATTGACGGTGTCTTGGCTAATGGTTGCGTCTTGATCTGCGATCGCGATTGAAGATGGAGTCGTGGCGTGCTGGAGTTCCTCGAGCAGGAGGGAGTTCGGATCATTCAGACGCCGTTCAGAGCACCGAACTGCAACGCGTACGCAGAGCGGTTCGTTCGGTCGATCAAGGAGGAGTGCCTTCCGCGCGTAATTCCGTTGGGGGAGCGACATCTTCGACGCACGATTGCCGAGTTCGTCACCCACTACCATGCTGAGAGGAATCATCAAGGCATCGGTAACGAGTTGATTCAGCCGCTCGGGCGAGCGGATCGCCAAGGACGTGTTCGCCGCCGCCAACGGATTGGTGGCGTGCTGAACTATTGATACCGTGCCGCGTAGCGCCAACCGACTTCGACGGAGTTATCGGACATTACGGGCTGATGGCTGCACCGAAAACTCGGTCCGACTTCGCGGATGATGAGTTCAGGAGAAAACGTACTCCGACTGCGTGTCTGCGAACCACGCCTGTGTCGATGCTCACCTTGATCAGTTGTTATCCCTTCAACTTCATCGGCAACGCCCCGAAGCGATTCACCGTGCGAGCCGAGCGGATGCCGACGCGCCCCCAGACGTCCGCGAGGGGATGGGCGCGTCAGTCCAGCGCGACTATCCCGTCGAGCCCTCTCCTGAGAACCTCCCCACGCGCAAGAGCCTCGCCGCCACGAGCGCGAGCGGCGCTCCCACGAGGCTCAGAAGCACACTCATGCGCATTTCTGAGCGCAGCTGACCCGGCGGCAACATCGCATCACAGAAGAACAACCCGACGCTGAATCCCATCGCGGCGATGAGTCCACCGACAAGCAGTTCTCGCCAGCCGACCCTGGGCGGAAGGTGTAGACCACCGAGACGGGCGAGGCCGACCCCGAAGAGAACGCCGAGGGGTTTGCCGACAATGACAGCAATCGGCAGTCCCCACGTCCCTGGTTCAAGCGCGCCCATTGGCACGCCGGCATTGACGAGTCCAAAAAAGAACAGCGCCACCTGGCCAGGGTACTTCCACCACCGCTCGAATTGACTCAACGTATCTCTCGCGTTGGGGCGTGCATCAACGAAGAACCCCGGATCGCGTGCGGCGTGAGGCAGAAACGGCATGATCGGAACCAGCGCAAGCGCCGGATGCAGGCCGATCCAGAAAAATCCGACCCATGAAACGCTGCCTGCGGCGAGCAGATATGGCCAGAAGCTGCGGACGCGCGACCAACGCAGTCCGGCAGCGATGCCGATCGCTCCGGCCAGGATGAGCGCGCCACTCGCGAAGTGAACCTCTCTCGTCTGATTGAACACTGCGATGCTCAGGAACCCGAGCGCGTCGGAGGCGATTCCGAGAAGAAGCAGGAACGGAATCACGGGATGCGTCCGGAAGATGAGTCGCGCGACGAAATAGGCGATGGCGAGATCCATCGACAGGGAAACAGGCCAGCCGATGGACAGCCGTGGTTCGTCGAATGCGTCGACGATGCGAACATACATGAGCGCTGGCACGGCTGCTGCGCCGATCGACGCACACACCGGCAGCATAGCTCGTCGCCACGGATGAAGCACACCGCCAGGCGCCGTGGCTTCGACGACCTCTTTGGTCATCAGCGCAAAGAAGAGCACCATCGCAACGTCGTTGACCGCAAACGACATCGCACTGGTGAAGGCGCGGTAGCTCTCGGGCGCCGTGTTCACCCACACCAGGGCGATCAACGCGCCCAGCGGCAACAGAGCCAGGTGCTCGACAGCGAACCGCGACAGACGTGGAACGGTTGTTCGCACGCCATGCCGGAGCCCACGCCGTTTGGGTGACTCGGCACCTTTCTGGAGACGCAGCTCCATCAGCGGAGCAGTGCCATTCCGCCGGCCACCGGTTTCATGAGGGCTCCGCTCAGCTCCTGCTGACGCGCACGGTCAACGGCGCCGTGAGCCGCGTCGTAGCGTCGGCACCAGGTCCGAGGCGCACTTCCCGTCCCTTCGTGGCGAGCACGACACCGGTCCCGGCGGCGCCACCCACAGCCCCGCCTTTTGCCGCGCCGTCCTTCCCGCCCAGGATGCCCCCGACGATGGCGCCGGCGCCGGCGCCGATGCCGATCTTCGCGGCGTCCTCCCCTTTCGTGGCGTCGGCCAGGTGCGACAGCGGCTCGGACTGGACGTCGTAGCGCATGTCCGCGGTGCGTAATGACGTGAATCGGAACGCGATCATCGCCCGCCCTTTCACGCGGCCCGAATCCTCGACGCCGGTGACGACACCGGCGAGCCGGGCGCCGGTGGGCAGCACGTCACGGCCGTCAATCGTGATCGGACTCGTGAGCTCGGCGGTGACCGGATCCTCGACAACGCTCGTATCGGACGCGACCGAGCTCGTCAAGGCCAACGGCAGCGCGGTGCCGGCGGGAATCGTCACCTCCCGGTACGCGGGTCCGACCTGGGCTCTGATCGGACTGGCGGCGCTTGCTCTCGGCGGCGTGTTTGATGCGCCCGCGGCGCCGCGATTCTCGGCAGGCAGTGGCGTGTCAGTGGCATCCGATGCCGTGGTACCACACGCGCTGCCGGCAAGCGCAGCGCCAAGCGTCAGGATCAGTAGTCGTTTCATGTGCAGAGCCTACGTCGTGTGACGCGACTCGTCAGTGCCGTTTTGAACATGTCATCGATCCTGTAGGCGCCGCGATTGACGAACGAGTAGCTATCGACGACCGCGGTGCACACGCCTCGTGCGGCAGCCTCCCGTCGTAGAGGCCGACCTTCAGGTCGGCCTGCCGATGTCCGTTTTGGAACATTCGCGTGCGCGGCATGGCTGGTACTCTCGTGGGGATGGGTCTCGCAGAACACGGCTCGTCGCGAACGGGTGACGGTGTTCCGGCCAGCCCATGACAGAGACGCGCTTCCGCCAGGCCTTTCTGCTGCTGATGGTCACGGCGATCTCGGTGGCGTTCGTGGCCATGATCCGCACGTTCCTGCTGACGATCCTGCTGGCGGCCATCTTCGCGGGACTGAGCTACCCCGTGTATCAATGGCTGCTGGGCCACTTCCGGGGCCGTCGGGCACTGACCGCCGTCGCGACGCTCGTGCTGCTGCTCGCGCTGGTGATCGCACCACTGCTCGTCGTGCTCGGAGCCGGCGCGAACGAAGCGCTGAGGGTCACCGAGACCATCCGGCCGCGCCTCCAGCAACTCGTGGATCAGCCGGGCGAGCTCGATAGCCGGCTGCGCGCCATCCCTGGCTACCATCGCATCGCGCCCTACCGGTCACAGATCCTCATCAAGGCAGGCGAGCTCGTTGGCAGCACGAGCGCGTTCCTGTTCGCCGCGCTCTCCGCCACCACACGCGCCACGGCGGTCTTCATCTTTCATTTCTTCGTGCTGCTCTACACGATGTTCTTCTTCCTGACCGGCGGTCCGGGCCTACTCCGGGGCGTGCTGGCGTACCTCCCACTCACCGAGGTCGACAAGCAGCGCATGCTGGAGAAGTTCGTGTCGGTGACCCGCGCGACGCTGAAGGGCACCATTCTGATAAGCGTGGCTCAGGGCGTACTCGGAGGGCTGGCGTTCTGGGCGGCGGGTCTCGATGGTGCAATCTTCTGGGGGACGGTGATGACCGTCCTGTCGATCATCCCTGGCGTCGGGGGTGCGCTCATCTGGGTGCCGGCGGCGATCGTTCTTATCAGCGGAGGCGAGGTCTGGCGAGGCATCGCCCTCGCCGCGTTCTGCGGGCTCGTCGTCGGCAGCGTGGACAACCTGTTGCGGCCACGGCTGGTCGGCCAGGACACCAAAATGCACGACCTGCTCATCTTTTTCTCCACGCTCGGCGGCCTCCTTTTCTTCGGCGTGATGGGCTTCATCCTAGGCCCCATCCTGGCGGCGCTCTTCGTCACTGCCTGGGAAATGTTCGGCACGGCGTTCCGCACCTCGCTCGCCGAACCAGGATCCGCTGCTGCCAACCCTGTGCCGACCGTCCGCCAGCCTGACGCCTGATTCCCCGGAAAGGGAGAGCGCGCCAGTGGCCGCTTGAGGCGTCGCGGCCCCGGGCGCGTGACTCGACGTCCGCACGCCCGGGCTGATCCGTTGTCCCTGCGTCATGCAGCGACTGATCAGGGTTTGGTGGGCCGCAACGAATCGAAGTACTTGTTGGCAGTCGTAATCGCCTGATCCACCTTGGCGAGAGCCCCAGCCCCGCGCTCGTTGAACTTCTGCGCCTCTGGTTTGAGCGAGGTCATCGCACTGGGCGTCAGATCGCTGCCAAGAAACGTGATCTGATTGTCGAGATCGGTCCGCACCTTCTGGAGCGACTGGCCAGCTTCCCGAAGCGACGCCAGGACTCCGGCGTACCCCTTCTTGCTCTCATCGAGCCGCTGCTGACCCTTCTCGCGCAGGTCTGGTGTTCTGAATCCCCTTGATGGCGGCTGCGCGCCCGGCGAAATAGGTGTCTCCCGCCGCCTCCATCTTCGTGACCCGTTCCCGTGCGTCGTCCACTCTCTCGCCCGTGTCCTTCGCGCCGTTCACCAGCTTCTTGAAGTCACCTTTCATGTCTTTCGAGGGTTGCGTTACCAACGCGTTGTACGCCGCGAGCGAGGACAGGAAGGCTGACCATGCCGTTGATTCAACTCGTGGAAGCTCTGATCGTCGTCGGCGTTCTTCTTTGGCTGGTCAATCGGTTCATCCCCATGGCTGGGTCGGTCAAGTCGATTCTGAATGCGGTGGTGGTTATCGCGCTCGTGGTGTGGATCATGAGGGTCGCTGGGCTCTGGGACTCGCTGGCGAGGATTCGCGTAGGGTGAGATCGGGCACGTTGTAGCGTCGCTCCAGTTTCTAGGGTCGCGCAGCCCCCGGTCGTCGCGACGCAACCTGCCGCGGCGAAGCCTGCCGCTACGCCAGCGACACCGACGACACCGGCGTCGTCGTGTTCTTGCCAGACATATCGCCTCCAGTGATGGTGACTCTGCTCAAGCTTGGAGGGTCTCGAGCGGTGGCGAAAATGTCTGTGCAGGAACGCACCATCACTGCTCAGCCGATTCGTTCAACATCTCCTGGACTCGCTCGCGGACGGCCTCTTTCACGGCCTTCTCAACGGACTCTTTCACCTCTGCTTTGTTCAGGTCGGTGTTGCCCTCGTTCGAGACCACTTCCTGCACCGCTTCCTTGACGAGGGGGTTGAGCGGCGACAGCTTTTCGACCATGTCTTTCAGCTTCTTCTTGAGCTCGTGTGGCGTGTCCTGGATCGTCTCTGCGGTCTCCTTCGCTCCCCAGTCCGCTTCAAACGTGTTCGCCACGCCGGTCACGACTTTCGAGTTGCGCACAATCACGCCGACCTCGCGCCGCGAATCGAGTTCGGCCTTCCGCAGGCTCTGACTGCCGACGAAGGCTTCACGCCGATCGCACACGATCGTGCGGGTATGCAGCCGGAAGCCGCTGAGGAACCGGACCTTCAGGAGCGCGCTGTGTCGCCCGACCGTGCCGATTACCCGGATGTCCACGCCCCGCTTGGCCTGGGCGTTCAGCGCGTGCAGGATCTCCGTGTCAGCAATCTTGGGATCGTAGATAAGCAACTCCTTCTTCGCTCTGTTGATGAGCGCGAGGAGTTGCTTGCGGGCGTTGACAGGGCTGACCACGAAGGTGTCAAGGCCGGCCGCGTAGGGCGTTCGCTCGTTGTCCGCTTTGAGTAACTTCAGCGCCTCCCGAACGAGCTTGGCCTTCTTCGTGACGATACCGAAGCCGCGGCTGTGGTCGATGTCGAGATGGGTGAAGTTGAAGGACAAGACGTACAGCACCCGACGGTCGATGATCAGAAGCTTGTCGTGATAGCGCGGGAGATCGTCGGACGTCCTCGACACGGTCACCCCGGCTTCGAGCAGCCGCATTTCGAGCTTGCGGAGACTCTTCTCGCCGCCATGGTTGGCGTACGCGATGAGCGCGGTCACCGACACGCCCCGCTCGGCCGCGTCCTTCAGCGCGCCCTCCAGTTCGGCACGGTCGAACCGGAAGACGACGATGTCAACGTGCTTCTTCGCTTTCTTGATCGCTTTCACGAGCGGCGCGATGCCGTCCTCAGGTTGAGTCAGCAGTTTCACGACGGTCTCCTACCTGTGCTCAGGCTATCTCGTCCGTGTTAGCTCGTCTGTGCAAAAGGGGACGGACATAGGAAGACCCGTACCCCAGGATATGTACGTGGTGCAAACCTCTGTCAGATCGTCCGGGCGGGCAATTCTCGCGCTCCTTGCGTTCCTGGTGCCCTTGCCCGCCTTCGCTCAGCAGGCCGAGGGCCCGGCGGTGATCTGGGAGGACCGCGGTGATCTCTCGACGCTGGACCTCATTGGCGGGCCTGGCGGAAAAGCGCACGAGCCCGGCAACGAGTTCACGTTTCTCGAGGAATCGCACAGCGGAACCTCACCGAAGTTCGACGTCAGAGACGAACACGGCATCCGGTGGAAGGTCAAACTCGGGGAAGAGGTGAAGTCAGAGACTGCCGCCACGCGGTTGCTCTGGGCCGCCGGCTACCTGGTCGATGAGATTTATTACCGGCCACACATCCGCGTCCAGGGACTGCCGCGGCTCGACCGCGGGCGGGAGTTCGTGTCCGGCGACACCGTCAGCGACGTGCGGTTGGAGCGCGAACGCGACAAACGCCCATCCACGACCTGGAGCTGGTACAAGAATCCCTTCATCGGCACACGCGAGTTCAACGGCCTCAGGGTGATGATGGCGCTCATCAACAACTGGGACCTGAAGGAAGTCAACAATCGCGCGTCCGAGACCGCCACCGGTATGCGGTACGAAATCACCGATCTGGGCGCCAGTTTCGGGCGCACGGGCAACATCGTCACTCGCAGCAAGAGCATCTCGAAGGATTACGCGGAGACCAGGTTCATCGACAAGGTCACTCCCACATCCGTCGATTTCGTCCTGCAGAGCCGGCCCTTCTTCCCCCTGGCTGTGCACGTGCCCAACTATCGCACCCGGACGCGAATGGAGAGCATCGTCAAAGGCATTCCGATCGCCGACGCGCGTTGGATCGGCAGTCACCTTGGACAACTGTCTGCCGCACAGATCAGCGATGGCTTCCGCGCCAGCGGATTCTCGCCCGCCGACGTCGAGGCGTACACCCAGGCGGTCATGCAGCGCATCGCAGCCGTGAAGGTGCTGGATCCACAACCACCGGGCTCGACGGCGGATGCACGCCCGGGCCCGGATGTGATCGACCCGGTGGCGACAGTCCACGACGCCACTCGATGCCTGGAGTCGACGTGTCGTTAGGTGCCCGTGCGCGAGACGATGACGGCAATCAACCTCACGACGCCATATGCGCGCCGGTGTTGGAGGTGTCGATCTATTCGGCTTCGCGGATGTCGGCCTGGTGTGGGGTGATCGTGTACTTGTCCATGTCGCGCGGTTTCTAGGATGGAGGTCCCCCCCAACGCGCCACCCGCCCGCAACGCGCTCAGCATCCTGGGCCTGCTGCGGCCTCACTGGGCCTCCATGAGCGTGGCGCTCGGGGCAGCGGGGGGCGAGGCCGTGGCGGCGCTCCTCGAACCGTGGCCGCTCAAGATCGTCCTCGACTACCTACTTCAGGCCAGACCCTTGCCCGGCTGGATGATGCCCGTCATTGGCTGGATCGGCGACGGCAAGCTCGCCGTCCTCAACGTCGCGGTGATCTCGGTGGCGGTGATCGCCGTCGCCGGCGCGGTCAGCGGGTACCTCAATACCTATCTCACGACGAACGTCGGGCAACGGGTCATGCACGACCTGCGGCGGACGCTGTATCACCATATTCATCGCCTGTCGCTCGCCGAACACGACGAGAAACGCACTGGCGATCTCATCGGCCGGGTGACGAGCGACATCGAAAGCATTCAGGACTTCGTCACCGCGGCACTCCTCGGCATCGTGACGAGCGCCCTGACTCTGGTCGGCATCCTCGCGGTGATGCTCTATCTGAACTGGCGTTTCACGTTGATCTCGCTCTCCGTCGCGCCCGTGCTCTTCCTCGTGGTGTACGTCTTCACGCGTCGGATCAAGAAGGCGTCGCGTGACGTCAGGAAGAAGGAAAGCGAACTGCTGTCGTTGGTCGAAGAGGTCTTCTCGTCGATACGGGTGGTCAAGGCTTTTGCCCGCGAGGACTATGAGGAGCGCCGATTCGAGCGCCAGAGTCTGGACAACGTCGAGGCGACCCTGCTGGCGCGCGCCATCAAGATGAAACTCTCGCCGGTCGTTGAAATCATCGTGGCGATCGGGACCTGCCTGATGCTCTGGTACGGTGCGCGGCTGGTCCTCGCGGGGGGACTGACCGCCGGCGCCCTGGTCGTCTTCCTCCTCTACCTGGGGAAGATGTACAAGCCCATGCGAGACCTGTCGAAGATGACCGACACGGTGTCCAAGGCGAGCGTGGCATTCGAGCGGATACGAGAAGTACTGGAGACCGAGGCTGGCGTTCGGGATCTGCCTCACGCACGGCGGGCCCCGAGGTTCAAGGGCGCTATTGCGTTCGATCACGTGTCATTCGCCTACACGCCGGACCAGCCAATTCTCACCGACGTCAGTTTTGCGATCGAGCCGGGACAGGTGGCCGCCTTCGTCGGCCCGACGGGAGGCGGCAAGACCACCATCATCAACCTGATCGCGCGCTTCTACGATCCGGTCTCCGGCACAATCACGATCGATGGCACGGATATCCGGCGCGTGACGATGCGATCGCTGCGCGACCAGATCAGCTTCGTGTTGCAGGACACGCTGCTGTTCCGTGCGTCGATCTGGGAGAACATCGCGTACGGCCGGCCGGAAGCGAACCGCGCCGAGATCGTTCACGCCGCGGAACTGGCCAACGCGCATGAGTTCATCACGGAGATGCCGGAGGGCTATGACACGCTGGTCGGTGAGCGCGGTGTGACCCTCTCCGGAGGCCAGCGCCAGCGCATCGCCATTGCCAGGGCGGTGATTCGCAACACGCCCATCCTCGTCCTGGACGAGCCTACCTCGGGACTCGACGCGCAGTCCGAGCAGGCAGTGTTCGAGGCGCTGGATCGGCTGATGAAGGACAAGACGTCGATCGTCATCGCGCACCATCTGGCGACGATCGTGCGCGCCGACACCATCTTCGTCGTGAAGGACGCGCAACTGGCCGAGCGCGGCACCCACGACGAACTGTTGGCGGCCGGCGGGTTCTATGCTGAGTTGTGCAACATCCAGTTTGGCGAATCCGCGCCGGCCTTGGCTTAAGGCCATTTTCAACCGTCGTGTAGAGGCGGGTCTTTAGACCCCGTAGTGTCCGAAAAGTCAGGCTGCACCTTGGCGTAGATTAACCCCGTGATTCCGTTACAGATGCTCCTTGCGGCGGTGCTCGGATGGCTCGATCGTGAGCACCGCGATGTGATCGCGTTCCTTCGCGAGGAGAATCGCACGCTGAAATCCCAACTGTGTGGACGCCGGCTGCGGTTGGACGATGCCCAACGACGGCGGCTCGCGGTACTGGGACAGCGACTTGGCCGCGGCGTTCTGCGAGAGGTGGCGACACTCGTCACACCGGACACGATTCTTCGATGGCATCGCGACCTGGTTGCGCGGAAGTGGACCTACGTTCGGCGACGACCAGGGCGGCCTGGAGTGCTCACTGAGATTCGGCGCCTCGTGGTTCGGATGGCGACGGAGAATCCGATGTGGGGCTACACCCGTATTCAGGGAGCGCTGAAGAACGTTGGCCATCGCGTGGCACGATCGACGATTGCGAGCATCCTCCGGGCGGAAGGCATTCCACCCAGCCGTGAGCGGCCGATGACCTGGCGCACGTTTCTCCGCGCGCATTGGCCCGCGCTCCTCGCAGCAGACTTCTTCACAACGGAGGTGTGGACCGCCCGCGGGTTAGTGACGTACTACACACTCTTCGTCATCGAGTTGCACTCGCGGCGTGTCCACGTGGCGAGCTCCACTCCGTCGCCCGATCAAGCCTTCCTGGTGCAAGCCATACGCAGCCTGTCGAATGCGATTGACGGAGTCTTGGCCGACGGTTGCGTGTTGATATGCGACCGTGATCGGAAGTGGAGCAGTGCCGTGTTGGAATTCCTCGAACAAGAGGGCGTTCGGATCGTTCAGACGCCGTTCCGGGCACCGAACTGCAACGCGTACGCGGAGCGGTGTGCGCCACGAAGGCGCAGAGAGGAGAAGCGTGATG
>Ga0247825_10002629_pt1 | contig 11854 bp, 9 predicted proteins | sample 13C_Vanillin_Day_FD_194413 | JGI IMG/M metagenome (GOLD analysis project Ga0247825, IMG submission 194413) | Soil microbial communities from agricultural site in Penn Yan, New York, United States - 13C_Vanillin_Day48 | ecosystem: Environmental > Terrestrial > Soil > Agricultural land | place... | reverse complement strand
CGCGTGATGGCGCGCAGGTGCCCCTCCAGGGAGTGGAAGTGACAGGTGAGCTGCTCGGCGGCCATGCGCGGGTGCGCGTGCGCCAGCGCTACCGCAACGCCGAGAGCCGCCCGGTGGAGGCCGTCTATATCTTCCCGCTCCCCTCGGACGGGACGCTCATTGGCTTCTCCATGGAGTGCAACGGCCGCAAGGTGCAGGGCGTGGTGAAGGAGCGAGAGCAGGCCTTCGCCACGTACGATGACGCCATCGTCGCAGGCCACGGCGCCGCGCTGCTGGACCAGGAGCGCCCCAACGTCTTCACCGCCCAGGTGGGCAACCTGCTCCCCAACGAGGAGACGCTCGTGGAGGTGGAGTTCCTCCAGGCCATCCAGGTGGAGGAGGGCAGCGTGCGGTGGATGCTGCCCACGCTGGTGGCCCCGCGCTACATCCCTGGCAGCGCCCGGGGAGATCGCACCGGGCACGGCATCGCCGACCCCACCACCCGCGTGCCCGACGCCGACCGCATCACCCCGCCGATCGCGATGGGCCAGGTGGCCTATGGCCTGAAGTTGGATCTGCTGGTGGACCTGGGCCAGGCGGTGGTGGTGGAGAGCCCCTCGCACGCGCTCACGCAGGAGAAGGACGGGCACAAGGTCCGCGTGAAGTTCGCCCGGGGCGAGGTGGCGCTGGACCGCGACTTCGTGCTCACCGTGCGCAGCGACGACACGAGCACCTCCCTCACCACCGTCGTCACCCACCGCCAGGGCGAGAACCCGGGCACCTTTGCCCTCACCGTGGTGCCGGACCTGCTGGGGATGGCGGGCGCCGGGAAGCGCCAGGAGGTGGTGTTCGTGGTGGACACCTCCGGCTCCATGGGCGGAGAGAGCCTGCCCCAGGCCCAGGGGGCGCTGCGGCTGTGCCTGCGCCACCTGCGCGAGGGGGACCGCTTCAACATCATCGCCTTCGAGAACAATTACCGGTCCTTCTCCAACGAGCCGGTCATCTTCACGCAGAAGACGCTGGAGCAGGCGGACCGGTGGGTGGACGCGCTGAGGGCCTCGGGCGGCACGGAGCTGCTCCAGCCCATGCTGGCCGCCGTGCAGGGCGTGCCGGACGGCGTGGTGGTGCTGCTCACGGACGGGCAGGTGGGCAACGAGGATGAGATCCTCCGCTCGGTGCTCGGAGCCCGGAAGACGACGCGGGTGTACTCATTCGGCATCGGCACCAACGTGAGCGATGTCCTGCTGCGCAACATGGCAAAGCAGACGGGCGGCGCGGTGGAGTTCATCCACCCCGGCGAGCGCATCGACGACAAGGTGGTGGCCCAGTTCTCGCGCGCGCTGGCCCCGCGCGTCACGGAGATGACGGCCACCTTCGAGGGCGTGGAGGGCGCCGAGCAGGCTCCCGCGGAGCTGCCGCCGCTGGTGGACGCCGTGCCCTGGACGCTGTTCGGCCGCTACCCCTCACCCGGAAAGGGCAAGGTGATCCTCAAGGGCCGCTCGGGCCAGGAGCCCTTCTCTCTCACCATCCCGGTGGACTTCCCTGCTGCGTCGGATCGCCCCGTGGTGGAGAAGCTGTGGGCCGCCGAGCGCATCCGCGCGTGGGAGTCCGCCGAGCTGGATGGACGCCGCGCCCAGCGGATGAAGGAGCGCATCGTCCAGCTCGCCGTGACGCACCAGATCGTCACGAAGTACACGTCCTTTGTCGTGGTGGAGGAGCGCACCGGTGAGCGCCGCGCCTCCGGCCAGCCGGACACGCGCGTCGTCCCCGTCAACGCTCCCGCGGGCTGGGACATGTTCGGCACGGCCAAGAAGGACGAGGCGCCCGACGGGGCCTTCCTCAGGAACCAGGGGCATGGCAAGGAGATGGCCAAGAGGAAGAGGGCGATCACCGGATCCATGCCGGCCATTGGAGGGATGGCACCGGGTGGGGCTCCGCCTCCTCCCGCGGCGCGGCCTGCCCCTGCGCCCATGGCCGCCGCGCCCATGCAGAGGGCCGCGCCCGCAGCCCCTGCGCGGCCATCCAAGGCAGCCTCTCTCAGCGACCTCGACAGCCACCCTGTGCGGCATGAGGTCGCGGAGCGCGTGCTCGAGACAGCGGCCGAGCTGGACCGGCTGGTCAAGGGCCGGTCGATGGCGCCCGAGCCCACCTCTTATGCTGATGACGACATGGGGGTGCCGGGCGACAAGCTCGCTCAGGAGGAGATGGCACCCGCCGAGCAGGAGCCCTCGGAGGGCGCGGATGTCACCGTGCTGCTGTCCCGCCAGCTCGCCAGCGGCCTGTGGGCGGGCATGGGCTCGGGCCCGGAGCCGGTGCGCCAGGCGCGTGCCACCGCGCTCGCGCTGCTGGAGCTGCTGCGGCAGGGCATCACCAGCAATCACCCGCTGCACGGCGCCCAGGTGAAGAAGGCGGTGGACGCGCTGCTGTCGCTCGCCTCCGGCCTCACAGGCGTGCCCGAGGTGGCGGAGCTGGCCCTGGGGGTGGCGTGGCTCGTGGCCGCGGGCCCGCGCACGCGCGGCCGTATCGTCCAGGCGGCCCAGCCGCTGGCGGGGCTCAGCGCGTGCATCGGCGATGAGGTGCAGCTGCGCAAGCACGTGGACACTCTCGCCGCGCGGTGAGAGTTCCCTCCTGACGAGATGGGCCTCGGGGCGGTAGGGTGCACCCAACCTTCCTCCCGAGGCCCTCATGCCCTCTGACTCCACTGCCCTTGCCCTCCTCCAACGCCACGGCACCCTGCGCGTCCGGCAGAAGAAGGAGTGGGGTGAGATCCTCACCGGCTTCGAGGGCCGCAACCGCTACCAGGTGGTGGGAGACGACGGGCAGCCCGTGTTCTACGCGGGCGAGGTGGAGACAGGGCTGGGCGGAGTCCTGCTGCGCCTCTTCCTCAAGAACAGCCGCCCCTTCACCATGGAGCTGAAGACGCCCGAGGGCGCCACCGTACTTCGGCTCCGAAGGCCGTGGCGGTTCTGGTTGTCGCACCTGGATGTGGAGGATGGAGAGGGCCGTCCCCTGGGCAGCGTGCAGCAGCGCTTCGCCTTCTTCCAGCGGCTCTACGACGTGCTCGGTCCGTCGGGCGAGCTGCTGGCCAGCCTGCGCGGGCCCTTCTTCAAGCCGTGGACCTTCAACATCGAGCAGAACGGCCATGAGGTGGGCCGCATCCAGAAGCGCTGGAGCGGGCTGGGCAGGGAGATGTTCTCGGACGCGGACAACTTCGGCGTCACCTTCGAGCAGGTGCGGGACGCACGGCTGCGCAGCCTGGCGGTGGCGGCCACGTTCCTCATCGACTTCGTCCACTTCGAGAATCGCGGTGGCTGAGCGGCGGAATGCACGGCCTCGCGTACAGCGCTAGACGGAGTCGCGCACGGGCGGCAGGCGCATGCGCCCGTCCAGATCTCGCGGCATCCCGTCCTGCTTGGGCGCGGGGTTGTACTGCTGCACCTGCCGCACCATCCAGAACGCCGAGGCGGACAGAACGCCCAGATCGTCCAGCCAGCCCAGGATGGGAATGAAGTCTGGCACCGCGTCCACTGGCGACAGGAAGTAGACGACTGCCAGCAGCCCCGCGAGCTTCTTCCACAAGGGGACCCGACCGTCTCTGAGGTACCGGAAAAACCGGGACCCCATTCCACGAAGACCCGTAGCGTTCATGCCTCCTCCTACGCACGAAGGCCCGGGTTCATTGCACCCGGACGCCCTAAGCCCGGCCCCTCCCAGGGCAGCCGAGAGCCTCTGCCTCTATGTGCGGCCTACTGTGGGCCCCATTACCCCACACGGCGTGAGCGCGCCGTGTGGAGCCTGGAGGCCCCACAAGCCAGCTCAGCTTGCCTCGGGAGTGCCACCGGACTCCGAGCCCTCACTCGACTCCTCGGTCTCCGGAGCAGTGGCTTCCGCCGCGCTCTCACCCGCGCCGCCATTGGAGCCGCCAGTATCCGGCTCCTCGGCCTCGTTGGACTCCGGCAGCTTGGAGATGCCTGTCACCTTCTCCGTGCCGTTCTCCAGCGCGATCAGGCGCACGCCCTGCGTGTTGCGGCCGATGACGGAGATCTCCTTGGCCCTCATGCGGATGAGCATGCCGCCGTTGGTGACGAGCATCACCTCGTCTCCGTCCTTCACCTGCACCAGGCCCACCACCTTGCCGTTCCGCTCGGTGGTCTTGATGTCGATGATGCCTTTACCGCCGCGGCCCTGGGACCGGTACTCGGTCTCCTCGGTGCGCTTGCCGTAGCCGTTCTCCGTCACCGTGAGGATGGTCGTGCCCTTCTCCACCACATCCGCGCCCACCACCTCGTCCCCGTCCTCCAGGGTGATGCCCTTCACGCCGTAGGCCTGGCGGCCCATGGAGCGCACCTCCTCCTCGGGGAAGCGGATGCTCATGCCCTGCGCGGTGGACAGGAGGATGTCCTTGCTGCCGTCGGTGATCTTCACCGCCACCAGCTCGTCCCCGTCGTCGATGCCCAGCGCGATGATGCCGCTGGTGCGCACGTTGGCGAACGCGCTCAGGTCCGTGCGCTTCACCACGCCCCGCTTGGTGACGAAGAAGACGTAGCGGTTCTCCGGGAAGTCCCGCGTCACCAGCACCTGGGCCAGCTTCTCGCCCTCACCGAACTGCACCAGGTTGATGATGGCCTTGCCGCGCGAGGTGCGGCTGGCCTGCGGAATCTGGTGCACCTTGAGCGAGTACAGCTTGCCCTTGGTGGTGATGGGCATCAGGTACGCGTGCGTGCTGGCCACGAACAGGTCGGTGACGAAATCGTCTTCCTTCGTCGTCGCTCCTGTCTTCCCGCGGCCGCCGCGCTTCTGGGCGCGGTACTCACTCAGCGGCGAGCGCTTCACGTAGCCCGAGTGGGACAGCGTGACAACCATGTCCTCCTCGGCGATGAGATCCTCGCTGGTGATCTCGTCCGCCTCGCCGGTGAGCTCCGTGCGGCGCTTGTCGCTGTAGCGCGAGCGGATGTCGTGCAGCTCCGTCTTGATGACGTTGAGCAGGCTGCGCTCGTTGGCGAGGATGTCCCGCAGCCGGGCGATGTCGCGCACCAGGGCGAGCAGCTCCTTGAAGAGCTCCTCGCGCTGCAGGCCGGTGAGGCGCTGCAGCCGCATCTCCAGGATGTTCTGCGCCTGATCCTCGCTGAAGCCCGAGCCCTCGTACTTGTGCTCGAGCCCCGCGTAGCTGGGCTCCTCGGCGCGCGCGCGGCTGACCAGCAGCTCCATCTGCGCCTTGGCCTGCGCATAGTCGATGCGCGGCAGGTTGCGGAAGCGCTCATGCTCGTAGAGCGCCGGCGAGAGGATGTTCATCAACCCCCAGCGCGCCTCGTCCGGATCCTTCGAGGCGCGGATCAGGCTCACCACCAGATCGATGAGGTCCTGCGCGACCAACAAGCCCTCGACGATGTGCAGGCGGGCCAGCGCCTTCTTCAGCTCGAAGCGGCTGCGGCGGGTGATGACGTCGCGCCGGTGGGCGATGAACCGGTCCAGCAGCTCCTTGAGGGTGAGCGTGCGCGGCTGGCCGCCGTCGATGGCCAGCATCACCGCGCCGAACGTCGTCTCCAGCGGGGTGTTGGCGTACAGGTTGTTGAGCACCACCCCGGCGATGGCATCGCGCTTGAGCTCGATGACGACGCGCATGCCCTGCCGGTCGCTCTCGTCGCGGATGTCGCTGATGCCCTCCAGCTTCTTCTCGCGCACCAGGTCGGCGATCTTCTCGATGAGCCGCGCCTTGTTCACCTGGTAGGGGATCTCCGTGATGATGATGGCCTCACGGTCTCCCTTCTTGCTCTGCTCGATCTCCGTCTTGCCGCGCAGGGTGATCTGCCCGCGGCCCGTGGTGTACGCGCGGAGGATGCCCTCGCGGCCGGTGATCATGCCCGCGGTGGGGAAGTCCGGACCGGGGATGAACTGCATCAGCTCCTGAACCGTGGCGTCCGGATGGTCGATGAGGTGCAGCGTGCCGTCAATCACCTCGCCCATGTTGTGGGGCGGGATGTTGGTCGTCATGCCCACCGCGATGCCGCTGCTCCCGTTGACCAGCAGGTTCGGGAACTTGTTGGGCATCACGAGCGGCTCGGTGAGTGAGTCGTCGTAGTTGGGCCCGAACTCGACCGTGTCCTTGTCGATGTCCGCTAGCAGCTCCTCGGCCAGGCGGTCCATGCGCACTTCCGTGTAGCGCATGGCCGCGGGCGAGTCGCCGTCCACGCTGCCGAAGTTGCCCTGCCCGTCCACCAGCAGGTAGCGCAGGCTCCACTCCTGGGCCAGGCGCACCATGGCGTCATAGACGGCGGTGTCACCGTGAGGGTGGTACTTGCCGATCACGTCACCCACCACGCGAGCGCTCTTCTTGTACGCGCGGTTGTGGGTGTTCCCCAACTCGTGCATCGCATAGAGGATGCGGCGGTGCACGGGCTTGAGGCCGTCACGCACGTCGGGCAGGGCGCGCCCGATGATGACGGACATGGAGTAGTCGAGATACGAGCGGCGCATCTCGTCTTCGATGTTGACGGGGATCAGCTCCCCTGCGCCGCCCGGAGGAGGTGCGGGGGGCGTTACCGGCTTGTCGGTAGTGTCGTCGGCCATGGAGTTTGAGCGCTCTTGAAGAGGTGGGGCGGGCCCGCCCGAAGGGGGCATCCGCCCGGCGTGGGAGCGTTCGTAACCCCCGGATCTTCCTGCGTCAACAGGGGAAACGAGGGGGTGTTGCCCGGTCCGCTCGACCGGTGGGGGAGGAGGCTATGCCACACTCTTGGGACGCAAGGGGGTGGCGAGCTTCTCGGCCTCCGCGCCCACGGGTCCATCCGGGTCTTTTTCCTTGGCTTTCTCGAAGGAAGCGAGCGCCCCCTCCCTGTCTCCCTTGAGCTTCAAGGCCACGCCGACATTGAGGTGGGCAGCGGCGTTGTCGCGGTCCATCGACAGGGCCTCACGGAAGTGATCGAGCGCCTGGTCCACATCCCCGGACAGGAGTGCCTCCTTGCCCTCCTGGACACGCTTGTCCGCGTCGTTGACGAACTCCACCTGGAACACACTCTTGCCCACCATGTTGGCGATGAGGGCCCGGAGGATGCCACCCCAGTAGAAGGTGAGGCCCTCGGCGGCGACGACGGCGGCCAGCGGCAGGTCCGGCAGCAGCTGCTTGCCGCGGAACTTGAAGCGCACCTTGGTGTAGCGGCCCTTGTTGGCCCAGTGGACCATCTCGCCCTGGAGCTTCTTGAGGCTCTCCTCGACGCGCTTGGGGTCGATCTCGAAGGGCATCGCGCGGCCCTTGGCCACGGGCTCGCCAGCGGGGAGTGCCTTCGGAGCGGGGCGCTCCTCGACGACCTCGGCCTCGAGGACGGGCTCCTTGGAAGTCTTGGGAGCCGCCCGGGGAGGCTTGCGCTGCTTGGGAGCAGCGGTACGGGTGGGCTGTTTCTTCGCCGGGGCCTTCCTTCGGGGTGCGCTCTTCGCCATGGCCCTACTCTAAGCCAGTCAGGCCCCGCCTGCTCGTCGATCGGTCTGCTACTGGCGGCGGGCCTCCGCCTTCTCGATGCGCTCGCGCAGCCGGGCGGCTTCCCGCCGCGTCTCCTCCAGTGCCTTGCTCAGCGCCTCCTGCTCGCGCGCGTGCTGCGTGCGAAGCGCGCCGGCCTGGCTCCGCGTCTGACGGAGCTCCTCTTGGACCTGCTTCAGCTTGTCGCTCAGGGCGCGCGCTTCGCTCATACCCACAGCCCCTCGTCCACCGCCTGGAACAGCAGCCCGGCGAAGAGCTCCTGGCTTCGGCTCGGCTCCACCAGAGGCATGAGGAAGCGAGGCATCTGCACCAGCCGCTCATCCACCACCACGTGGGTGGCCCGCCGCCGGAGCTCGCCCATGAGCCGCTGGAGGTTCTCATGCACCGTGAAGGCGAGCTGGTCGCCCAGACCCATGAAATGGGTGGACTGCGTGAAGGCCGCCCGGAAGTCCTTGCCCAGCACCCAGAGGAAGTTCTCCATCTGCTCGCGCTTCTCCTCGACCTTCACGATCACCCGGCGGGGGACACGGCCTCTGAATTCGTACTTCTCATCTTCCTTCTCCTCCACCAGGGTGATGCTCCGGCGCCCCCTCACCAACAAGCGCAGCTCCGCGTAGCGCACGTGCCGACCAGTCCCCACCGCATCCTCCACGCTGAGGCCCTGCTCCTCGAGCCTGAACCGCTTCGCGCTCATCCAGTCCTGCTCTCCTCTGGGGGACACCCGATGGGTTACCGCGAGGAAGCCCTCGGCACGGAGCGCGGTCCGCATCTCCTCTGCCTGAGAGCTGGGCAACCGGGCCACCACCACGGGCGGCATCTGTGCCAGGCGGAACCTCACGTCCACGGGGGCCAGGTTCAACAGCCTCGTCAGCTGTGGAAGGGCAGGCTCCAGGGGATATGGGCTCCGGACGAGCGCAACGAGCGTGTTAGGCGAGCGCGCGTCCATGACGGGCCCGGGCTTCACAGCTTCAGGAGCAGGCGCTGGCTCCACCTTGGGAGACTCCAGCTCCTGAAGGCGGCGACGCAATCCGGCCACCTCGCGCCGCGCCTCTTCCAGCTGCTGACGGAGGGGCTCCAGCTCTCGGGCCTGGTGCGCCCGTAGCTTCTCCAGATGGCCCTTCGCACGGCGCAGCTCGGCCTGCGTCTGTTCCAGCCGGTCGCGTAATGCGCGGGTCTCGCTCATCCGGCCCGAAGTCTACTCCGCCGAGGGCCCCTGCCGAGCTACCATCGCCTCCGTGACATGGAGCCGCCATACAGGCGGAGCCGCACCAAAGGAGAGAAGAGCCCCCCATGAGCTTCCAAACCCTACCCCATCTGCGCTGGCTGTCTGGAGCGGTTGTCCTGCTGTCGTTGACGGCGTGCGGTGAAGACACCGAACCCGGTCCCCAACAGCCCACCGAGCTGACCTGCGATGCGCAGACGTATGACGACGCCGTCCTCGATGCCGTCGAGCCCACCGAGGAGGACGTCTACAACGGCCTGTGGGCGATCACTCCCTCCAACCCGAAGTTGATCTGGGACGCGGACAAGACAGCGGTGCGCATGGTGACGTGGACCACCTTCACGGGCTACACGATGGGAGACAACGTCCTGACCCGTGAGGTGTGGGTCACCGCCGCGCCCCAGGTCCAGGAGCTGTGCAAGACACTGCCCGCGGAGGAGATCGTGCCGCGCATCAACCAGTACCTGGGACTGCCGCCGGCCACCGAGCGGGACAACGCGCGCTACTTCGTCGAGATGTGGGTCAAGCCTGGCGACATGTTCAGGCCGTGCCCGGATGCGGAGATCGATGACACCTCGTGCAGCCTGCAGTTCCCCGCCACGGCCACGGATGAGCACAAGGCCTGGATGAACGGCAACTACTCCTACAGCTACGGCTTCTGGCAACAGACCAAGTACCCGTGGACGGGGCTGGGCTACACGTATGACTGGTGCAATGCGGACACGTACGTAGGCGCCAGCGAGTTCGTCGTCCGCACCGGCTCCACGGTCAACGTGACAGGGAAGATCGAGCGCGCCACCTACTGCGCGCCGTAGCACACCGCGTGCGGAGGGGGAGGGCTCAGCCGAGCACCGCGATGCATTGGCGGCACTGGGCCAGCAGCACTCCCTCTTCGCTCCACAGCTCCTGGAAATCCTCCGCGAAGCCCTCGCCGGCCCAGCGCGAGGCTCCCGTGCGCAGGTAGTACGCGCCTGCACGGTCAGCGGGACGCGGCAGCGCGTGGAAGAAGTGCACGGTGAAGTCCACGCTCGCCACCGAGTGGAGTCCCTCCATCGTGGATAGCACCGATGGCGGGTACGCGTCCAGCAGTGCCACGCACAGCGCTGGATCCAGCACCAGCGGCTCTCCCTTGGGGCGTATCCATCCTCCTGCGCGTGGCTCCCCTCCCGAGTACGGTGCCGAGCCCACGCAGAAGCGGTACTCGAAGAACTGGGTAAAGGTGGGCACCGGCACGCCTTCGGGCAGCATGCCGACCTCGTCAGGAGGAGGCGCCTCGGGCCGCTTCGCCTGCACATACTCGACCCCCACCGCGCGAGAGATACCGAAGGTGGCGCTCGCCACGGACACCACTCCGGCGGCGTTCTCGATGCGGGCCGTGGCATGGGTGACGAGCTTCCCCGCCCGCTCGATGCGCACACGCAGCTCCGCCTCACCCTCTGAGGCCGGCGCGCAGAAGTGCACGGTGAACGAGCGCACGGGGCGGCCCGCATCCGCAACCACGTGCTCCATGGCACGCAGGATCTGGCCAGCCACCACGCCACCGAATGCGCCTCGGCCCTGATACCAGGGAGCATCGAAGCGGCTGCGGTAGCGCCCCTCTCCCAGCGGCGTGATGTGGATGGCATCGAGGAAGGGCGTGCTCATGAGGCGATGGGTAGCACGAGACTGGCCGCGCCGCAGCGATGGGGTTGAAGGCGTAGGCAGCTGAGCGGACGCGGGGCGAGCCGTTGTCGACCTTTAAGGTCGTGCTCAAACCCTACGCATCGCTCTGGAGAAGCGATGCTCGATCTCGGTAATAACCTTTTTCAGGACCACACCCGCTGAGGGACCGGAGACTCCCTGAGCAGCTGCCGATTGAACGGCTCTCGCCCCTGCGGCTGCTCCCGGATCAGTCCAGGTGCTTCAGCAGCCGCTGCGCCTGATCGCGGATGGATGGATCCAGCGTAGGCCCGCGATTCACGAGCGCCGTCGCCAGTTGCTTCGCACGGCTCTTGTCGCCCACCCTCACGGACAGCAGCGCCAGGTTCAGCTGCGGCTCTGGACGATCCGGATCCCGGCGCTGTGCCTCCTCCAGCACCTCGCGCGCATGAATCAGCGCGTCCGGCAGCTCCGGCGTGCGCATCAGCAGGCTGCCCAGGTTGTTGGCCGCCTTCCAGTCCTTCGGATCCAGATCCATGGCCGCCTTCCACGCCTCCATCGCCCCTTCAGGATCCGGGGGCACCATCCCCTCGTAGATCATCGCCTCCACCGAGCGCGTCTGAGCAGTGGCCATCCCGCGCTCGGCCAGCGCGTTGCACAGCGAGAGCGCATCCGCGAACTTCCCCTGCGCCATCCGGAAGCGCGCCAGGTTGGCAATGGCCGCCGGGTGGTTGGGCTGCACCTTCACCAGCGCCTCGGCCACCTGCGCCGCGCCCTCGATGTCACCCTTGCCCGCCAGCACGTTGCTCAGCGTGTCCAGCAGGTTCGGCTCGTCCGGCATCGCCTTCAAGCCCTGGCGCAGGATGTCCTCGGCCGCGTCGAGCTCGCCGCCCGCCTGCAGCGCCACCGCCATGACCTGGTACGAGGGCACGTGCCCCGGGTTCAGCTTGAGCGCCGACTGCAGATGCTCGAAGCCGCCCTTCAGGTCGTTCATCACGAAGAGCACCCGCGCGAGCTGGAAGTGGTACGCCGCCACCTCCGGATCCATCGCCACGGCCTTCTGCAGGGCCTTGCGCGCCAGCTCGTTCTGCCCGGCCTCGGCCAGGAAGAAGCCCACCCCGTACAGGGCCTCCGCCCGCGGCGGATCCTCCGCCAGCTTCAGGTAGATGTCGCCCGCCTTCTGGAGCTCGCCGCGCTGCATGTAGAGCGCCGCGCGCACCAGCTGGGCGTCTGCCTCGTCGTCCGGAGTCCCCCCGGCCGCCGTCTGCAGCAGCGACTCCGCCTGGGCCTCATCGCCCTCGAAAGCCGCCAGTTTCGCCAGCGTGAGCAGGGCTCGACGATCCTTCGAGTTCTGCTGGAGGGCCGCCTGGGCCTCCTTCTTCGCCTGCACCAGATCGCCAGACTTCAGAAACTTCTCAAAGTTGGGAGGGCTCATGGTCTCCAAATAACAGAGGGCCCACTCCTCTAGGAAGTGGGCCCTGTGAATTACTTCCGCGGAGGGGACTCAGATCACCAGCCGCTGAAGATCTTGCCGATCGCCTTGCCCA
>Ga0247825_10002628_pt1 | contig 11855 bp, 6 predicted proteins | sample 13C_Vanillin_Day_FD_194413 | JGI IMG/M metagenome (GOLD analysis project Ga0247825, IMG submission 194413) | Soil microbial communities from agricultural site in Penn Yan, New York, United States - 13C_Vanillin_Day48 | ecosystem: Environmental > Terrestrial > Soil > Agricultural land | place... | reverse complement strand
TCATTCCACTTGTCGTGGGCCACCGTGTAACGCGCCGACAGGACCGACCAGAAATTCAGGATCGGCGTGTCCATCGCGTAGCGGAAATAGCGCCGCCCCTCGGCGCTCCACTCGCGCTCGACATAGCCCGGCGCGAGCGCGATCTGGTCCACGCTGGTCGACAGCGTGATGGCGAAACGGATGAAGTCGGAATCGCCGGTCCAGTGGCCGCGGTTGCGCAGGATCTTTTCGTCAAGCTTGGTCTCTGCGAATGGCACCAGGCCGTGCGCCTTGCGCTGCTTGTCATCCTGCAGATACCGCTCCGACGCCACGCCGATCGACGGCGCCAGCTCGTTGTTGCGCACGAAAGTTCCGTTGAACAGGACCGAGGAATAGTCCGTCTGACTCTTGAAGCCCTTGCGGTGCTTCGACGCGACGAACGTCAATGTTCGCGCCTCGCCGGGCGCAAGCGGCATGGAAAGGCGGAAGACAAAATGATTGAAGCGAGGCTGCGCATCGATGACGGTGGCATCGGAGAGCTCGACCTTCTCGACGGAGACATCGTAGTCGAACCGCGCGTGAACGGCTTCGATCGGCGCGCCGCTTCGATTGACCAGCACGTAGCGGCCACGCGACACGAAGCTGCGGGTCTCCGGATAGAGATCGACCTCCATCTCGACCTCGGTGATTCGCGGCTGCGGCAGCGCCTCGAATTGCCGGTAGGCCTTCTCGTAGTCAATGGCGCGCTGCCTTGCATCCGAAGCCGAAATCTCGGGGTTGAGGATGCGCGTATTCCAGTAGATGTACGAGCCAAGCGCCGCCGTGCCGACGGCGGCCGCGACGGCGATCGCCGTCACCGCGGGCGTCATCGCCGCCCGAATGCCGCGCATCCGCGCCCGCGGCGATGCTGGGACACCGCGGATCCAAAGCGCGTGCGTGGCCACGCCGAGGAGCACGCTCACGCAACCCCAATAGGCGAGAAACCAGAATGCCGGCGACAGAAAATGGCCGAACCGGTTCATATCCGAGAGCGGCACCTCGGGATGGGTTGCGAAATGCAGGAGCGGTACCCGGGCCTCCAGCCAATCCACGGCGAGTGGGACCATGATGACGACGATCAAAACGATCGCGAGCGCGACATATTTTTGATTCACCAGTGTCTGGAGGAAGGTTGCCAGGACGGCGATCATCATGACCTGCAGACCGACCAGGCCGCGGCCGACGAGGTAGAAGTCGATATTGACCCGGGTGCCCTTGGCGATTTGAAACGCAATTCCGACCGCCGCCACCACAACGAGAATGGCGGCCACCATCAGCATGATCGCGACGAGCTTCGAAGCCAGGAAGACGAAGCCCGGCACCGGTGTTGCATCGATGATTGGAGCGACCCCGGTCTGCCGCTCGCGCCACACGATCTCGCCGGCGAACAGCGCCACCAGGATCAGCAGAAGGAACAAGGCCGACGGCGCCAGCGTATTCACGACGACGTGGGTCATGGGCAGTAACGGCGTGCCGTAACTTTCGCCGAGGTTCACGAGAAAGGCGATGCAACCGGCCACACCCAGCACAAGCAGCGCCAGGAACGACCAGCTCCGCAGGATGGCGCGTGTCTCTTGTCGTGCGCAGGACATGAATTGTGCCCAAATGCCCGCGCCCCCGGAGGACGCAACCGGGACCCGGCGCGTGCGAACGGTCGGCGCCGATCTCGATGCGGCTTCCACGGTGCGCGGTACGCGGACCGCGGACGCCCGGCGGCGATAAAACGCAATGGACAGCGCCAACAGCGCCGAACCAATCGCGATGCAGGCCAAACGGTTCTGCGCCAGGAGGCCCGCGAATGAAACCAGCCGCGTGCCGCGTTCGGCCGGGGTCCAATAGCGGGTCACCTCGTCGATCGCGAAGCGGCCGATGGGATCGATCAGGCTCGCGAGCCAGCGCATCGCCGGATCGCCGATGGCGAAGGTGGCGAAATGACCGGCCAGAAGCGCCATGAGGACCACATAGGTCGCCAGCGTGCTCCGCGTCACACTCGCGGCTGCGAAAAACAGCGCACCGCCAAAAAACAGATTAGGCAATGCGATGATCGCCAGCGCGCTCAGGAAGGCGTCGTACCGGAAGCTCCCGACGACGGCGGGGTCGATCCACCACATCGTCGTTCCCGCCACCCTGCCGGCGAGCGCACCGCAGAACAAGATCACGGTGACAATGTAGGCGCCGGCAAACCGGCCCAGCAGATAGGTGCCGATCGGGACCGGCGCCGCGCGGATCAATTCGTCCATCTTCGAGCGTTGATCGCGCAGCGCCGCGTCGGCGATGACGGCAAGCGTGACGAACAGGCCGACGATGCTCAGAGTGCGCATCGCCGATAAAACCGTGATCGGTGAATTCATCGGCACGCGCAGGTTCGCACTCGCGGCGTCGCCTATGGCGACCAGCCAGCCGAGCAGCCCGAAAATGACGAAATAGACGTAGGTGCTCGGCTGGCGCACGTAGTAGCGCAGCTCGAAGCCGACGATCTGCGCGAAGATGGTAGCCTGTCGCCCGAGCATGTCAGGCGCCGGCTTTGTCGGCTTCGGCGGTCATGGCGAAATAGACGTCCTGCAGCTCGCCGCTGACGGCCTCGAAGCCTGCGCCAGGGTTGTCGTTGCCGAGCACATGAATTACCGCATAAGCCTCGGTGTATCGGCTCGAGAGCACGTTGAAGTCGCGCCGGTACGCTTCGACCTCGGCGCGCGACACGGTTTTGCGCCAGATGCGCCCGTGCAACGTTGCGACCAGCGACGACAACTCGCCGTCAGCGACGATGCGGCCGTCGAACAGGATGGCGGCGCGGGCGCACAGCCGCGACACGTCGTCGAGCAGATGGGTCGAGAGGATGACCGCGACCGTCGCGCCGATCTCGGACAGCACCTCATGAAAACGATGCCGCTCGGTCGGGTCCAGTCCCGCCGTTGGCTCATCGACGATGATGATCTGCGGATTGCCAAGCAGCGCCTGCGCGATGCCGAAGCGCTGGCGCATCCCACCGGAATAGGTCGAGACCGCGCGCTTGCGTGCATCGTAGAGGTTGGTCTGCTCCAGCAGGGCATGAACCTGCTCGCGCCTCACTTTAGCGGGGCAGACGCCCTTGAGCACCGCGAGGTGATCGAGCAGGTCCTCCGCCGAAATGCGCGGGTAGACGCCGAACTCCTGCGGCAGATACCCGAGCACGCGGCGCATCGCGAACGGGTCCGCGATGACGTCGACACCGCCTAACGTGACGCTCCCGGCCGTCGGCTGCTGCAACGTGGCGACGATCCGCATGAGTGTCGACTTGCCGGCGCCGTTCGGCCCGAGCAGGCCGTACATGCCGCGCGGCACGTCGAGATCGACGCCCGCGAGTGCGCGGACACCGTTGGCGTAGGTGTGCAGCAGATTGCGGATTTGCAGCATCGGCGCCGGCGGGACCGCGCTTGCCAAGAGCGGGGCGTCCCGCTCGCGTGCCGTGTGCATGGCACACTCTCTCCGATGCCAGCACGGTGTCGGAATAGGCACCGCTGCCAAACCGTGGCTAGCATACGCCGAACGCCCGGTTCAATGGCAGCAGCGGCGGGAATCCGTCAGCGGCCTTCTCTGGCCCACGTCGCAGCCAGCGCGCCGATCAGCAGCAGCAGCCCGATCGCGCCCGCGAAGATGGGCAACACGCCGATCCCGCGCACGACGCTCGCCTCGCGCATCCGCAGTCCGACCCAGTCTTCGCCCCGGAAGGTGTCGCTCGAGCGCACCGAGACGATGCGCGGCACGTTGATCGTGCCGGACGCGTCGGCGATCCGCATCGATGCGCCGCCGGTCGCGTCGGTGAGGGGGGCCATCACCTGCGTGGTCGAGGTGACTTCGGTGAACTCGCGCGGATTGGCCGGGCCCACATTGGCGAGCGCGGTGAGCTTGCCATCGGTCGCGCGCCACAGCCCCAGCTCGTTCGCCTCGATGGTGGTGCGGAAGACGCCGGGATCGCCTTCGGTCAATGTCAGCGTGCGGGTCTTGCCCGACGGCGCCGTGAGCGTGATCTCCTCGACGGTCTCGGCCATGGTCTGCCGCTGCACGGTGAGGTCGCGGCCGCGCACCAGCAGGCGCAATGCTTCCTCTTCGAGGTCGGGCTGCTTCATCAGCCAGTGCGAGAGCCGGCGCATCAGGTCGATATGCGGCCCGCCGCCCTCGTAGCCGCGCGCCCACAGCCAGATGTGATCGGAGAGGAGCAGCGCGATGCGCCCTTCGCCCTCGCGCGAAAGCTGGAGCAGCGGCTTGCTCTCGGGGCCTTCCATCACGGTCATGCCCTTGGAGGCGCGCGCGTCGACCAGCCGGAACCAGCGGCTCCATTGCGGCGGATCGCTCTGCGAGCCTTCGAGCCCGCGCGTCACCGGATGGCGCTGGCCGAGCTTTGAGAGCTTGGCCCGATAAGCCATGTCGGTAGTGCGGCCTGACGGCTCCGCCGGCAGCACCGATTCGAGCGGCGTGCGCCAGAGGCTCGTTTGGCTCGCGTAGTCCGGCCCGGCTGCGATCAGCACCGCGCCGCCGCCGCGCACATAGCGCGCGATGTTGTCGAAGTAGAGGATCGGCAGCACGCCCTGCCGCGCGTAGCGGTCGAAGATGATGAGCTGGAACTCATGGATCTTCTGCTGGAACAGCTCGCGGGTCGGGAAGGCGATCAGCGACAGCTCGTGGATCGGCGTGCCGTCCTGCTTTTCCGGCGGACGCAAGATCGTGAAGTGCACGAGGTCGACGGCGGCGTCGGACTTGAGCAGGTTGCGCCACGCGCGCTCGCCCGCGTGCGGTTCGCCCGACACCAGCAGCACGCGCAGCTTGTCGCGCACGCCCTCGATCGAGACGACGGCGCGGTTGTTGACCGTCGTCAGCTCGTCGTCGAGCGGCGCTGCCTCGATCTCGACGATGTTCGGCCCGGCATGCGGGATCTGCACATTGATGCGGACCTCCTGGCCAACGCGCACGTTGCGCTTGTCGATGGTCTCGCCGTCGCGGCGCACGGTCACCTGCGTCGTGCCGGCCGGCACGCCCTGGTCATCGACGCGGTAGGCAACGGTCTGCGATTGCCCGACGATGCCGAAGCGCGGCGTCGTGACCAGCACCACCCGGCGGTCGCGCTCGTTCGGGCGGCCGGTGATCAGCGCATGCACGGGCGCGCCGAAGCCGAGTGTCGCGGCGTCGGTGGGCACGTCATGCACGCGCCCATCGGTGAGGAAGATCACGCCGGCCACGCGGTCGTGCGGGACGTCGGTCATGGCGGAGGTCAGCGCCGTGAACAGGCGCGTGCCGTCGCTGTCGCCGCCGGACTCGCCCGCCTCGACGAAACGGACCTCGAGATTGGCTATCCGCCCGAGCCGCTCGGACAGCGCGGCGCGCACCGCTTCGGTCTGCTGCGTGCGGTCGCCGAATTCCTGGCTCGCGCTCTTGTCGACGACCACGATCGCGATCGAGGTGAGCGGGTCGCGATCCTCGCGGGTGAGGGACGGGTTGGCCAGAGCCAGCACGAACAGCGCCATCGCGGCAGCGCGCATGAAGGCGCCCCGGCTGCGCGACGCCAGCAGCAGGATCACCAGCACGACCGCAATAGCCAGCGCCGACCACACGAGGTAGTCGGGGACGAGGGGGGCGAATGAGATGCCGAGGTTCACGGAACTCTCCTACTGCCCCAACCGCTCGATCAGCGCCGGCACGTGGACCTGATCGGCCTTGTAGTTGCCGGTCAGCGTGTACATCACGATGTTGACGCCGGCGCGGAACGCGAATTCACGCTGGCGCGGTTCGTTCGCGACGATCGGGAGCATCGCCTGGCCGTCCGGCCGCAGCGCCCACGCGCCGGCGAGATCGTTCGACGAGATGATGATCGAGGAGACACCATCGCCGGTGCGTGCCGGGCGCTCCTGCGTGTCGTCGTCGCGGTCCGTCGCGGTGGCTTCGACCCAGAGCTGCCCGGCGGCATAGCGGCCGGGGAACTCCTTGAGCAGATAGAACGTCTTGGTCAGCACGTGGTCGTGCGGCACCGCCTCGAGCTCGGGGATATCGAGCGAGGACAGGATCGTGCGCAGCGCCGCCGTGTTGGGGGAGACCGCCCCAGTGCCGGGCGCGCCTTCGATCGCGTCGCGGGTGTCGAACAGCACGGTGCCGCCGTTCTTCATATAGGCGTCGATGTGCTCGAGCGCTTCGCGCGACGGGCGCTGCGTGCCCGCCACCATCGGCCAGTAGATCAGGGGGAAGAACGCGAGCTCATCCTTGCCGGGATCGATTCCGACTGGATCGCCGGCTTCAAGCGCGGTCTTCTGCGCGAGGAAGAGCGTCAGGCCTTGCAGGCCCGCGCGGCTGATCCGGTCGACCTCGTCGTTCCCGGTGATGACGTAGGCGAGGCGCGTTTGCAGCGTCGCGCGCAAGGCGGCGGTGTCGTCCTGCGCCTGTCCCGGTTGCGGCAGCAAGCACGCCGCGCCGGCGACCGCGAGCGCAAGTGCGGCCGCGGCCGGGCGCGGGCGGCGGCGGAGCAACTGTCCGATTCCGCCGGCAAGGAAGAAGACCACCAACGCATCGAGCGCCAGCAGTCCCATCGCCGCCAGCATGACCGGGCCACGCAGGTCCTGCGGCTCGCTCACGCGATAGACATCGCGGCGCGCGTTGAGACCGGCGAGGTCGAGCGGCGCCAGCCGGTCGTCGGGCGCCAGTGCGTTGACCGCCAGCAGCCCCTCGGGCGGACCGTAGAAGCCGGGCGGGTTGTCGGCCGTTGCGCGGCCCGTATAGCCGGCGGCGACCGGCCGCGCATTCGCGGGCGGCGGTCCGAACACGCCGAAGCCGTCGAGGATGCGCGTCGGCGGCACCACTTCGCGTCCGGCGCGCGTGCTGTCGCCGTCGGTCGTCGCGGCCGAGCCGGCGAGCGAGACAATGCGCTTGAGCATGTCCACGAACGCGCCCGACAGCGGCAGGTTCGACCAGCGGGTATCGGCGCTCACGTGGAAGAGGATGATCAGGCCCTTGCCGCGCGCCTGCGCGGTCACCAGTGGCGTGCCGTCGGCGAGCGTCGCCCAGGTGCGGTCGGTCAGCGTCGAATCGGGCTCGGCAAGCACCTGCCGGCTCACCGTCACATCGGCGGGCACCGCCATGTTGGCGAACGGGCTCTCGCGCGAGAAACCGGCGAGCTGCTGCGGCTGGTCCCAGCTAAGCGCGCCGCCCAGCGCGCGGCCGCCGCGCCGGAGCTTGACCGGAATGAGATCGTCGTCGCCGGCCGCGAGCCGCGGGCCGGCGAAGCGCACCAGCACGCCGCCGTCCTCGATCCACTTGGTCAGGCGTTCGCGTGCTTCAGCAACGTTGCCGACGTCCGCGAGAATCATCATCGGTAGCCGCTGATCCATAAACTGGTTGACCGCCTGCGCCGCCGAGCCGCGGTCGGCCTGCCGCACATCGGCAAACGGGTTGAGCGCGCGTGTCAGGTAATAGGTCGAGGCGAGCAGCGGCTGCGCGGTTTCGGCGGTCGCGCCGGACACGAGGCCGACGGCGCGCCGGCGCCAGCGCTTGTCCAGAAGCTGCACTGCACCGGCCGAGCGCTCGGCGCCAATGTCGAGCCGCGCGACGTCGTTGCGGATTTCGACCGGCAGCGCCAGCGCCGCTTCGGTCTCGGTATCATCGGTGCCGAAGGTGAAGGTCGCTTCGCCGAGCGGCAGGCCCTTGAGGTCGAGCCCGCGCAGCATGCCGGATTGCGCGCTGCCCTTGGCGGAGCGCAGGACCTTGACGGTCAGCGCGCCGGCGGTGTTCTCGGCGCCCGCCAGCGCAAGCGCCGGCGGAAGGCCGCCTTCGATCACGCTCATCGCGCGCGTTCCGACGATGCGGCCGAGCGCCGCAACGAAGTCGCTGCCGCCGCCTGAATCGATTCCGTCGGTGAGCCAGACCGTCTCTACATCCGCGGTGGCGCCGAAGAAGCGGGTCAATCCGGGCAGAGCATCGGAACGTTGCAGCGCGTAGGGCTTCGGCTTGAGCTGCTTGAGCCGCACGCGCGCCGCACCCGGCGTCTCGAAGCCGATCTCGCGGGTCGTTTCCGACAGCGGAACGAGCGCGACGCCGCGGCCGTCGGTTTCGGCGCGGTTGATGAGATCGTCGGCGGTGCGCATGCGCGCGTCCCAGGTGCCGGCGGCGGGGAAGCCGTCGTCGATCAGGATTGCGAGCGGTGAGGATGACCGCACCACGTCGGCGGCGGGATTCCAGAGCGGACCGGCAGCGGCGAGGATCACGAGCGTCGCAAGCGTGAGGCGCAGCAGCGTGAGCCACCAAGGCGTGCGGCGCGGCGTCTCCTCCTGCGGCTTGATATCGAACAACAGGCGCGTGGGCGGGAAATCGATGCGCGTCGGCTGCGGCGGGATGAGCCGCAACAGCCACCACAGCACCGGTAGCGCCAGGAGCCCGAGCAGCACCAGCGGCGAGGCGAAGCCGAGCGGCAGCCACGGCATCATGCCGACCTCCGGGTCTGCACGCGGCCGCCGACCACGGCGCCGGGCGGGGGAGCGGCCATGCGCGCGTGCAGCGCCAGCAGCAGTTCGGTCGCCGGCCGGTCGGTGCGATGGATCGCAAAGCTCCAGCCGAGCTTGTCGGTCTCGGCGCGCAGCTCGGCGCGATGGCGCGCGACGCGCTTGTCGTAGTCGGCTTTCCAGGCTTCGGCGCGGCCGGCGGTGATCGAGCCGCCGCCTTCGGGCTCGATGAACTCGACACGGCCGGAATAGGGGAAAGTCTCTTCAGCGGGATCGACCACCTGCACGGTATGGCCGTGCGCGCCGGTCGCGGACAGCCGCGAGAGCGTCGCGCGGATCTCGCTCATCGGCGACCAGAAGTCCGACACGATGACGATTTCGGAAAGCGCCGACGGCACGAACGAGGGCGGCAGGCTCGCGCGCTCCGTTACGTCATGCAAGATCGCGTTTGCCATCTTGTCGAGCACGTTGCGGCTGCCGGTCGGCCGCATCAGGCCCGGGATGCCGACACGCTCGCCCGCGTGCACCAGCACTTCAGCCAGCGCGAACGCGACCACCAGCGCGCGGTTGAGCTTGGATTCGCTCGCCAGCGCCGAGGTGAAATGCATCGACGGCGAACGGTCGGGCCAGATCCAGACCGTGTGCGCGGCTTCCCATTCCTGCTCGCGCACATAGAGCACGCCGTCGCGCGCTGAGCGCCGCCAGTCGACGCGGCGCGCGGGCTCGCCGGAGAGGAAGCGGCGGTACTGCCAGAAGTTCTCGCCCGGCCCGGCGCGGCGGCGGCCGTGCAGGCCGTGGATGACGGTAGCGGCGATCTTGCGCGCTTCGAGGATCAGCCGCGGCAGCGTCTCGGCGAGCGTGCGGGCTTCGCCGCTCGCGTGCTGCGTGGCCTTGATCTCCTGCTTGTCGGCACGCCGCGCCATCAAATCCTATCCGATCCGCTGCTTGAGCCGGCCGATGACGCCTTCCACGGTTTCGCCATCGGCGCGGGCGGCGAAGGTCAGCGCCATGCGGTGCTTGAGGATCGGCTCCGCCATCTCGAGCACGTCGTCGATCGACGGCGACAGCCGCCCGTCGATCAGGGCGCGGGCGCGCGCCGCGAGCATCAGCGATTGGGACGCACGAGGGCTCGGGCCCCAGGAGATCAGCTTGCCAAGCTCGCCGGTCTCCGGTCCCGGACGCGCCGCGCGCACCAGCGAGAGGATCGCGTCGACGACGGACTCGCCGACCGGCAGGCGGCGCACCAGGCGCTGCGCGGCGAGCAGATCGTCGGCGGTCATCGTCGCCTTCGGCTTGCTCTCCTCCATGCCGGTGGTGTCGAACACGATCTTCCGCTCGTTCTCGAGATCGGGATAGTCGACGTCGATCTGCATCAGGAAGCGGTCGAGCTGCGCCTCGGGCAGCGGGTAGGTGCCTTCCTGCTCGATCGGGTTCTGCGTCGCGAGCACATGGAAGGGGCGCGGCACGTCGTGGCGATTGCCGGCCACCGTCACATGCAATTCCTGCATCGCCTGCAGCAGCGCCGATTGCGTGCGCGGCGAGGCGCGGTTGATCTCGTCGGCCATCAGGAGCTGGCCGAAGATCGGGCCGGGTATGAAGCGGAAGCTGCGCTTGCCGCCGGGGCTTTCCTCCAGCACCTCGGAGCCGACGATGTCGGACGGCATCAGGTCGGGCGTGAACTGGATGCGGCGCGCCTCGAGCCCGAGCACGATGCCCATGGTCTCGACCAGCTTGGTCTTGGCGAGACCGGGAAGGCCGACGAGCAGCGCATGGCCGCCCGACAGCACGGTGATCAGTGCCTGCTCGACCACCCGTTCCTGGCCGAAGATGACCTTGCCGATCGCGGCCTTGGCGGTGGCGACTTGCGCCCCCGTCGACTCGGCCGCACGCACGATCATGTCTTCGAGTTTTTCCAGCCCGTCTCCGGCTGCCGCCATGTCATTGCTCCTTAAGTTCCGGACACTGTTATCGGGTAGTGTCGCGTACCGAGCCTCACCGGCCTGACTACAAAACGTGCAACATTCGCGCCAAATGCCGCAGGACGACGCCTATGCATCTCGCGGGCTGTGTCGCCCGGGCGCACGAATCCCCGTAACTGCCTGGAGATTACGCTAGTTTTCAACGGGTGCGATCCTGCCTTGTTGCAGTCCTGTCACGATCGCCCCGGGGTTGGCCTCTCTCTACGCTACGATCTCCTGTCGGCTGCGGCTTTTCCAGGCCAAGCCCGGCTTTATCTGCCGGCGGTGGATAAGCTTGCGCGCGATCGCGATCGCGGAGAAAACGGCCAGTCACAAGCCCACGTTCCAGGCAAACCATGGCGAAGGAAGGGCAGCGAAATCAAGGTTTTGAGAGCATCCAGGCGGCGGCCGGCGAGGCCGCCCGCAAGGGTCCTCCGCCCGTCCACCTGTGGAATCCGCCCTTCTGCGGCGACCTCGACATGCGGATTTCCTCAGATGGAACATGGCATTACCTGAAAACCCCGATCGGGCGGCCGGCGCTCGTGAAGCTGTTTGCCTCGGTGCTCAAGCGGGAGGACGACAAGTATTTCCTGGTCACGCCGGTCGAAAAGGTCGGCATTATCGTGGACGACGCGCCGTTCCTTGCCGTTGAACTAAAGGTGGAGGAGGGCGCCGGGCCGCGGCGGCTGTCCTTCCGCACCAATGTGGATGACTGGGTTGCGTGTGGGGCGGGTCATGCGCTGCGCTTCGAGCCGGAACCCGATACCGGGGGGCTCAAGCCTTATCTGCACGTCCGCCGCGATCTCTGGGCCAAAGTGACGCGCGCGCTGTTCTACGACCTGGTCGAACTCGGCGAGGAGCGCGACGTCGATGGCGTGCGCATGTTCGGCGTCGCGTCGGGCGGCGAGTTCTTCATTATGGCGCCCGCGGACAGTTTGAAGGAATTCGCGTGACATGCGCACCTACCGGATCGCAGCCATCCCCGGAGACGGCATCGGCACCGAGGTCATCGCCGCCGGCATCGAGGCGCTCACCGCTTGCGCCAAGCGGGACGGCGGCTTCGCGCTGACCTTCGATCATTTCGACTGGAGCTCGGAGCGCTACAAGAAGACCGGCGCCTTCATGCCGGAGAACGGCCGCGACCTCATCAAGGACCACGACGCGATCCTGTTCGGCTCGGCGGGCGCGCCCGACGTGCCGGACCATGTCACGCTGTGGGGGCTGCGGCTCGCGATCTGCCAGCCGTTCGATCAATACGCCAATGTGCGCCCGACCCGTATCCTGCCGGGCATCACCAGCCCGCTGCGCAACGTCTCCGGCCCGGAGCTCGACTGGGTGATCGTGCGCGAGAACTCCGAAGGCGAATATGCCGGTGTCGGCGGCCGCGCGCACAAGGGATTGCCGGAGGAAGTCGCCACCGACG
>Ga0247825_10002627_pt1 | contig 11857 bp, 7 predicted proteins | sample 13C_Vanillin_Day_FD_194413 | JGI IMG/M metagenome (GOLD analysis project Ga0247825, IMG submission 194413) | Soil microbial communities from agricultural site in Penn Yan, New York, United States - 13C_Vanillin_Day48 | ecosystem: Environmental > Terrestrial > Soil > Agricultural land | place... | reverse complement strand
GGTATCACCCACAGGGACGACTCGCGGGGAACTGCTGCAGCCGACCATCAGCGCCAGGAACAAAGGATTGATCCGCCACAGAATCCGCCAGAACATCGCGTACCCCCTTCTTGATGAGGAGTGGCTCAAGTTAGAGGGCAGCCCCGCAGGAGAGGAGGAGTTGCCAAGTGGTACTCGTCCTTCTCGCTCTCACAACTCACCACGTGCCCAACATCGGCACGGGCTCCACGGGCCAGGCGCCCCCCTTCCTCAGAGCCCCCGACTTTCCACGCGCTGAATCTCTCCGCGCAGCCATTCACGGAAGCCGTAGGTGCTCGTCACCGCCTCACCCTCCCCAAGGTTCCGGCTTGAGATCCCCACGATCTCCAGCCCCTTGGCGGTTTCTCGCAGGCATGGCCCGCCACTCTCGCCCCGGTAGTGGTGCCCTCCGGGTTGCTCGATGCGCATCCGCCCTCCTCCCGAGGGCAGCACCTGCGTCACCTTGTTCCTGCTGAAGTGCCGCTCTCCATCGTAGTAGCGCGCCACCTCGTCGTAGCCGGAGCCTACGATGGTGAGCATCTCGTTGAGGTGAATCTCTTCGTCCGCCAAGGGCAGGGGCTGGAACTGCTTGGTCACCGGCTCATCCAGCAGGATGAGGGCCACATCCCAGGCGCTGGACTCCACCCGCCCCTGAGCGTCCAGACGGATCCGGAACTCGGGGTGGAGCCGCACCGTTCCGAGTTGGTACATGGAGCGCCCGGGAGTGTCCTCTTCCACCCCTTCGCGTGGCTCGTAGATCAGCGTCTTGACCATGACGTTTTTCGCGCAGGTGGTCCCATCAATGAGCGCCGCGACGAGGCCTGGCCCAGTCTCCATGGGACGCGACCGGCATAGGCAGTGAGCTGCCGTCAGTACGAGGCGCCGGCTGATGAGCACTCCGCCACAGACTTCCAGCTCCTCTTGCTCAGGAAAATCCACCCGTATCCGGACAGCCGACTGGTAGCGGTTGGCCACATCGATCTTACCCGCCAGCGGCAGCAGGTGGGTGGTGATGGCCAGTTCCCTCTCCACCCCACCCAAATCGATCCGCTCGAAGCCACCGTCTGGGGGCTCGTCCAGTGGAGTGCTCGCATGTGGAGTCTCCTCCGCCTTCGCAGGCCAGCGCTCCTGGCACCCGTCGCAGGCCAGCAACAGCGAGAAGGCCGCCACCGCTCCCGCGAACCAGGCTGGAAAGGAGCGCCGCACGCTTCCCATCCATGCGGCGTCACTTCGGGAGTTGGCTTCGGACATGCGCCTCCACCTCATACTGCACAGCCCCTCGCTCAAGCTCGCGCTCCAGCCTGGAGATCCTCGCTTCACCCTCGCGGTGGAGTTCAATGGCGGCTGCTGGCTCCTCAGTAGAGAATGAGTCCCCACCTTGTGTGGAAAGGACGCATAAATGACGGATGAAGTACTACATGCCCTTCATGGCTCCGCCACGCCCCTCCACCTCCGGAGAACGGTAGGGGCTCGCCACTCCTAACCAGTTAGGAGTAGTTCCCCCCGCTTCACTCCTAACCAGTTAGGAGTGGACCCCCGCCTTCACTCCTAACCAGTTAGGAGTGGACCCCGCCTTCGTCAGTTGGGAGCGCTATGAGCCTCCTCCTCCACACCGTTGGGAGTTGGCGATACCGCTCACTGGATTTCAGCCGACCTTCACGAAGAACTCTTTCGACCCGTGCATGTTGCGCACAGCCGAGCGACGAGTGTGAGCTTTCCACCGAGCAGCGGCCAGGAGTCACTCCGGCCGCACGAGCGGCGTGAGGATCTCCTTCCAGTGCGTATAGAGCGAGAAGTGCCCTCCGCCCGGCAGGAAGTGGGACACGACTCGGGGGATGCGCGAGGCGAGGTAGCGCCCCATCTGTGGCGGGACGATGCTGTCACCCTCCCAGTACCAGAGGTGCACCTCGGGTCGGATCTCCTCCAGACGGAAGCCCCACGGTGAGACGAGGATGTGGGCCTCTCGCCTCATGCCGCGCACGCCCTGGCGTGTCGCCTCCAGGCGCCAGCCCTGCACCTGGGCGGCGATGGCCGGATCCGACAGCGTGGCTCGATCATCCGGCGAGCAGTGCGCCATCAGCGCCGCGAGCGCCCGGTCCGGGCTCTTGCGCACCGAACGATCGTGCATGGCCATGATCGGGTGCAGCAGCCACTCGGGCCAGCTCGCCAGCGTGTAGGCGTTCCGATAGTCGCGGTTGACGCCCTTCATCGCTCCGGGCCGATCGAACGGCGCGGCGCCAGAGACGATGGCCACCCGCGTCAGCCGCTCGCCCAGGCGCCACGCGCACGCGGCGGCATAGGGCCCTCCCGCAGAGACACCGAAGAGGGCAAAGCGCCCCAGCCCCAGCATGTTCGCGAGCTGCTCGATATCCGAGGGGCAGTCCAGCAACGTGCGCGCGGGCTGGTAGTCGGACAGGCCGTAGCCGGGCCGATCTGGAGTGATGAGACGCACGCCCAGGCTGTACGTGAGGTTGTCGTCCGGGTGGCGCATGTACCGCGAGCCCGGGTTGCCATGCAGGAAGATGACCGGCATGCCCGAGGGATCTCCGGACTCGGCGAACGCGAGCCGCCGCCCGTCCTTGAGCCGGATCGAGCCTTCACGCAGGGGCGTCATCGGCATTCTCATCGCGTCATGACTCCATGGCCCGCGAGCGAGCCGCGATCCAGCTGGCGATGGCGGGCCATACCTTCGTGGGGCTCTTGCTCGAGGCCGACAGGCCAATGTGTCCCACCGGGAAGCGCATGGTCTGAGCGTCCGGGGAGGCCACCAGCTTGGGCAGCGGCTCGCTCATGGGCGGCAGGGCGATGGAGTCCTGCTCGGCGATGATGTTGAGCAGCGAGGCCCGGACGCGGCCCAGCTCCACGCGCTCGCCGCCGACCTCCATGCCGCCCTGGCAGAAGAGGTTCTGCTGGTAGCAGTCCTTGATGTACTGGCGATACACCTCGCCCGGGAACGGGACCGCGTCAGCGCCCCAGCGCTCCATGGCGAGGAACGTGGTGACGTACTCGGGCTCGTCGATGTGGCGGCACACATCCAGCCAGCGCGTGAGCCGCTGCACGGGAGCCGCCGCGATGAAGCCGCTCTCCAGCACACGCGAGGGCACATTGCCGTAGGCATCCACCAGCGAGTCCACGTCGAAGTTCTGGGGCTGGGTCCACAGCGAGTAGATGCCGCCGTGGCTGAAGTCCACGGGGGTGGCCTGGGCCACGAAGTTGCGGATGCCGTCCGGGTAGAGGCTGGTGTAGGCCAGCGCCACGGTGCCGCCCATGCAGTAGCCGTAGAGGGTGAGCTCGTCGCTGCCGCTGGCGCGCAAGGTCCAGCGCACGGACTGGCGCACGAGATCTCCCAGCAAGTCACCCCAGGAGAGGTGTTGCTGCTCGGGCCCCGGGATGCCCCAGTCGATGACGTAGACGTCGAAGCCCTCGCGGGTGAGGTACTCGATCAGGCTGCGGCCGGGCAGGAAGTCGAGGATGTACCAGCGGTTGATGAGCGAATAGGAGAAGAGGATGGGGGTGCGCCAACGGCGGTGCGGCGCGGCGTACCGCAGCAGGCGCATGCTGCCGCGCGTGTAGACCACCGTGTGCGGAGTGGGGCTGATGGGCGGCTCGCGCACGCCCGAGGCCCGCTCGATGATGGGCCGGAGGTACGGATACGGGTTGAGGGGCCGATCCTGGACGGCCTGTGCGAGCGCGCGGGACAGCTCGACCTGGCCCGATACGAAGGAGCGGAAACGCTGGAAGGTGCTCGAGGGCATGGGTGGGCTTTCAGGGCTCAGGTGCCATGCCGGCGGGTGACGGGCTCGGGCGAAGGAGACTCCGAGCGAGAGCCAACGGTTTTGGAGCTCCGCTCCTGGCGCTCGAGCAGCTCGACGACGAGCTCGAGCTGCGAGCCAAGGGCCTCGACCTGCTGATTCAGGCGGCGGACCTGATCGCGCATGGACTCCACGTCCGAGACGGCGGGCAGGCGCAGAGCCTGGAGCGCCTTCTCCTGGAGGGCCTGGCGGCGAATGCGCAGGTTGAGGCCGCTGCGCATCAACCCACCGCTGATGCGCAGCCAGGTGGGGCTCTCGTTGAGCTTCGCGGAGACCTTCGTGAGGCCTCGCTCGGCCTTGGAGAAGACCTTGCCGGTCCGGGTCTCCGGGCTCGTGAGGCGCCCGACCAGCTTCAAGCCTCGGGCCAGGAGCCCCTTGGGACGAGAGGGAGACGTGCTCATGACGCCCAATCTAGCGAATCGGCGGTGCATGCACTGCTCCCCTTTGCTATCAACCTGAACGAAGATTCATGTTTCGAGCATGCCTGGCCGCCCGCTTCCTCCTCTTACGCGCCCCCCTCCCAGCGTGAGATGGTCTCCCCCTCGCCTCACCGTACCTTTCCCCAGAGCTGCCTTGCGTTCCTTCATCCCGAACTCCTTCGTCCTCCTCGCGGCCCTCCTCTCGCTCGGAACGGCCTGCCGTGAACCCGTCTCCCCACCTCCCGCCCGGTCCGCGCCGCCTCGCGTCTCCTCCGATGCACAGGGCGCTCCGTTCGACCTGGGCACCCTCGTCCGCCGCGCCCACTTCGCCTACCGGCCCGACGGGGACGGTTGGACCGCGAGCCACGGCACCTGGTCTGCCCGAGTCACTCGGAGCGAGTTCACCTTCACTCCGCGCCACTCCTTGCTCGCCTCCCGGCAGATCCTCACGGGCACCCCGGTCACCTTGGGTCCGGTGGCCCTCTCGCGTGGCGGAGTCCCCTTGGACAGCACCGTGGGCGCTGGCACCGTGTCGCGTGAGGGCTCGCTCACGCTGGTGCGCGGCCTGGTGGAGGAGCAGCTCCAGAATGGGGAGGACGGCATCGAGCAACGCTGGGTCTTCGCGCGAGCACCTCAGGGCGAAGGAGAGCTGCTCCTCCGAGTCCCGGTGCGTGGGCTTCGGTACGCGGGGGAGACCTCCCACGGCGTGCACTTCGCGGATGCCTCCGGCCTGGGCGTCCGCTACAGCCATGCTGCCTGGACGGATGCCGCGGGAAGACGGACGGAGATCCGCGCCCGCGCCGTGGCAGGGGCCGTGGAGTTCCGGGTCCCGGCCACGCTGCTGGCCAGCTCGAGCTTCCCGGTGATGCTGGCGCCCACGGTCTCCCCCGAGTTCGGGCTGGACACCCCGGTGACGGATCCGGGTGGTGGGGCGCAGACCTCGCCCGCCGTAGCCTCCAACGGTACGGACTACCTCGTGGTGTGGGCCGATGATCGAGGCGGTGACGTCGATGTGTACGGCGCCCGGGTGGGCCAGGACGGCACCGTGCTGGACAACCTGGGCATCCCCATCGCCCAGGCCCTCAACGCGCAGCAGAGCCCGGCGGTGGCCTTCGACGGAACGAACTACCTTGTCGTCTGGAGCGATGGCCGCCGTGGAAGCGGCACGGACATCTACGGCGCCCGCGTCAGCCCGGCGGGCTCGGTGCTGGATCCGAGCGGCCTTGCGCTCTCCACTTCCTCGGTCTTCACCCTGCTGATGAGCGCTCCGGCCATCGCCTTCGACGGCACGAACTACCTCATCGTCTGGGACGAGAAGACCGGCTTCTCCGGGCCCACCAACCTCATGGGCCTCCGTGTGAGCCCCGCAGGCACCCCTGTGGGCAGCCCATTCACCGTCTCCGGCGCTGCCGGAAACCAGCTCGCGGCCGCGCTGGCCTTCGATGGGACGAACTACCTGGCCGCCTGGCAGGACCATCGTTCCGGCACTGAGAGCGATATCTACGCCGCACGGATCTCTCCGGCCGGAGCCGTCCTCGACTCCGCGGGCATCGCCGTGAGCACGCAGAGCGCGGCACAGACGAACCCCACGATCGCGTTCAATGGGAGCACCTACCTCATTGTCTGGGAGGATTCCCGCAACCAGGCCTCCACGGACCTGGATCTCTATGGTGCCCGGGTCTCCCCGGCAGGGGCCGTGCTGGACACCTCGGGGCGGGCCCTCATCGTGGCCGCGTCCGCGCAGACCCAGCCCGCGCTCACACGCGTGGGAAGCCAATACCTCCTGGCCTGGCAGGATCTGCGCGACGGCGAGCTGGATCTCTACGCGGCCCGGGTGGATGGGGCGGGAACAGTGCTCGATGCCTCGGGAGCACTGGTGGTGGCTGCGCAGGGAAATCAGTCCCTGGCGGCGGTGGCGAGCATCGGCCCCCATGCCCTCATCACCTGGAGCAGCGACCGTACCGCCGACATCATCGGGGCCCGGGTGGACACGAGCACAGCGCTCACGGTGCTCGATCCGAGCGGCTTCACGGTGAGCCTCTCCCCTAACAGCGAGACAAGCCCGGCGGTGGCTTTCGACGGCACGAACTACCTCGTCGTCTGGCAGGACAACCGGGGCTCCGGGTTCGATCTCTACGGTGTACGAGTCAGCGGGAGCGGCACGGTCCTGGATCCCGCGGGCTTTCCCATCTCTGCCGCGAGCGGGAACCAGCGCAACCCCGCGGTGGCCTTCGATGGCACGAACTACCTCATCGTCTGGGAGGACACGCGCTCCAGCCTCGTCGGCGACATCTTCGGGGCTCGGGTGAGCCCGTCCGGCACGGTGCTGGACGCCGACGGCCTGCAGATCAGCCTTCGCTTCTCCGCTCAGGCACACCCGGCCGTCGCCTTCGACGGCACGAACTACCTCGTGGTGTGGGAAGATGGCTCCGCCGCCCGCGACATCTACGGGACACGGGTCAGCAGGGCCGGCACCGTGCTCGACCCGTCCGCCATCGCAATCAGCACGGACCCGAACGATCAGGCCTCTCCCGCCATCGCCTACGATGGGACGAACTACCTGGTGGCGTGGACCGACTGGCGGAACAACTCGACCGCGGACATCTATGGATCCCGGGTGGGCAGGACAGGCTCCGTGCTCGATCCGGCCGGCGCCCAGCTCGCAGGAGGCGACGAGGCCCAGACGGATCCGGCCCTGGCGTTCGATGGGACGAACTATCTGCTGGTCTGGTCGGACTACCAGTCCTTCCCCTCCACGAACCTCCTCGCACGGCGGGTGCGGACGGCGGGGACACCGCTCGACAACTCGCCCTTCGCTGTGTCCTCCGCTGAGGGACACCAGCAGCAGGCCTCTATCGTCTACACCGGGACCGAGTTCCTCGTCGCGTGGCAGGACGGCCGCAGCGGCACGGGTACGGACCTCTATGGCGGGCGTGTGTCCCGGACCGGCACAGCGCTGGATGGGGATGGGTTCGTCATCTCGGCGAACGCCGTCAATGAGACCGACGTCGTCCTCTCCTCTGGAGGCTCAGCGGGAGTACTTGCCGTGTACCAGGTGGCGGATCCGTCTCTGGGCAGCAACGTGCAACGGCTGAAGGCGAGGAGGCTGACAAACAGCTCGGGCAACACCCCGCCCACCGCCGTGGCCCAGAGCGTGACCGGGGATGAGGACGTGCCTCTCCCCCTGGAGCTGCTGGGGCTCGACGCGGACGGAGACACCCTCGTCTACACGATCGTCACAGCGCCTGCGCACGGCACACTCACGGGCGCGATGCCGAAGCCCAGGTATCTGTCTGCGCTGCACTACAATGGTTCGGACAGCTTCACCTTCACTGTCTCGGACGGCCAGGCCACCTCGGCGCCCGCCACCGTCTCGATCACCATCCGGCCGACGAACGATGCGCCGGTGGCCGCCCCACAGACCGTCACCACGGCAGAGGACACGGAGAAGGCGATCACATTGACGGGCTCGGATCTGGATAACGACCCGCTGAGCTTCATTGTGATCACGCCTCCCGCTCGCGGCACATTGACTGGCACGCCTCCCAACCTCATCTACACGCCTGCGCCCAACTACTTCGGGCCCGACAGAATCACCTTTGTGGCCTCCGACGGACAGGCCTCCTCGAGCCCGACGGCCGTCTCGATCACCGTCTCCTCGGTCAATGACGCTCCAGTGGCCCATGCAAATTCTCTGACGACCTCCGAGGACACGCCGCTCTCCATGACGCTCTCGGGCTCGGATGTGGAGGGAGACGCGCTGTCCTTCGCCGTCGCCTCACAGCCCACCCACGGCACGCTGACGGGCACACCGCCCAACCTCACCTACACGCCGGCTCCGGCCTACAACGGTCCGGACAGCTTCACCTTCACCGTTTCCGACGGCGTAGCAACCTCCACCCCTGCAACAATCTCCATCACCGTGGATCCGACGAACACCGCGCCCGTGGCCACGAGCCAGTCGATCACGCTCGAGGAGGACACACCGGTCAACATCACGCTCTCGGCCACGGATGCCGACGGAGACACGCTCACCTTCACCATCACCCCACCGGCCCACGGAACGCTCACGGGGACGGCGCCCAACCTCATCTATACGCCCGCGCCGGAGTACTTCGGGCCGGACAGCTTCACCTTCACCGTGTCCGATGGGGTAGCCACCTCGGCACCGGCTACCGTCTCGCTGACGGTCACCTCCGTCAACGACACCCCCGCCGCGCAGGCGCAGGCACTCACCGTTCCCGCGGGCAGCCCGACGCCCATCTACCTCTCGGGCAGCGATATCGACAGCGATGACCTCACCTTCTCCATCGCGTCCCCTCCGGAGCAAGGCTCGATTACCGGCACACCGCCTGACGTCGTCTACACCCCGCCTGCGGGCTTCACGGGTACCACGCGCTTCACCTTCTCCATCCATGACGGCAGCACGAGCTCCTCCGCCGAGGTGCAGCTCACCGTGGTCAAGCGCTCGCTCACCGTCAGCGCGGCGGTGGACACGGTGCGCCCGGCCGCGGGCCAGCAGGTGCGCTTCTATGCCAATGCCGTGGACGAGCGTGGCGATGCCATCTCGCTCCAGTGGGAGTTCGGCGACGGCCAGACGTCCCAGGATGAGCTACCGGTACACTCCTTCGCATCTGCAGGGACGTACGACGTTCGTCTCAAGGCCTCCACTGCCACGGAAGAGGCCATCACCATGTTGCGCATGCGCGTGCGCAGCGCGGCTCCGATCACCCTCACGGACAGCACCACCTCGGCTCCTACAGTGATCGGCGTCGAGGGCTCCTCGCTGGCTTTCGAGCTCCGTGAGCCTCAGTCCGGGCTCACCTATACCTGGGACTTCGGAGACAGCTCTCCCGCCACCACGGGCACCACGGCCTCGCACACCTGGGCGGATGACGGGAGCTTCACGCTGAAGGTGAGCGCCGCGGAAGCCGGGGGTCCTCGCGTGGTGGCCACGCGCACGGTGATCATCCACAACACGCCACCCGTGCCGCTTCCCCAGGAGAAGCTCTCCACCAAGGTGGGCCAGCCGATCTCAGCCCAGCTCTCCGGCTCGGACGCCGCGGGAACCAGCGATCCGCTCCGCTGGGAGCTCGTCAGCGGCGAGGGCACCCTGGGATCCGACGGCACCTTCACGTGGACACCCTCGCAGGAGGGGCTGGCCACGGTCATTACCAAGGTGCTCGATGGGGACGGCGGCGAGTCACGGCTCGCCTTCCAGATCTCCACGAGCAAGGCAGATCCCGAGCCGGAACAACCGGATCCGGAGAAGGGCTGCGGCTGCGGCACGAGCTCCGGAGGAGCTCCGGGAGCGTTCGGGCTGGGCCTGCTGATGCTGGCCCTCTTCGCCCGCTCGCGCAGAGCTCACAGCTGAATCAAACGGCCGCGCTCAGACCGCCATCCACGTTGATGGCGGCGCCGCTGATATAGGAGGCACGTGGCGAGACGAGGAAGGCGACCACATCAGCGAACTCCTCGGCCCGCCCGATGCGCCCCAGGGGCACCCCGGCCTCGCGGCTCCGCTCGGTATAGAGCACCTCGGGGGGCTTGCCAGCGGTCTCTGCGCGGTGGGCCCACTGCGCGCTCTCGATCATGCCCACGAGCACGGCGTTGACGCGGATCTGGTCGGGCCCCAGCTCCTTGGAGAGCACCTTCATCAGCGACATGCCCGCGGCTCGGGATACAGAGGAGGGCGTGGTGTTCCTCCCCGGCTCCTTGGCCTTGATGGACAGCACATTGACGATGGCTCCGCCACCGGCCGCGCGCAGGTGGGGCACGACGAGCCGGGTGGACCGGATGGCGGCGAACACCTTGAGCTGAAAATCCTCCTCCCACTCCGCATCGGTGACGGTGAGGAAGGGCTTGGCCGAGGCCGAGCCGGCGTTGTTCACGAGCGCGTCGATGCGCCCCCAGCGCTCATAGGCTGCCTTGACGAAGCGCTCCAGCTCCTCCGCGCGGGACACATCCGCGGGAAGAGCGAGCACCTCTCCGCCTTGGGCGCGCAGAGTGCCGGCGAACGCCTCCAGCTTGCGCAGGTTCCGGGCGCACAGCGCCACACGAGCACCCTCCCAGACGAGCCGGTTGCACACGGCGGCCCCGAGCCCCTCCGAGCCACCCGTCACGAGCACCACCTTACCGGCGAGCTCCAGATCCATGAATCTGCGTCCTCTCAGGCCGGCTTCTTCACCGCCATGAGCCGCTTCTCGAAGGAGGCGAGCGTGTTGGCGATCTCCTGATTCACGGCGCGCAGCATGTCCTGCTTCTCGCGGAACGGGAGGAAGGCGCTCTTGAAGCCGGAGACGATGATGGTGGTGAGATCATCCAGCTCCAGCCCCAGGTGCTTGTGCGCCAGCCACAGCTCCTTGGTGACGGTGGTGTCGGTGATGAGCCGGTTGTCGGTGTTGATCGTCACCCGCAGGCCATAGTCGAAGTAGAACTTGAGCGGGTGGGCGTCGAGGCTCGACACCGCGCCTGTCTGCACGTTGGAGGAGGGGCACACCTCCAGCGGGATGCGGTGATCGTTCACGTAGTTGAGCAGATCGCCATCCTCGCGCAGGCGCGTGCCGTGGCCGATGCGGTGGGCGCCCAGGTAGTGAATGGCCTGGCCGATGGACTCGGGGCCGAACGCTTCGCCCGCGTGCGCGGTGCAGTTCACGTTGTTCTTGAGGATGAGCTGGAAGGCTTCCTTGTGGTCCTTGGCGGGGAAGCTCGCCTCCGCGCCTGCCAGATCGAACCCGATGACGCCGCGGTTCTTGTAGGCCACGCTCAGCTCGGCCAGCCGCATGGACGTCTGCGGGTTGATGTGGCGGATGCCGCAGACGATGACGCCGCACTTGATGCCCGTCTCGCGCTTGGCGGCGCGCAGGCCCTCGAGCACCGCGTCGATGACAGTGGTCATCTTCAGGCCCTTCTGCAGGTGCAGCGCGGGCGAGTAGCGCACCTCCAGGTAGCGCACGTTCTCGGCGGCGGCATCCACGGCCAGCTCGTACGCGGCGCGGTAGAGCGCCTCGGCCGTCTGCAGCACGGAGAGGGTGACGTCGAAAGCCACCAGGTACTCCTCGAGGTTCTTGCACACCTGGCCCATGTGGATGGCCTTGGCCAGGCCCTCCTCGGTGTCGGCGAGCAGCTTGACCTTCTGCTGCTCGGCCAGCTCCAGGATCGTCTTCAGCCGCATGGAGCCATCCAGGTGGCAGTGCAGATCCGCCTTGGGCAGCGCGTGCAGCAGCTCTTCGGTCACATCGATGGCCGGAGGTGGGGAGATGTCGGTGCGCCGGGCGGCAGAGGGGATCCCGGTAGCGCTGGGGATCTCGTCGTCACGAATAGAGGCCATGGTGAGGTTCCTTGCTTGCCAACCCTGAGCGGGGTCGGAAGATGCATCCCTCAAACCATGCTGACGCGCGCCTGTCCATGCAGCCACCTTTTGCTCGTGCTCCTGGTGACAGGCGGGGCGGGGTGTCAGCGGGGTCCGGAGCGGGTGTTTGCATTCTCAACGGATGCACCCTCGCGGGCTGGGCTGGTGGGGCTGGAGGACGGTGTCCTGGTGGGCAACGAGGCGGGCGCCCTCTTGAGGCTGGATCGACGCGGCGAGCCAAAGTGGAGGGTGAAGTG
>Ga0247825_10002626_pt1 | contig 11866 bp, 5 predicted proteins | sample 13C_Vanillin_Day_FD_194413 | JGI IMG/M metagenome (GOLD analysis project Ga0247825, IMG submission 194413) | Soil microbial communities from agricultural site in Penn Yan, New York, United States - 13C_Vanillin_Day48 | ecosystem: Environmental > Terrestrial > Soil > Agricultural land | place... | reverse complement strand
GCAGGCTCCGGCAACGCGGCCATCCCCGCGGCGCTGTCCGGCGCGAGCGTCGTCGCCGGTGACCTCACCCCCGAACTGTTCGACGCCGGACGCCGCCGTGCCGCCGAACTCGGAGCCGAGGTGGAGTGGCGCGAAGCCGACGCCGAGGCCATGCCGTTCGCCGACAACGAGTTCGACACCGTGCTGTCGTGCGTCGGCGTCATGTTCGCCCCGCACCATCAGGCGAGCGCCGACGAACTCGTCCGCGTCTGCCGACCGGGAGGAACGATCGGCCTACTCAGCTGGACCCCCGAAGGTTTCATCGGGCAGATGTTCGCAACGATGAAACCGTATGCACCCCCGCCCCCTCCGGGCGCGCAGCCCCCGCCACTGTGGGGTCGTGAAGAACACGTCCGGGCATTGTTCGGCCATCGCGTCACCGACATCGTGGCAACCCGGCACACCGTGCGCATCGATCAGTTCCGGTCGCCGGAAGACTTCCGTGACTACTTCAAATCCCGCTACGGCCCGACCATCGCCGTGTACCGGAACATCGCTGACGACCCCGCCCGCGTCGCCGCGCTGGATCACGAACTCGCCGATCTCGCACGTCGTTTCGACCACGGCACCGGCAGCACCGTGATGAACTGGGAATACCTCCTCCTCACCGCACGGAAGTGGTAGCGAGGTCGACCACGATCGTCCTCTCGTTGCCCGGGTCGGCAGCGTCGTACCAGATCTTCGTCGTCTGACCGTCGACGACCGGTGCGTCGCTGCTGATCACGGCACGACGCCCGGTGTGGTGGCGATGAACTCGAGTTCCTCCAGTGTCAACGGCGACGCGGATCCTTCGGGCGCCGACGCGCTGACCACGACCTGCGCACCGGACGGCCGGGTGACCGACACGAAGGCACCGCCGTTCGACGGGTAGGCCGCGCGAACGATGACGGAACCGTCTTGCAGCGTTTCGGACTTCCTGTCCCGGTCGAGTTCCGACAAAAGTTGCTCGTGAGGCGACGGAGTATCCCTACCGCTCAGGAGCGCGATCTCGAGCCGACCGGAGCCGCCCCCGGATGTTGTCGTGAGCACCTCGCACACGTTGTCTCTGCCGAAATCCCCCGGACGCAGCGAACCGATCGGACGGTCCAGGGAGACGCCGGTGCTCGACACACCGGACCACCGCTCATCGAGTGCCCGATTGATGTCGGCAACGGCTCCCCGGGTCAACACGGGTCCCGTCCCGTTCGATTCGGTACTGCACGCACGCATCGGCGGCAACGTGCCCGGCGGAACCCCGGCTGCGACAGCCAAATCCGGCGTCGTCGCGATGGCAGTGAGGTCGTCGAGGGTCAGCGGGGTGCGGCCGGCGTGCCGGGTTCGGGCGTTCGGCTCCGTCGAGTCGCTGTCGTCGACTCTGGCGACGACCCTGGTTCCGTCCGGTAGGTACGCCATTACGTCGCGCTTCAGGTGTCGCACACCGTTGCTTTCGGCCCACGTTTCCTGCAAGTCGAGCACGGTGCCGTTCGGTAGCATTTCGCGCCGGTCCAATCCGCCGGCTACGCAAGGCGGCACCGGCCGATCCCACGCGCGGACATCGACTGTCAGCGTGCCGACCTGTCCGTCCCGGACCAGCGAGCCCCGAGCACTGGTCGACCCATTGAACAGTGCCGCGTCGACATCATCGGGCAACTGCGATTGTGCGATGTCATCGATCGGCTGAAACTCGAGCGACTCGCCGGGACTGGCGAACACCACGTCCACATCGGCGGGCAGAGATTGGATGACGGCGTTCGTCATCGCGGTCGCCTTCGGACCGGAAAACCATTGGTACTTCGCGTTGTAGTAGTCCTGTGACGGGGAATACGCGACGCTGAAGCGCCTCGGCTCCATGGGCGGCTCGACGACGTCGCAGCCCGGGATGCGCGAGTCGGCGGACGATTCTTCGGCAGGCGCGTTCAGCATGCCCGCGACCACGATCCCCACCGCCACCACCGACACGACCGCCGTCACGTCCATCCAGATGCTCATGCGCCATTTCGACTCGACCCGCTGGGTCATCGCACTCCCCGTCCACCCCGACCATGCACACGTTACCCATTCGGCAACTTGGGTATTGCCCGGTCCGGAATGGGTTGCTAAAGTCGAACATGTATTCGAATGACCTTGGGGGAGGTTGGTTGTGGGGGCATTACTTCTCGAGGAATTACGCGCATTCACGGCGCGGTTGCAATGTGCCGAGGCGGCGAGTGGCGATGCGGGATTGGGCATCGATCTGCTCGACGCGATCGAGACGTTGAAGTCGGTCGGGTGCGCGGTGCAGGCGGTGATCACCGACGACGTCGCCACGTGTATCCGCGCGGACCGCAAGGCTGCCGGGTTGCCGCGGGCGGATTGGGACCGCGGCATTGACTCGCAGATTGCGTTGGCGCGCAGGGAATCCCCGAACCGTGGCGGTCGGCATCTCGGGTTCGCTCAGGCGTTGGTGCACGAGATGCCGCACACCCTGGCGATGTTGCGGTCGGGCCGGTTGAACGAATGGCGTGCCACGTTGTTGGTGCGGGAGACGGCGTGCCTGTCGGCGACGGATCGGGGCATCGTGGACCGTCGGTTGTGTTCGGACCCGGCCACTCTCGACGGGGTCGGCGACCGCGGGCTGATCGCGCGGGCGAAAGCGTTGGCGGTCGAACTCGACGCCGCGGCGGTTGTAGCCCGGCATCGCAAGGCGGTGTCCGAGCGTCGGGTCACGACACGGCCGGCGCCGGATTCGATGGCCTACCTCAGTGTGTTGATGCCGGTGGAGCAAGCAGTGTGCCTCCAGGCCACGTTGGGTCGGGATGCCGACAGTCTGATCGCGACCGGGAACAGTGGCGGCCGGACCCGCAATCAGCTGATGGTGGACCTGTTGTTCGACCGCGGCACCGGAGCGTCGGTGGCGGCGGGGGTGCCGGTGGCGGCGAATCTGGTGCTCTCGGACGAGACCTTGCTGGCCGGTGGGCACGAGGCCGCGCAGTTGCAGGGGTTCGGGCCGGTGCCGGCGGGGATTGCCCGGCAACTGGTGGCCGAGGCCGTCGATAGTGGCACCGAGACGTCGTTGCAGCGGGTGTATTCGTGCCCCCAGTCGGGGGCGTTGACGGCGATGGAGTCCCGGTCGCGCACGTTCCCGAAGAGCCTGCGAAAGCTGATCGACCTCCGGGATCGGACGTGCCGGACTCCGTGGTGCGATGCGCCGATCCGGCATCACGATCACATCCGCTCACGCAGTAAATTGGGTAAGACCACCGCGCGAAACGGGTCCGGGCTCTGCGAGGCCTGCAACTACGCGAAGGAAGCACCGGGTTGGACAGCACGTCCCGTGAGCAGGCCCGGCGGCACCCACCTCCTCGACCTCGGCACCCCGACCGGGCACCACTACCGATCGGCGGCCCCGCCGCTCCCGGCCGCGGCACGACAGTCGGAGGTCGAGGCGGTACTGATCGCACGCCTGCGTGCGTCGTGACAGCGCGATCACGCCTGGACGACGCCGACCACCGGGGCGTAATCACATGGCGGCAATGCCCGGCTGGTGTTGTCGAGGATGCTCCCGAAGACGACGAACACGATTGTGCCCCTGCCTGTCTCGAGGGTATTGGACAGCGTGACGATGTAGTCGGCCGGCCGCTCCTGATACAACGGCGCTCGCCCCGACTGCATGGTGGTGAGGTTCAGCCAGGCGACCTCGACGAGGTCGCCCTGCAGTGGCGACGACATTGCCGTGTTCATCCCGCTGAAGAAGACATTGACCTTCCCCGGCGGAATGACTGGGACAGGAAGGTTCTCGTCGACGGCGGGGCCTGCTATCGCGCGAGCGATACCGACCGAATCGTTCTGCTCTCCGAAGCCGGCAGGGAGGCAGTCGGCTGCGGTGGTGTCGTACAGGAACGGCTGGGCGGTGCCCTCGACGAGATGAACCGATCGGGGGAAGTAGTTGTAGCGCGGTGTACCGGCGGCGATGCGCTCGATGGTGGTCGTGATCGACTGCGCGGTGCGGGTGCTGATCGGCATGGCGGCCGATTGGAGGGCGGCTCGCACTGCCGCCACGTCGCCGAGCGGCGGGGGCACGGCGCGCGCTTCACCGGCCGCCATGGAGACGAGCACACCGACACACGCCGCAAGTCCTGCAATTCGTCCACGCATGAATGGATGCTAGCGGCCACAGGGACTTGCCGAATCAGCTTCGTGAACGCCCGGCAAGTGCCAGGCTTGAGGTCATGGACAGCATCAACTCGATGGGTGACCGGTAATGGCCCGCCCGGTACGCGTCGTCGTGCTCGGCGCCGGCTCGTGGGGGACGACGGTGGCAGGTCTCGCCGCCCACAACACACCGACCCTGCTGTGGGCGCGGAACTCGGATACGGCCGACGAGATCAACAACGAGCACCGCAACTCCCGCTACCTCGGCGACCGCCCGCTCCCCGACTCCATGCGCTCCACAGCCGACATCGTCGAAGCGGCCCATGAAGCCGACGTTCTCGTGGTTGGGGTGCCGTCGCACGCGGTCCGCAGCACCCTCGCTCAGATCGCCAACGAGGTGCGGGCGTGGGTGCCGGTGCTGTCGCTGGCGAAGGGGCTGGAGCCGGGAACACGGCTGCGACCCACCGAGGTGATCGCCGAGTGCCTGCCCGGGCATCCGGTCGGGCTTCTCGCGGGCCCGAATATTGCGCGGGAGATCGTGGACGGACTGGCGGCCGCGTCGGTCGTGGCCACCCAGGACGTTCGGGTGGCCACCGCGTTGCAGCCGTTGTTCGCGTCCGCCGTGTTCCGGGTGTACCGGAACACCGATGTGCTGGGCTGCGAACTCGGTGGCGTGCTGAAGAACATCGTGGCGATCGCCTCGGGAATGGCCGACGGGCTGGATGTCGGCGACAACACGCGCGCGATGGTCCTGGCGCGAGGGTTGGCCGAGATGACCCGGCTGGGTGAGGCGATGGGCGCGAACCCGCGGACGTTCGCGGGACTCACCGGGGTCGGAGACCTGATCGCCACCTGTATGAGCCCGAGTTCGCGTAACCGGCGGGTGGGCGAGTACATCGCCCGCGGCATGACGGTCGACGAGGCGGTCGCAAAGTTGGGGCAGGTGGCCGAGGGCGTGAAGACGGCCCCCACCGTGATGGAACTGGCCCGCGACTACAACGTGGAGATGCCCATTGCCGCCGAGGTCGAGGCGGTGGTCGCGGGTCGGCAGACGCCGGAAGGCGCCTATCGTGGCCTGCGGAAAGTCGCTGCCGGCGGAGAGCACGAGGTGGCATGACCGCACGACTGCAACCGGCAGTAGCACTATCTAGACGTTTCTAAGCAATCTCCTAGAAAACTGGGGCAGACTCCTGAATGGAGGCACCCCAGCAAGCAGCGTCGTGCGGGGACGTATGCGTGAGAGAAGTCAGCATGAGTTCACCGACCTCGGTTGGTCCCGGAGACTCGTCGGCGCGCGCGTTCCCCCTGTCACCCGCGCAAGCGGGGATGTGGCTCGCGCAGCACGTCGATCCCGCGGTTCCGGTGTCGGTCGCCCAGTACGTCGACATCCACGGCGACCTGGACCGGAGCGCCCTCACAGACGCGTGTGTCCGCGCGGCCGCCGAGTTCGAGTCGTTTTTCCTGAAGGTCTCCGAGATCGACGGGCAACCGCTGCAATGGGTGGACCCGAGCCTGGACGCCTCCGTCGGCTACCTCGACTTCCGGGACACGCCGGACCCGGAGGCGTCGGCGCACGCGTGGATGCGCACCGAGACCGCCGATCCGATCGACATCCAGCGTGACCGTCTGACCGTCTCGTTCCTTCTCCACGTCGGACACGACCATTACTTCTGGTATTCGCGCGCCCACCACATCGCGATGGACGGTTTCGGGTCCGTCACGATGCTCTACCGGATCGCCGCGCTCTACACCGCCGCGGTGCACGGACTGCCACCACCCGCGAGCAGTCCGGTCGGTCTGCGGCGCATCCACGAACTCGAGACCGACTACCGCACCTCCGCCCGCCGGGAATCCGACCGGGACTACTGGACAGAAACGATGCGTGGTGTCACCCACGCGAGCACCCTCGCGCGCGGCTCCGCGCCGCCGACCGCCGGTTCCCGGCACGTCGGCGCAACGTTGACCACCGAGGTCGTCGATCAACTCGAGAAGAGCGCGGCAGCGCACGGCGTCAATCCTGCGACGCTCACCGTCTGTGCGGTCGCGGGCTATCTGGCGCGAATGACCGGCGAGGACGACGTCACGCTCAGCCTGCCGGTGTCGGCACGCACGACGGCGGCGCTGCGCCGGTCCGGCGGAATGGTGTCCAACGTGGTGCCGCTGCGCATCACGTCCGCGGGGACAGGGACTGTCGGCGATCTGGTGTCCCGCACGCGCCTCGTGATGTCGGGCGCCCTGCGGCATCAGCGGTACCGGCACGAGGACATTCGCGCAGACCTGGGAAGCGCACTGTCCGGGCCGCGACTGTTCGGCCCCGCCGTCAACATCATGCTGTTCCCCGAAGAGTTGGAACTCGGTTCGCTACGCAGCCAATTGCATGTGCTGTCTTCGGGTCCGATCGAAGACCTCCTGGTGAATCTGTACCGGTACGGTCCCCGAGGACGTGTGCACCTCGATTTCAAGGCGAACCCGAGACTGTATTCGCAGGACGAGCTCGAGGGGCACCATACGAGATTCCTGCGGTACTTCCGGCACTTCCTCGACGCCGATGCCGCCCACCCGATCGGTGAACTCCCGGTCCTCACGGAGAACGAAACCGCGGCACTGGTCCCCTTCCCCGGACCGCCCGACAGCGTGCCCGTCACGCTCGCCCACGTGTTTCGCGCCTCCGCCGCACAGCATCCGGACGCGACCGCCGTCGTCAGCGCCGGCCGCGAGATCACCTACCGCGAACTCGACGGGCGATCGGATCGGATCGCTGCGACGCTGGCACGATTCGGCGTCGGGTCCGGCGACATCGTCGCGGTGGCTTTGCCGCGGTCCTCCGACTACGTCTGTGCGGTCTGGGCCGTCGCGAAGACGGGGGCGGCATTCCTGCCGGTGGATCCGACCTACCCGGTCGCCCGTGTTCGGCACATGCTCGACGACTCCCACGCGGCAGTTGGGTTGACGTCCGTCGAATACACGAACACGCTGCCGGACAGCACCGAGTGGCTACTGCTCGACGAGTCGGGCGGCTCGACCGCCGACGATGTGCCCACGCCGACAACGCGACTCGACGACGCCGCCTACCTCATCTACACATCCGGATCCACCGGAGTTCCCAAGGGAGTCGTGGTCACCCACCGCGGGATCGCCAATCTGGTCTCCGCGCAGCGCACCCGACTCGACCTCGACAGCGCGGCAAGGGTTCTGCATGTCGCATCACCGAGCTTCGACGCCTCCGTCTTCGAGATGCTGATGGCCTTCGGCCCCGGTGCTGCGCTCGTCATCGCCTCACCCGCAGTGTTCGGTGGATCCCCTCTCGCACGGCTGATGACCACCGAACGCGTCACCCACGCGGTGATCACCCCGTCGGTCCTGGCGTCGATGGACCCCGGGGAGGTCGGAGGCCTGCGCACACTCGTCGTCGCGGGTGAGAAGTGTCCGCCGGAACTGTTGTCTCGGTGGGCATCCCGATGCCGGATAATCGACGCGTACGGTCCGGCGGAGACTACCGTCATGGCGACCGTCAGCGCGCCTCTCGCCGAGTCCGGACCGGTCACCATCGGCCGGCCGATCCACGGAACGAGGGCCGTGGTCCTCGACCACCGGCTCCGCCCGGTCCCCGCCGGTGTGGTCGGCGAGCTGTACGTCGCGGGGACCGCCCTGGCCCGCGGGTACCACCGCAGGGTTCGGCAGACGTCGGAACGGTTCGTCGCCGACCCGTACGGACCAGCGGGCACCCGCATGTACCGCACCGGCGACACGGTCCGCTGGACCCGGGACCACGAACTCGAGTACCTCGGACGCAGCGACGAACAGGTGAACCTCCGGGGTCTACGCGTCGAGCCCGGCGAGATCGACGCGACACTCCGCCGGCATCCGGCGGTTCGATTCGCCGTCACCGTGATTCGCTCGCAGACGGCCGGCGATCAGCTCGTGTCGTATGTGGTGGGCGCCGACACCCTGGCCGAGCAGGAGCTGCTGTCGTTCCTCACCGCCGAACTGCCACCGCATCTGGTGCCGGCCGCCGTCGTCGTGCTCCCCGACATTCCGTTGACCCCGTCCGGCAAGCTGGACCGCACTGCCCTCCCCGAGCACAGCCTCCCGTCCCGTTCCCGGACCGCCCCCGGCAGTGAGCGCGAACGCACACTCCATGGCCTGTACGCCGACGTTCTCGGGACGTCCGATTTCGGTGTGGACGAGTCGTTCTTCGCGCTCGGCGGCGACAGCATCATGGCGATCCAATTGGCCTCCCGGGCGAGGAGTGCGGGAATTTCGTTCACTCCGCGCGACGTTTTCGAGCAGCGCACGATCTCCCGTCTCGGCCACGTCGCGGGGAGCGACCTCGACAGACCGGTCCTCGCGGAACTGCCGGGCGGCGGGGTCGGCGACATGCCGCTCACCCCGGCGGCCCGATTTCTCCTCGACCGGGCGGGCGTCATCGACCGGTACGCACAGGCAGTGGCGGTGGAACTGCCACGCGCTGTATATCCCGACACGCTGGACAGTGTGATCGGCGCCGTCGTCGATCGGCACGACGCACTGCGGGCGCGCCTCGTGCGCGGCTCGGACGGGACGGCGTTCCTCACCGTGAGCCCGGCAGGCGCACCGCTGCCGGCGGGCACGATCCTGCGGGTCCCGCTGCCCGACCACGCCGACCCGGCGCAGCGTACGCGGGACGAACACGAGGCCGCAGTCCGCCGGTTGAATCCTGCTGCGGGCGTGATGGTGCAGTGCGTCTGGCTCGATCCCGGACCGGAAGACACCACGCGCCGCGGGCGGCTCCTCCTCGTCGCCCATCACCTGGTGATCGACGGGGTCTCGTGGCGAATCCTGATCGGCGATCTCGCGGCAGCGTGGGCGCAGGTGGAGGCGGGGATATCGCCTACCCTGGCACCGATCGGCACCTCCCTGCGCCGGTGGTCGCACGGCCTGATCGAGGAGGCGCAGCGGCCGGGCCGCAGGTCCGAGCTGCCGTTCTGGCGTGAGATGACCGCGTACGAGGATTCGCCGCTCGGCACCCGCCCCCTCGACACGCGGCGTGACGTGAATTCCACCGTGGAGCGGGTCCACACGGAAGTGTCTGCGGACGTCACGCACTCGTTGCTCACCGGCCTCCCGGCCGCCTTCCGCTGTGAGGTCAACGACGCACTGCTCACCGCGCTCACCCTCGCCCTCGCGCAGTGGCAGCGCCGGCGGGGACGACCGGCCACCGCGCCGGTGATCCGGCTCGAGGGGCACGGCCGCGAGGAAGCGGTGCTCCCCGGCGCCGACCTTTCCCGCACCGTCGGGTGGTTCACCAGTATCTTCCCGATTCGCCTCGACCTCGGGGACGTCGATCTGGACGAGGCGTTCGCGGGCGGCCCTGCTGCAAGCACCGCGATCAAGTTGGTCAAGGAACAGTTGCGTGCGGTGCCCGACAAGGGCATCGGCTACGGGCTGTTGCGGTATCCGGGGGACGACCTCGGCCAGGTCGCCTTCAACTACCTCGGCCGGCTCGATACCGCGGAGACAGAACATGATTGGCGCCCCGTGCGGGACGACACCGCCGTGTTCTCGTCGGCGGAACCGTCGATGCCGGTCACCGCGCTGATCGACATCACCGCGTTCACCGCCCGCGGTGTCCTCGACGCCACCTTCGCATACCCGGCGGGTGCGATTGCGCCCGAGGACGTGCGGGCGCTGGGCGATCTGTGGGAGCAGGCGCTGACAGCGCTCGCCGCGGTGGCGCGGTCTCCGCGCGCCGGTGGGCTCACCCCGTCCGATCTGCCGCTCGTCGCCGTGGACCGCAACGACATCGACGAGTGGGAGCGGGACCATCCGGGTCTGCTCGACGTGTGGCCGCTGACGCCGTTGCAGTCGGGCCTGCTGTTCCACGCGGCACTCGCGGGTACGGATGCCGATCCGTATGCGATGCAGGTGATCCTGACCCTGTCCGGACACCTCGATCAGGATCGGCTCCGGCGCGCATGCGGCGCCGTCCTTGCGGGGCACGCGAACCTGCGCACCGCATTCGTGCGCGACAGTCGCGGCGTCCCGGTGCAACTCGTGCTCGACGACGTGCCGCTGCGGTGGCGGCACGTCGACCTCACGGACGTCACAGAGGATCCCGAGGTCCTGCGCGACGACCGCACCACCCGCTTCGACATGTCTGCCCCACCGCTGATTCGGTTCACCCTGCTGTCGCGGGGGCCGAACCGCGTCGACCTGGCGATCACCGCCCACCACATCGTGCTGGACGGCTGGTCCATGCCGTTGCTGGTGCGCGAACTCTTCACCGCCTACCAACGCGACGATGTCCGCACCGAGCCGCCGGATTCGAGCCCGTACCGCGACTACCTGGAATGGCTGGCGACGAAGGACACCGAGGCCTCGGCGCGGGCGTGGGTCGCGGCTCTCGACGGCATCACCGAGCCCGCCGCGTCGGCCGAACCCACCCCCACCACGTCCGAGGCGGTGCTGGAGCTGAGCGAGGAGGACACCCGAAAGCTGACCGCGCGAGCGACCGAGCTCGGCGTCACGCTGAGCACGATCGTGCAGGCGGCCTGGGGAATCGTTCTCGGGCAGGCGACCGCCCGGGACGACGTCGTGATCGGCGCGACCGTCTCCGGCAGGCCCGCGGACGTCGCCGGGGTGGAGAGTGCGGTGGGATTGTTCGTCAACACCGTGCCCGTGCGGATCCCGCTGGACCCCGATACCGACACCGCCATGCTGCTCACCCGCCTTCAGGCCGACCATGTGCGCCTCCTGGACCATCACCATCTGGGCCTGGCGGACATCCAGCAGGCAGTCGGCGTGGCGCCGCTGTTCGACACGCTGGTCGCGTTCGAGTCGTACCCCGTGGACCGCACCGCGCTGCCGGAACCCGTCGACGGACTCACACTGGACGAGGTCCGCGCACACGATGCGTCGCACTACGCCGTGACGCTGGCGGTGACAGTCGCCCGGACCCTCCGGTTGACGGCGAAGTGCCGGTCACATCGGTACGACGAGAAAGCCCTGCTCGCCCGGGTCGGCCGCGTCCTCGAGTGCATCAGCGGGGATCCGCACGTCGTCCTCGGCAGGCTCGACCTCCTCGGCGATCAGGAGCGCGAGCGGGTGCTGCGCACCTGGAACGCGACGGACGCACCGGTACCCTCGCAGACCCTGGTGGACCTGTTCGACGCGCAGGCCGAGCGTTCCCCGGAGGCCGTCGCGGTGGTCTTCGGCCCGGATCGACTGACGTACGCGGAGTTCGACGCACGGGTGAATCGACTCGCCCGGTATCTCGTCGCGAAGGGAATCGGACCGGAAACCGTCGTCGGTGTCGCGGTACCCCGCTCGATCCAGCTTCTCGTGGCGCTGCACGCGGTACTGAAAGCCGGCGGCGCCTACCTGCCGATGGACCCCGAGCACCCACTCGGACGAACGGCACTCGTCATCGACTCGGCCGCACCCGCGCTGGTCCTCACGTCCGATTCCCGCAATCGCACGGTCCCGAACGGAGTCGCCGGCGTGGATCTCGATCTGTTGGACGTCACCGGGTACGACCCCCGATCTATCACGGATTCCGAGCGACGCGCACCGCTGCATCCGGCGAACGCCGCGTACGTCATCTACACGTCAGGTTCCACGGGCCGGCCCAAGGGCGTGACGGTGACCCACGAGATGATGGTGAACCAGTTCCGCTGGGCGCAGACGCTGACACCGCTCGACGGTTCCGATGCGGTATTGCACAAGACGCCTCTCACGT
>Ga0247825_10002625_pt1 | contig 11868 bp, 9 predicted proteins | sample 13C_Vanillin_Day_FD_194413 | JGI IMG/M metagenome (GOLD analysis project Ga0247825, IMG submission 194413) | Soil microbial communities from agricultural site in Penn Yan, New York, United States - 13C_Vanillin_Day48 | ecosystem: Environmental > Terrestrial > Soil > Agricultural land | place... | reverse complement strand
CCCTGCCCCACTTCCAGTCATCGCCATCGAGCATCGCCATCGCATTCCTCGTTTCTTTTCAGGTCATGCGCTCCAGCGCAATGGCGGTTGCTTCGCCGCCTCCAATGCACAGCGCGGCAATCCCGCGCTTGAGATGGCGCCGTTCCAGGGCGTGGAGCAAGGTCACCATGATGCGCGCGCCGGATGCGCCCAGGGGGTGGCCCAGCGCGCACGCGCCGCCGTGGACGTTGACCTGGTCGTGCGCCAGCCCGAGGTCCTGCATCGCGGCCATCGCCACCACGGCGAACGCCTCGTTGATCTCGAAGAGATCGGTCGTCGCCGCCGTCCAGCCGGTGCGCTCGAACAGCTTCTGAACCGCTCCGACCGGTGCGGTCGTAAACCATTGCGGCTCCTGCGCATGGGTGGCGTAGCCGACGATGGCCGCGAGAGGGACGAGATCGCGTTTTCTTGCCTCCGAGCGCCGCATCAGCACCATCGCGGCGGCGCCGTCTGATATGGAACTCGAGTTGGCTGCGGTCACGGTCCCGTCCTTGCGGAAAGCGGGCCTGAGTTGCGGTATGCGGTCGGGATTGGCCTTGAGCGGCTGCTCGTCGTATTCCACCCGCGCAGCGGTCTTGCCTGAGGAGGTGACGGGTGCGATCTCCCGCGCGAACGCGCCACCGCGGATGGCGTCCTGGGCGCGCCGCAGCGAAGTGATTGCGTAGCGATCCTGCGCTTCGCGCGAGAACCGGTAATGGTCGGCGCACGCCTCGGCGAAAGTGCCCATCAGCCGGCCGGGATCGTAGGCGTCTTCCAGGCCGTCCAGGAACATGTGGTCCTTCACTTCGCCGTGCCCCAGCCGTAATCCGCCGCGTGCCTTGGGCAGCAGGTAGGGCGCGTTGCTCATGCTTTCCATGCCGCCGGCCACGATCACCGGGTGAGCGCCCACCGTCAGGGCGTCGTGCGCGATCATGGCCGCTTTCATGCCCGAGCCGCACACTTTATTGATCGTGGTACAGCCGGCCGACGGCGGCACTCCGGCTCCGAGCGCCGCCTGCCGCGCCGGCGCCTGGCCCTGACCGGCTGGGAGCACGTTGCCCATGATGACTTCACCGACGTCGGCCGGGGATATGTTTGCGCGCTCGATGGCTGCCCGGATCGACGCGGCACCCAGTTCGGGCGCCGCCCAGGATTGGAGCTCCCCCATGAAGCCGCCCATGGGCGTGCGTGCAGAACCGACGATTACGACGGGATCATCGGTCATGGAAGGCTCCGGACGTCTCGGTGTCGCACGGCGCGTCCGTTTAGCCACGCAACGCCGCAAGGCGATCGAGGCATTCGCGCGTTTCGGCTTCGAGGGTCTCGATCAGCTGGGCGGCCGGCAGCGCGCGCGACAGCGGCGCCGCCTGGCCCGCATACATCGCGACGAAATCGGGGCTTCCCGCCTTGGCTGAGGCCGCTCGCAGCTGCCCGGTGAGCAGGTTCTGCGCCGGAAAGACGAGCTGCGGCGCCGCGCGCTGGTGCATCTCGCGCAGAAACCGGTTCACGATGGCGCGCGCGGGCTTGCCCGAGAACTTTTCGGTAATGAGGGTTGCGTCTTCGCTGGCATCGAGCACGCCCTTCTTGTGAGGACCGGGGGCGCCGCTCTCGGGGCAGGGGATGAACGCGGTTCCCAGCCACGCCGCCTGCGCGCCCAACGCGAGGGCCGCCGCGATGCCGGCGCCGTCCATGATGCCGCCGGCCGCGATCACCGGCACCTTGACGCTGCGCACGATCATCCGCACCAGCGCCAGGGTGCCCGTCATGGACTCGTAAGGATCGCGCAGATAGCTGCCGCGGTGACCTCCCGCTTCCGCGCCCTGCGCGACGATGAAATCCACGCCCAGCGCTTCGAGGCTGCGCGCTTCGGCGACGCAGTTGGCGCTGCCTCCGACTTTGACGCCCAGCGCCTGGATGCGACGCAGGCGCGCCGGGGGCGGGGTGCCCAAGTGGAACGTGAACACGGCGGGGCGGATGTCCTCGACGGCCCGCAGCTGCGCTTCCAGGTCCGGTGCGTACGGTGCGTGCACCGGCTCCGGCGGCGGCAATCCCAGCTCCCGGTAGTAGCCGGCGACGGCATCGAGCGCGCCGCGCTGGGACGGCGAGTCCATCGCTCCGGGTTGCTTCGACACGAACAGGTTCACGTTAAAAGGCAGGTGAGTGCGTGCTCGCACCGCGTCGGCATCGCGCTGCATGGCCTCGGGCTGCGTATAGGCAAACCCGAACGATCCCAGCGCGCCCGCCTGGCTGACCGCTGCCACCAGCTCGGGTGTGGCGGTGTTGGGCATGGGCGCCTGCACGATGGGCAGACGCAGTCCCAGCAGCTCGCAAAGCGGTGTGTGCAAGTTGGCCATTAATCGTTTGTTTTCAACGTGAGTTAGTGATCACTTTCACTGCGTCCGGGAACCGCCCGGCGGGAGCGGACGCCCGGCGATCAGCGGGTCTCATCGAACAGCTCCCGGCCGATCAACCAGCGGCGGATCTCGGAAGTGCCTGCCCCGATCTCGTAGAGCTTGGCGTCGCGCAGCAGGCGCCCGGTGGGCGAGTCGTTAATGTAGCCCATGCCGCCGAGACACTGGATGGCGTCGAGCGCCATCGCCGTCGCGCGCTCGGCTGCGAAGAGAATGGCACCGGCAGCGTCCTTGCGCGCGATCTCGCCACGATCGCATGCGCGCGCGACGGCATACACGTAGGCGCGCGCGGCATTGAGCGTCACGTACATGTCGGCGAGCTTGCCCTGCATCAGCTGGAACTCGCCGATCGGCCGGTCGAACTGCTTGCGCTGGTGCAGGTAGGGAACGACCGCATCGAGACAGGCCTGCATGATGCCGAGCGGTCCCGCAGCCAGTACCACGCGCTCGTAATCCAGTCCGCTCATCAAGACCTCGATCCCCCTGCCTTCGCGCCCCAGGACATTTTCCTCGGGCACTTCGCAATCGGAAAAGATCAGCTCGCAGGTATTGGAGCCGCGCATGCCCAGCTTGTCGAGCTTCGGCGCCGTGGCGTATCCCCTGAAATCCTTTTCGATGACGAACGCGGTGATGCCGTGTGCGCCTGCGGCGGGATCGGTCTTGGCGTAGACCACCAGCACATCGGCGTCAGGGCCATTGGTGATCCACATCTTCGTGCCGTTGAGCACGTAGCGATCGCCCCGCTTATCGGCGCGCAGGCGCATGCTGACCACGTCGGACCCGGCGCCGGATTCGCTCATCGCCAGCGCCCCCACGTGCTCCCCGGAAACAAGGCGGGGCAGCAGGCGCTGCTTCTGCGCCTCGCTGCCGTTGCGGCGGATCTGGTTGACGCAGAGATTGGAATGCGCGCCGTAGGAAAGGCCGACCGCGGCCGAGCCGCGGCTCACTTCCTCCATGGCGACTGCGTGGGCGGCATAGCCGAGGCCGCTGCCCCCGTAGCGCTCCTCCACCGTAATGCCCAGCAACCCCAGTTGTCCCAGCTTGGGCCACAAGTCGCGGGGAAACGCATTCGAGCGGTCGATCTCCGCAGCCCGGGGTGCGAGCTCCCTGGCCACGAACACCGCAATCGATTCGCGGAGGATATCAATCGTCTCCCCCAGTTCGAAATTGAGGCCCGGAATCATGAAGAATGAGATAACGTTGACGTAAACGTCAAGACTAATCGCAATGCGTCAAACTTGTTCTGGAGCTGGGTGCTGAGGCGCTGTCTCCGCTGGTTGCTCCTTCAGCAGCCGCCGGCACTGCCCGGCAAAGAAACTGATTTCGTTGAGCATCACCTCGATATCTTCACGCTGCTGCTCGAGGTGCGCGCGCCGTCGCTCCAGCCGGGCCAGAAATTCCTGGAGCTGACGCTGCTCGTCCCGGGAAATATCGTACAGTTCGAACAGCTCTCGAATCTCGGCAAGAGAGAATCCGAGCCGCTTGCCGCGCAACGCCAGCTTGAGCCGCACCCGGTCGCGCGCGCTGAAGATGCGGCTGGTGCCTTCTCGTCGGGGGCTGAGCAATCCCTGGTCTTCATAGAATCGGATCGTGCGCGTCGTCACGTTGAATTCTTTAGCCAGATCGGAAATCGTATAGGTGATACTCATTTGTGCTTCGCAGCAAAGGCGCGTAATATGCTTAAGCGAGGCTACTCTCCGTTAACGTTAACGTCAATACAGTGCTCAGGAGCGCCATTTGACCGAAAAACAAGCCGAAAAGCCGGCCGTCCAACCCGCAGAACTGGAAAAACTTTATCGCGATATTGCCCAAAAAAGCGGGCAGTTGGCTGCGCAGTACCTGCAGCGTCAGAAAGCGGGGGCGCTGCCGGGCCTGAGCGATGAACTGGGGATCACCCAGGCCTTTTTCGAAGCGTGGGTGCGGCTCCTGTCCGATCCGCTCAAGCTCGCCGAGGCGCAGCTCAAGTACTGGCAGGACGCCGTGTCGCTCTGGCAAGCCTCATGGCTGAAACTCATGGGGCAGGACGTGCAGCCCGTGGCGGAACCGCGCGACGGCGACCGCCGCTTCAAGCATCCGGACTGGCAGCAGCATTTTCTCTACGACTACATCAAGCAGTCCTATCTGCTCGCGGCCCGGCATCTGCACCAGACCGTGGGCCAGGTCCAGGGGCTGGAAGAGCAGACCGCCCGCAAGGTGGATTTCTACACGCGCCAGTACATCGACGCGCTGTCGCCCAGCAATTTCCTGCTGACCAACCCCGAAGTGCTGCGCGAAACCGTGGCCAGCGGCGGTCACAACCTGGTGAAGGGCATGAGCAACCTGCTCGAGGACCTGACGCGCGGCGGCGGAGAGCAACTCCGGCTGCGCATGACCGACGAGAAGGCCTTCCAGCTCGGTGTCAACATCGCCACGACCCCGGGCAAGGTCGTCTTCCAGAACGAGCTCATGCAGCTCCTCCAGTATCAGCCGGCCAAGGGCTCGGTCTATCGGCGGCCGCTCCTCGTCATCCCGCCCTGGATCAACAAGTACTACATACTCGATCTGCGAGAGAGCAATTCCTTCGTGAAATGGGCGGTCGAGGAGGGGCACACCGTCTTCGTGATTTCGTGGGTCAATCCGGGGAAGGAGCTCGCTGGAAAGCGTTTCGACGACTACTTGTCCGAGGGTGTGATCGCGGCGCTGGAAGCCATCGAGAAGGCGACCGGGGAGCGCGAGGCGAACGTCATCGGTTATTGCCTTGGCGGCACGCTGCTCGCGGCGGCGCTGGGCTATCTGCAGGCGAAAAAGGATTCCCGCATCGTCTCGGCGACGTTCTTCGCCTCGATGATCGACTTTTCGGAAGGCGGCGAGCTCGAGGTCTTCATCGACGAGCAGCAGGTGAAGGCGCTCGAGAAGAAGATGGCGCACCGCGGCTATCTCGAGGGCGCCGAGATGGCGACCACGTTCAATATGCTGCGTGCCAACGACCTGATCTGGTCGTTCGTAGTCAACAACTACCTGCTCGGGCGCGACCCGTTTCCGTTCGACCTCCTGTACTGGAATTCCGATTCGACCCGCATGCCGGCGGCGATGCACAGCTTCTATCTGCGCAACATGTACATGAAGAACCTGCTCGCCAAGCCGGGCGGCATCCGGCTGCTCGGGGTGCCCATCGACCTCACGCGCGTGCAGACGCCGGCCTATTTCGTGTCGACCATGGAAGACCACATTGCGCCGTGGCGCTCGACGTATGCCGGCGCCCGGCTGTTCTCGGGTCCCGTGCGCTTCGTGCTCGGGGGCTCGGGGCATATCGCCGGTATCGTCAATCCGCCGGCCGCCAACAAGTACGCGTACTGGACCAACCCGAAACTGGCCGACAAGCCCGAACAGTGGCTCGAGGCCGCGCAACGTCACCCCGGCTCGTGGTGGACGGATTGGGCCGGGTGGGTGGCGCAGTACGGCAATGGCAAGGTGCCGCCGCGCATCCCGGGCCAGGGCAAGCTCAAGGCGATCGAAGACGCGCCCGGCGCCTACGCTAGAATGCGTGCAGACAAGAAGGGATAGGGCGGGAACGTCCCTTCACGCTTCCCTGAGAACGGCCCGGGCGTTTGCGCGCTACCGCGAGCGCCCGCAACGGAGGAGTCATGAAGCCAGCGATTGGGGCCGCGGCCATCGTCGCGGCGCTGCTGCCCACGACGTTGCCGGCGCAAAGCTTTCCAGCCAAGCCGGTCCGCATCATCGTGCCATTTGCAGCGGGAGGGAACGTCGATCTCGTCGCGCGCGGCGTCGCGCAGCAGCTGTCCGCCAGTCTGGGCCAGCAAGTGATCGTCGACAATCGACCCGGGTCCAGCGGGCTGCTCGGCACCCACCTTGTCGCCAAGGCGGCGCCCGATGGCTACACGCTGCTGGCAATGGCGAATACCTTTGCCGTTGTTCCCTCCCTGTTGTCCAAGCCCGGCTACGACCCGCTGAAGGACTTCGCCGGCGTCTCGCAGACGTGCCTCGTGCCTCAAGTGCTGGTGCTCAATCCGGTGCTGCCGGTCAGATCGGTGAAGCAACTCATCGCCCTCGCCAAATCGCGCCCCGGCGAGCTGTCCTATGCCTCCGCCGGCGTGGGCGGCACGGGCCACATGGCCGGCGCGCTCTTCAGCCGCCACGCCGGGCTGAACATGCTGCATGTCCCGTACAAGGGCAATGCGCAGGCGATCGTCGACGTGATCAGCGGCCAGGTGACGATGATGTTCGACCAGGTGAGCACCTCGGCGTCGCATATCCGCGCGGGCAAGTTGAGGGGGCTTGCGGTGACCAGCCTCAAGCGCTCGCCGCTTTTCCCCGAGCTGCCGACGATCGACGAATCGGGCATGCGCGGCTTCGAGGACATCACTTTCAACGGACTGGTCGCGCCCGCCGGCACCCCGCGCGACGTGCTGATCCGGCTCAACGCCGAAGTGACCAAGGCAGTCGCGTTCCCTGCGTTGCGCCAGCGCTTCATCGAGTCCGGCGTCGAGCTGACCGCCAGCGGCTCTCCCGAGGCCTTCATGCATTACATCCAGGCGGAATTCGTGAAGAAGGCGAAGCTCGCCAAGGAAGCCGGCATCCGGCTCGACTGAGCCGCCGGCCGAGATTCGCCTCGAGCTGCGGACACATCGCTTGGCCAATCACCGATTACGCCTTGTCAGTTGAGCGATGCAGCTAGCCGGCCGCACCTTCCTTGTCACCGGTGGCGCGTCGGGCCTGGGCGCGGCCACCGCGAGGCGGCTCGCGCAGCGGGGCGCCAACGTCGCCGTGGTCGACGTCAACCCTGAGCAGGGAAAAGCGCTGGCCCGGGAAATCGGGGCGAAGGCGATATTTTCCCCGTCGGATGTTACCCAGGAGACTGCGATCGCGGCAGCCATCGCAGCCACCCTGGAAAAATTCGGCGGGTTGCACGGGGCGGTGAGTTGCGCGGGCATTGCGCCCGGCGAGCGCATTCTCGGGAGAGCGGGGCCGCATCGCCTGGACACATTTCGCCGCGCGATCGAGGTCAACCTCATCGGTACCTTCAACGTGCTGCGCCTGGCGGCGCAAGCGCTAGAGCACAACGTCCCCGATGAAGGAGGAGAGCGCGGCGTCATCATCAATACGGCCTCGGTCGCGGCATACGAGGGCCAGATCGGGCAGTCGGCCTACAGCGCCTCCAAGGCAGGCGTCGCCGGACTGACACTGCCCGCCGCGCGCGAGCTGGCCCGTTCCGGCATTCGCGTCATGGCCATCGCCCCGGGCATCTTCGAGACGCCGATGGTGGCGGGATTCACACCCGAGCTCCAGCAGGCCCTCGCCGCCCAGGTCCCGTTTCCGGCGCGGCTGGGAAGACCGGAAGAGTTCGCCGCGCTGGTCGAGCACATCATTGTCAATCCGATGCTCAACGGCGAGGTGATCCGCATCGACGGAGCGGTGCGTCTGCCGCCCCGTTAGAAGATCCAGCGCCAAGCGGCCAGGAACACGAGAGCGTCAGATAAAGTGAACTTCGGCTTGAGGCTTCGGTGATTCCAAAAGGGTCTTGAATGGAATTCAAAAACATCCTGCTCGAGCAGTGCGAGCCCGGCATCTGGCTGCTCACGGTCAATCGCCCCAAGGCGCTGAACGCGCTCAATGCCGCCACGCTGACGGAGATCGGTGCGGCAGTCGGGCAAGTCGCCGCCGACAAGCTCGCGCGCGTGCTGCTCGTCACCGGAGCGGGCGAGAAGGCGTTCGTCGCGGGCGCGGACATCGCGGAAATGAAAGACGCGACCGTCGAGCAGGCGCGCGCGTTTTCCGAGCACGGCATGCGGGTCATGCATGCGCTGGAGGCCCTGCCGGTGCCGGTCATTGCCCTGGTCAACGGCTACGCGCTGGGCGGCGGGTGCGAGCTGGCGCTCGCCTGCGACTGGATTCTGGCGGCGGACAACGCCGTGTTCGGCCAGCCGGAGGTGAATCTCGGCATCCCGCCCGGCTTCGGCGGCACGCAGCGGCTGCCGCGGCGCGTGGGCGCGGCGCGTGCGCTCGAGTTGCTCGCGACGGCGCGCCAGGTGACGGCCGGCGAGGCGCTTGCCATCGGACTCGCCAATCACGTTTTTCCCGCTGCCGAGCTGCGGGCCAAAGGGCTGGGGGCCGCTCGCACGATCGCGGGCAAGGGCCCGGTCGCAGTGCGACAGGCCAAGCAAGCCGTGGTGCGAGGAGCCAACCTCGATCTTTACGCCGCTTGCGCGGTCGAGACCGACCTCTTCGCGCAGGCCTTCGGCACGAGGGACCGCAAGGAAGGGATGAGCGCTTTCCTGGAAAAACGCGCGGCGCGATTTACCGGCCAATAGCACTCGCGCGCCGCGAGAGGGTCAAATTCCCGATGCTATAATGACGCTCCCCAGCGGTCGGCATGTAAGTGCTTGATCGTCCAGATATAGAACCGTCATTCAAGGTGGCCCATGGACTTGAGGGACATGCAACCGGACGTTGACCCGCAAGAGACCCGGGAATGGCTGGAAGCGCTCGATTCGGTGCTGGAGCGCGAAGGCCCCGCGCGCGCCAACTATCTGCTCGAGAAGCTCGTGGCCATGGCCCGCAGTCGCGGCGCCTACATTCCGTACAACGCCAATACGGCATACATGAACACCATCCCGTTCGGGCAGGAAGAGCGCTCGCCCGGCGATGCCGAACTCGAGCACCGCATCCGCTCGCTGGTGCGGTGGAACGCCATGGCCATGGTGCTGCGGGCCAACAAGGAATCCTCCGAGCTGGGCGGGCACATCGCAAGCTTTGCCTCGGCTGCCACGCTCTACGACGTCGGCTTCAACCACTTCTTTCGCGCCTGGAACGACGATTTCGGCGGGGACCTCGTCTATTTCCAGGGACATTCCGCGCCGGGCATCTATGCGCGCGCCTACCTCGAGGGCCGCATTTCCGAAGATCAAATGAACAATTTCCGGCAGGAGGTCGGGGGCAAGGGATTGTCCTCCTATCCGCATCCCTGGCTGATGCCCGATTTCTGGCAGTTCCCGACGGTGTCGATGGGCTTGGGCCCGCTCATGGCCATCTACCAGGCGCGCTTCATGCGCTACCTGAACGGCCGCAGCCTGGTCAATACCGAGGGGCGAAAGATCTGGTGCTTCTGCGGCGACGGCGAGATGGACGAGCCGGAATCGCTGGGCGCGATCTCGCTGGCGGGGCGCGAGCGCCTCGACAACTTGATCTTTGTCATCAACTGCAACCTGCAGCGCCTCGATGGCCCGGTGCGCGGCAACGGCAAGATCATCCAGGAGCTGGAGTCCGATTTCCGCGGCGCCGGCTGGAACGTCATCAAGGTGGTCTGGGGCTCGTACTGGGACCCGCTCTTCCTGCGCGACAAGACCGGGGTCCTGTTGCGGCGCATGGAAGAATGCGTGGACGGCGAATACCAGGCGTTCAAGTCCCACGACGGCGCCTACGTGCGCAAGCATTTCTTCGGCAAGTACCCCGAGCTGCTCGAGATGGTCTCGCACATGTCGGACGACGAGATCTGGCGCCTGAATCGCGGCGGCCATGACCCGCACAAGATGTACGCCGCCTATGCCGCGGCCATGAAGCACAAAGGCGAGCCGACCGTGATCCTGGCGAAGACGGTCAAGGGCTATGGCATGGGCGAGTCCGGCGAGGGCCAGAACATCACGCACCAGCAGAAGAAGATGGGCACGGCCTCGATGAAGGCGTTCCGCGCCCGCTTCAATGTACCGATTCCGGACGAGAAGCTCGACGAGATCCCCTTCTACCGGCCCCCCGAAGACAGCGCCGAGATGAAGTATCTCCGCGAGCGGCAGAAGGCGATGGGCGGCAGCGTGCCGGCGCGCCGGCGCAAGTCGCGGTCGCTCGAGGTGCCGCCGCTGTCCGCGTTCGAAACGCTGCTCAAGGGAACCGAGGATCGCGAAATTTCCACGACGATGGCCTTCGTGCGCATCCTCAACACGCTGGTTCGCGACAAGACGCTCGGCAAGTTTGTGGTGCCGATCGTCCCCGATGAATCCCGTACGTTCGGCATGGAGGGGATGTTCCGGCAACTCGGCATCTATTCCTCGGTAGGGCAGCTCTACACGCCCCAGGATGCCGAGCAGCTCATGTACTACAAGGAAGACAAGAGCGGGCAGATACTGCAGGAGGGCATCAACGAGGCGGGCGCGCTGTGCTCGTGGATCGCCGCGGCGACTTCCTACAGCACGCACAATCAGCCGATGATCCCGTTCTACATCTTTTACTCGATGTTCGGTTTTCAGCGCGTCGGCGACCTCGCCTGGGCCGCAGGGGACATGCGCGCGCGCGGCTTCCTGCTCGGCGGCACATCCGGGCGCACCACGCTGAATGGAGAGGGCCTGCAGCACGAGGACGGTCACAGCCACGTGCTGGCCTCCACCATACCCAACTGCGTCTCCTACGATCCGACTTACGCCTACGAGCTCGCGGTGATCATCCAGGACGGGATGCGCCGCATGGTCCAGGAGCAGGAGGACGTCTACTACTACATCACGGTGATGAACGAGAATTACGCGCATCCCGCGATGCCGCAGGGCGCCGAGGAAGGCATCCTGCGCGGCATGCACCTCGTCTCGCGCTCGGAGAAGGCGGGCAAGGGCAAGCTGAAAGTGCAGCTCATGGGCTGCGGAACCATCCTGCGCGAGGTGCTCGCGGGGGCCGAGCTGCTGGAAAAGGATTTCGGCGTGTCTGCCGACATCTGGAGCGTCACGAGCTTCAACGAGCTGCGGCGCGACGGCCTCGAGACCGCGCGCTGGAACCTGCTGCACCCGGAATCGGAACCGCGCGTGCCGTACGTCCAGCAGTGCCTGAGGGACCACCCGGGTCCCGTCATCGCGGCCACCGATTACATGAAGGTGTTCGCCGACCAGATCCGCGCCTACCTCCCGCAGCCGGCGCTCTACAGCGTGCTCGGCACCGACGGCTTCGGCCGCTCCGACACGCGGCGCGCGCTGCGCGGCTTCTTCGAGGTGGATCGCCGCTACGTGGCCGTAGCCGCGCTGAAAGCGCTCGCCGACCAGGAGGCGCTGCCGCAGAAGAAGGTCACCGAGGCGATGCGCAAGTACGGCGTCGACCCCGAGAAGCCCAACCCCGCCAAGGTGTAATAACAGGATTCAGGATTCGGGATCGAGGATTCCAGCCCCGAATGACTGAGTCCAGATCCTGACTCCCGTATCCTCCAAGACATGAGCAACATCATCGAGGTCAAGGTTCCCGACATCGGCGGATTCAAAGACGTGCCGGTGATCGAGGTGCTGGTGAAGCCGGGCGACACGGTCAAGGCGGAAGATTCGCTGCTGACGCTGGAATCGGACAAGGCGACCATGGAGGTGCCGTCGCCGGCGGGTGGCGTCGTCAAGGACCTCAGGATCAAAGTGGGCGACAAGGTGTCCGAGGGCTCGCTCGTCCTGACGCTGGAGTCTTCGGGCGACGGCACCTCCATGGT
>Ga0247825_10002624_pt1 | contig 11868 bp, 10 predicted proteins | sample 13C_Vanillin_Day_FD_194413 | JGI IMG/M metagenome (GOLD analysis project Ga0247825, IMG submission 194413) | Soil microbial communities from agricultural site in Penn Yan, New York, United States - 13C_Vanillin_Day48 | ecosystem: Environmental > Terrestrial > Soil > Agricultural land | place... | reverse complement strand
TCGTGATGCAGCCGGTGTGGGTCAACGAGACCATCCGCAATCCGCGTGACGCGCAGTTCAGCATGACCCACGGCCTTGCCCTCGCCGCGCACCGGATTCCCCCCGGCAAGGACTGGCAGACCCCGGAGGCGGTCCTCGACCCGTCCGTCCTCGAGCTCACCACGAAGACGACATTCCAGGAACACCCCGATTACACCGCGGCACTGGCGAGCAACCCGGCTGCACGCCGATCGCGCATCGAGGTCCACGCGCGCGGCACCCGGTTCTCCGGCGAACGCGGCTACCCCAAGGGCAGTCCTTCCCCCGACCCGGTCACCTACATGACCGACGACGAACTGATCGCCAAGTTTCGCCACAACATCGACGGAACAGTGAGCGACGCGGACGCGGACGCCGTCATCGAAGCCGTGTACGACCTCGAGAACGTCGACGACATCGCGACGATCCTGAACCGATTGCAGCCCCACTCCGCTGACTGATCGGATCGAAACACTGCGCCGCCCTTGCCGGAGACAGGCAAGGGCGGCGCAGTGGTATGCAGGCGCTCGCTACAGCGTTATCCCGGCTTCCTCTGCCAGCGGCTCCATTTTCTGGCAGCGCCGAGTTCTCGCGGAGTCAATCCGCCCCACACGCCGTGTTGTTCGCCGAAATGGATGGCGTACTGACGGCATTCATTGATCACCGGGCACCGTCGGCAAATATTCTTCGCGATGCGCTCACTCTGAAGCTGGGAATTCTTGCCGTCCTCGTCGAGGTAGAACACGGTGATATCCATGCCACGGCACCGCGCGCGCAGCCGCCATTCCTCAGGGGCGACATCGCCATCCGGTGCGGCGTGCGATGTTCTCACAGAACACGCTCCGATCGTTCGACGAGGTATGTCGTGCCGATGCCGACACTGAAAACATAATATATTGAACGACGAGAAGGGGCAACCGGCCCGAAGCATCGCCGGCCGGAGGACAGACGTTTGTGCCCAGCACTACTGACGGTTGCCAGAAGTGCTGGGCACAATGCGGAATGCGTAGCGGATGGCCGGCGGGTCAGCGCGTGACGCGGAGGAGTTCGCGATCACGCGCCGGGTCGGCGAGAATCAGTGCGACGATCGCGACGACGGCACCCACGATGCCCAGACACTGGAACGCCGCCTGGTACCCGTCGATCTTGCTAGCCGAGGCGTCGACGACGATCCCCATCGACCACGGCCCGATGATCCCGCCGATGGCCTGTAACGCGAAGAAGGCGCCGATGACACCGGCTGTCTGGCGCGGCGGGCACGTCGCGATCACCGCGGCATTGAGCAGCGGGAATATCGCGACAACCAGCCCGTACGCCACCGAGACCGCGCAGACCGCGAGAAGCGGAGACCCCAGGGCCGGCAGGCTCACCAGCAGCACCCCGGCGACGATGACGCCGACGCACGGCACGACCACGCGGACCAGGCGGATGGACAGGCCGCGGCTGATCCCGCGATCGCTCAGCCAGGATCCGCCGATGAGCGTCGCGAGCCCGACGAAGCTCGGTGCCGCGAACAAAGTGCCCGACTCGAGGCGGGAGTATCCCAATCCCTGCTCGAAGTACGAAGGCAGCCAGGTGAGCACGACGGTCATGAGCGCGTAGGCGCTCATCGCGACGAGTACGGCGGACACGAAGGTCCTCGAGGTGAGCAGACGCCGCCAGCGGACTGCCGGCTCGCTGTCGGTGGCGTCGTCCGCGGACGTGTGCTTGCCGCCCACGGTGTACGGGCCGGGACGCCAGGTCAGCAGCCACGGGATGCACCACAGTGTGGTCGCGAATGCGAGCACGATGATGGCTGCTCGCCACCCGTACTCGGCCACCACGAGCGCGAGGATCGGAACGACGGCCATCTTGGCCAGCATGCTTCCGCTGATGATGAGCGCGCTCGGCAGACCTCGCTTCGCGGGCGCATGCCACGAGTAGGCGGCCGTGTGCAGCAGCGCGGATGTCGGCCCCTCGGTGAGCCCGAGGAGCATCCGGCTCGCGAGCAGGACTGCGAACGTCGACCACACGACGAGCGGCAGCATGACGACGCCCCACAGCACGGCGATGATCGCGATGGACCACCGGAGCGCGAGAACCTTGTTGATCGGTCCCGCGAAGAAGCCGCCGAAGCTGAAGGCGAGGAAGAACATGCTGCCGGTGAAGCCGATCTGTGACGCACTGAGCCCGAGATCCTCGCTGAGCGGCTGGGCGATGAGGCCGAACACCGCCTTGTCGGACGCGTTCATGAGGTACAGCACCACGAGCATTCCCGTGATACCCCATGCGGTCGCTTTGCGAGGTTCTGTTGTCGGTTCGGACCGCGGGACTTGCGTGGGCACAGGGTCGGTCATGAGGTTTTCTTCAGTGTTGTTCACGTAAGGGTGCCCTTCGTTCTGGTCGTCGAGATCACTCCGTCAACGCTGTGTGTTATGCATCATATACTATTCACCTGAAACGCGAGTTGTGCAATACATCGGGCACAAAATATCGAGACCTTGCATGCATAATATATTTAATCTAGGGTGAGGCTACGAACTGCAGCGACCGACGGTCGTACTCGTCGTCGCTCGAGAGAAAGGACGTCACATGCCGGGTCTGTACTTCGAGGAATTCGCACCGGGAATGGTTATCGATCACGAGGTGCGCCGCACCGTGACCGAAACCGACAACGTCTTGTTCAGCACGATGACGTTGAACATGGCGCCGCTCCACCTGGATGCGGAGTACAGCAAGGACTCCATCCACGGGCAGCGTCTGGTGAACAGCCTGTTCCTCCTCGGCCTCGTTGCCGGTATCTCGATGCACGACACCACGTACGGGACCACCCTCGGCAACCTCGGCTTCGACTCGATCAAGTTCCCGAAGCCGGTGTTCCACGGTGACACCATCCACGTGCGCACCGAGATCGTGTCGGCCCGGGAGTCGAAGAGCCGCAACGACTCCGGCATCGTCACCTTCCGTCACTACGGCATCAACCAGCGTGACGAGATCGTGTGCGACGCCACCCGCGTCGGCCTGATGCTCAAGAAGTCGGCCTGATCGCTCACCCCGACCCGACGACCGACAGTCCCAGACGAGGAGAACACGGAAATGGGCATCAGTAGCCAGCCCGAGGAGATGGCCTGGGTTCCCGGCCCCGCGGTGCGCGAGCGCGCGAGGCTGCTCGCGGCGATGAAGAGCTGGGGCTTCGGCGACGACGCCGCCGCCGTCGCCGAGCTGGGCCGTCGCGCCGTCGCCGATCCCGAGTGGTTCTGGCGCGAGGCGCTCGCCGACCTCGACGTCGAGTTCTCGGTGCCGTTCGACCGTGTTCTCGACGAGTCCGAGGGCAAGGAATTCCCGAGATGGTTCCCCGGTGGCCGGATCAACGTCGCCGAACTGGCGGCTCTCCGGCACGCACGCGGTGCCCTCGCCGGCAAGACCGCGGTGGTCTACGAGGGCGACGGGGGACAGCGGCGCACACTCACCTTCGCGGAACTCGCGGCGGAGGTGAGCCGATTCGCGGCGCACCTCGCGGGCCTGGGAGTCCGTACGGGCGATCGCGTGGTGTTGTTCATGCCGGTCGTGCCCGAGGCCGCCGTGGCCTTTCTCGCGATCGCGATGATCGGCGCGGTCGCGGTGCCCACGTTCAGTGGATATGCGCCCGACGCCCTGGCCACGCGTCTGCAGGATTCGGACGCCGTCCTCCTGGTGACCGCCGACGGCACGACGCGCCGCGACAAGGTCGTCGAGATGAAGGCGACCGCAGACGCCGCACTCGCCCAGGCGCCGACGGTGCGTTCCGTCGTGGTGATCCGGCACCTGGGAACCGACGTGCCGATGCAGGAAGGCCGTGACGTCTACTACGACGAACTGGCGGCCGATCCGGAGCCGGTGCCGACCGCGGAGACCGAGTCGAACGATCCGCTGGCCATCGTCTACACGTCCGGAACGACGGGCAGGCCGAAGGGAATCGTGCACTCGCACGGCGGTTTCGCGGCCAAGACCGCGGTCGACTTCGCCTACGGCTTCGACGTGCACGCCGACGACGTGGTTTCCTGGATCACCGACCTCGGTTGGCTGGTGGGCCCGATGCTCATGACCGGTCCGCTGCAGCTCGGTGCGACCATCGTGATGATCGAGGGCCTGCCCACCCACCCCACACCGAATCGTATGTGGGAGATCGTGAACCGCAACGGCGTCACCGTGCAGGGCGTCGCACCGACGGCGGCACGCGCACTCAAGGCGGCGGGCGACGGCAGCGCTCCGGCGATGCCGACCCTGAAGACGTTCGTCTCCACCGGCGAGGCCTGGGACGAGCCGACCTGGTTCTGGCTGTTCGACGAGGTCGGCGGGCGAGAGCGCGCGATCGTCAACTACAGCGGCGGCACCGAGGTCGGTGGCGGGATCCTCGTCGGCTACCCGTTCCTCCCCGCCGCACCGGCGGCGTTCACCGGGCCACTGCCCGGCGTCGATGCGGCCGTCCTCGACGACGACGGTAAGCCCGTCGTCGGCCAGATCGGCGAACTCGCGGTGCTCAACACGTTCCCCGGGATGACGCATGCCTTCTGGCAGGACCGGGACCGCTACCTGGACACCTATTGGAGTCGCTGGGACGGCGTCTGGGTGCACGGCGACCTCGCGAGCGTCGACTCTGCCGGCATGTGGCGGATCCACGGCCGCTCGGACGACACGATCAAGCTCTCCGGGCGCCGCGTGGGGCCCGCCGAGATCGAGGCCGCCCTGCTGCGTGACAACCGGATCACGGAGGTCGCGGTGATCGGCGTGCCGGACGAGATGCGCGGTCAGCGCGCGGTGGCATTCGCGGTTCTGCGCGCCGACGGTGTCGACAACGACGACCTGCAGGCGACGGCATTGGCTAACGCGGGCAAATCCTTTGCGCCCGAGGTCTATACGGTGCCGACGCTGCCGAAGACGAAGAACGGAAAGATCATGCGCCGCGCCATCCGGTCGCGGTTCATCGGTGCCCCGATCGGCGACATGTCGTCGCTCGACCCGGCGACGCCGCTCGAGGACATTCCCGTGTACGCGGGCGAAGACTAGGAGTACTGAGATGGCAGATTTCGACACCGAAAGCAACATCGAGATCGTCCGCAAGGCGACTCGCGAGCTGGCGCGGAAGTTCGACAACAACTACTGGCTCGACAAGGACAACAAGCACGAATACCCGTGGGATTTCATCAAGGCCTTCGCGGACGGGGGCTGGCTCGGCGCGATGATCCCGGAGGAGTACGGCGGGATCGGTCTGGGCCTGCAGGAGGCTGCCGTGATGATGGGCGAGATCGCGTCGTCCGGCGGCGGCATGAGCGGTGGCTCGGCGATCCACTTCTACGTCTTCCCTCCGGCGCCGATCGTCCGGTACGGCTCGGAGGAGATGAAGAAGAAGTATCTCCCCAAGCTGGCCTCGGGTGAGATGCTCACCGCGTTCGGCATCACCGAGCCGACCGCCGGTGTCGACACGTCCCGCATCAAGACGAAGGCGACCAAGGTCGACGGCGGCTGGGTCATCAACGGTCAGAAGGTGTTCATCACCAACGCCCAGAACGCGCACCGCATCCTGCTGCTGGCCCGCACGGCGCCGCGGCGCGACGACAAGCCGCTGCACGGGATGACCATCTTCTTCGCCGAACTCGACCCCAAGCACGTCACGATCCGCGAGATCGACAAGCTCGGGCGCGCGGCCATCGACACCAACGAACTGTTCATCGACAACCTGTTCGTGGCCGACGAGGACGTGGTCGGCGAGGTCGACAAGGGCTTCTACTACATCATCGACGGACTCAACCCCGAACGCATCGTCGTCGCGATGGAGGGCATCGGCCTCGGCCGCGCGGCCCTCGAGATCGGCACCGAGTACGCGAAGAACCGGGTGGTGTTCGATCGCCCGATCGGCCAGAACCAGGCCGTCGCCCATCCGCTCGCGGACTCGTGGATCCGTCTCGAGGCGGCCGAGCGGATGGCGATGCACGCCGCGAAACTCTTCGACGACAAGCAGGAGTGCGGGCACGAGGCCGCGGCAGCGAAGTACCTCGGCGCCGAGGCCGGCTTCGAAGCGTGCGACCGCGTGTTCTCGACACTGGGCGGCTACGCGTACGCGAAGGAGTACCACATCGAGCGGCTGTGGCGGGAGGTGCGACTCCTGCGCAACGCGCCGTTCTCGCAGGAGATGGTGCGCAACTACGTCTCGCAGCAGGTGCTCGGCCTGCCGCGGTCGTACTGAGCCCCACCGACGAAGGAGTGTGACGATGACCGGTCCGCTGGCTGGAGTCCGGGCGCTGGTGCTCGCGGGAATGGGCCCGGTGCCGTACGTCTCGATGCTGCTCGCCGACATGGGAGCCGACGTGGTGCGGGTGGTGCGGCCACCGAACCGGTCGGCCCGCGCCCTCAGCCAGACGGACGGTCTGACCGAGGAAGTCGACGTGGTCAACCGGGGCGTCGACGCGGTGGCCGTCGACCTCAAGGACCCGGACGGACGCGAGAGTGTGCTGCGCCTGGCCGAAGCCGCGGACGTCTTCATCGAGGGATACCGGCCCGGCGTGACCGAACGGCTCGGGCTCGGACCGGACGAGGTGATGGCACGCAACGAGCGCCTCGTCTACGTGCGGCTGACCGGCTACGGACAGACGGGGCCGCGTTCGCGGGACGCCGGACACGACATCAACTACGTGGCGCAGTCCGGCGCGTTGCACGCCATGGCACGGTCCGACAGTGCGCCGCGCCCGCCGATCAACCTGCTCGGTGACTACGCGGCAGGCGGCGCCATGGGCGCGTACGGCATTGCGTGCGCCCTGGTCTCCGCCGCCCGCACCGGGCGGGGGCAGGTGATCGACGCCGCGATGGTCGACGGTGTCGCGGCCCTCACCGCCAAGCTCCAGGGCCTGCGCGCCGCGGGCCTCTACTCGGACGATCCGGGGACGAACTTCCTCGACTCCGGAGCACCGTTCTACGACACCTATCGGTGCGCGGAAGGCGGCTACATCGCCGTCGGCGCGCTCGAACCCGACTTCTACCGGGAGTTCACCTCGCGACTCGGCGTCGACACCGCCGACTGGCCCGACCAGAACGATCGCGCCGCGTGGCCGCATCTGCGGAAGCTCATCGGCGACGCGGTCGAGTGCCGCACCCGTGACGAATGGGAGAAGGTGTTCGCGGGTACCGATGCCTGCGTCACCCCGGTGCTCACGTTCGACGAGGCCGCGGTGGATCCCCACAACACCCAGCGCGGCGTGTACCGGACCGTCGGCGGTGTCCTGCATCCGATGCCCGCGCCGCGTTTCAGCGGCACACCCGCTCGCGAACCCGAGACACCGCGGGTGGGCACGGTCGCCACCGCGGATGTCGCGTCGCGGTGGGGCCTCGGCGACTGACCGAACCGCCGGCGCACCGATCGACCCGAGAATTTCCAGGAAGGAAGCAACAGTGACCAGCTACGAGGACTTCACGTCCGTGAAGGTAGACCGCCCGGAAGAAGGCATTCTCCGCATCATGCTGGACGGGCCGAACCTCAACGCGGTGGGCCCGGACGCGCACCGCGAGCTGGCCGACATCTGGCCGGTGATCGGTCTCGACCAGTCGGTACGCGCCGTGATCATTCGCGGCGCCGGTGAGCGGGCCTTCTCGGCGGGAGGCAGCTTCGATCTCGTCGAGGCCATGATCGGCGACTACTCGTCGCGGACGCGAGTGATGCGTGAGGCACGCGACCTGGTGCGCAACATCATCGAGGTCCCGCAGCCGATCATCTCCGCGATCAACGGACCGGCAGCCGGTGCCGGCCTCGTGGCCGCGCTGCTCGCCGACATCTCCGTCGCGGGCCGCCGCACCAAGATCGTCGACGGCCACGTCCGGCTGGGTGTCGCCGCCGGAGATCACGCGGCCATCTGCTGGCCGCTGCTGACGAGCATGGCGAAGGCCAAGTACCACCTGCTCACCAACGAGGTGCTCACCGGTGAGGAGGCGGAGCGGATCGGCATGGTCTCGCTGTGCGTCGACGACGACCAGGTGCAGGACCGGGCGATGGAGATCGCGCGGAAGCTGGCCGCCGGCTCCCGGGCCGGCATCCAGGGCACCAAGATGGCCCTCAACGGCTGGTACCGGCAGGCCATGCCGATCTTCGACGCGTCACTGGGGTTGGAGTTCTACGGCTTCGGCGGTCCCGACGTGGTCGAGGGCGTATCCTCGCACCGCGAGAAGCGGGAGCCGAAGTTCTCGTGACCGGAACCGAACAGGAAACGCAGGGGCCGCTCGCCGGCATCACCGTGGTCGGACTGGAGCAGGCCATCTCGGCGCCTCTCTGCACGCGCCACCTCGCCGACCTCGGGGCCCGCGTGATCAAGGTGGAGGCCCCGGGCTACGGCGACTCGACGCGCGCGTACGACTCCGTGGTCGGCGGGATGTCCGCACACTTCACGTGGTTGAACCACGGCAAGGAGTCGGCGGCGCTGGACCTCAAGTCCGCAGCCGACATGGGGATCTTCCGGAACATTCTCGCCACCGCCGACGTCGTGGTCAGCAACCTCGCGCCCGGCGCGCTCGACCGGCTGGGGATCGGCACCCGGGACCTCTCGCGTGAGTTCCCGCGCCTGATCGTGGTCGACATCTCCGGCTACGGGAAGGGCGGTCCCCTCGACCACAAGAGGGCGTACGACCTGCTCATCCAGGCGGAGGGCGGGTCCTGCAGCATCACCGGCACACCGGGGAATCCGGCCAAGCCGGGCATCCCGGTGGCCGACGTCGGCACCGCGCTGTACGCGTACTCCGCGGTGCTGGCCGCGCTCTACGACCGGGAGCGGACCGGACGCGGAGCGGTCATCCCGATCGCCATGCTCGACACCGTCGCCGAGATGATGGGGTTCGCCCTCAATCAGGTGATCCACGCCGGCACCGAGCCGGTGCCGGTCGGCATGGGCTCACCGATGATCGCGCCCTATGGCGCGTACCCCACCTCCGACGGGCAGACCGCGGTGCTCGGGACCACCAACGACCGGGAGTGGCGACGCCTCGCCGAGATGATCGGCCGGCCGGAACTCGCCGACGAACCGCGGTACGCGCACAACGACAATCGCGTCGAGGCGCGTGACGAACTGGACGCGGTCGTGGGCACGTGGTGCGCCGAGTACACGCTGGCGGAGATCCAGAAGACGGCGGACGCCGCGGGGATCGGCAACGCCCGGCTCAACAGCGTGCGCGACCTGGCCGAGCACCCGCAGCTGGTCGAGCGGGGACGGTGGCGTGAGGTGGGTACCCCGTCCGGCCCGGTGCCGGCGCTGCTGCCGCCCGCGGTGGCCGACGGCTGGCCGGTGCGCAGCGGCGCGGTGCCCGCCCTCGGCGCGCACACCAACGCCATCCGGGCCGAATTCGAGTAGGAAGAGGGATCGCACCATGGCTGTTCCCCATTCGGCACGGCACTGGAGCGCGGTCGAATCGCTCGCGCCCGGCGACGCTGCGGATCTGCAGAACCGTCGGCTGCGCGAGCAACTCGACTATCTGGCCGCCCGCAGCGACTTCTACCAGGCGAAGTTCGCCGAGCATTCCGTCGACGTCACCCGTGTGCGCACGGTGGAGGACCTCGCGGGCCTGCCGTTCACCGAGAAGCAGGAACTGCGGGACAGTCTGGCGGCCACGCCGCCGCTGGGAAACCATGTCGCTGCCGATGCCGTCGACATCGTGCAGATCCAGGCGTCGTCGGGCACCACCGGCAGCCCGTCCTACGTCGGGTTGACGCGGCGCGACATCGACGTCTGGTGCGAACTCGGCGCGCGGGCCCTGTACGCCAACGGTTTTCGACCCGGCGACCGGTTGCTGCACGGCTTCGGGATGAGCAAGGGTTTCGTCGGCGGGATCCCCGTCGTGCAGATGGCGCAGTACATGGGCATCGTCGACATTCCGATCGGCGCGGAGGCGGGCGCCGAGCGACTCCTGCGTGTGCAGGCGGACCAGCGGCCCGACGCGCTGATCGGCACGCCGAACTTCCTGGCGTATCTGGCCGAGCAGGCACCGTCGATCCTCGGCCTGCAGGCCCGCGATCTGGGCGTGCGCGCGATCAGCGTGGGCGGCGAGCCCGGTGGCGGCCTGCCCGCGGTACGCGGCAAGCTCGAGTCGTTGTGGGGCGCCACGTCGCGGGAGATGCTCGGCGGCACCGACATCGCCTGCATCTACTGGGGCGAGTGCGAGGCGGGTGACGGGATGCACTTCCTCTCCCCGGACCTGATGGTGGCCGAGCTGATCGATCCGGAGACCGACGAAATCGTCGCGCCCGTGGCGGGCGCGCGGGGAGAGTTGGTGTACACGGCGCTGCGCAGGCAGGCGTCGCCGCTGCTGCGGTTCCGCACCCGCGACCACGTGGTGGTCACCGGCACCGACTGCGCATGTGGCCGCACCGGGTACAAGGTGCGGTGCGTCGGCCGGACCGACGACATGCTGATCGTGCGCGGCATCAACCTCTTTCCTTCCGCGGTCAAGCAATTGGTGTCGGAGCTGGCGCCGGCCACCACCGGCGAGATGCGTATCCGCGTCGACTTCGAGGGGCACTCGACCCAGAAGCCGCTCATGCTGGTCGTGGAGTATTCCGACGGAGTCGGTACCGAGCAGCAGGACGAGCTGCGGTCGTCGATCGAGCAGCGGGTCCGGTCGGCGCTGGGCGTCAAGGCGGTGGTCGAGCTCGTGCCCGACCGCACCCTCGCTCGACCGGACCACGTCAAGGTGAATCTCGTCGAACGGGTGTCGTGACGGAGGTCGTGGCGCTGCGCGTCAGTGCACCGCCGCGAACATGAGGCTCTCCTCGTCGGCTTCCTCCGGCGAGAACTCGGCTGCGATGCTGCCCGCGCGTGCGACCAGGACCCGATCGGACAGTGCCTGGATCTCGGGCAGGTAGGACGAGATGACCACCACCGCGACTCCGTCGTCGGCGAGAGCGCGGATCATCGCGTGAATTTCCGGAATCGTGCCCAGATCCACACCGCGGGTGGGCTCGTCGATGATGGCGACCAGCGGCTTGCGGGTCAGTCCCTTGGCGAGTACGACCTTCTGCTGATTTCCACCGCTCAACTCCTCGAGGGTGGCCTTGCCGGGCGCGAGGGTGCGGACCTCGAACTGGTCGACGAACCTCTGCGCCAACGTCTTCCGGGCACGCGGGTCAGTGATTTCCCAGGACTTGGGCCCGAGATCCCACAGTCCGGCGTTGGCGATGACCGCGTCGAGCCCGGTCTGATCACGGACATCGGCTCCTTCCTTCGCTGCAGTCACCGCGTGCGCTCGCCCACCGGAATGGACAGACCGCTCGTCGCTCCGGGGATCGTCACCGAATCGACCATTCGCTGTGACCGCGATCGACAGCGTGCCGGTATTGGTGGGCACGGGCTGCCCGACGGGAGTCAAGCGACCATTCGATTCGCGCAACACCCCGATGTTCGACGAACCTGTGCCACCGACCAGGAGGTAGCTCGGTCCCGCCGCATCATTCGTCGGGGCCGCGCCTGCCGAGGGAGCGGCAACAGCGCCGACGGACACAGTCGCAGCAAGGCTGATCGCCATTACGGTCGTACGTATTCGCGCTCGCCGCATCCGCTGAGTCGACCGTATTCGTTTGGTCGCCGATGGGTTCCGAGTCGTCAATGCAACCTCCGTGGTTCTTGATTCGGCGAGTTCGCCATGCTGAACGTCGGCCGGGGAGCCGGGGTGAAGGTGTCCAATTATCTGGACACTCCGTTGCACGGGCGCCGGTCGACGCCGACGGCAAGTCGACGATTGTCGTGGACGAGACCACCGGCACTCGGGTCGCACTGCCTGCCTTCTCCGTGAACGACGTGTGGAGGGTCGATGCACTCCCCGCCGTCTTCACCGACGGTGACACCCTCGAGCCCGAGGTGGAAC
>Ga0247825_10002623_pt1 | contig 11868 bp, 8 predicted proteins | sample 13C_Vanillin_Day_FD_194413 | JGI IMG/M metagenome (GOLD analysis project Ga0247825, IMG submission 194413) | Soil microbial communities from agricultural site in Penn Yan, New York, United States - 13C_Vanillin_Day48 | ecosystem: Environmental > Terrestrial > Soil > Agricultural land | place... | reverse complement strand
GCATAAGACCTCATCACCTCCTATGGACTAGTGAAAACGGCCACGGACTGTCCGTGGCAGGAGGGTCGTTGCGTCAGCAACCTTTGCAGGTTACACGACGAGCCCCTGACCAGCGAAATCAGGCCAGCCGGTGTGACGCCGGGAACCGTGGGGTACGCCGACACGATGGCAGAGGACAAGAAATTCCGACAGGGCGACGAGGTGGAGTGGAACACCCACGGCACCACCACGTCGGGGACGGTCGAGGAGAAGATCACCGAGGACACCGAGGCGGCGGGCCGCACGGTGCGGGCGTCCGAGGACGACCCGCAGTACCGCGTCGTCAGCGACAAGAGCGGGCGGGACGCCGTCCACAGACCCGACGCCCTGCGCCGGCCGAGCGACTGACCTCCGCACCCGCGGCGTTTCCGCTTCGCACGTGGAGGCCCGCGCACCCTAATGTGGATTCATGCATATCGGAGCTCGGCAGCGGTCGCCGATCACGGCGCTCGTCGTCGGGTTGGCGGGCCTCTCCATGCTCGCCGGCTACCTGCAGAAGGCGCGGTGCGCCGGGGCTCCGTTCGACGGCGTCGGGCGAAGCCTGATCTTCGACCGCATCAAGGACACACAGGTCTGCTACTCCGATATCCAGTTCCTGTGGCTCGGACGCGACGTCAACCTGCACGTTTTTCCGTACGTCACCGGGGGAATCAACGCCGACGGCATCCTCACCGGCGGCACCGTGGAGTACCCGGTGCTGAGCGGTGTGCTGATGTGGCTCGGCGGCATCGGTTCACACACCGACGCCGACTTCCTGCTGCACTCGGCGCTGATCCTCGCCCCGTTCGGCCTGCTCACGGCGTGGATGCTGGGACGGCTGGCCGGCTGGTGGGCGCTGCTCTGGTCGGCCACTCCGCCGCTGGTGCTGTATGCCTTCCACAACTGGGAACTGCCCGTGGTCGCGACGTCGGTGGCCGCGATCTTCGTCATGACACTCGAACGGATCCCCCTCCGCGCCCGTGCTGTCCTCGCGGCGGTGCTCCTCGCCGTCGGCTTCTGCCTGAAGGTGTATCCGGGTGCGTTCGTGCTTCCGCTGATCGCCTACGTCCTCACTCGGAACGGCACCGCCGGGCGGCGTTACGACGTGCGCGGCGCGGTGATGGTCGCGGTGGCCGCGATCACCACCGTCGTGGCGGTGAACCTGCCGTTCGCCCTCATCTCCTACAGCGGGTGGCGGGCGTCGTTCACGTTCCAGGAGAACCGTCAGGCCGACCTCACCACCAACTCCATCTGGTACTGGGGCCTGCGGCCGCTGTTCGGTCCGGTCGCCGACGACGTCCCGCTCCCCGCGTACGACCAGACGGTGAGCCTGCTGTCGCCGCTCCTCGTGTGCGCGGCGTTCGCGATCGCCCTGCGTCTCGGCTGGCTGCGGTTCCAACGCGACGGCGCCTACCCGTGGATCGCCGTCAGCGCCGCCATGCTCTGCGGATTCCTGCTGCTGCACAAGGTGCATTCGCCGCAGTACACGTTGTGGCTCATCCCGTTCTTCGTCCTGCTGCGCGTCCCGTGGGGGCTCGTCGCGGCGTATCTGGTGGCCGACCTGTCGATGGGGATCGGCGTCTTCAAATACTTCGGCGCGCTCGCCGCCCAGACCGACGCGTCGACGTTCGAGGTTCTCGTGAAGTTCGGGGTCTGGGGCCGCGCGGGACTGCTGGTGGTGCTGTTCTTCGTGTTCCTGCGCGCCGCCCAACGACATCCGCCCGTCCGCGGGCGCACCGGTCCCGAATCCGGCCGGCGGCCGGTGCTGAAATCTCCCGAGCCGGTGCGATGAGCGAATCCTGGTTCGCGCACCCCACACTGACCGGACGGCACGTCCGACTCGAACCGCTGGGCGAGGACCACGTCGACGGCCTGCTGGACGCCGCCGACGACCCCCGCATCTTCCACTGGACGTCCGCCGCCATCGCCGATCGCGACGACGCGGTGGCGTTCGTCCGCACCGCCGACGAGGATCCGACCCGCCTCGCGTACGCGCAGATCGACATCACCACCGAGCGGATCGTCGGCTCGACGTCGCTGTATCTGATCGACCCGAAGAACCGCAGCCTCGCGATCGGGCACACCTGGCTGTCCCGTTCCGCGCAGGGCACGCTCATCAATCCGGAGGCGAAACTGCTGTTGCTGCGGCGGGCGTTCGAAGACCTCGGCGCGGTCCGCGTCGAATGGCACACCGACGAACGCAACGCCCACTCCCGCGGCGCCATCGCGAAGCTGGGGGCCGAGTTCGAGGGAATCCTTCGCAAGCACCGACGGCGCCGCGACGGAACGTGGCGCAACACCGCACTGTTCTCGATGATCGACGAGGAGTGGCCGCGCATCTGCCCCCGACTCGAGGCACGAGTCGAGGGCTGACACGGTCGGGTCACGTCACGTCACGCGACGGGTGCGGTGGCTGTCACTCTCTTCACGAACTCGACTACCGCCGAGCGCATTTCGGCACTGCGCGGAACCGCCCCGGACATCCAGAACGCGCCGTGCATCAGCCCGTCGAAGCGGATCGCCTCGGTGTCGACCCCCGCCTGCCGCAACGACTCGGCGTACGCCTCCGCCTCGTCGCGGGCCACCTCGTTCTCGGTGGTGAGCACGAGGGCCGGCGGCAACCCCTCGAGACCGCCGGCGCGACTCGGAACCGCGTACGGGTGCTTCGCATCCTCGGGGGAGGACAGGTAGTTGCTCCAGAACCAGTCGAGGTCCCCGGCGCCGATCACGTACCCCTCGGCGAACTCCGTCTTGGACGGGAGGTCCGCGTTCGGATCGATCACCGGGTAGATCAGCACCTGCCCCCGCAGGCGCGGTCCGCCCTCGTCCCGGGCCCGCAGCGCGGTGACGGCGGCCAGGTTGCCGCCGGCGCTGTCACCCATGACGACGACGTTGCCGGGGTCACCGCCGTAACTTTCGACGTTGTCGGCCACCCACTGCAGGGCGGCGGACGCGTCGTCGGCGGCGGCCGGGAACCGGTGTTCCGGCGCGCGGCGGTACGTCGCGGCGACGACGATCACGCCCGCGCCGTTCGCGACCGCCCGCGCCGGTTCGTCGACGACGTCGATGTCGCCGGCGACGAACCCGCCGCCGTGGAAGTACAGAACCACCGGGTGCGGCGCCCGGCCCTCCGGCACGTAGACCCGCAGCGCGATCTGCGCTCCGCCGCTCTCGTAGTGCGCTTCTTCCACCCGGGCGACGGGTTCGGGCGGCGCCTGCAGTCCGGTGAACGTCGCCACCACCGCCCGCGCCTCCTCCACGGTGCTGTGCTCGAAAGCCTTCAGCCCCTGCGCCTGTAGTCCGGCGATCAATTCTGCTGCGTGTGCGTCGAGTGCCATGTCGGTCTCCTTCGTAGGGGGTTCGGGGTCAGGACACGGTGGAGGCCACGCGGGCCTCCGCCCGGGAGAGTGCAAAACCGGAGTAGCCGCCTGCCACCACCTCGTCACACGTCGCCCGGTAGGTGGGGGCGCCGCCGAGGTAGACCATGCAGGCACGAGGCTTGCCGGGAATGTTCGCGCCCATGTACCACGAGTTCGTCTCCGGCAGCAGGGTCTGGTTGGCGATGTCGTTGGTCAAGGCACCCCAATCGCTTTCGGCCTGCGCGGTGGGCTCGATGACGTCGAGGTCGCGGCGGTCCAGGTAATCGATCGCGTCGGTCGCGAAGTCGACGTGGTCCTCGATTGCGAGGGGCATGTTGTAGAGCACCGACGGCGACTGCGGTCCGGTGATGAGGAACAGGTTCGGGAACTCGTTGACCATGATGCCGAGGTAGGTCTTGGGTCCGTGCTCCCACTTCTCGGCCAGCGGCAGACCGCCGCGACCGCGAATGTCCATGGCCATCAGCGGACCGGTCATCGCGTCGAATCCGGTTGCGAGGACGATGGTGTCGACCTCGTAGGTGCGGTCACCGACCCGGACTCCGGTTTCGGTGATCTCGTCGATCGGCGTGGACTTCACGTCGACGACGCTCACCGAGTCGCGGTTGAACGCCTCGTAGTAGTTGGTCTCGAGCGGGGGACGCTTGGTGCCGTACGCGTAGCCCGTCGGCGCCAGCGTCGCGGCCTTCTCCGGATCCTGCACGCGCTCGTGGATCCGGTCCCGGATGTAGTCGGCGATCGTGTCGTTGGCCTTCTTGTCGAACAGGATGTCCTGGTAGGAGTCGATGAACAACCGGAACCCGCCGGCGTTCCAGCGCTCGTCGAACGTGCGGCGGCGCTCCTCGGCATCGACGGCGAGCGCGGACGGCTGCACCTGAGTGAACGGGACGCCGAGGAAGTGGTTGCGGGCCGCGTTCCGCACGTCCGCATAGTTGCTCTTGATATCCGCCACCTCGTTCGGGTCGATCGGACCGTTGCCGAGGGGGGTCGCGAAGTTGGGGGTGCGCTGGAAGACCACCAGTTCGGCGGCGTCCTCGGCGATGAACGGGATGGCCTGAATGCCGCTGGCCCCGGTCCCGATCACGGCCACCCGCTTGCCGGTGAAGTCGGCGCCCTCACGCGGCCAGTTTCCGGTGAGCAGCACCTCGCCGCGGAAGTTGTCGATACCGCCGAACTCCGGCGTCTTCGGCACCGACAGGTTGCCTGCCCCCGAGATGAAGTACCGGCTGCGCACGACGGCGCCGTCGTCGGTGCGGACCGTCCACACCGAGTTCTCGTCGTCCCAGTGCACGCCGACCACGCGGGTGTCGAACGTGATGTCTTTGCGCAGGTCGAAGCGGTCGGCGACGTGTTCGAGGTAGCGGAGGATCTCCGGCTGTCCGGCGAACTTCTCACTCCACTGCCATTCCTGCTGCAGGTCCTCGTCGAACGAGTACGAGTAGTGGACGCTCTCGATGTCGCAGCGGGCACCGGGGTACCGGTTCCAGAACCAGGTGCCGCCGACGTCCGAGCCGGCTTCGAACACCCGCGTCGACAGCTTCATCGTGTCGCGCAGCTTGCGCAGCGCGTAGAGGCCGGCGAATCCGGCACCCACGACGACGACATCGACGTCGGCAGAAGAAATGGGCTTTGACATGGTGTTGAGCTCCTCGAGGCGATGGGTTCCGGCCGGAGTCGAGCGGGCAACCGGGGTATGCCAACGACAATGACCCACGTCACATCACCCCCACACCGGGTAAAACACCCCCTCGGTTACCTGTGTTGTCCGTCACATTCGATGGGGGTAGGTTTCGTTCCACACCTGGCCAACCGGACACGGGAGAAATCCACTGACTCGCTCGAGAGAACTCACGAGGTCGATGACCAGCTTCGTCGGCCGGCGCCGCGAGATCGAGGAAGCCCGCGCACGACTGCAGCAATCCCGGCTCGTGTCGCTGCTCGGTGCCGGCGGCGTGGGCAAGACGCGGCTGGCCGAGGAACTCGCGGTCCGCTCCGCGCGTGCCTTCCGCGATTCCGTCCGGTGGATCGACCTCGCGCCCGTCCGCGATCCCGCCGCGCTGCCCTCCGCGGCCGCGGCCGCCCTCGGCGTCACCGACCAGTCGAGCCGTGCGGTGATGGACAAGGTGATCGACCAACTGCAGTCCCGGCACATGCTGGTCGTCCTCGACAACTGCGAGCACCTACTGTCCGCGGCAAGCGAATTCGTCGGTGCCGTCCTCGCCTCGGCGCCGGAGGTCCGGATCCTCACCACGAGTCGCGAACCGCTCGGGATCGCCGGCGAATTCACGTACCTCCTTCCGCCACTGAGCACTCCGGGTGACATCGAGGACTGCCGCGCCGCGGACATCGCCCCGTTCGAATCGGTGTCGTTGCTCGTCGAGCGCGCGCAGGGCGTCGTCGCCGACTTCCGCCTCACCGACGCGAACGCCCCCGCCATCGCGCAGCTGTGCAATCAGCTCGACGGGATCCCGCTCGCCATCGAACTCGCCGCGGCCCGGCTGCGGTCGCTGTCCGCGTCGCAGCTCGTCGAACGACTCGACCAGCGTTTCGCACTCCTCACCGGCGGTGACCGGGCGGCGATGCCCCGCCAGCAGACGCTGCGCGCCCTCATCGACTGGAGTTACGAACTGTGCTCGGACACCGAGCGGCTGCTGTGGTCGCGGCTCGCCGTGTTCCCCGGAAGCTTCGATCTCGAAGCCGCGGAAGCCATCAGCGGGTTCGGTGCGTTGTCGGACTCGCCGGTCATCGACGTCCTCGACCGCCTGGTCGGAAAATGTCTTGTCACCGTGGACCGTTCGACCGAGCGTCTCCGCTACTCGCAGCTGATGACGGTGCGGGAGTACGGGCACGAGCTCCTCGAGCTGAGCGGGGAGCGCGACGAGCTGTACCGGCGACATCTCGAGCATTATTCGGAGCGTGCCCGCCGGTCGTCGCTCGACTGGTGCGGGCCAGGACAATCCGAGATCCTCGCGGAACTGCGGATCGACCACCCCAACCTCGTGGCCGCCCTGGACTGGGCGCTGCACGACGACTCGCAGCGGGCGGCGGCCGCGGAACTGGCCGTCTCGCTGCGGTACCACTGGATCGCGGGCGGCAACCTGTCCGACGGGAGGACCCGGCTCGAGCGGATACTGCTACGGCTCACCGAACCCACCCGGGAACGGGGCGACGTGCTGTGGGTGACCGCGTGGACCGCGCTGATCCAGGGCGACCGCGACGCCGCGCGCGAGCACCTCGACGAGTGCACGGCGATCGCGACCGCGCTCGGTGACGAACGACTGCGCGCGCACGCCGACCACTGGGCGGGGATCCACGCCGTGTTCTCCGGCCGCCCCGACGACGCCATCGGACTGTTCCGTGATGCCATCGCCGTTCACCGCGCCGTCGGCGACACGGCCTCGGTGCTGACCGCATCGTTCGAGATGGGCATGGCGCAGACCTACGACGGCCGACTCGACGACGCCCTCGAGACGTGCCGCGACGTGATCGCGGTGGCGGACGTGCACGGCGAGAAGTGGAACAAGGCCTACGCCCTGTGGGTTTCGAGCGTCGCGTACTTCCACCTGGGCCGGGGCGACGATGCCGTCGACGCTGCCCAGCAAGCATTGCGGATCCAACGCGACTTCAAGGACAAGATCTGCACGGCCCTGTCGATCGAGGTGCTGTCGTGGGTGGCCACGTCGAGCGGTGACGCGAACGCGGCGGCGAGGCTGTGCGGCGCCGCGAAGGGTGTGTGGCATCGGCTGGGCACGTCCGTCGCGGCGTTCGGCCCGCACATCACCGACGACTCCCTCTCGTCGGAGCGCACCGCGGCCCGCATCGTGGGACCGGACGAGTTCGCCCAGCTCGCAACGCCTGCGGTCCGGCTCACGATCGAGGAGGCCGTCGACCTCGCACTGGGAACCCCCACCGAGCACAGGGCACCTCGCGCCGAGGCGTCACCGCTCACCAAACGGGAACAGGAAATCGCCGGCCTGCTCGCCCAGGGCCTCAGCAATCGGCAGATAGCCGAGTCGTTGGTGATCTCGCGGCGCACCGTCGACGGACACGTCGAGCACATCTTCGACAAGCTGGCCGTCAGCTCCCGCACGCAGGTGGCGGCGTGGGTCGCCGCCCGGGCTCATCCGCCCGCCGTGGAGACCGGCCGATAACCGGACCGTTACCGCCCGCCGCGCGAAAGGCACTGCACAGTCGGGAATCTCGACGGTCTATACTCCACCTCGTCGCCCACGGTCGTGGGCTCCACCACGGGGAGGCAACGCATGACGTCGCAGCAGCAGGACACCTCGGCGGACCACAGCGGGCCGCTGGCACCGCCGCCCGCCAGCAGTCTGCCGCTCGCCATTGTTGCGATCATCGCGTTCGTGCCGTTCGGCATCGTTGCACTGCTGCGCTCGCTCACCGTCCACCGACTGTGGGAGCGGGGCGAATACGACCTTTCGGTGCGCGCCGCCGCGGACGCCCGACAGTGGTCGATCCGCGCCATCGCCCTCGGCCTGTCGATCGCGGTGTTCGCGGTCGGGGCGGCGCTGGTGCTGTCGAAGCCCTAAACGCTGTGAGCGGGAGCCGATTCTACCGGCGGCCGCGGCCGTAGCCAGGCGGGCAGCCACCGCGGCTGCGCATCGGGCGCCTGGTCGAGCACGCCGCCCGCCGGATCGTCGATGAAGCCGTATCGCACGAGGTCCTCGCCGGGCCGGTAGATCTGGCGGATGATCAGCGCGCAGATGACCACGACCGCAATGTCGCGGACCACCACCGCGGCGGTGAACCACTGCTCGGGGAGTCCCTTGTTGGACACGCCGAGGTAGTAGAACATCCGCGGCACCCACACCAGCGCGTCGATCGTCATCCAGGCCAGCAGGATCCGCCGGTGCGGGAACGCGAGGACGGCCAGCGGGACGAGCCACAGCGAATACTGCGGGCTCCACACCTTGTTGGTGAGGAGGAAACCCGCGACCAGCAGGAAACACAGTTGGGTCAGCCGCGGCCGTCGCGGCGCCGTCAGCGCGATGTACCCGATCCCGACACACACGAGGGCGAACAGCAGGAACGACACCGCGTTGAGCACGGTGGGCGCCTGACCGGCCGACAGGATCCCGTCGAATCCGGTCCAGCCCGTGAACGACGAGATGACGTTGTAGACGGAGTCCGGGTCGGCGCCGCGTTCGGAGTTGAGCCGGAAGAATTCGGCCCATCCGCGTGGGAACAGCAGGGCGATCGGCAGATTGACCGCCAGCCACGCGCCGATACCGGTCAGCGCCGTCACCGACCACTCACGGACCTTGCCCGTGCGCAGGCACAGCACCAGCAGAGGTCCGAGGAGCAGCAGCGGATACAGCTTGGCGGCACCACCGAGCCCGAGCAGGATTCCGGCGAGAACCGGCCGTTTCCGCGACCACGCCAGCAGCCCACCCGTAGCGAAAGCCGTTGCGAGGGGATCGAAATTCGTGAACACGTGCACGATCACCAGCGGGGACACTGCGATCAGCGCGGCGTCCCAGATGCGCCGTCCGGCCAGCAGCGCACTCGCCCAGACGGTGACCAGCCACGCCAGCGCCAGACCGAACGCGACGACGTTGAAATAGATCGCTACCTGCAGCGCACCGGGCAGCCAGTGCACCGCATCCCACGACTTCGCGATCGTCATCGCGCCGTACTGGTAGAGCCCGGAGATCACCGGGTACTCCATGTAGCGGCGCTGGGTCTGGCCGTTGCCGGCGTCTTCCTCCCACCACTTCTTGTAAGGGAAGGCGCCCTCGTTCAACCGTTCCGCCCCGTACAGCGGGACCGTGTCCGAGTAGCACATGGCGACGTACTGCCGGCTGCCACTCCAGTCGAGCCCGAGCGCGCCGTTCTCGCCGACCGGCGCCTGCTGGATGCACGGCGCCTTCGCGAACCAGCCGAGCGCGAGAAACACGATCGCCAGCAACAGAATGGCGCGCATCGGCGTGAAGAACCGGCTGCGCCCGACGACCGCATGCCGTCCGACCGGACCACCGATCACCCCGGAGAGGTCGGCGGTCAGCGGGTCGGTGCGCCCGGGAAGGTCCCGCCAATCCGCGGAACGCCGATCCTTCGCCAGCGGCGCGGGCGAGACGAATCCCGTCTCACCCGCGTCGCGGACGGCGTGCGCGTCAGGGTTGTCGGCCACTCCGCGAGGCTACCGGTCGCCGTTAACGGGCCGGAACCTGCTGTTGGCCGTTGCCGTTACCGGCGTTCGGCGGCGTCGTCGTCTCCGGTTCCTCCGGAACCGCCGGGGCCGCGGTGGTCGGCCTCGGTGCCAGACCCGGAATCGGAATGGTGATCCCGGGCAGGATCTCGACCGGCGACGGCGTCACGACCACCGGCGGCACGAGCTCCGTCGGCAGCTGGAACGTGCTCGTCGGCGGCGCCGACGTCTTGGTCGGTGCCGGTGCCGAATAGGCGGGGATACCCGACTGGCCACCGATCGCACCCGGCTTCGGGAACTTCTCGACGTCCGTGCCCTCGAGGGCGCCGTCCATCGTGTCCTTCCAGATGTCGGAGGGCAGACCGGAACCGTAGATCATGGCGCCGCTGCTGTTCTCCAGCGCCTGACCGTCCGTGGTGCCCACCCAGACCGCCGTGGACAGCGACGGGGTGTACCCGACCATCCAGGCGTCCTTGTTCTTGCCGGTGTCACCGAGCTGCGCGGTACCCGTCTTTGCCGCCGACGGGCGTCCGCCCGCCAGGTTGTGGCCGCGCGAGTACCCGGCGATGGGTTCCATCGCCGACGTCACGTTGTCGGCGACGTCCTTGTCGATGCGGTCCTCACCGGTGTCACCGCCGCGGTCGAGCAGGACCGTTCCGTCGGCGCTGACGACCTTCTGCACGAAGTGCGGCGCGTGGTACGTACCCGAGGCGGCCAACGTGGCGTACGACGACGCCATGTCGAGGACCCGCGACTGGTACTGGCCGAGCACGATGCCGTTGTTCGGACCGCTGCCGTCGGGCTCGGTCAGCGACGGCCCGACGCCGGGGATCTCCTTCGGGATGCCCGCCTTGTGGGCCATCTCGGCGATCGCCTGCGGTCCACCGTCGAGTTCGAGTTCCTGACGGTAGAAGCTGGTGTTCAGCGAACGCTTCAGCGCCTCGGCGATCGTGCAGGTGCCGCAGCCCTCGCCTTCGACGTTGCTGATGGTGATGCCGTTGACCGTGAGCTCCGAGCTGTCGTACATCTGCGACAGCGGAATGCCCTGATCCAGGGCCGCGGCGAGACCGAACACCTTGAACGACGAACCGGTCTGCAGTCCCGCGTTCGCGAAGTCGTACCCGCCGCCGTCCTCGCCGCCGTAGTACGCGCGCACCGCGCCGGTCTTCGGATCGACCGACACGACACCGGTCCGCAGGTTCTCCGGCTCACCCTCCATGTTGGAGCGCGCCGAATCCACCGCCGCCGCCTGGGCGACGGGGTCGATCGTCGTGGTGATCTCGAGGCCCTCGGTGTTGAGCAGCTGCTCGCTGATCCCCGCCTCACCCAGCTCCCGCAGAACCTGGTTCTTGATCAGGCCCTCCGGCCCGGAGTCCTGGTTGCCGTTGTCGACCTGCGCGATCGGCACGTACGGCGGGTACTGCATCACCGACCGGGCCGACTGCTCCAGAGTTCCCGCCGACACCATGCCGTCGAGCACGTAGTTCCAGCGCGCCTGCGCACCCTCCGGGTTGTTCTCCGGATCGAGCAGCGACGGCAGCTGGATCGACGACGCCAGCACCGCGCTCTCCTCGACCGTCAACTGGTCGACGGGCTTGTTGAAATACGCCTTCGACGCGGCCGCGATGCCGTACGCACCACGCCCGAAGTAGATGGTGTTCAGGTACGCGGCGAGGATGTCGTCCTTGGACCACTCGCGGGCCATCTTCGACGAGATGACGAGTTCCTTCATCTTTCGCGTCAGCGAACGCTCGGAACCGACCATCGTCTTCTTGACGTACTGCTGCGTGATGGTCGAGCCACCGCCGGCGCTGTCCTTGCCCAGGACGTTGTCGCGGGCGGCACGCGCGAACCCACCGATCGAGAAGCCGGGGTTCGAGTAGAAGTCCCGGTCCTCGGCAGCGAGCACCGCGTCACGAGTGTGCTTCGGGATCTGGTCGAGCGTCACCTCGGTGCGGTTGCCCTCCGGCGGCACGACCTTGCTCAGCACCGACGTTCCGTCGGATGCGTAGATCGTCGCCACCTGGTTGGTCTTGAGGTCGCCGGGCCGCGGGACGTCCTGGACGACGTACGCCGCCATGAACAGCAGGATCGGAATGATCAGACCCATCGCGACGCACGCGTACGCCGTCCGGCGAACGATCTTCCACCGCGACTTCTTCACAGCCGTCTTCTTTCCACCCTTGGGCGGTTCGCCACCGCGGCCGCCGCCGGTCTTGCGACCGTTCGACGGCGGAGGTCCCGGCGGGCGCCCACCGGGGCCCGACTGGTTACGCGCCACCGGGGGCGCGTAACCAGTCGGGC
>Ga0247825_10002622_pt1 | contig 11869 bp, 11 predicted proteins | sample 13C_Vanillin_Day_FD_194413 | JGI IMG/M metagenome (GOLD analysis project Ga0247825, IMG submission 194413) | Soil microbial communities from agricultural site in Penn Yan, New York, United States - 13C_Vanillin_Day48 | ecosystem: Environmental > Terrestrial > Soil > Agricultural land | place... | reverse complement strand
GTTTTTGACGACCGGGGCCAACTAGAATCAATCACGCCCGGCGCCGAGCGCTGGTTGCAAGAGCTTACGGATGTCGTTCTCTGCGATGGCGGAGCGCTGCCGCTTCCGGTATACGGCGTTGCGGCTCGTGCCCTAGCGGTCGCTGACGATAGTGAAGGGTCGACAGCGCTGGCCCGCTGCCGTGTTCGGACCCGGCTAGGGAGATGGCTCATTCTCCACGGCTCGCGACTGAGAGGCGAGGATCGTGTCGCGGTGATCGTTGAGCCGGCTCCATCGGCTGATCTCGCGCCGCTCATCGTGCGAGTCTACGGACTCACGGAGCGCGAGCGTGAGGTGGCCCGGTGTGCCCTGCAAGGGCAACAAACAAAACAAATCGCTCTGGCGCTCAGTCTTTCGCCTTACACGGTGACAGACCACCTCAAGATGATCTTTGAGAAGGTTGGCGTGAATAGCCGTACGGAACTTGCCGCTCGAATTTTCTTCGACCAGTACTATCCCCGAATAGGTGTTGGCGAACATGACGTGAGCCCTGCGCACGTGGGTAAGACGGGCTGAGATCGATGCTGGTGCCGAGGACGAAGCGTCCAGTCACCCCGTAACCCTGCCGGCCGGAGCCGGGATTCATCCGATTCTCCATCAAACCCTGGGCGATTCAAGATCGCAGATAGCGAACTGAACGTGTTGACCTGGCGAAGGACTTTGAAAGACGTTGATCGGGGCACCGCTAGCTGGAACCTCAAACGCTGCAGGCACATCCGGAGCAACGGCTGACTCCCTGCGCCTTTTCGTAGTAACACCACCGGAGATCGTAGGGGCGGACTAACACGTTACGATCGTTTGATAGTGTGGTTGAAAACTACGGGTGGGCGGCAGCGATGAACTGGACCCCGAACCAAGTGCTGATTCCTCTGGATGGCGGCTCCGAATCCGGCGCGGCACTGGACTCCGGCCCAATCCTTCTGAGGTCAGGCGTGACGACCTTCCACCTCCTAGCCATCGCCGAACCGCTCGATGATGATGAGAACAGTGATAGGGATCTGCGAGAGGCCCACGCCCAAGGCCGCACCAATCTCGAGACATATCTGGAGGTAACGGCAAACGACCTTCGCGAGAAACTTGGGGTGGAAGTCCACTCGCACTTTCGGATTGGAGTCCCACCGGCAGAAATACTTCAAGCCGCCGACGAACTGGCTGTAGACATGATCGCACTGGCAACCCACGGCCGGACTGGGCTTGACCGATGGCGGCTAGGAAGTGTCGCGGACAGAGTCCTCAGAGCTTCAACTCGCCCAGCTCTCGTCATAGGCCCTAACGTGAGACTCGATGGGTCCTCAGTAAAGGCCACGAGAATCGCCGTGCCGCTCGATGGCTCGGAGCGAGCAGAACAGGCGATCATTCCCGCTGTGTCTCTCGCCGGCAGTCTAGAAGCTTCACTAGAGTTGGTGACGGTACCGACTTACCACGTTCCTTTTGGTACAGACCCATATATATCGCTCAACTTCAGGAGCATCATCGCCCGGCTTGAAGCACGGGCGAGGCTGTACCTGGAGAATGTCCCAGTCCCAAGTGTGGCTGATACGGCCCGGGTCACATTGACCCACGCCGCTTCTAACCAAGTGGGGACGTTGCTCAACAAACACTTCTCTGAACTGCCTGGAGTCCTAGTAGTGATGACAACTCATGGGAGGACGGGGCTTACGCGGTGGGCACTCGGGAGCGTGGCAGAAGAAGTGATTCGAGGCCCAGCTCCCGTACTCATCCTTCGCGTATCAGACGCCTAGCACCCTATTCAACGAGTCCTTTAAGGGTGACTCCGGCGACGAAAGCTAACGCCGCTGCGGTGCTGCCGATCGCTAGTGTCTCTAGCGCACTTCGCAACCATGGCTGCTGGACAAACCGGCCTTTGATGGAACCGATGATGAAGAAGGCCACTCCAGTCATGAAGGCACTCCAGTAGAAAGGGGACTCCATCTGGCCGGGGAAGAACGCTTCGTAGACATAGGCAATCAACGGCAACGCTCCGATGGTTAGGAAGGCCAAGAATGTATACAGGGCGCCTTTGGGTGCTGAGACCTCCTCAGTAGCGATCCCAAGTTCCTCGCGCATCATCACATCCACCCACTGGCGCGAGTCAGCTGTGATCACATCCACGACACGCTCGAGTTCATCTCCTGAGAATCCCTTAGCTGCGAAGATTTGCCGCAACTCTTCACGTTCACCTTCCGGAATCATGCGAATGTGGGCCTCTTCACGCCTACGAGCAAGCTGGTGCTCTTCCTGTTCGGCGCGGGTTCCGAGGTAGTTGCTGATTGCCATCGAGAACCCGTCGGCCAGGAGATTGCCTACACCAAGAATCAGCACGACCCCGCTCGCCAAGTCAGCTCCGAACACGCCGGCAACGACGGCGAAGGTGGTAACCGCACCATCCGTTGCGCCATACACGAAGTCTCGAAGATAGCTGTGCCTAGGGCCGCGCCCGAGCCGGGCAGCCACTGCCTGCGTTGTGTGCTCCTCTTCGAGGCTCTGGTCGTTCGCGGTTCTACTTCTCCACATGTTTCTTCGGGACCTTCTGGTTCACCTCCAGATTTGACCTCCGTTAAGCGGAGGGAAAGGGAAGGACGGGCTATTGGAAGGGAGCCACCAGATTGCCAGCTTTACTCTCGCGTTCGACATTCGCCCCTAAGCCAAGATACGTCCGAAAAAGCATAGGAACGATCCTACTGATAACCGGGCAGGTCAGGGGTGGTGAACTGATTTGTACTGATTGGGATGGCCATGCCGTCGAATGAAGCCCCACGAAGAAGTCATCGTGTCACCGAGAACGCGTTACGACAGGCGATTATCGTCCACTAGACTTCGCCGATGGGCTTTCCCCATACTTGGCCACCCGGATTGGACTCATCCTTCTCCCTCATTGTGAGGCCAGTCGGATTGGGCACATCTGGAGGTTCGGTATTGGAGGTGTTAAGGAGCCACTGACGCCTCTACCTTGCGTTTCGCTCCTGTCTCATCCTTTCGAGAGTTGGCGTATGGAACTTGTCTTCAGGGTTATTCCAACCCTTGAAGACTGGATCGCGCTTTTCCACAAACGCACGGCGGGACTCTTTGAGATCCTCGTGCGATCCGTGACGGTGAAGCCGGGCAGCCAGTTCTTCAAGCTCGACTGAGACGTGTGGCCGCATTTCTCGCATCATGACGACGGTGTTAACGCGGGCCGCCGGGGCAAGCGTGAGCAGGTGCTTCGCCATCTCGAGCGCCGTGGGCATCAAGTCGTCTGGTTCTGTCACTCGGTTAAGGAAGCCGAGTTCATACATACGCTCAGCCGTGAAGCGGAAGGAGAATGCCAACTCTGTGGCGATGGCATGAGGAAGGCCGTTGACAAAGCCATGCTGATAGGAGCCTAGCAACCAGCGCTTGGCCCCCGACATCTCGAATGTTGCTAAGGTGGAGGCTATTCGCAGGTCGGCCAACTCAGCCAGCCCGAAGCCTCCTCCAAAAGCGAAGCCGTTGATTGCCGCAATGACAGGCTTATGGATCCTGCCTTGCTCGTAGGGGTCATCCATATGGGACTGTGGCGGACCCAGCTCGCCGCCGTCTTGCTCCACCATCTCCTTTAGGTCTCCTCCAGCGCAGAAGGCCCGACCAGTCCCTGTCAGTATTGCAACGTGAAGGTCATCAGTTTCTTGAAACTCTTCCCAGGCTTTCTCCAACGCTGCACGCAACTCAGACCCGAGGGCGTTCATACGCTCAGGCCGATTGAGTCGGATAATCATGATGCCATCTTCCCGCTCGGTCTCAACGAAAGCCATACGGTATCTCCTCTCAGTCCAACACGAACGAGGATGTGACCCCACTGGTCTCCGGCGCCCGATGCGTCGGCCTAGGCTTGCTGCACCACCCGCTCATCAATCAATTTGGCGATTTCGTCTTCAGTCCAGCCGTTCTCCTTAAGTACCTCTGTTGTGTGTTCACCTCGCGCCGGACTCGCGGAGCGAACAGCGGAAGGCGTGCGCGAGAGTGTGAACGGAGAACGCACAAGATTCAGTTCGCCAAAGCGGTTGCTTACCACCCCTTGAGCCATCTGAAGGTGCTCGACTTGAGGGTGCTGGAAGACCTGGTCGACGCTCAGGATAGGCCCACAGGGAACGCCCACCAAATTCAGCCGGTCAATGACAACCTTGGCGGGGAGCTTTTTCAGCGCGGGCTCGCACTCCTCGCGCAGAGCCTCCTTGTTTGCTAAACGTAGCTTTGCGCTGAGAAAGCGCTCGTCCTCCGCAAGCTCAGAGAGGCCAATCTGCCCCAGGAAATCGCGGAAATTCTGATCCGAAACGGCAGAGAGGTTAACCAACCCATCTGCGGTCTCAAACACCCCTGTAGGGAAGCCCGTCGGATGGTCATTGCCAGCCTGCCCGGCGACCTCGCTGGCAATCAGCCAACGAGAAGCCTGGAAATCCATGAGTGAGATTCCGGCTTCCAGGAGCGAGGTCTTTACCCATTGGCCCTTGCCGGACACGCTGCGTTCAATGAGAGCTGCCATGATCGCTTGGGCCAGCGCCCATCCCGCGGTCAGGTCACAGATCGCGGTACCAACCCGCCACGGTCCACTGCCAGGTGGACCAGTCACGCTCATTAATCCGCTCATACCCTGGGCTATTTGATCCACGCCCGGTCTGGCCCCCCACGGACCGTCCTGTCCAAATCCGGAGATACTCCCGTAGACAATGCGTTCGTTGACTTGGGCGACAGACTCGTAGTCGATACCCAGACGGTGCTTGACGTCGGGCCGGAAGTTCTCCGCGACTACATCTGCACTCTGAACGAGACGAAAGAAGACTTCCTTGCCCGCGGGACTCTGAAGATCGATGACGATAGAGCGCTTACCCCTGTGTAGATTCTCAAGGTCCGAAGAGGCGAACAGGTCGCTTCCCATGTCTTGCCTGGACCCACCTGAAGGGCGCGCGACCTGGATGACATCGGCACCCATGTCCGCGAGTATCCGAATACAGGCTGGACCAGCCCGCGCTGCGGTGACATCGATAACCTTGATGTGTGTCAGTGGCCCACTTGTCACTCAGACTCTCCTTCTGTACGGCTTGGGCTGCGGGGCACGCGAGGCGTCCTTATTAGTTGAAGAAGTCGCTGATAAGCGCAACGAATTCGTCGAAGCGATCGTGATGCACCCAGTGGCCGGCGCCTTCAAGCATAACCACTCGTGCTCCTGGGACTGCTCCTGTCATCTCATCCCGATAGCTGAGCTTTGACCAGTAGCCCTCGCTTCCCGAAACGAATAACGTCGGCGTGCGCAGGCTCTGCCAAAGGCGTTTGGCGTCATTTAGCGTAGGGCTCAACGGTCGCATCATGCGGACGTTGTTGTCGTACATCCTGTGGTACGTCGACGGCCAGTGTGTCGCCGCGGACTGCAAGACCGTCGAAGACTTCATTGCCTCCTACCAGGACGGCCGCCTCCACGACCAGATCACAGCGATGCAGAACATGCAGTGCAAGTTTATGTTCCTGCTGATCGAGGGCGACCCGTGGTCTGAGGACGGCGGCTTCAACGTCGGCGGTTCTCACGGCTGGACGTGGGACACATTCGACGACGCAATCTTCGACGTACAGGTCTACGGCGGCGTGCAGCCCTGAGAAGGCGCCACTGGGTGTTCGTACTAGGACAGCACCCCACTCTGATGGCAGGTCTGGCAGGTGAGTCAGGTAAGGATACGGAGTGCCTCGTGAAACAGGTCGAAGTGGCAGACGAACACGGGAAGATTTGGCTCATTTACAAGGGCGATTCTGCCTGGAATCAGTCCCGCTTCCTCTCCAAAATAGGTCTCGCCGAGATCGTTCTGCCAACCGAGATGCTGCTTCAAGGTACGTTGCCAACCCCTTGTTCCATTGACTTCTCTGAGGTCCCAATTGAATCGGTGCGCATGTCAGCGGATGTCCAGACGATTGTGCGCAGGCAGATCCGCCTCAAAGACTGCGTCCAGTGGCTAACCAGAAACGAAGCCTCGAGGTGACTGTCACCCTAGAGGAGGTGGCCATCGAGTCCATGGATTCAGCGCAACTGAAGCCCTAACCAGCGGCACGCTCAGTCCTGAGGTTCGGTCCAGAGACCACTCATGAAACCCATGCTCTTATCTACGGAAGGAGCCAGCCTCGCAGCTGGCTCCTTTTGCTTTCATGAAGGAGATACATCCCCCAATGCAATTCTTAGCGCCCGATACCCGGATACTGTCGCACGACCTCCTCTGGAAACCATTAGGCGATCTCCGAGTTGGCGAACTCCTGTGGGGCTTCGATTCGGAGCCAGTGCGGCCGTTCACGGTAGGTCGCGGACAATTCCGGAGAGGGCAAAACAGGGCTCGAAGAACGAAGCTTAGCGTCATAGAGGAAATACGCGCCTCGTCGCACCCAGCCTTCATTCTGTATACAGAGTCGGGAAGGGAACTCATTGCCAGCGAGCAACAGGGTTTGCTTGGCTATTCCAGGGACTGCATGCTGCGATGGAGAACTGTTAAATCTCTTTCGAGGCCTTATAACGGCCACGCAGTCCCGGCGCTCGCCAAATGGCTGACTCCCTGGCAGTCGCTCGAGGACTTCGATGCTGGCTGGCTCTCAGGCATGTTCGACGGCGAAGGACACATCAGCGTAAGACAGGGCGCGTCACGCTCGATAGTCATGGGATTATCCCAGCGAGAGGGTCCTGTGCTGGAGAGGGTGAAGACGCTCCTTCTTAGAGAGCAATTCTCATTTGGCGGGTCCCGGTATGGAGGAACAAACAGAGACGTCACCAATATCAACATATCGGGAGGCCTTCAGGAGAGAATTCGGGCTCTTGGGCTCTACCGCCCGATGCGCCTGATGGACAAGCTGCTCGGTTCAGAATGCGACATTGAAGTCTGGCTCCGGCCTGACCGCATCGTCCGCTTTGAGGCTATCGGTCCAACTGATCTCTTGAGCGTCAAGACCAGCACAGGCACCTTCTTTGCTGAGGGGTTCGCGGCTCGGAGTGCGTTACCGACGTCAATAGCCTGTGACTCACTCTCCAGCCCGGCAAAGACGAGAGTTGGGCCCCAAATCGTTCCCTAGCGTGATGCCCTTGGCCTTTGAGCCTCATGTCGGTAGACCGACAGGCTGGCTGTAGAACACTCGAATCAGTCACTGGTCAGCTGATGTACATGATAATCGGAGATTAACGCAGCCACTTCGAATGAGACGACTGCGGCTCTTTCCAGATCAACACGGAATGCTGGTCTTGGACGGAGCCTCTGCTGATCGGTGGCTCTTAGGGAGAGCAAACATCCTTTGAAAGAAGTTGAAAAAGGCGCGTTTAATAGCCTCTCTTGACGCGACTATTGGGCGCTCACATTGTAAGAATGTGCTTGTAGGATCGAACTCAGACCGACTGCACTGAGTCCCTGGTCTTAGTAAAAGTCTCGCAGTCACCCCACTTCCTATCCTCGGTAGTTGTAGGCGGACCCTCAGTTCGTCTTAGGAGATCATCTCTGATGTCTGATATACCAGAGCGCCTCGCCGTTACGGTAACTGAAGCGGCCAAAATGCTCAGCCTCTCCAGATCGAAAATCTATCCCTTAATCTCCAGTGGAGAAATTCCAAGCCTCAAGATCGGCACATGTAGACGTGTACCTGTGCGAGAGATTGAGTCCTTCATCGAACGGCTAATTGAACCTTAAGCAGGCCCGACGTCGCCAGTGGTCGGCGAGACCGGGCGTAGCTACCCCTCCGACGAGCTATCGAAGGAGGAAGGAGAATGAGTAGGAGGGCCAACGGGGAAGGCTCGATCTACAGACGGAAAAATGGGGGATGGACCGCCCGTATCTCCCTGACAGGCGGCGAACGAAAGGACTTCTACGGAAAGACGAGGCAAGAGGTGGCGGCCAAGCTGGCTGCCGCATTTGAGAAACAACGCACCGGCCTTCCACTCGTGGACGAGCGGCAGACCGTCGGAGAGTACCTCCAATCCTGGCTTCAGGGCGTCAAGACCTCGGCGCGTCCCAAGACTTACACGACCTATGAGGGCCTTGTACGACTCCACGCAGGGCCGAAGATCGGGAAAGTGCCCCTGGCTAAATTGACTCCTCAACACCTTCAAGACCTGTACGCAGACCGCTTCGATGCTGGCCTTTCGCCGCAGACAGTCCGGCACTTGCATGCAGTGCTGCATCGGGCATTGGGCCAAGCGGCCGAGTGGGGGCTGGTGACCCGCAACGTTGCGGGGCTAGTAACTCCACCCCGGGTGTCTCGCCACGAGATCCAGACTCTCGATGTGGTCCAGAGCCGGGCGCTCCTCCAGGCTGCAAAGGGTGACCGCCTGGCGGCCTTGTATGTCTTGGCTCTCACGACCGGAATGCGTCAGGGCGAATTGCTTGCTCTCCGCTGGAAAGATGTCGACCTTGAAGCCGCGACCTTGAGTGTTCGAGGCACTCTTTCTCGGTCCCCAGACGGTTTAACTCTCGCAGAGCCCAAGACCACAGGCAGCCGGCGGCATGTCTTCCTGGGCACCATTGCCGTCGATGCCCTTCGCCGACATCGAGTGAACCAGGCAGCCGAGCGGCTACTTAAGTCTCCGGAATGGGAGAACAACGACCTCGTCTTCGCCAACGAGGTGGGAAGACCCATAGAGGCCAGTAACCTCCGTCGCCGTTCATTCCAACCGCTACTGGAGAAATCTGGTCTGCCACGGATCCGCTTCCACGACCTGCGGCACAGTGCTGCCACACTGCTCCTGACGCAGGGAATACATCCGAAGATCGTTTCTGAGCGCTTGGGTCACAGCAAGGTGAGCATCACGCTGGATCTTTACAGCCACGTCACTCCGACTCTTCAGAAGGAGGCCGCAATGGCGCTGGATGCTCTCATCTCTGGTAGCGAAGAGCATTCGGCGTAAAGGAGGACTAAGCCCGCGGATTTGCCGATCCGCGTTGGCGTACCGTTGGCGTACGAAAGACCCCCGGAGGCAAGCCGGGGGTCTCTCTTTGTCTATTTGAATCTAGAAATGGTGGGCGATACAGGGCTCGAACCTGTGACCTTCTGTGTGTAAAACAGACGCTCTAGCCGACTGAGCTAATCGCCCCGGGAGTACGTTGAGTCTAGTTTACAGTTCGCGGTTCATAGTTGACAGTTTGGTTTCTAGCGCACATTCAGCGTCCGGGAGCCAAGACTGCCAACTGTGAACTGCCAACTTCGTACCCGCTACTGATTGATCATGAACGTCGCTGCTTCCTCGAAGTAGCGTGTCAGGTGACTCTTGCCCGGCTCCTGGATGCCGGTGAGGTCGACGGCCGCAAGCATGTGGCGCACCCAGGCGTTGCGCTCCTTGGGGCCGATGACGAAGGGCAGGTGACGCGCGCGCAGACGCGGGTGTCCGCGCATGATCGAGTACTCAGGCGGCCCGCCGAAGAACTGCGACAGGAACAGTGCCAGGTGACGTCGCGAGTCCGTCAGGTCCTCCGGGTACATCGGACGCAGTAGCGGGTCGCGTTCGACCGCGTCGTAGAAGTGGTTGACCAGCTTCTCGAAGGTTGGCAGGCCGCCGACCATGTTGTGCACGTTGAGCTCAGCTTCTCCCATGTCTACAGCTATGGTAATACCCTTCCACGGATGGTTCCTCCTCTCCGCCGAGGAGAGACCAGGGCTGAGGAACAGCCCTTCTAGATGGAGCACTCAATGACACTTCCCTTCGCGGGCAAAGTGGCCCTTATCACCGGCAGTTCCCGAGGCATCGGCAAGGCGATTGCGCTGGAGCTGGCGCGTGAAGGCTGCGACATCGCAGTCTGCGCTCGCAGCCTCGAATCGACCGGCGACCTGCCGGGCTCGATCGGCGAGACGGCCGCGGCAGTGCAGGCGCTCGGCCGCCGGGGGCTCGCCATCCAGATGGACGTGTTCGAGGACGCTGACCTGCGTTCCGCGGTCGAGGCCGCGCAGAGGGAGTTCGGCCGCATCGACATCCTCGTCAACAACGCGGCATTCTTCGCGGGCGCCCCGATCCTCGAATCCGACGTCGAGGGCCTCGACAAGTCGTATCGTGCCAACGTGCGCGCGCCGTTCCTGCTCACCCAACTCGTCGCGCCGGGCATGGTCGAGGCTGGCGGCGGCATCATCGTGAACATCTCGTCCGGCGCCGCCCGTAACCCGCCGCCACCGGCAGAGGCGAACCCCAACCGCCCACGGTTCCAGCGAGGCCCCGAGTACGGCATCAGTAAAGCCGCACTCGACCGCCTCAGCACGGGCATCGCCGAGGAGCTGGGCGAGAAGAACGTATCTGTCGTCTCAATCTGGCCCGGCTTCACCCTGACGGAGCGCCTGGCCCTACGCACCATCCCGGGCATCGACATGTCGACGGCCGAGCCCATGGACACCACCGCAAAGGCCGTCGCCTACGTCTGCAAGGACCCGATGCAGCACAACGGCCGCATCTACATCGCGCGTGAGCTGGTGGAGAAGCACGGTCTGTAGGCGCTGCCCTTGGAGCCTTGGGTCTGTAGGGGTGCCCCTCGCGGGTACCCTCCCTCCCGCCGCAGTAGACTGTCCCGAAGCACAACACTCGCATCTTCGGGAGGCCATCCCCATGCTGAGCACCGCCGACAACGAGCTGCTGACCCGCACGAACGCCGGCACGCCGATGGGCGAGCTGTTTCGCCGCTTCTGGCTGCCGGCGCTTCTGCCTTCAGAGCTGCCGGAGCCCGACTGCCCGCCGATTCGCTTCCGGTTGCTGGGCGAGGACCTCGTCGCCTTCCGCGACTCCAACGGCACGGTCGGCTTCTTCGTGCAGGCGTGCCCGCATCGTGGCGCCTCGCTGTTCTTCGGTCGCAACGAAGAGGCAGGCCTGCGCTGCGTGTATCACGGCTGGAAGTTCGACACGACCGGCGCGTGCGTCGACATGCCCTCCGAGCCAGCCGAGAGCAACTTCAAGACGAAGGCGCGCGTGCGGGCGTATCCGTCAGCAGAGTTCGGCGGCCTGGTCTGGATATACATGGGACCGGCGGAGAAGCAGCCGCCGTTGCCGCAGTACCAGTGGACGTTGCAACCCGGCGCCGAAAACAGCCGTGTCAGCAAGCACTTGCAGGAGTCGAACTACACGCAGGGCCTCGAAGGCAACATCGATAGCGCGCACGTCACTTTCCTCCATCGTGTTTTCGGCGCCGAGACGTTCCTGCGCGGCATCCCGTATTCGGCGCCTGAAACAACAGAGTCGCGCGAGACCGAGTTCGGCTTCGTCTACGGTGCCCGCCGCCGCACGCCCGACGACGACTTCTACTGGCGCGTCACCGCCTACGTATTCCCGACCTTCACGTCGATTGCCAGCACCTCGACGAACGGCGGCGGCATCTTCGTCCTGCCGTGCGACGACGAGCACAGCTGGTGGTTCAGCTTCCAGCCGCCGGTGCCCGAAGGTGAGGGAGAGCGCACCGGCCGCGCTCTCGACGCCCGGAGGGGACCCTTCGCGTATATCTCCCAGTTCGACCAGTCGACGCTGGGCCTTGCTCCCGGGACCTTCCGGCACATCCGCAACAAGGACAACGACTACCTGATCGACCGTGAGAAGCAGCGCATCCTCAACTTCACGGGACTGCCCGGCAACCGCATCCAGGACGCCGCCGTGACCGAATCGATGGGGCCGATCTACGACCGCAGCAAGGAGCACCTCGGCACGACGGACGTGGCGGTAATCCACATGCGCCGCGAGCTAATCACCCTCGCCCGCCAGCTCCAGCAGGGGATCGAGCCCACGATCCTGGCAGATCCTGGACGCTTCCGAGCCGTGCCCATGGACCTCGTGACCGGGGAGGAGTCGCTAGAAGACATCTGGGACCCTTACTGGGCGCAGTTCAAGGCGGATTACTGG
>Ga0247825_10002620_pt1 | contig 11872 bp, 10 predicted proteins | sample 13C_Vanillin_Day_FD_194413 | JGI IMG/M metagenome (GOLD analysis project Ga0247825, IMG submission 194413) | Soil microbial communities from agricultural site in Penn Yan, New York, United States - 13C_Vanillin_Day48 | ecosystem: Environmental > Terrestrial > Soil > Agricultural land | place... | reverse complement strand
CTTGGAAAGGTGGTGAAGATTACGTGCAGGTAATGGTTCGTGACAACAACGTCGATCAGGCGTTGCGCGCGCTCAAGAAGAAGCTGCAGCGCGAGGGCGTGTTCCGCGAGATGAAGCTCCGGCAGCATTTCGAGAAGCCGTCCGTCAAGAAGGCCCGGGAACGGGCCGAGGCCATCCGTCGCGCGCGCAAGCTGGCGCGCAAGAAGATGCAGCGGGAAGGCCTCCTCTGACGCGCCTGGACCGCGTTCGTGGTCACGCCAACGGCCAGGCGCCCCGCGGGGCGCCTTTCCATTTCTGAAGCAGCCCGAGCCGTATCGTCCCCGCGGGGGCAGGCAAGACGCGTCTGACCTCTGCGTGACCGGTATGGAGCGTGAAGCTTCGGTTAACGCCGGACAGATAGATCAACAATCTCAGGGAATTACCCCATCGTCGCAAGTTGCGACGCCGGGCGCCGCCGTCGCGCACGGTGGCACGAGCCCGCCTCACAGCACGAAATCGGCCGCGCCGTAGCTCGCCGCGGGGACGCGGCCGTCGAGGATCTCGATGCAGAGGTCGGCGCCCGGCCGGGCGTCGACAAAGCCGAGCGCCCGTGTCGCCGAGCCCGCGTCGACGCAGCGCAGGCTGCCGATCGCCTCGCGGTCGTCGAAGACGAACGCCTGGTCGCCGGCCGTCGCCTCGTCGGCGTCGATGCCGCGCAGCACCACGAGGTCGCCGCGGCCGGCGCCGGGAGCCACGAAGGCGACGCCGTCCATCGCGCCGATCACGTCGTGACCGCCGCCGTACGGCGAGTCGGCGGTCCGGTCGATCCGGAAGCGGTCGTCGCCCGCGCCGCCGCGCAGCAGGTCCGCCCCCGGCCCGCCGACCAGCCGGTCGCACCCCCACTCGCCGCTGATCGCGTCGTCCCCGCCGCCGCCGCGCAGCGAATCACGCCCGCGCATGCCGTGGAGCTGGTTCGGCTCAGCGTTGCCGACCGACCTGTCGTCCCCGTCGCCGCCGACCGCGTGCTCCATCCCGGCGAAGCGCACCGCCACCCCGTCGATCGACCCGGCCCTCCCGTCGAGCCGGATCGCCGAATCGGACCCGACTGCAGCGGCATTGACCGTGTCGCTGCCGCCGTTGCCGTCGGCGACCTCGGTGGCATGGCCGCCGCTCCCGGCGCGGTCCGAATAAGCCTCGGTGAAGACGAAGCGGTCGTCCCGGGTGTCCGCGCCCCAGGTGCGGACCACGATATCCGAGACCGTGAGCCCGTCGGCGGCGAGGCTGTCGGCGACGCGGACCGACCATGTCCCCGCCGCCCGCTCGCCGCGGAACGCCTGCGACTCGAAGGTCCAGATCCCGTCGAACCGCGTGCCGCCCCCCGCGTTCGCCACCAGCTCGCTGACCGTGCCGTCCGGCGACGTCAGCGTCACCTGCAGATCGCCCGCCCAGCTGGTGGAGAACTCGACCGCCACCGTCACCCGCTCGACGAGGTCGTCGCGGCCCGCGGTCCCGGCGAAGCTCAGCCCGCGGGCCACGCCGTCGGGGATCACCGTCGGCTGGTCGAGCAGGTCGATCGTCTGGCTCGCCTCGCCGGCGCTGGTCGCCGCCGCCGCGCCGGTCAGCCGCCACGATTCGGACAGCCGGACCGCCGCCAGGGCGTCGACCAGCCCGAACCCGTAGTCGTTGCTGAAGTGCTGCCCGCCCCCGTTCCAGCCGTCGGCGCCGTTCCAGATCCAGGCGTGGCGCTCGTGGTTCTCGGGGCTCGCGCCGACCGCCGAGCCGACGTGGCGCGCGGAAGCGGCGAGGATCGACTGCACGTCGCGCCAGCCGATCCCGGGGTCGGCCTCGTACATCAGCGCGACCACGCCGCTGACCATCGGCGTCGCGGCGGAGGTGCCGTTGAACGACCGGGTGTAGTCGCCGGCCCCGTAGCCGGCGCCGCCGCTGCGGTCGGTGGTGACGACCTGCCCCGGGGTGCCGAACGCCGCGACGAGCACCGCGGCGCCGTAGCTCGAGTAGGAGGAGACATGGCCGTCCCGGTCCACCGCCGCCACCACGACCTGGCGGGTATCGTGGGCCCAGGGGTCAGCGTTGACGTCGTAGGAGTCGGCGCGCGCGTTGCCTGCCGCCTTGACGATGGTGGTGCCGAGGCCGCCGCGGCCGGACTCGACGGCGGTCCCGATCGAGGCGGCGATCTCCGCGAAGCGCCCGGCCGGATAGCTGCCGCCGAAGGCGCTCGCCGGATCGTTGGAGATGCCCTGGCTGACGTTGACGACGTCGGCGCCGGCGTCGAGCGCGGCGTCGCGGATGGCGTCGCGGATGTCGACGAGCCACCGGTCGCCGATCCACACCGCCGTGCGAAAGCCGACGAGCTCGGTCCCGAAGGCGACGCCGACCGCGCCCAGCCGGTTCGCGGCGGCGCCGATGATCCCGGCGACCGCCGTGCCGTGCGCATCGGCCCGACCGCCGAAGGCGTCGTCGGTTTCCCGGCGATAGTCGTGGTCGAGCGCCGTCTCGTAGGTCGGCGCCAGGTCGGCATGGCGGTAGTCGAAGCCGTCGTCGATCACCACCGTGCGCGTGCCCGCGCCGCTGTAGGCGGCGCCCTCCGCCGGAGCCCAGACCCCGAGGAGATCGAGGTCGTGGCCGCCTGCGGCCCCCGCCCCCAGGTGCCACTGCCGCGAAAGCAGTCGGTCGTCCGGCAACGACATGCCGCGTTGTCTCCCCGCCCGCCGGCGCCACCCCCGCGAGCCTACACGCCGATCCCTGCGCGCACGAGCGCGATCCCGGCCAGCATGGCGCCGTAGACGAAGCCCGAGACGATCGCCAGGCCGGCGACGCCGATCAGCCCGCCCGCCAGCACCGCCAGGCCGTCGCGGCCGAGCAGGCCGACCGACATGATCACCAGCGCCAGCCCCGGCACGGCGTTGCCGAACGGCACCGGCAGGGTGACGGTCAGCGCCAGCAGCAGCCCCAGCGCCCCGACCACCCGCTTGCCGAGCATGCCGGTGACCACCGGCAACCGCGGGCTCACCATCCGCTCGAGCCGCCTGAGGCGCGGCACGATCCGCGCCACCAGCCCCTCGAAGCTGGCGCGCCCGAGCGACCGCCGGCGCAGGACTCCCGGCAGCCACGGCCGGCGGCGCCCGAGCATCAGCTGCGCGGTCAGCAGGATCAGCGGCGCCCCGAGGATCGCCGAGATGCCGGGCAGCGCCACCGGCAGCATGTTGGGCGCGGCGAACACCACGATCAGCGGCCCGTAGGCCCGGTGCCCGAAGGCGTCGACGAGGTCGCCGAACGCGATGCGGTCGCCCGCGACGGCGCGCGGCAGCGCCTCGAGGATCGACGAGATCCGCCGGCCCTGGCCCGTCGGTCCGGCGGCGAACGCCGGCCCGGACACCTGCCACGATGCGGCTTCCTGCATTGGCCCCCCTCGGGCTCCGGTGATGCGCGCCGCTTTAGGCGGCAGGACCGCGGCTGGCAACCGGGTCAAGGTGCCGGGCTGCGCTCCCAGTCCCGGTTCTTGCCGACGTCGACCTCGTGGACATAGCTGGTCCACACCCCCGGCATCGCGGCGAAGTCCGCGCGCAGGTACTCGGGGAAGTAGCTCCTGTGCACCGCCTCGAACGGCGGCACCGGGCGAAGCACGTCGGCGACCGCGAGCGCGCAGTGCGCCTTCATCACCCTGCCCTCGGCCTGGGCGTTGGCGATCAGCGCGTCGGCGGCGGCGCGGCTGACCGGAACCTGCTGGACCACGACGTGGTGGGAGAAGCGGGCGTGATAGCGCTCGTAGTAGTCGACGTAGCGCGGCGTCATCCCGTAGTGGATGTCGCCCGCCCGCGGCAGGTCGGGGTGGGTGAAGGTGCCGGCCGGGTCGTAGAGCACCTGCTGCGATCCGTTGACCAGCAGCCCGGCATGCGCCGAGCGCCCGGTGCGGTTGTTGACCATCGAGATCAGCGTGACCGACGACGGCTCGTCGCTGACGTAGCGGGCGCGCGCGATCTGGTCGGGCGATGCCGGGCGGTAGGTCTCGCAGCCCGCGAGCGCCAGCGCCGCGGCGAGAACCAGGATCAGGCGCATCGTCGTCCCTGCGCTCCGGCGCTTCAGCTGTTGAAGAGGGCGAGGAAGATCAGGATCGCGATCGCGGCGCCGAAGACGTAGACCCAGAAGCGGATGAACGCCTGGAAGGTCCGCTGGTGCGCGGCGACGTCGGTGCCCTGGTGCTCGAACTCCTGCATGATCGCCCTGCCTTCTCGGTCCGGTCGGGCGATTCCTAGCCGAAAGCGACCGGCCTGTCAGGCGCGAATCGCCGGAACCGCGCCTCATTTCCGTCGGTTGTGTTCCTCGAGCCGCGGCATGATCTCGACGAAGTTGCAGGGCCGGTGCCGCAGGTCGAGCTGGCCTTCGAGGATGCCGTCCCAGGCGTCGGCGCAGGCGCCGGGCGAGCCCGGCAGCGCGAAGAGGTAGGTGCCGCCCGCGACCCCGGCGCAGGCCCGGCTCTGCACCGCCGAGGTGCCGATCTTCTGGAAGGACAGCAGGGTGAACACCGTCGCGAAGGCGGTGGCCTCCTTCTCGTAGACCGCCCGGTGCGCCTCGACGGTCACGTCGCGCCCGGTCAGGCCGGTGCCCCCGGTCGAGATCACCACGTCGATGCCCGGGTCGGCGATCCAGGACCGGAGCCGCGCCTCGATCGCCGCGCGGTCGTCGCGCTCGAGCGCCCGGCCGGCGAGGCGATGCCCGGCCGCCGTCAGCCTCCCGACCAGCAGGTCGCCCGAGCGGTCGTCAGCCGGGCCGCGGCTGTCGGACACGGTCAGCACCGCGATGCGGATCGGGACGAAGCCCGGCGGGTCAGCGGCCGGCATCGAGCCGCGCCTTCAGGCTCAGCAGGTCGGCCCAGACCTCGCGCTTCTTCAGCCCGTCGCGCAACAAAGCCGCCGGGTGGAAGGTGGCGATCACCGGGATGCCGCGCCAGTCCAGCCAGCGCCCGCGCATCCGGGTGATCCCGTCGCCGGTCTGCAGCAGCGTCCGGACGGCGGCGCTGCCGACCAGCAGCAGCGCCTCCGGCGACTTGAGCTCGATGTGCCGGTGCAGGAACGGCAGCAGCATCGCCACCTCGTCGGCCGACGGCTCGCGGTTCTGCGGCGGCCGCCACGGCAGGGTGTTGGTGATGTAGACCGAGGTTGCGCCGTCCTCGGACCGGCGGTCGAGCCCGATCGCGGCGAGCATCCGGTCGAGCAGCTGCCCGGAGTGGCCGACGAACGGCAGTCCGGCGATGTCCTCGTCCCGCCCGGGCGCCTCGCCGATCACCATCAGCCGCGCCGCGGGGTTGCCGTCGGCGAATACCAGGTTGCGCGCTCCGAGCCGCAGCGCGCACCCCTCGAAGCCCGCCATGGCCGCTCGCAGCGCCCCGAGGTCGGCGCAGGCCGCGGCCAGCGACGCGGCGCCCGGCCCCGCCTCGGCCGGCGGCGGCGCGGCGGCAGGCTCGTCAGCCGGGCGCGTAGCGCGCCGCGGCGCCTCGCGGTCGAAGCGGTTGACCGGGGCGTCGCCGATCGCCTCGTCCGCCCCGGCCTCGACCTGCCAGGCGAGGGCGCGAAGCAGCGCGGCGCGAAGGTCGGGTTCGAGCGGTTCCGGCATGGCCGCACCCTAGGCCAACCGGCCGACGACGGCCAGCCCCGCGCAGAGCTGCGGCGCGTCGGCCACAACCGTGGCTTCGCGGCAACGGCAACCGGAAGATTGCCGAAAGTTTACGCAGACCATCCTGCAAAGAACCGAGCCCGGACGTATGCTGACCGGAACCGCGGGGGTTCGCGGACAGGCAGGATTGGAGTAACGAGACATGGCCCGCAAGGACGAGGCGCCGCCGCCACCGCGCAAGCCTCTGCCGCAGAAGCCGCCGGTTCCGGTGTTCGCCGACTGGGCATCGATCTGAGGCCGCGGGCTCCGGAAGCCCCGTGACCCGCCGATCCGGGAGCGCCGACCTTCCGCTGCATCATGGGCGCGTGCCGGCCTGGCTCGGGCAGCGCATGGCGCGGCTCGGGGCGGTGGTCGCGCAGGCGATCGTCCGCCACTACGGTCGCGACGAGTTTCTGCGCCGTCTGGCCGATCCCTTCTGGTTCCAGTCGTTCGGCGCGGTCATGGGCATGGACTGGCACTCCTCGGGGATCACCACGAGCGTGGTCGGCGCGCTGAAGCGTGGGCTGGCGCCGCTGTCGGGCGAGCTCGGCCTGCAGGTCTGTGGTAGGCGCGGCGAGCATTCGCGCCGGACCCCGCAGGAGCTGGCGGGCGTCGGCGAGCGGACCGGTCTCGACGGCGCGGCGCTGGCGGCCGCGAGCCGGCTCGTCGCCAAGGTCGACAGCGCCGCGGTGCAGGATGGCTACGAGCTCTACCTGCACGGCTTCATCGTCGCGGACGACGGCAAGTGGGTGGTGGTACAGCAGGGGATGAACGGCGCCACCCGCTACGCGCGGCGCTACCACTGGTTGTCCGAGGGCCTGACGAGCTTCGTCGAGGCGCCGCACGCCGCGATCGACGGCCGGAACGCCGGCGAGATCGTCAACCTCACCGACCGGCGGGCGGCGGCGTCGCGGGCCGGCCAGCTCGGGGTGCTGCGCGACCTCGGGCCCGACCGCATCGTCGCCGAGGTGGCCGACCTCGAGCGCCGGCCGGAGCCGGCGGAGGCGCCGCTGCTGCCGCATCTCGTCATGCCGGCGCACCACGACGTCAGGCCGAAGGACGTGGTGCTGCGCCGCCTGCACGGCGCCCTCGCCGCTGCGGCCGACCGCGGGCCGGCCGACTTCGCCGAGCTGCTGCTGGTGCCGGGCGTCGGGGCGCGCACCGTGCGCGCGCTCGCCATGGTCGCCGAGCTGGTGCACGGTGCGCCCTGCCGCTTCGCCGACCCGGCGCGCTTCTCCCTGGCGCACGGCGGCAAGGACCGGCAGCCGTTCCCGGTCCCGATCAGGGTCTACGACGAGACGATCGCCGTCCTGAAGTCGGCGATCGACCGGGCGCGGCTCGGCAACGACGAGCGCCTCGACGCGATCCGCCGGCTCGACGACCAGGCGCGCCGGCTCGAACGCGCCGCCACCGGCCCGACGCTGCCGGAGTTCTTCGCGACCGAGCGCCGGCGCTCGCACGACTACGGCGGCCTCAGCGTGTTCGGCCCGGAGCCGGCGCCAGCGCCGAGCCGCCTCCGCGAGAGCGGACGCTGATCCCCGTGCGCGTGCGCGCAGTCCGCTAACTCATTGATGTAGCATAATAAGGTCTCAGCGCGTTAACTGGTTGTCCACGGTTGCGAGCCGGCAGGAAACGATCAGCCGGGGTCTTCGAGCAACACCTCCCAGTCGCAGTCGAGTTTCGCAGCCAGCGTCTGCATGCGCCGGTCGACCGCCTCGCCGGCGAACTCGCACGCCGGGCCGGTCAGGGTGAGCCGCAGCTTGCCGCCTTCGCGGGCGATCCGGGAATCCTCGATCACCCCCATCGCCGCGCCGGAGAGCATCGCCCCCAGCCGCATGGCGCGGCCGAGCACCGCCGCCTCCGCCGCGCGCTCGGGCGACAGCAAGCCGGCGTAGCGCTGCGTCTCCTCGGCAGTCGCCACCGCCTTGTAGCGGTGGAGCAGCGCCAGCCCGAGGAACACCCGCTCCGCGTGGTCGATGCCGGCGATGCTCGCCCGCGTCACCGACTCGAAGCAGAGCTCGGCGCGGTAGTCGGGATGCGCGCGCCACTGCACGTCGTGCAGCAGGCACGCCGCCAGCATCAGCCGGTCGTCCGCCGCCGTCAGCCCGGGATAGAGCGGCTTCAGCCAGGCGTGCAGCGCCGCCCCGAAGCCCGGGCTGCGCGCCGCGGCCGCCTCCATGTGCCGGCAGGCCTCGATCAGCGGGTCGAGCAGCCGCATCGACTCGGGCATCTGCCGGTAGAGCAGCCCCTCGCGCAGCCCGTAGGCCGACACCGCGACCCGCGCCGGCCCGATCCGGCGGATCAGCTCCGCCAGCACCTCGGTGGCGAGCGGCACCAGCGACAGCCGCTGCGTCGAGGTTCCGGTCATCGCCGACATCGCCGCCTGGTCGCGCTCGCGGATCCACTTGAGCGACTGCAGCAGCTGCGGGATCGGCGGCTCGTAGCCGTGCAGCACCTTCAGCGGATAGCCGACGCGCTCCATGTCGAGGCGCGCGATCGCCCGCCACGACCCGCCGACCAGGAACAGCCGCCCGGCGTCGCCGGCGACCGCCTTGCTCAGCGCCTTGACCTGCCTGCGGATCTCCTTGGCGCGTTTCGCCGCGTCGGGAATGTCGGCGAGCTGCAGCGGGCCGAGCGGCGAGGTGCCGCAGGCATGCACCTCGCCGTCGGCGACGCGGGCGAGCTCCATCGAGGCGCCGCCCATGTCGCAGACCAGCCCCTCGGCATCGGGCCAGCCCAGCAGCACGCCCTTTCCCGCCAGCCGCGCCTCCTCCTGGCCGGTGGCGACATGCAGCTGCAGGCCGGTCTCCGCCTCCACCTGATCGCAGAACGCCGACCCGTCGGCGGATTCGCGCACCGCCGCCGTCGCCACGGCGATCAGGCCGGACAGCTCCATGCGTCCGGCCAGCGCCGCGAAGCGGTGCAGCGTCGCCAGCGCCCGCCGCCAGCCCTCCGGGCTCAGCCGGCCGGTCTCGCGCAGGCCGGCGCCGAGCCCGCAGAGCACCTTCTCGTTGTAGAAGTAGGCCGGGCTGCGGGCCATGCCGTCGAAGACCACCAGCCGGACCGAGTTCGAGCCGACGTCGATGACGCCGATCCGGCTGAGGCGCGCCGCGCTCTCCCGGGTCGAGAACCAGCCGGGCAGGCCGCTGCGCGCGTGTCCCTCGGTTCCCACTCTCGCCGTTTCCGTTGCCCCGGAGCCGCCAAGGTGTCGCATCCCGGGCGCAGGGCGTCAACGCCGGCCGGTCTTGGCCCGGACCGGGAGCTCAGGCCCGGGGCTCGGGCGCGAGGCTCGGGGCGTAGGTCAGCGGCGTGACGTCCTTGGCGCCGGCGCGGCCGCGGCCGGACAGCGACGGGGTCTCCATGAAGAAGCGGTGGCAGCTGAACGACGCCTCGCCCGAGTGCCGGAGGTAGCTGCCGTCCGCCTGCTGCACCCAGCTCTGCACCTGGTCGGCCATGTTCGCCGCCATGATCTGGTCGATGATCTGCGCGTGCACCGTCGGGTTGGTGATCTCCACCATCGCCTCGATCCGTCGCGTCAGGTTGCGCTCCATCCAGTCGGCCGAGGTGATGAACACCCGCGCCTCCGCCGACGGCAGCCCGTGGCCGTTGCCGAAGCAGACGATGCGGCTGTGCTCGAGGAAGCGCCCGATGATCGACTTCACCCGGATATTCTCCGACAGCCCGGCGACACCGGCGCGCAGCGAGCAGATGCCGCGCACCACCATGTCGATCTTCACGCCGGCGCGGCTCGCGGCGTAGAGCGCGTCGATCACCTCGGGGTCGGTGACGGCGTTGAGCTTGATCCAGACCTGCGCCGGCCGTCCGGCGCGGGCGTGCTCGATCTCCTCGGCGAGGCCCTCGAGGATCCGCGGCCGGATCATGTGCGGCGAGATCCACATCTTCTCCAGCCCCTCGGGGCGGACGTAGCCCGAAACGTAGTTGAAGACCTTGGTGGCATCCTGCCCCAGCGCCTTGTCGCAGGTGAACAGGCTGAGGTCGGTGTAGATGCCGGCGGTCCCCGGATGATAGTTCCCGGTGCCGATGTGGGTGTAGGTGACCAGCTCGCCGTTCTCGCGCCGCACCACCGTCGAGATCTTGGCGTGGGTCTTCCAGTCGATGAAGCCGTAGACGACCTGCGCCCCCGCCCGCTCCAGCCGCCGCGACTGGCGGATGTTCGCCGCCTCGTCGAAGCGCGCCTTGAGCTCGATCAGCGCCGTCACCGACTTGCCGTCCTCGGCCGCCTCGCAGAGCGCGGCGACGATCGGGCTGTCGCGCGAGGTGCGGTAGAGGGTCTGCTTGATCGCCAGCACGTTCGGGTCGCGCGCCGCCTGCTGCAGGAAGCCGACGACGATCCCGAACGACTCGTAGGGGTGGTGCAGCAGCATGTCCTTCTGGCGGATCGCCGCGAAGATGTCGCCCTCGAAGTCCTGCACCCGCTCGGGCATCCGCGGCGAGAACGGCGGCCAGAGCAGGTCGGGGCGCGCGGCGCGGGTCAGCTCGGCGAGGTCGGCCTTGCCGATCAGCCCGTGCATCTCGACGACCTCGTCGGGGGTGACGCCGAGCTCCTCGACGATGGTCTTGCGCAGATCGGCGGGCGCGTCTGCGGTCATCGTCAGCCGGATGACCTCGCCGCGCCGCCGCCGCTTCAGCGCGGTCTCGAACTCGCGGACGAGGTCCTCGGCCTCCTCCTCGACCTCGAGGTCGCTGTCGCGCAGCACCCGGAAGGCGCAGTGGCCGAGCATGACGTAGCCGGGGAACAGCTTGCCGAGGAACACCTCGAGCAGCGCCTCGAGCGGCAGGAAGCGGATCTGCGCCTTCGGCCCCTCGGGCAGCCGGATGAAGCGCGGCACCTGCGCCGGAACCGGCAGCAGCGCCTCTAGCACGGTGTCGTCGGCCTCGCGCTTCAGCTGCAGCCCCATCGCGAAGCCGCCGTTGGCGATGAACGGGAAGGGATGCGCCGGGTCGATGGCCAGCGGCGAGAGGATCGGGAACACCTGCTCGAAGAAGTGCGTCTCCATCAGCCGCAGGTCGGCGCCCCTGAGGTCGGCAGGCCCGAGGATCTCGATCCCTTCGGACCGCATCGCCGCCTCGAGCGCGACGAAGGCCTCCTGCTGGCGCAGCATCAGCGCCCGCGCGTCGGCGTCGATCTGCACCAGCTGGCCGGTCGGCGACAGGCCGTCGGCGGACGGGGCATGCACGCCCTCCCGCACCAGCCCGCGCAGGCCGGCGACGCGCACCGAGTAGAACTCGTCGAGGTTCGAGGCCGAGATCGACAGGAACCGCACCCGCTCCAGCAGCGGCACCGCCGGATTCTCGGCCTCGGCCATCACCCGCCAGTTGAAGGCGAGCCAGCTGAGCTCGCGGTTGATGAAGCGCCCGGGCCCCGCGGGATCGAGGTCGGCCAGATGCCGGCCGGGCGGGGCCGGCGCATTGAGGAAGTCGGCGTTGACGACGCCGGTGTCGAGAGCGGCCAGGTCCTGCATCGGGCGAGCCTCGCGGTCTGAATTGCCCGATCATCGCCGGTATCGGCGGGACCTTCAACGCCCGTTCAATCCGGGGCGCGCAGCACTTCGGCGGCGAGGCGGGCGGTGATCGGGCGGTGCCGGGCGAGGCCGGCGCGGTCGAGCGCGACGACGATCGCCTCGGCGGCTTCGAACCCGCGGTGCATCCTTGGCAGCAGGTACTGCACGAGGTCGGGCCCGACCGCCAGCTGCCGGTCGGCGAAGAGCTTGACCAGAACCGCAGCCAGCAGCGCGTCGTCGGGCGGGTCCAGCCGGGCGACCGCGGTGGCGCGCAGCCGGCTGGCGAGGTCGGGCAGCGCCACCGGCCAGCGCGAAGGCGGCGCGCGTCCGCAGAGCAGCAGGCTGCCGTGCGCCGCGAGCCGGTTGCAGAGGTGGAACAGCGCCTCCTCGGCCGCCGCGACGCGCGCGTCCAACCCGTCGGCGTCCTCGACCGCCAGCGCGGCGTCCGGCGCGACCTCGCCCAGCGCGAGCTGGGGGAGCGCCTCCGCCGGCAGGATGGTCGCGCCGGACCGTGCCGACCAGACGTGCGCGAGGTGGGTCTTGCCGGCGCCGGGCGGGCCGACGACCGCCAGCCGCCGCATCGGCCAGTCGGGCCAGCGGTCGACCATCGCCACCGCCAGCGCGTTCGCCGGCGAGACGAAGAAGTCCTCGCGTCCGAGCGCCGGCCGCGCCGGCAGGTCGAGCACCAGCTGCCGCGGGGC
>Ga0247825_10002619_pt1 | contig 11873 bp, 13 predicted proteins | sample 13C_Vanillin_Day_FD_194413 | JGI IMG/M metagenome (GOLD analysis project Ga0247825, IMG submission 194413) | Soil microbial communities from agricultural site in Penn Yan, New York, United States - 13C_Vanillin_Day48 | ecosystem: Environmental > Terrestrial > Soil > Agricultural land | place... | reverse complement strand
GGCGGCAGCAACCTGGACGCCATGGCTGAGGCGGCGGCCACCGACACGCCGGCCAAGCACCCGATAGAAGACCTGCACGATTACGTGGGCGCAATGATCCGGCACAACGTGAGGCACAAGACCAAGCAGTTCAACATTGGCGACATGACGTGGACCGATATGTGCAAGCACCTGCTGGAGGAGGCCGGTGAAGTAGATCGGGCCGGGCACGCCAGCGATTGCAGGATCGAAATGGGCGACGTGCTGGGCGTGCTGATCCACATGTCGCACTTCCATCGCATGAGCGTGCAGCAGCTATGCGCCAACGCCCAGGCCAAGCTACTGGAAAGGTTTGAGCCAGCACCACTGCCGCCAGTACCGCTGCCCGCCGCCACGTGATAGACTGCCGTTCACGACGGAGGCACCGATGGCGACAATGTACAAGGCCAGCCTGGACTGCATCACATTCGTGGATGCAATTGGCCAGAAGATGAACCATGTCCCCAGGGACTTCATGCGCAAGACCGGGGCCACGGCGCTGCCCATGGCCAAGCGGTCCGTGGCCCTGCAGAAGGTGTTCACGGAAATCCATCAGCGTTTCGCCAAGGGCGACCACCGCATCACGGAAGTGGAGATCGGCGAAATCGCCGAGTTAGCGCAGTGGCTGCACAACCTGCACGCGGAAATGAATCGTCAGCCGCCCAAGCAGCTGACGGTTCACGCGGAGAATCTGATCGTCCGGGAACGGATCATCGGCTGAACTCCAGCAGCGGCACCCAGAACGACGCGGAGCGGGCGCTATCGGCGCTGCTCCCGCTGGCGGCCGAGTTCCAGGCCCGGTTTGCCCAGGCGATTCAGGGCAAGGAAACCGGGTCGGTCCTGCTGCGTGTCCAGTACGACCGCGGGCGGGTCACCGAAATGGAAATGAGCGCCCACGACCGCAAGCATGTAAAGCTCCGTGGCAAATAAGCTCTTGACAGGCCGCCGCCTGTTCGCGTAGAACGGCACTCCGTTGGCCTGGGGCTGTCATCTTGACGGCAGCAACCAGCCGGGCGAAGTCATAACCCGGTCGCAACGTCCGAGCGTGAAGTCGATCACGCTGCGCGTTCCGACCGGGTTTTTTCGTTGCAAAACGGAGTCGGCTGTGGGCATCAATTACACGTTCTATCTGGGCAAGGGCAGCGCTAAGCTAGGCCACCGCGAGCTCAAGATTTGGGACGTGGGGCAGCAGCCGCGGGTGGAGCTGTACAACAGCAACCTCACCAACACCGACGAAACGGTGACCATCGAGCTGCCCGAAAATCGGGTCTGCGAGTTCGAACTGGTGGACTATTCGCTGGGCGGCATGCGCGGCCAGCCCACGTCGTTTGGTTTCAGTACCAACGCATCACACGTGTCGTTCCGGTCGGGCGATGCCCGCGTGATCGCCATCGAGGAAACCAGTTCCAGCAGCTCGCTGTCCAGTAGTTCCAGCAGCAGCAGTTCACTCAGCACGCTGTCCAGCAGTTCCAGCCCGTCCAGCTCGAGCAGCTCGCTATCCAGCAGCTCCAGCCTGTCAAGCTCCACCAGCTCGCTATCGAGTTCAAGCAGCAGCACCAGCTCAAGCAGCCCGTCGCTGTCCAGCAGCTCCAGCAGCGAGAGCCGGTCCAGCCAGAGCAGCAGCACCAGCACGAGCAGCAGCAGCGAAACCGTCAGCAGCTCCAGCAGCAGCAGCCTCAGTTCGGTGTCCAGCAGCAGCTCGTCCAGCCTGTCATCGTCATCGTCCACCAGCAGCACAAGCTCGATCAGCAGCAGCAGTTCGGAGACGGTCAGCTCCAGCAGCAGCAGCTCGCTTAGCAGTGTTTCATCGAGCAGCACCAGCAGTCTGTCATCGAGCAGCACCAGCTCGATCAGCAGTAGCTCGTCCAGTAGCAGCTCCACCAGCAGCAGTTCAAGCAGCTCGCTGTCGTCAAGCTCGCACTCGTCCACGTCACCCAGCTCAGAGTCCTCGATCAGCAGCAGCAGCACCAGCTCGCTGTCCAGCTCATCGAGTTCCACCAGTTCCGGTTCATCGTCCAGCTCAAGTTCCTAGGAGAATTGAATCGTGGCACTCAAGAACATCAACATGGACTCCGTCGTTCGTGGGGTCCTGGAAGCACGGGCCGGGGTGCTGCAAGGGCTCCTGGACGTGGCCGATGCCAAGGTCAAGGAGCTTGGCCTAAGCGGCGGCAAGGCGGCGGCCGAAGTGGCCAAGCACCGCCGCGGTCCCCAGAAGGGCCAGCCCAAGGGCAGCAGCAACTTCAACGGCCGCAGCATCGTGGGGTGGATCGAGTCCATCACGGCCGGCGACACGCCGGAGCTGACGCAGGCCCACGCCGACCTGCTGACCATGCACGCCACGCTGCTGTCGCGCGGGATGCGGCCCACGCCCCAGGATGAGGCCAAGCCGCTGTCGTAAGCCCCCAGGCCGGGGCATCGGGTTTCAAATTCCAGACGGGTCGAGCACACATGGCAACCAAAAACGAGCAACTGCTGAACGCCATCCGGGAGCGCAAGGGCATCGGCCGGCGCGTATGGGACGGCTTTCTGACGGCGGACAAGTTCGTGGCCACCGCGGCCCAGTGCGTCGGCGTCGGCATGTGCCAGAAGTATTTCCAGGTGCCGGCCGGCGGCTGGGCGCAGGTACAGAAAAAGGCCGGCGACCAGCTGGTGTATGCCGGACCGCAGCTGGCCCTGGAAGGCAAGCTGGCCACGGCCAGCAGCGAGATCAAGAAAATCCTGGGCAAGAGCGACTTGCCGGATCACACCCTGATGGCGTTCACCCACGTGCTCACCACGTCGCGGGAGGATCGCGATGGTGACGTGCTGGAAACCAAGGGCGCGGTGGTGGATGCCAAGATGCCGCTCCTGTGGCAGCACATTCACACCCTGCCCATCGGCAAGGCCATTGCCATTGTGGAGCACACGCCCGACCTGTTGCGCATGGCCACCGTCCTGCTGGACATCAACGAGCTGACCAGCGACGCGGCCAAGCTGATCGAGGCCATGGCGCTGCGGTTCAGCCACGGCTTCCGGGCCATGGAGTTCGAAGAGCGCAAGGACGCCCCAGGCTTCCGCGTCATCAACTACGAAATCATGGAGGAGTCGCTGGTCAGTGTGCCCAGCAACGTGGACGCGGAACTGGAGCTGTTTGGCAAGGGCAAGCTCAAGTCCGAGGTTTTCAAGGCCCATGCCAAGCACCTGCGCAGCCTGCAGCCCAAGCGGTTCCGCAGCGGGTATGCCGTCACGCAGCAGATCGGCGATTACCGCCACACGATCAAGGCCCCGTCGCTGGCTGGGCTGCTGGAGGCCAAGGCGGCCCTGGAGGCCAAGCCGGCCGACGAAGCCGCGCCGAAGGCCGCTCCGTGCGGCTGTGGCGGCAATAAGGCGGCCGACTGCGGCTGCGGCGGCCACCCGGCTGGCGGCAAGGCCGAAGAATCAGGCAAGGCCCCCATGAAGCGGGACGAGTTCGCCACCGAGATTGACGCCGAATCACGCGGGGAAGTCCTGGGCTGCCTGGGCTGCCACCAGATTGGCAACGGCAACTACATGCCCTGCGCGTCACCGGAGATTTACCAGCAGTATGCCGGCCCGGTGGAGTCGCTGCCCAAGCCGGCGGCCAGCACCGAGCCCGGCGGAGTCAAGGGCATGTTCAAGATCGGCGATGGCGTCAAGGTGATTACCAACAGCAAGGGCGACATGGACGCCGAGGGCAAGATCGCTGCCACGCATGCCGGCCCCGTGTATGCCGTTCGGTTCGGCGATGGCATTCGCCAGTGGTACACCGACGACGAGCTCAAGCTGACCCAAGGCACCGATGGCGACCTGTCGGAACTGAACGAGGCCGGCGCGCGGCCTGTGATTAAGAGCATGGCCAAGGACAGCCGGAACATCACCCGCAAAATGTTCGACGTGGCCACCGAGCGACTGGAGCCGGCCAACATCGAAATCGAATGGGCGGCCCGGTTCATTGGCTGCGGCGTGAAGGACCTGCAGATGCTGGCCACCGGCACCGGCGGTCCCATGCGTGGCGGGTTCATGAAGGCCATGGATACCGTGACGGCCGGGGCCAAGGTGGCGGACACACGCAACCTGGACCACCAAGGCACCGAGCGCCCGCCCGTCCATGAAACCGTGGAGATCAAGAGCACCGAACGGGCCACGTTCCTGACGGAAGGCGTCCGGTTCTATGTCGCCGCGGACGGCTGGAAGTACGTCATCCGCACGTACGAATCATGGCATGGGCAGGATTACATCCTGTACACCGAGGACGCGGCCAAGGGCCAGCAGCTGATTGACGACGCCTGGACGTGGTTGGAAAACAACAACCCGTTAAAGGGCGAGGCGTTCGCGCTGGCTGGCGGGTTCCTAAAGCGGACCGGGGCCAAGTGGGACGACGTGTTCTTGAACGAGAAGAACGAGAAGGCGCTGAAGCGCACGGCCCGGATCATCAACGAAAAGGGCAAGGCCGCCGCCAATCGCGGGATCATCATGGCCGGCCCGCCCGGCACCGGCAAGACGCTGTCGGCCCGCGTCATGATGAACGAGTGCGACGCCACGTACATCTGGGTGAGCGCCAAAGACTTCTACAAGCTCGGCCAGTACGGCTGCTTCACCATGGCGTTCGATCTGGCCCGCAAGCTGGGGCCATCGGTGATTCTGTTTGAGGACATCGACAACTACATCCACGATTACACCGTGGACTTGCTCAAGTCAGAAATGGATGGCCTGTCCCAGAGCAGCGGGGTCACCACCGTCCTCACCACCAACTTCCCGGACCAGCTGCCGTCGGCGCTGGTGGATCGGCCCGGCCGGTTCCACGACGTGCTGGAAATCCACCTGCCGGACAAGGCGGTGCGCGTGAAGATGCTCACCAAGTGGGCGGTGGGGGCCAGCGAGGACGCCATCAATGCGCTGGCCGACGAGACGGAAGGCTTGAGCGGTGCCCACCTGTTTGAGCTGGCCCACTATGCCAAGACCATCCAGGACGAGGACGGCGGCGAAGTGGACGACGCCCTGGTCAAGGCGCTGGCCAAGGTGCATGAGCAGCGGGAGCTGATCAACACCAATCAACTGGCCGGCAGCAGCTACCGCCCGCGCCGCGAAGCGCCCGTGCCGGCAACCAAGTCGGTCGGCTCGGCCACCGTGGAGATCGCGGTCGATATCAAGGCCGGCCGCGTCCTGTCCACCCGCAATTACAACCGGCTCAAGGAATGCCTGGACGACGTGGATGAGCTGCTGGCCATGGAGCTCAGCCGACCGGCCAAGGCCATGTGCGAGCGCATCAAGCGCACCATGGCCGAGATCATGGACGAGGCCACCCCGGCAGAAGATGCCCCGGAGGAAGCGGAGCCCAAGGCCGCCGATCCCATGGCCGCCGCGGAAGTCCTGCTGTCCAGCGAAGACCCGGTCATGCTGGAGCGGGTGCGGCACGCGATTGACACCGTCCTCAAATCACACCGCGCGGCCAACAAGGCCGCCAAGATGAAGAAGCTGTTGCGCCGCCAGTAAAGCGGCTGTTTCGTTCCTGAATGCTGGCCGGACAAACCGGCGGCGCAAAGTCCGAAGGAGAACCTGTCATGAAAATCACCACAGCACTCAAGAAGTTCCTGGTCGAGAACGGCTTGGCGGCCAACGCCACCGACGAGCAGGCCAAGGCCGCGGCTTCGCGCCTGCTGATCACGGACGCGCTGACCCAGGAGAAGTTCCTGGAGCTGACCGCCGAACCGGAAGCCGACTTGGCCACCAAGTTGGAGAAGGGGCTGGACGCGCTGGCCAAGCTCGGCGAGCAGAACGCCGCAGCCACCGCGGCTGCCACCCTGCCCAACATGGGCAAGGCACTGGCGGAAGGCGGCGAGAAAGGCGCTGCCGGCACTGTGGTCCGCGTCAAGCGCGCCCACGAGTGGTACAGCGACAAGCGTTCTGAGCTGCGCTATCCCATGCAGGACAGCCGCGGCACCAAGCACCCGTTCGCGGGCCAGCTGGTGGGCGAGGGCGAAGGCCCGCTCAAGCGCGTGATTCAGCAGTCCTCGCAGCGCGATTCGGCGGTGTGCGGCGCGTACGTCAAGGCCAGCTTGCAGCACTGCAAGGGTCTGCCGCCGCAGCTTCGGCTCACGGACCACGACAAGGATTTGCTCCAGTTCGCGCTTGCGGAGCTGGAGTGGGGCGGTCAGTCCACGGCCTTGGGCGAAAAGTTCGAAGGCTTTAACAACCGCAAGCTCACCGAGCTGGAGCAGAAGGCTGTTCTGGATGACGTGACCAGCGGCGGCGTGGAAGCGGCCCCCATCGTGTTTGATGACATGCTCATCACCACGCCGCTCCTGTACGGCGAGCTGTTCCCGTCCGTCAACGTCGTGCCCATTGCCCGCGGTCGCCGGATCGAAGGCGTGTCCATCGGCAACGTCACGCTTACCAGCGGTGGCGCGGACAACACCAACATCACGCTGTTCACCACGACCAGCTTCATCGCCGCGTTCGACACCAACATTTATGTTTGTGACGGCGCGATCGAGATCGGCCTGGACTTCCTCAGCGATTCGCCCATCGACATCGTGGGCGAAGTCAATCGCCAGTACGGCATTCGCCAGCTGGCGTGGCTGGACGAGCAGGTCGCGGTGGGCGACGGCACCACGGAGCCGGAAGGCGTCACGGTGTCCGGCGGAACCACGAGCGTGGCCGGCGGCAGCGCCGCGCCCACGGTCGGCGTGTACGAGTCGTTCTTCTTCGGCGTCACGAAGAAGTACAAGCAGGGCTATCCGGCCGACCGGATCATGTTCTGCGCCAACGAGACGACTTACCAGCGGGCACGCGCCATCGCGGTCGGTGCCTCGGATGCTCGCCGCATCTTCGGCATGACCCACGGCGACTACATGCTCATGGGTCACAAGTACGCCATCGTGGAGGCCATGGCCAACACCCAGGCGTTCTTCGCCAACATGGCCCGCTATCGCATGTATCGCCGGCTGGGCATCACCGTTCGGGCCACCACCGAGGGCCAGACGCTGGTTCGCAAGAACCTGCTCATGATCTCGGCTCGCGCCCGGTGGGGTGGTCAGCTGGAAGACGGCGGCGCGGCTGCGTACAGCAGCACGATGCAAGCCTAAGCGTAGTGGCGCGGCCGGCAGTCCTGCGGGACTGGCGGCTGCAAGACTGGCGGCAGGGGACGCCTTCTCCGCGGCTCCCCTGCCGCTCTTTGGTTAAAGGGCTATCGCAAGCGTCCATGCGAGGGATAGAATCGCCGCAGCCGGCCGAATTTACGGCGGCATCTATCTTTCCGCGGAGACTTTCGGAATGAGTAACGCCACAGCCACAGCCACGACCCCGCAACCGCAGCAGGAGCACAACCTGCCGCCGCCCTTCCAGGTGGAAATGGGCGATGATCGCGGGCGGGTCATCACGTTTGACCACATGCGGCTCCGCCTGCGCGGCCGCTGGTCGCGATCCATGTTCGTGGGCCGCGACCTGGGCTCGGTCCTCAACAAGATGCCGGACATCCCCGGCCTGCGGATCGCCATTCACCCCACCCGCAAGTCGATCCGAATTTACGATCCGCTTGAGGAGGATCAGGCCCGGCTGAAAGAGATCAACGACGCGGCCACCACCAGCGAGAGCGTCATGCTCAAGTCGGTGTTCGCCAAGTTCGTCCACGTGCCGTCCGTCCAGCACGACGACCTGGACGATGACTTGCTGGTGTCGATCATGCTGGAGATTGCCCAGAAGGTGTACGGTCCCAGCCCGTGCATGATCCAGGTGCAAGCCCGTCCTGGGCGCGACGGCGGGAAGGTCCCGACCAAGGACGAGATCAAGGCGCTCCAGCAGTCCGGGGCGCTCAAGGGCCGCGAGATTTTTGATCCGTGGTCCAACAGCAACGACAAGCCCAAGTATTGCGACCAGTTCAAGCAGTGGACCGACCGCTGGGAGCAGATGATGCTCATTGTCCGCGGCATGGGCGTGGGGGCCACCGGCGCATGAAGACGCCAGCCAACAAGATGCAGCAGCCCGCCACGTCCATCGCAGGCGTGTGCGGGCAGTGTGCCGGCAAGGGGCACAGAATTACAAACGGCGAGAAGGTGACCTGCCTAGCTTGCCGCGGAACGGGACAGGCCAAGGCGGGCGGTTACCAGACCAAGTAAGGATCGAACATGAGTCCTGAGTGGCAGTGGGTCGCAGGCATCGTCATGTGCGTTATCGGCTTCGTGCTGACGACGTTCGTGGCTGTCGTCGGTTGGCTGATCAAGGATCGGCTCAGTTCAATCGGCGAGCAGCTCAAGCCCTTGCCCAAGATCGAAACCGAACTGGCGGAGGTAAAGGTGACACAGAAGCACCACTCCGAGAAGCAGGACGAGTTTTGCCACCGCCTGGAAAAAGTGGAGACGCACGTCAGCAACACGGAGCGAATTGCCCTGATGGAGTTGCGGCTTACCAAGGCCGAGGAGGAGATCATCGGCAACCGCAAGTTCGGTCACTGGGTTCGCAACGTGCTGGCGGCCATTGCCGGCAAGGTGGGCGCGGAGCTGCCGAAGGAAAACTAGAGAGCCGTCCAGGCTAGAATGTTTTGTACAGTGAGGTAGTGACATGAAGCGAGCAACGTATGTGTGCGTCATTGCAACGGTCATTCCGCTGGTCGTAGCCCTCGTGGCTGGCGTCCCAGCGCCAAGCCTCAAGGCCACGCCGCTGCTGGTCGCCCAATCGCAGCTGCTGGCACTCCAGGCGGTGTCCACACTGCCAACGTCGCAACTGCAGGCCATCAAGGCGGACATTGTAGCCGCCACCGATCAGGCCATGCAGACCTTGGAGGCCGATCCCACGAACTCCGACAAGGCGTTCGCTGTCGCCGATATTTATAACTTGCCAGCATCGCCCGACTTCTGGGTTTGGCGGTCCAGCGTCACCAAGAGTGAGTTTGTCAACTCGGTCGGCCCCGATGGAACGACGTTCAACTGGACCGGCGCAGGGTTCATCACCAGGAGCGCGGGTGAGCAGGCGGCATGGCGGGAAATTTTTAATGGCACCAATGAAGTCAACCCGTCGCTGCCCAACGTGCGGCAGGCGTTCGCTGATATTTTCTCCGGCGGCACGAACCCTGCGCCAGCCAACCGGACGCACCTATTGGCGGTGGCAAGGCGAAAGGCGACGCGGGCGGAGAAGCTGCTTGCCAGCGGGACAGGATCAACCGCCAGCCCGGCAACAATGACATTCGAAGGCGGCCTATCGTTCAATGACATCCTCCAGGCAATGCTGCAATGAACGGGAACAATGACACTGCATTGCCGTTTTGGGTCGTAGTAGAAAACCAGCGATCCAGGCAGCGCAATTTTTACTGTGGCGCAGAAACGCGGCGCGGGGCTGACCGGATAGCACGCGAGCGAAACGAACAGGAATCCGCGACGGCGCGGGTGCGCAACACGTCGCGGCCGGAAAGCCTGCACTACCTGCCGTTCAAGTACAGCGTGATCGAGCGGCCGGAAGCAAGCGAGGAGCAGACATGATCGGCACTTGCATCCAGGACGAGGTCGTCAAGGCCAAGCACGAGTTGGAGGAGTGCAACCGCGCACTGGCGGGTGCGGCAACCTCGCCGGTCCTGTCCGGATTGCTTTACCGAAATATCTCCAGGCTCACGAACCGGCTGGATGTCATCCACCGCTTGACGCACTTGCCAGACAATGGGCTGGTCAAGATCGACCTGGACTTTGTGTGCCACACCTGCCCGCGACGGCACCGCGAAACCGTCACGCCAGAGCGATTCCCGCAGGCGTATGCGGACTGGAGGGTCAAGCATCCAGGCCATGACGTGGAGTTCTATACCGTCAAGCGAGAAATCCCTAAAGGCTACGACGACCGGAAGTATGAGCAGCTAGGCAAGGCCCCTTGGTATCTGGAATACAAGCCCAACGCGGACATCAAGACAGCCTACGCCGCCAGCGCCGACCTGACGATTACGCTGGCCACGCTGGCGTGTTCGGCCACATTGGTGGCCGGCCGCGAATCGACGGCCATCAGCAACACCAGCAACCTGTACCTGGACGCGGCGATCGTGGTCAAGCTGACGGCCGGGGCGACCGGCGCGCAGGTCGGCCTCGGCCAGTTCTGGGCGTACGGCTCCGTGGCCGACACCCCGGCCTATCCGCAGAATCACACCGGCTCAGATTCGGGCGTGACGCACACGGCCGAGACGCGCAACACCCTCAACTTCTGGCGGGACATTCTCTCTGCCGCCACGGCCAACAAGACTTACAGCTGCGGGCCGCGAAGTTTGGCGTACGTGTTCGACTACGTCATGCCGCAGGAGTGGGGCTTCTGGGTGACCAGCACGTTTAACAGCGGCACCAACACGCTCCACGGCACTGCCGGCAATCACGCCATCACATACCTGCCCATCTACGCCACGGGCTAGAAGGGGTGCGGGATGTGGGAGTGCGCTCGCCTTAATGCTTCTGGTGACGATCTACGTCGCGACGCCGACCCGTTAGCCACCAACGGGCAAGCCACGTTCATCGGCGAGTTCATGCTGATGAGCGACAACAATCAGGGGCAGACGTTCTTTTCGTTTGGGCATGGCACGAGCGGGTTATACGACCAGCTTTACGCCGACTCGACCGGCGGCTCTGCCCACGTCATGAACCTGTGGTCGGGTTCGCTATCGACAACCGGGCAGTCGCTGACGCTCCTCAAGTGGTACACCATCGCGCTCGCATCGTGGCCCACGAACACCACGGCCGCAGACCGTGGCATCGGATACGTCAACGGCATCCGCGACCTGTCCGTGGCGTCGGCAAAGGGCACCTCCAATACGCGATGGTATATCGGCAACGACCATGACGGGGACTGGGCCGACTGCCGTGTCCGCAACGTCATGGTTTTCAATCGCCAACTGGATGCCGGGGAAGTGTGGGCGCAGTCGCGGAACATGCGGTATCCGCTGTTCACGGCCAACCTTTACGGCTGGTATAAGATCAAGAACTCGCGCGACACGTGGGACTATAGCGGACGCGGGAATCACCTGACCGCGACAGGCACGGTTCAAACAGAACCGGCCCCGCTGATCGTCGAACGCCGGCGGCAGTATTGGCTCATGTCGCCGGCTACGGTAGATGACGAATCTAGCTCAACGTCCTCGGTCAGCAGCAGCAGCACATCCAGCGTATCGTCAAGCTCTACGTCATCGGTTAGTAGCTCCAGCACGTCCAGCGAGTCATCCTCCTCATCCTCGTCCAGCTCAAGCACCAGCAGCGTCTCATCAAGCAGCACGTCCAGCGAGTCGTCGTCGTCAAGCTCAAGCTCATCGTCCACGTCGAGCCTGTCCAGCAGCAGCACGTCCTCGATCAGCTCAAGCAGCACCAGCAGCGAGTCATCGTCGTCTAGCTCCAGTTCCTCAAGTACGTCCAGCGTCAGCAGTTCAAGTACCAGCAGCGTATCGTCCAGCAGCACCAGCAGTGAGTCGTCCTCATCCAGTTCATCCTCATCGTCAACGTCCAGCGTTTCAAGCTCCAGCACGTCCTCGCTAAGCTCAAGCAGCAGCACGTCGAGCGTGTCCTCAAGCTCTACGTCCTCGCTCAGTTCAAGCTCAACCAGCAGCGAGTCGTCATCTTCCTCCAGCATTAGCTCAAGCAGCACCAGCAGCATTAGCTCTAGCAGCACGAGCACGCTGTCCAGCAGTAGCAGCACCAGCAGCGAGTCATCCAGTTCGACAAGCTCGATCAGTTCATCGTCCAGCAGTAGCACGTCGAGCATTTCATCCAGCAGCACGTCGAGTATTTCATCAAGCTCCACTTCAAGCATCAGCAGCAGCAGTTCGTCGTCCAGCGGCGGCTGCGCCATGCTGACCGGGCTGGGCGCGTATTACCCGCTGGATGAGGCCAGCGGCAATTTCCTGGACG
>Ga0247825_10002618_pt1 | contig 11875 bp, 8 predicted proteins | sample 13C_Vanillin_Day_FD_194413 | JGI IMG/M metagenome (GOLD analysis project Ga0247825, IMG submission 194413) | Soil microbial communities from agricultural site in Penn Yan, New York, United States - 13C_Vanillin_Day48 | ecosystem: Environmental > Terrestrial > Soil > Agricultural land | place... | reverse complement strand
GAGGAGATCTCGGCGCGACTCGTCAAGCTGGAGCGGGTCGTCACCGATCTCAAGCAGAACATCGACCTGATTCCGGCAATCGTCCGCAGGCTGTACCTCGACGGCATGTCGCTGCCCGCCCCCTACGACCTGTTGTCGGAGCGGTTCGGCTACCTGTCGCAGAACGAAGAGGACGGCCTTCTGCTGGCGTTGTTCAAACGGATCGGCACGACGGATCGCCGTTTCGTGGAGATCGGCTGCGGGATGAACGGCGGCAACTCCGGGTTCCTGGCGCAGGAGTGCGGCTGGAGCGGGTTGATGGTGGATGCGAAGACCGAGTCGATCGAGAAGGTGACGCTGCGGTTCAAGGGGCATCCGGTTCGTGCCGTGAAGCAGCGGGTGACGCGAGAGGCAGTCAACGTGACGCTCGAGAAATTCGGCTTCACCGGCGAGCTCGATCTCCTCAGCATCGACATCGACGGCATGGACTACTGGGTCTGGGAAGCCGTGAGCGCCTGCTCGCCGCGTGTGGTGGCGATCGAATACAACTGGCTCTTCGGCGCCGAGCGCGCGGTCACGATTCCGTATGCGTCGGAGTTCGATCTGAGCGCGATCGGGAACCGGGGGTATCGCGGCGCCTCGCTCGCGGCGCTCGTTCACCTCGGCCGCACGAAAGGCTACCGCCTCGTCGCTACCGAGCGGGTCAACGCGTTCTTCCTTCGCAACGATCTGGCGCCGGAGATTCGTGAGATCGAGGTCGCCACGGGCTATCGCGCGCCGTTGAACATCACGCGTGCCAAGGACGTGTTCCAGAAGATCGCCAAGGCCGGTCTGCCGCTCGTCGACGTCATCAATGGACGGTCCGGCACCATCGAAGAGCTCGCAGGGCAGTGACGGACAGCCGGCGCAAGCGGCGGTTCCTGTTCGTGATGCAGTACCCGGGCTACCTGCGGTACTTCGACTCGACGGTCCGCGGCCTTGCCGCGCGAGGGCATCACGTCGAGGTCATCTTCGACAAACCGAACAAGCAGGCGGAGGGGGCGGAGGCGCTCGCTGGTGTTCCCGGCGTCGAGATCCTCGAAGGGCGTCCTCCGTCGCATGGCGACCAGGTCTGGGCAACGGTCGCCCGCGCAGTACGCGGCACGATCGATTACGTCCGGTACTACCATCCGAAGTTCGTAGATGCCGTCTATCTGCGCGATCGCATGCGCAAGGTCGTGCCGCCGATCTTCGGGTTCCTTGCCCGCCGCAACTCGTCGACGGCCGGCGTGACGCAAGCCCTGGTGTGGGTCTTCACCGTCTGCGAGAAGGCGATTCCGAGCAGCGTGCGCATCGAGCGATTCATCAAATCGCGCCATGCCGACGCCGTGCTCGTGACGCCGCTGGTGACCGCGCGATGCGGCCAGACGGACTACATCAAGTCGGCTCAGGTCCTGGGGATTCCCGCGGCGGCGTGTATCGCCAGCTGGGATCATCTGACGACGAAGGGCCTGATTCGTGTCCGTCCGGATCTCGTCTCCGTGTGGAATCGCGAACAGGAGGCCGAGGCCGTTGAGTACCACGGCATCGACCCGGCCCATATCGTCATTACCGGGGCGCAGCCTTTCGATCGCTGGTTTGAACGCACGCCCACCGATCGCGCGGCCTTCTGCCAGGCGATCGGACTGCGCTCCGATCGCCCCATCGTCCTGTTCGTCGGATCGACGGCGTCGATCTCGGCTCCTGAAGCCGAGCTCCATTTCGTGCGCCGATGGATTGCGGCGTTGCGCGGGGAGGCACGGCTGACGGACGTCGGCATCCTGATTCGCCCGCACCCGTACAACTGCACGCACTGGCTCGACGCTGATTTCAGCGATCTGCCCAATGTGGCGATCTATCCGCGCGGGGCGAACCCGGTCAACGAGTCGGATCGGCAGGATTATTTCGATTCGCTGTTTCACAGCGCCGCGGTGGTCGGCGTGAATACGACGGCGATGATCGAGGCGGCAATTGTCGGCCGCACGGTCCATTCGGTGCTGGCGCCGGAGTTCCGGGACACGCAGGGCGGGACGCTGCACTTCCGGTATCTGCTTGCCGAAAACGGCGGCTTCCTGCGAGTCGCGGAGTCGCTGTCCGAGCACGCGCGCCAGGTGGCGGAAACGGTGGAGTCGCCGGCGATCGGCCGCGCCGCCTGCGACCAGTTCGTCGAGCGCTTCATCCGCCCGCACGGCAGGTCCGTCGCGGCGACGCCGCTGCTCGTCGACGCGCTGGAGAAGATGGCGTCGAAACGGCGTGCGCGAGCCACGGTTCCGGCCGTCCTGTACCCATTGCAGGCGCTGCTGAAACTGGCGGGCTCCGTGGCCGTGAGGCGGGAACGGCGGCGGCCGCGCGCGGCGGTGGCCAAGCAGGGGAGCGCGTGACCGACGTTGTCCACGTGGCATCGCCCGCGGCTGCGCTCGCCGAACGGGTCGCGCGCCTCCGCGCGACTCCCGCGTTTTCGAACTATGAGTACGTGCGCGAGCGCGTCCTCGAGATGCGCGGCCGAGTCGAGGCTGACCCGAACTACAAGCCAAGCGCCTACTGGGAGGAAGAACTCGCCAACTTCGAGTACATGCTCGACGCGAGCCCGCTCATCGTCGACACGCTGCGGGCGCACTCGTTTCACATCACCGGTCTGCATGTCCACGACTACCGCTCCGGCCGCGAGCGCAAGGCCGCCCGTTATGCGGAAAAGCTGCAGGCGCTGCAGGCCACTGCGCGCAACCCGGAGCTGTTCGTGCCCGAGCCGGCCGATCTTGGTGGCTTCGGCTTCATCATCGACGGTCAGCTGGTCAATCTCGACACGCTGAAGTTCTTCGAAGTGCTCATCGCGCTGGACAAAGGGGCGGTGCTCGAAGAGTTCCGCGGCGCGGGTGAGCGGAAGCTGGTGTGGGAAGTCGGCGCGGGATGGGGCGGCTTTCCCTATCAGTTCAAGACGCTTTGCCCGAACACCACCTATCTGATCAGCGACTTCCCGGAGCTGTTCATCTTCTCCGCGACGTATCTGATGACGCTGTTTCCCGGCGCGAAGGTGCGGTTCTGGGGTGAGGAGCCAGCCGATCGCATCTTCGCGAACTGGCGCGACTACGACTTCATCTTCACGCCGAACACGGCGTTGACGGACCTCACACCCGACCGCCTCGATCTGGCGGTGAACATGGTCTCGTTTCAGGAAATGACCACGGCGCAGGTGACGTCGTACGTGGCGAAGTCGCACGCGCTCGGCGCGCGGTTTCTCTACAGCCTGAATCGCGAGCGCTCGGCGATGAACCACGAGCTCGACAGCGTGACGAGCGTCATCTCGAAGTACTTCTGGCCGCGCGACGTGCAGGTGCTCAAAGTCAGCTACCAGAAAATGATGGACGAAGCGCCATCGAAGACCGACTACAAGCACGTGATCGGCTGGAAGCGGATAAAGCTCTGACGCTGTAATGCAGAATTCAGAATTCAGAATGCAAGCGGGTCGGGGCAGTGTGTTCTGCCTGCATTCTGCATGCTGCATTCTGCATTTCCGGTTACGCAGATAATGCCTCGCGTCATCATCGGATCGCCGCTCTTCAATCACGCGAAGGACTTCCCGGAGGCGATCGAGTCGATCCTCAGCCAGACGTACACCGATTTCGCGCTGGTGCTGGTGGACGACTGTTCCACCGACGAGACGCCGGCGATCGCCCGCGAATACGAGGCGCTCGATTCACGCGTGTCGTATCACTGCAACCCGCAGCGTCGCGGCCTGATTGGCAATTCGCACGAGGCGTTCAACGCGGCGCGGGCGCGGTATCCCGAAGCGGAGTACTTCGCCTGGGCCAGCGATCACGACCTGTGGCATCCGCGGTGGCTGCAGCAGCTCGTCGAGGCGCTCGACGCGAATCCGGAGGTCGTGCTCACGTATCCGCTCAACCGGCGCATCGGCGCCGCCGGTGAGGTGCTGAAGCGCCGCCCGTGGGCCTTCGATACGTTTGGCGTGACCGACCGCTGGGTCCGTATGCGCCGCAGCATCATCGACATGTCCGCGGGCAACATGGTGTACGGGCTCTATCGCATCAACGCGCTGGAGCGTGCGGGCGTGTACCGCCATGTGCTGGTGCCGGATCGCCTGCTGTTCACGGAGCTGTCGCTGTACGGCCAGTTCAAGCAGGTGCCGCAGGTGCTGTGGTTCCGCCGGTGGTACGGCCGGATCTTCAGCCTCGGCCGTCAGCGCGTCAGCTTCTTTCCTCAGGGACGTCCGCTCTACGCGTACTTTCCGTGGTGGATCAGCCACGCCGTCAGCCTGTTCTGGACCTTCACCGTACGCGGCCAGGGACGTCCGGAGATCTCCCGCGCCGCGGGCGTTGCCGCCTCCCTGCAGTGCTTCGTGCTTGCCGGTCTGCTGCACATCTGGCAGACGCTTCGCGCCATCCGGTTCCGGATCCTCGAGAAGCTCGAGGTGCTGCGCCCGTACGAACGGCGCCTCCGCCTGATGCTTCGCTCCATCGCCCGCCGGGGCGTGGTTGATTGGACGAGAGCCCACCTGAGGGAATACATGGGTGCAAAAGCTCTGAGAAAAGCGCGCGCGCGCTTCGGCAAGAAAGTCAGGTACTACAGCTTCGAAGCCGTGCGCCGGCCCGGACTGTGGCTCCTCAACGGACTGCAGGCGCTGCCGATCGTGAAGACGCGCGTGATTCCTTCGCTGTTGAAGGATCAGCTCGACGAACTTCCTGCGGCTCCCCACGCCGAGGCGATGCGCCGGGAGATCGAGCCGCTGACGAAAACCACCGCTCCGATCGTCATCGGGCCCTGGGTCGGAGAAGTCGGCTACGAGCTGCTCTACTGGATTCCGTTTCTCAACTGGGCGTTGAAGGAGTTCGGTCTCGAGAACCGCCGCCTGATTGTCGTCTCGCGCGGCGGGGCACGGCACTGGTACAGCCACATCAGCCGCGAGTACGTCGACGTGTTCGAGCTCTTCTCGCTCGACGAGTATCGCGAGGCCAACGAGCTGCGCTGGGACAAGGCCGGTCATCAGAAGCAGTACCGCATCGAGCAGATGGATCGGGACATCGCCGATCGCGTCAAGAGCAAGCTCGGGCTCGAGCATGTCGAGCTTCTGCATCCCGGTCCGATGTACCGGCTGCTGCGTTTCTTCTGGTTCGAGAAGGCCGGAGTCGGGATTCTGAAGCAGCACACCGAGTACAAGCCGCTGGCGCGGGTTGACCGCAGCGCCGCGCTCAAGGATCTGCCGCGCGACTACGTGGCCGTCCGCTTCTACTTCCGTCCGTCGTTCCCGGATACCCCCGAAAACCGGCAGTTCGCCGCGGACGCGGTGCGATCGATCAGCCGCGAGATTCCGGTGGTGCTGTTGAACACCGGCTTGAAGGTGGACGATCACGACGATCTGAACGTGCCCGGTATGGGCATCCACCATGTCGATCGTCTGATGACCGCCGAACGCAACCTCGAGGTGCAGACGGAGATCGTCAGCAACGCCCGGGCGTTCATCGGCACCTACGGCGGGCTGGCGTATCTGGCGACGTTCTACGGCGTGCCGTCGTTCGCGTTCTATTCAACCCAGGCCGAGCTGCTGCCGTCGCACATGGACGTCTGGTGGCGTCTGACGCGGCTGATGGGCGTGCCGGCCTCGGCGCTCGATACCCGTGCGGCGGACACCCTGCGCACCGTGCTCGGCAGTGTCGTGCATATGGACCGGGCGGTGGGTTCCTAGCGGATGCTGCAGGCCCTCCGCCGGTTCGTCCAGGATCGCCTCGGCGTCGCGTCGCGCGACGACCTGGTGGCCAACAGGAAGACCGTCGAGCGCAGCGAGGAGCGGCTCACCAGGGCGGTGGAGAAAAACATTCTGCGGTTAGCGAAGCGCCTCGATCGTCTGGATAAACAAATCGACACCCTGACCCGGTACGTGGCTCGGCTCGACGCCGTCGCGCAAACCGGCCGGCTCCGCAAGATTGAGTACAACGTCGATGCGCTCGTCCGGAACACGTTCCTCAACGGCCAGCTTCCGGAGCCGCAGGCGACGCTGGCCCGGCGTTTTCGTGGGCTGTCGGAGCACGAGGAGGACGGCATCACCGTCGCGCTCTTCCAGCGTGTCGGCGCCGCGACGCACCGATTCGTCGAGATCGGCGCCGGCGTGAACGGCGGCAATTCCGGGTTCCTTGCCAAGGAACTTGGATGGACCGGATTGATGGTCGATCTCGATCCGGGCCGGGTGGCGACGCTGCAGAGGCGTTTCGCCCCCGCTGTCGCCGTCGCCCAGGCGCAGGTGACGCGCGAGAACATCAACGACCTCGTCTCGTCCCACGGATTCGCCGGCGACATCGACCTCCTGAGCATCGACCTCGATGGCATCGACTACTGGGTGTGGGAGCACCTCACCTCCTGCCGCCCGCGCGTCGTCATCGTCGAATACAATCCGTTTCTCGGCGCCGATCGATCCGTGACGATCCCGTACGACCCGGGATTCAACAGGCATCGCTTCGACGTTCCCCGCTTTGCGTACTACGGTGCGTCGCTGCCGGCGCTGGTGAAGCTCGGGGCACGAAAAGGGTACCGGCTCGTGCTGGTGGAGCCGCGCGGCGTGAATGCCTTCTTCGTTCGCGAGGACATCGCCGCCGATGTGCCGGCGCTGGACGTCAACAGCGTGCCAATCGCGCCGCTGGCGATCGGGGACTTCGGACCCGGCGGGATTTATCCGTTTCTCGATCGCACCGGCCTTGCGCTGATCGAGATCCAGTAGAGGAAGACCTATTACCGATGATCGTTGGCTACAGGGACCTGCGGCAGTACCGGAAGAAAGTGGCGATGGTGGACGGCGCGTTCGATCCGCTGCATCACGGCCACGTCGAGTACTTCACTCGCGCGCGCGACGTCGGCGGCACGCTGCTCTGCAACATCGCGCCCGATTCGTACACCAGCGCCAAGCACGCGCCGCTGCTGCCGGCGGCCCAGCGGGCGGCGGTGATCGATGCGTTGAAGCCGATCGACTTCACCCACGTCAGTCCGGTCGACACGGAAACGGTGCTGCGTGAGCTGCAGCCGACGCACTACATCAAAGGCAAGGACTGGGAAGGCCGGCTGCCGCCGGAGCAGGTGCGGATCTGCGGGGAAGAAGGCATCGAGATCGTCTTCCTCGACACCGTGCGCGACTCCTCAACGAAGCTGCTGAAAACATTCGAATCCGGGCCGAACGGCCACGTCGACCTGCCGGCGTTCGAGAATCTGGTGTTCACCCAGAAGGTCATCGAACCCGAGCATTACGACTCGGACTATTTCGTCAGCGACTGGCGCCAGGCTGGCAACGACTACACCATCGAAACCCGCCGCAAGATCGAAGGACGGCACCCGCAGGTAATCAAAGAGGTGTTTCAGCCGAAACGAGTACTGGACATGGGCTGCGGTCCCGGGGCGTTGATGTTTCTGCTACAGGAAGTGGGCATTGCCGCCGACGGCGTGGACTTCGCGCCCAGTTCCCGTGAGCTGGCGCCGGCTGAGGTGCGCGACCGGATCACGATTGGACCGGTGGCGGAACCGAGCATTCCGGACAACGCCTACGATCTCGTGATCTGCCGTGAAGTGTTCGAGCACCTGACCGTGCTGCAGGTGCGCGAGGGCGTTCGTAATATCTGCCGCATCAGCTCGAAGTTCGCGTACGTGACGACGAGGTTTCATCCGAATCCGGCGACGCTGCTCGACGTCACCACGCAGTTCGACGTCGACCCGTCACACATCACGCTGCTCAACAAGGATCTGCTCCGGCTGTTTTTCGTGCTCGAGGGATTCCGCCAGCGCAAGGATCTGGAAGATCGGATCGACTGGATGGGCAAGGGCAGGGTGCTGGTGTACGAAAAAGTTGAGGACATACATCCATGAACCGTCAGCTCATCATCGGCGACCGCATCATCAGCGACGACGGCGACGCGTACGTCATCGCGGAAATCGGCCACAACCATCAGGGCAGCCTGAAGACCGCCAAGGAGCTGTTCAAGGCGGCGGCCGAGTGCGGCGTCGACGCCGGGAAGCTGCAGAAGCGGGACAACCGCTCGCTGTACACCCGCGAGATGTACGACAAGCCGTATGACAACGAGAACAGCTTTGGCGCAACCTACGGCGAACACCGCGAGGCGCTCGAATTCGGCAAGCTCGAATACGAGGAACTGCAGGGGGAGTCCAGCCGGCTGGGGATGGCGTTCTTCTCGACGGCGTTCGACATCAGGAGCGCCGACTTCCTGGCCGAGCTGAACACGCCGGCCTACAAGATCGCGTCGGGCGATCTGAAGAACATCCCGCTGCTGCGCCACGTCGCCAAGATCGGCAAGCCGATGATCGTCAGCACCGGCGGCGGCACCATGGACGACGTGCAGCGAGCGTATGACGTGATCATGCCGATCAATCCGCGGCTGTGCCTGCTGCAGTGCACCTGCGGATACCCGGCCGAGTTCGCCGAACTCGATCTGCGGGTCATCACCACGTATCGCGAAAAGTTCCCGGAGATCGTCATCGGCTACTCCGGCCATGACAACGGAATCGCCATGCCGGTGGCCGCGTACATGCTCGGCGCCCGGATCATCGAGAAGCACTTCACGTTGAACAGGGCGATGAAGGGCACCGATCACCGGTTCTCGCTCGAGCCGGTCGGGATGAAGAAGATGATTCGCGATCTGCAGCGCGTGCGCATGGCGCTCGGCGACGGCCGCAAGAAGGTCTATGCCAGCGAAGCGAGCCCGGTGCTGAAGATGGGCAAGAAGCTGGTTGCCGCCCGCGATCTTCCGGCGGGTCACGTGCTGACGATCGCCGACGTCGCGATCAAGAGCCCCGGCGACGGCCTGCCGCCTTACTGCCTCGATCAGATCGTCGGCCAGGCGCTCAGCCGCGACGTCCGCGCCGATCAGTCGCTGACGCTCGAGCTCGTCGGACGGCCGGCCACGGCCGCCGCCGGCGTCTAGCGGCCGTTGTTGCTCAGACGACACACCGAGCCACCGAGCCCACCGAGGAATTCTGTCAGTCATGACGGATAGATTCCGGATAGACGGCCGCGTGGCGGTCGTCACCGGCGCGCTCGGCAATCTTGGGCCCGTCTGGGCGCAGGCCTTGCTCGAAGCGGGCGCGACGGTCATCGGTCTGGATCTGCCGGGGGCGAAACCCAACGCGGCGTTCGCGGCGCTCCAGTCGGCACACTCCGGCCGGCTCACGCTGATTGGTGCGAGTGTCACGGATCGCGCGGCACTGAGCGCCGCGCGCGATGAGGTGCTCGCGCGCCACGACGTGCCGTCCGTGCTGGTCAACAACGCCGGCATCGACGCTCCGCCGGCCGCCGCCGGCGGCGGCCACCGGCTCGAAGACATCCCCTTCGAGGTCAACCGCCGCATCTTCGAGGTCAACACGCTCGGTCTGTTTCAGGTGACGCAACTGTTCGGCGGCGACATGGCCAAGGCGGGCCGCGGATCCGTCATCAACATCGGCTCCCTCTACGCATCCGTGTCGCCGGACGCACGCTTCTACGACCACATCGTCAGCGACCCGCCGTTTCTGAAGCCGCCCGCATACGGCGCGTCGAAGGCAGCGGTCGTGAACCTGACGAAGTATTTCGCGACGGCGTGGGGACCGCAGGGTGTCCGCGTGAACACGCTGTCGCCGGGCGGTGTGCTGGCCGCTCAGGATGACCAGTTCAAGTCGAAGTTCAACGCGCGCGTCCCGCTTGGACGGATGGCGAGCCATCAGGATTTGATCGGCCCGCTCCAGTTCCTGGCGTCGGACGCATCGGCGTACGTGACGGGCGCGGAACTTCGCGTTGACGGAGGTTTCACCGCCTGGTGACCGGACTCCCTGGACTCGTCGTGCAGAAAACGCTTCGCGGCGTGAGCCGGGCGAAGAAGCAGGCGCAGCGTGGGGCGAAGCTGGCGCGCTACGTCGCCGGCCGCGTCCGCTCGGCGGAAAAGAGCCTGTACTTCCATCTCCGCGACACACGCGCCGGCCAGGCGCTGCTGCGCGCGGCGACGATCGCCGGCGGCGGCCGGGAACTGCGCGAGCGCCGCCAGATGGCCGCCGAGTACGTCGGGTCGATCGGCAGGCCGCTCATCGAGCCCGCCAAGGGCTGGGGCGCCGTGGCATTCGATCCGGCGAGCCCGGAGTTCAGCGGAGTACTTGCGACGAGCCGCCGCCTGTTCGAGATCAAGAAGGCCAAGATCGCCGAACAGATGGCGGGCTTCGACCAATGGGACGCGAAGAAGCAGGCCAAGTTCCTGACGCGGAAACAGTCGTTCTACCGGCACCTGCTGAAGGACGAGGATCTTCGCCGCAATCCGGATCTCGTCGACTTTGCGCTGAGCGACGCGCTGCTCGGTCCGGTCACGCAGTACCTCGGGATGGTTCCATACCTGACGCGAGTGGATCTGGTCTACTCGGTGTCGCGCGGGACGGACGAAAAGATCGAAAGCCAGCTGTTTCACCTGGATCACGAAGGTCTTCGGCAGCTCAAGTACTTCATCTACGTCTACGACGTCGGCGAGCCTGAGGGCCCGTTTACGTTTCTCCCCGCTGACACCAGCTTCCGCGTCGTCAACGACGTGCGGACCTGGAGAAAGCGGCACGGCGGTGGCGACGTGGAATCGCGGCGGTATCTCGACGACGAGATCACCGCCGTGAATGCGGCGCAGGACATCGTGACGGTGAAGGGCCCCACAGGTTCAGGCGTGGCCGTCGACACGTCACGCTGCCTCCATCTCGGCAGCCGTGTCAGTCCGGGCGCCTTCAGGCTGGTTCTCTATCTCCAGTACTGCACGACCCGTGAAATCACGAATGTGTTCGACGTCGATCGATTCCGGCATGACCCCGTGAAACATCTGGCGGTCGCGCACAGCGTCGAGCAGGGACGCGCCCTTGCCGACAAGTACGAGATGGGTGGTTGATGCAGGAAACGCTCGCGGCGGACCGGCCGTCGCGAGGTGTTGCAGGTGCGCGGACCTTCCTCGCCGCCGCCGTCATCTTCGTCCTCGGGTTCGTCTATCGCCTCCCCGATGCCACGTCGCTCATCAACGATCACTTCATGCACGTCGCCTGGGGCCGCCAGCTGCTGTGGGGACGGCTGCCGGTGCGCGACGCGGTATCGCTGGGCATGCCGCTCCAGACCGGGCTGTCTGCTGGCGCTGAATGGCTCGTCGGCTACCGGTTGCTTTCCGAGGCTCTCATCATCAGCAGCGCCTTTGCGGCGGCGGCGGTCCTGACGTTCGTCCTTGTCCATCACGCGACCGGACGTCTTGCGGTGGCTGTCGCGGCCGCGGTTCTGGAAATCGCAATCGCGCCGCGAACCTACAGCTATCCGAAGCTGATCGTGTACGCGGCCGGCATCCTGCTGTTGTGGCGCTACATCGACCAGCCGTCGATTCGGCGCGCGGTCCATCTCGCCGTGGCCACGGCGCTCGCGTTTTACCTGCGCCACGACCACGGCTTCTATCTCGGCCTCGTCAGCATAGCCGTCATCGCTATGCGCCACGCCCGCAGCCTGCGCACCGCGATGCAGCAGATGACCGTGTTTGCGGCCGGATGCGTGCTGATGGTCGCGCCGTTTTTTGCGTACATCCAGGCCTACGGCAGCGTGGCGGAATACGCCCGCGACCTTCGTCAGTTTTCCGCACGGGAACGCTCGGGAAACCCATTTGTCTGGCCCGCGTGGCCGCTGTCGACAGGCGACAGCATCGCCCGGTGGACAACGGAGCAAGACCGCGCGGTGCCAATCAATATTCGATGGACGGCTTCCTCGTCTCAGGAAGCCCGCCGGCAGGCGGTGACCCGCTATCGGCTGCAGGTTTCTTCGGCGGGACCGCTCGAGTCCGGCCGGTTCACGCTCTATGACACCAGCACGGCGATCGGGCCGAGATACCAGCCGGTGGTGTAC
>Ga0247825_10002617_pt1 | contig 11876 bp, 12 predicted proteins | sample 13C_Vanillin_Day_FD_194413 | JGI IMG/M metagenome (GOLD analysis project Ga0247825, IMG submission 194413) | Soil microbial communities from agricultural site in Penn Yan, New York, United States - 13C_Vanillin_Day48 | ecosystem: Environmental > Terrestrial > Soil > Agricultural land | place... | reverse complement strand
TCCCAGTGTGAAGGCTCGATCTCGCCCACCGCGACGGGAAAGAAGCTCGAGGCGTTGTTCACCAGCAGGTCGAGCCGGCCGAAGGCATCGAGCGCCGCCGACACCAGCGCGCGCGGCGCGATGGGTGCGAGGAGCTCCGCCTTCACCTTGGCGGCGCTGCGCGGGCGCAGGCCGTTCAGCTCCGCCTCGAGCTTCGCCGCCTCGGCCTCGGAATCCCGGTAGTGGATGAGCACCACGGCACCCGCGGCGTGCAGCCGCCGCGCGATCGCAGCCCCGAGCCGCTTCGCGCCACCGGTGATGAGCGCCGTTTTGCCTTCCATAGTGCTCTGAATTCTAGGGTAAATTCGGCGCATGCCCGCTCGCCAGCGGATCGCCCACGAGATCGCCGCGCGCGGCGGCTGGATTTCTTTCGCCCGCTACATGGAGCTCGCGCTGCACGCCTACTACTCCGGCGGTGCGCCGAAGTTCGGGCCGGGCGGCGACTTCGTCACCGCGCCGGAGCTGGGGACCCTCTTTGGCAGGACCCTTTCAAGATTTTTCAATGATTTGAATTTCCCCTCCATCCTGGAACTGGGTGCCGGGAGCGGGAAGCTCGCGGAAACGCTCATCGAGGAGCTCGACTGCGAGTACTTCATCCTCGAGACCAGCGCGGCGCTGCGCGAGCGCCAGCGCGAGCGGCTCGGCGACCGGGTCACTTTCCTCGATCGCCTGCCCGAGCGCTTTCGCGGCTTGATCCTCGCGAACGAGGTCGCCGACGCGCTGCCGGTGCACCTCGTCGCGTGGACGGCCCAGGGAATCTTGGAGCGCGGTGTTCGCCTCGACGCGGGGGAATTTGCCTGGGAGGACCGGCCGGCCGCCGGGGAGCTGCTGAAGGAAGCGGCGAAGATCGAGGTGCCGGTGCCCTATCTGAGCGAGCTCGGCCTTGCCGCGCGGGCGTGGATGCGCTCGCTCGCGCACAGCCTCGAGGAAGGGCTGATCCTGGTCATCGACTACGGCTTTCCGCGGCGCGAGTTCTACCACCCGCAGCGCAATACCGGAACGCTGATGTGCCATTACCGCCACCGGGCGCACGCCGACCCGTTCGCGCATCCCGGCGAGGAAGACATCACCGCGCACGTCGACTTCAGCGCGCTCGCCGAGGCTGCGCTCGAGGCGGGCGCCAGGGTGCTCGGCTATGCGACGCAGGCGCAGTTCCTGGTCAACTGCGGCATCACCGACGTGCTCGAGCAGGCGAACGCGGAGAACGCGCTGCACTACGCGCCGATCGCTTCCCAGGCGCAGAAGCTGCTTTCGCCCGCGGAGATGGGGGAGCTCTTCAAGGTGCTCGCGCTCGGGCGCGGCGAAACGCCGCCGCTCGCCGGCTTCTCGCGCGGCGAGCGTTCGCATAGTCTTTAGGCCATGCGGGCGCTGCCATTCCTGTTGTTTGTTTTTGTCAGTTCAAATTTCGCAGATGAAATTGACGCGGCGAAGCGGCGCTGGGCCGAGAGCCCGCATGGGCCGCTGCTCGAGCGCATCCTGCCGCCGACCTTCGAGGCGCGCGCCCTGCCCGAGCCCGGGTCGCGCGGCGCGCAGCTCACCGTGCGCTACTGCGTGCAGTGCCACAACCTGCCCAATCCGGCGATGCACCATGCGCCAAAGTGGCCGGGGATCGTCGAGCGCATGGTGCAGCGCATGGAAGGGCGCGGCAACCTCGGCGAGCTGATGGCGGACATGATGGCGGGGGTGAAGGCGCCCTCGGCGAACGAGACGGCGGCGCTCGTCGCCTACCTGCAGAAGCACGGCCAGGCGCCCCTCGACCCGCAGCGCTATCCCGAGGTGTTCCAGCCCGCCGGGGAGGCCTTCCGGCTTGCCTGCAACCAGTGCCACGTCCTGCCCGACCCGCGGCGCCACACCGCCGCCGAGTGGCGCGTGGTCGTATCGCGCATGCAGCACAACATGCAGTGGATGAACCGCGTGGTCGGCTCGCAGCCGATCCCGGGCGAGCCGCAGCTGCGCGTCGAGGAAATCAACGCCTTCCTCGCAAGACACGCGCGACGCTGACTACTTGATGAAGACCGAGACGCCCTGGATCTGCAGCATGTCGACGAACACGTCGGCGAAGTAGTACACCAGCGCGGCGATGATGAGCAGCCCCGCCAGCGCCCAGCGCTTGGCCGCGAGCCAGTGCTTGATGCTCGCGGGCTCCTTCAGGCTCTCCGCCTTCAGCTCCTCGACGTACTTGCGCAGCTGCTCGCGCGTCTTCGCGCTCTCGTTCGCGCCGCGCGCGAGGCGGATCAGGTTGCGGATCACCTGCAGCGAGACCTCGGGGTGCTTGAGCAGGAAGGCCTTGAAGTCGGCGCGGGAGATGATGGCGAGCTGCGAGGGATCGAGCGTCACGACCGAGGCCGAGCGCGGGTTGTCGTCGAGCATCATCTCGCCGAAGTACTGGCCCGGGCCCTTCGTGTCGAGGACGAGCTCCTTGCCGTCCGCGTCCTTGGTGACCACCTTGACCCGGCCCGAGACCACCACGTAGAAGGAGTCGGGCGCATCGCCCTCGCGGATGACGGTCGCGGCCGGCGGAAAGCTCTGCAGTCGCGCGCGCTCGCCGAGCGCGCGCAGATCATCGGCCGGCAGGCCCTCGAACAGCCCGGTATTGCTGAGCACGGCGCTCATGCCGGGCTATGGTAGCTAATTTGGCTGCGGCACGCTCATGCCGCGCGCCACTGCCGGGCGCATGCCGAGCGCGTCGTACCAGCGCTTCACGCAGGGGAAGGCCGCGAGATCGACCCGGTGCCACTCGTGGCGCGCCACCCAGGGATAGATGGCGATGTCGGCGATGCTGTATTCGCTCCCCGAAATATGGGTGTTCTTCTCCAGCTGGCGGTCCATCACCCCGTACAGGCGCTTCGCCTCGTTGCCGTAGCGCTCGCTGCCGTAGGGGATCTCGTCCTTCTTCGCGCGCATGAAGTGGTGCGCCTGGCCGAACATTGGGCCGACGCCGCCCATCTGGAACATCAGCCATTGCAGAACCTGGTAGCGGCTGTGCTTGGGGAAAAACTTCCCGGTCTTCTCCGCGAGGTAGATGAGGATGGCGCCCGATTCCATCATGGCGATCGGCTTGCCGTCGGGCCCGTCGGGATCGACGATCGAGGGAATCTTGCCGTTCGGGTTGATCTTCAGGTACTCGGGCGTGAACTGCTCGGTGTTGGTGCCGATGTTGATCCTGTGCACCCGGTAAGGCAGCGCGCACTCCTCCAGCATAATGGACACCTTGCGGCCGTTCGGCGTGCTCCAGGTATAGAGGTCGATCATGGTGAAGTGGCTGTTGACGGTCGTGATTGTGTTGGTGGTGTTCTCGCTGGTGGCGCAACGCTGGCGTTTGCGCATCCCCGGGGACTTCAGCATCCCGGTGCGCGGGCGACTGTACTACATCCCCATTGCCAGCACCCTCGCCATTTCGCTGTTGGTCTGGGCGATCGGCAAGCTCGTCTAGAGCGCCCGGGCGATCGCCTCGCGCCTCGCATCATCGATGCGCTGCGCAATCTGGTCCTGCGGCGCTGCCGCGGCGATCGGCCCCGCGTCGATGCCTGCCGCGGCCTGGCGTGCGCGCTCCAGGCGCGCCACATCGATGCCCGGCGCCGCAAGGCGAGCAGCTTCCAGGAGCTCGGCGAAGCGCTCGGGCCGGCGCAACGCATCCGCGCGCTTGAGGAGCTCCAGGAGCGCCTGCGGCGTGGCGCGCGCCGCGGCGAGCAGCATCTCGCGGTTGCGGCAGGCGGCGAGCGCCAGCTCGCGCACGTCGTTCGGCGCGCGCAGGCGCTCGCACAGCGCAGTGACTGCGCTTTCCTCAAGCGGCCAGGTGAGTAATGCAAAGCGCGCGGGCAGGCTGCCTTTGAATGAATCGGGAATTTTTTTCAGCTCCGGGAGAAGCTTGCCGCGCAGGCCGCTCTCCTCCAGGACCTCGAACATGCGCTGCGGCCTGGGCTCGCAGAGCCCCTTGGCGAGCTCCTGCCAGACGCGCTCGGGCACCAGCGCATCGGCCTCGCCCGAAGTCACCATGCTTCGCATCAAATTCATGGTGGTTTCATGGACTCGAAAATCGAATCTCGCCGCGAACCTCGCCACGCGCAGGATGCGCACCGGATCCTCGGCGAACGCCTCGCTCACGTGCCTAAGGATCCCGGCGCGCAGGTCTTTCTCGCCGCCGAACGGGTCGATGAGGGTGCCGTCCTCCGCCCGCGCGATCGCGTTGATGGTGAGGTCGCGCCGCCGCAGGTCGTCCTCGAGGCTGACGTCGGGCGCGGCGTGCACGGTGAAGCCCTTGTAGCCGCGGCCGCTCTTTCTCTCGGTGCGGGCGAGCGCGTATTCCTCGTGGGTGCGCGGGTGCAGGAACACCGGGAAATCCTTGCCCACGGGCTTGTAGCCCAGGCGCACCATCTCCTCGGGCGTCGCGCCGACCACGACGTAGTCGCGGTCCTTGACCGGCAGCCCGAGCAGCTCGTCGCGCACGGCGCCGCCGACAGCGTAGGCCTTCACTCGGGAAGATCGACGTGCGGGATCGTCTCCGGCTCGCGCTCGGCGGCCTCGATCCACTCCCGCATCGCGGGCAGCGCGAGCATCGCCTCGGGGTACTCGCGGTTCGTGACGCGCACCTCGTAGGTGCGAAAGCGCAGCACCACCGGCGCGTACATCGCGTCGGCGGCGCCGAAGGCGCCGAAGAGGAACGGCCCCTTCGCCTGCGACCAAAGGGCGTCGATGCGCTTGATTTCCTCCAGCACTTCGGGCGTGCGGCCGCGGCCGGGATAGCGCTTGCGCACGTTCAAGCCCATGTGGTTGCGCAGGTTGGCGAACCCGGAATGCATCTCCGCCGAGATCGAGCGCGCCCGCGCCCGCTCGGCGGCATCGGCGGGCCAGAGCTGCGGATGGCGCTCGGCGAGGTACTCGAGGATGGCGAGCGAGTCCCAGATGGCGAGGCTGCCGTCGACCAGGCAAGGCACCTTGCCCGCGGGGGAGTAGCGCAGGATCTCCTGCTTCGTGCCGGGCGTATCGAGGGGGATGCGCTTTTCGTCGAAGGCCAGCCCCAGCACTTTCATCGCCAGCCAGGGCCGCAGCGACCACGACGAATAGTTCTTGTTGCCGATGACGAGCAGCATGGCGCGCAGGATAAACTGAATTGATGACTGCGTTGGCTGCGCGCCTCGCCGGGCGCTACGCGCGCGAGGCGCTCGCGCTCGGCGCGGGCGAGGTCTGCGCGCTGCGGCGGCGCGGCTTCTACCTGCGCTTCCCCGGCGGGCGGTTCGCCTGCATCGGCGATGCGACGCTGGGCGGCGGGCCGCTCAACGCGCTCGTCGACGCCTTGCCCGCCGTGGCGCTGGGCCAGGAATGGACTGTGGACACGGTCCGGGCCGAGCCCTGGAAACCTCCAGATTCCAACGGCGCGTTTCCCGACAACGCCAGCGCCATCGCGCGGGCGGGAGTGCCTCGTGCGCCTGCCGAAGGGCTTGCCTGCCTGATCGCCGGCAGCCATAACCCCCTCAGCGTGCACGCGCAGCCGGCGCTCGAGGCGCTCGAGCGCTGGCTGGTGGGCAATGCGTTGTCGGCGGAGGCGGAAGCGCTGATCGGCCTGGGCCCCGGCGTCACCGCCCCGGGCGACGATTACCTCGGCGGCCTGCTGCTCGCGCTGGGCCTCGCCGGGCGCGGCGCGCAGGGCGCCTCGCTTTGGCGCTGGCTCGAGCCTCGCCTCGCCGGCCGCACGCGCGAGATCAGCGCCGCGCATCTCGCCGCAGCGGCGGCGGGCGAGGCGCAGGAAGCGCTGCATCGCGTGCTCAATGGGGAACCCGAGCTCGGCCGGCTGGACGCGGCGGGGTGGAACGGCCTCGCCGGCGCCCTGAGCGTCGCGAAGACTTACTGAAGGTAGGCGGGCGCGACGGCTTCCAGCGCGGTAGGCGCCAGGCCGAAGGGCAGCGTGCAGTCTTTCGCGCAGACGTTCGGCACTTGCATCGAATGGTAGTTGTCGCGCGTCATGAGCGGCCCGGGCGACCACTCGAGCAGCCGCGCCTGCAGGTAGGAAAGCGAGGGCGGCAGGCCGAGCACCAGCCGGTGCCGCCCGGTTGCGGCGCAGGCGTACTCGACCAGCGCTTTCAGCGTGTACTCGCGCGGCCCGCAAAGGTCATAGCGCTTGCCGTGCGCCTCGGGCTCGTCGAGCGCTTCCGCCAGCGCGCGCGCCACATCCGCCACGTACACCGGCTGGAAGCGCGCCTGCGGGCAGGCGAGCGCGAGCACCGGCAGGTAGCGCGCAAGGCGGGCAAAAGTGTTGAGAAATCGGTCCTCGGGGCCGAATACCACCGAAGGCCGGAAGACGGTGACCGCGAGCCCTTCGGCGCCGAGCACGACCTGCTCGCCGCGCGCCTTCGAGCGCTGGTACTCGGAGGGCGCGTCGGGCGCGGCGCCGAGCGCGCTCACATGCAGCAGGCGCGGCACGCCGTTGGCGCGGCAGGCGGCGACGATCGCCTTGGGCAGCTCGACGTGCGCGCGCTCGAAATTCCCATGCAGGATGCCGACCAGGTTGATCACCGCATCGCGGCCACGCGCCAGGCGCTCGAGCACGCCGGGGGCGTTGATGTCGGCTTCGACGACATCCACCGCGGGCAGGACGATGAGGTGCTTGGCGCGCTCGCGCCGCCGCGAGGGAACCGTGACCTCGACGGAGCGGCGCGCGAGCTCCGCCGCCAGATGACGGCCGAGGAAACCCGCACCGCCGAGAATCAAGACCCTCAGGGCAATTCGTCCTCGACGGGCTCGGCGGCGCTGCGCGGCGCGATGGTGCCCAGGCGCGCCTTGATCGGCGTGAGCTTCTTCTCCAGCATCGCCGCATAGAAAACGGCGTTGGCCGTCACCTTCTTCACGTAGTCGCGGGTCTCGCCGAACGGGATCGTCTCGGCGTAGATCGCGCCCTCGAGCGCGCGCTCGGGATCGCGCCAGCGCCGCGCCCGCGCCGGCCCGGCGTTGTACGCCGCGGAAGCAAGCACCGGGTGCCCGAGCTGGTCGAGCACCATCTTCAGGTAGCCGGTGCCCAGCGTCACGTTGGTCTCGATGTCGGTGACGCTGGCCGGGCGGTAGTTGCGCAGGCCGATCTTCGCCGCGACGAAGCGCGCGGTGCGCGGCATGACCTGCATCAGCCCGGCGGCGCCCTGGCTCGAGCGCGCCTCGGCGATGAAGCGGCTCTCCTGGCGCACCAGGCCCATCACCCAGGCCTCGTCCAGCCCCTGCGTCCTCGCGTACTCGCCGAACACGTCGCGGAAAGGCACCGGGTAGCGCAGCGCGAAGTTGTGCAGCCGCTCGGTGCGATCGGCGGTGCTGATGGCGCGGTCGTAGACCCCGGCGCGGCGCGCGAGCTCGGCGGCGGCGAGCAGCCGCGTGTCGTCGAGCGAGCGGATCGAGAACAGCCATTCGCGCACGCCCTCGGTGCGGATGCCCAGGCGAATCAGCTCGAGCGCGCGCGCCAGCCCCGGGTCGCGCCGCGCCGCCTCGACTTCCTCGTCGCTCGGCTCGTGCATCGTTTCGGGCGGGGTGACGACGTAGCCGAGCTCCTCGGTGGCGAGCAGCCCGTAGAAGTCCGGCTGGCCGGCGATGCGCAGGAAGTACGCGCGGCTGCCGTCGGGCTCGCCCAGCGCCGCGAGGGCGCGGCCATACCAGTATGTCCAGGTCGCCTCCTGGCGCGCCGCGGCGGACATGCGATCGATGGTGTCGCGCACCGTGCTCCACTGCCCGGCGCGCAGCGCAGCGCGCACTTTCCAGGCAAGGGCGTGGTCGGGGAGCTCCGCATCGCCGGCGTGCGCGTACCAGTCGAGCGCTTCGGGCAGGTGCTCGCGCGCGCCCTCGTGCGCAACGCGTGCCCACAGGTATTCGAGGTCCGCGCGCGGCAGGCGCTCGCCGAGCGCGCCCTCCAGCAGCGCGGCGGTCGCCTTCGGGTCGTTGCGGGCGTAGCGCACGGCGGCGAGCACCGCCACTTCGCGCGCCGGCCGGCGCTCGAGCGTCCTGGGCAGGCGGGCGAAGAAACGCTTGGGCTGGCGCGCCGCCTCGGCGAGCAGCCGCTCGTCGGGTGCCTCGCCCCTCGGCAGGTACCCGAGCGCGGTCTTCGCGGCGGTGATCTGCCCGTGCTCGAAGAGCACGCGCACGCGCTTCCAGATCTCGGTGACGCCGAGGCGCTCGCGCGTCACCATGGTGTCGGCGAGGCGCGCGCAGCCTTCGGGCAGCTCGCTCGGCAGGAGCCACATCTCGCGCGCTTCGGCGAATGCGCTGTCGTCGTCGCGCTCCAGGCGCGAGCTCCAGCCGTAGCAGCGGATCTCGAGGTCGTCGCGCGGGTAGGCGCGCACCTCGCGGTTGAATTCCTGCCAGTCGCCGCGCTTGCCGGTGAGCCTCAGCCAGTCGCCGCGCAGGAGCTCGGCGACATAAGTGTTGCGATGCCGCGCGAGGAATTCGCTGACGTCCGCGGGGGCGGCGTCTTCCAGCCGCATCGCCAGCCGCCAGTAGTCGAGCCAGGGCGAGAGCGGGTGGGCTTCGAGGTCGCCGGCGTGGCGCGCGAAGCGGATCGCGTCGCCGGCCCGATAGGCGTCGTAGGCGCCGACCAGCGCATCGTCTTCGCTGGCGGCGGCCGCACTCGCTGCGCCGAGCGCCACCGCGATCGCGAGATTGCGCAATCCGCCGAAACTCATAAACTCGAGTACCCCCCCATGGACCCCGTCACCTTGAAATCGTGGCGCAAGGCCGAGCGCGAGCGGCTCATCGCCGCGCGCGAGGCGCTCGCGCCGCCGGTCCTCGACGCCTGGCGTCGCCGGATCGATGCTGCGCTGGAGCGTTCGTTCCCCGGCCTTGCCCGTTGCCGCCTCGCCTTCTGCTGGCCGATCAGGGGCGAGTACGACGCCCGCCATCTTGCCAGAACGCTGCGCAGCCGTGGCGCGTTGACCGCGCTGCCGGTCGTCGTTGCACCGCGACAACCGCTCGTCTTCCGCGAGTGGCATCCGGGCGTCACGCTCGCGAAAGGCGCGCTCGACATCCCATACCCGGTCGATTCGGCCGAGGTCGTGCCCGACGCGGTGCTGCTGCCGATGAACGGGTGGGACATGCAGGGCTATCGCCTCGGTTATGGGGCGGGATTTTTCGACCGCACGCTGGCGAGCCTCGCCAGGCGGCCGGTGACGATCGGAATTTCCTACGAACTGGCGCGCCTTGACACCATTTACCCCCAGTCCTGGGACATCCCCATGGACTATGTCGTGACCGAGCGCGGCGTCTACCGGCGCGATGGGGAAGCGCTCGCTTACCTCGGCGAGCCGGAGATGGGGGAATCGAGCACTTTGGCCTCGCCGGTCTGCTACGCCGACGAGGACTACTTCGGTCAGACGAGGAAGAGCCGGTAGGCAGGGTTGCGCGTTTCGTCGGCGAAGGGGTAGCCGAGCTTGTCGAGGAAGCGCCGGAATACCGCCATCTCGCGCGGCGGCACCTGGATCCCCACCAGGACCCGGCCGTAGTCCGCACCGTGGTTGCGATAGTGGAACAGGCTGATGTTCCAGTCGCTGCGCATGTTCTCCAGAAAGCGCATCAGCGCGCCCGGGCGCTCCGGGAATTCGAAGCGGTAGAGCAGCTCGTTCCTGGCAAAGGGGGCGCGGCCTCCGACCATGTGCCGCACGTGCCACTTCGCCATCTCGTTGTCGGAGAGGTCGAGTGTCGTGAGACCACGACGCCTGAGGTTGCGCACGATCCTCGCCGTCTCGGCGCGTCCGCCGGTCTCGATGCCGACGAAGATGTGCGCCTGCGCCGAGTCGGCGATCCGGTAGTTGAATTCCGTGATGTTCTTCGCGCCGAGCGTGGCGCAGAAGGTCTTGAAGCTGCCCGGGCGCTCGGGGTTCGTCACCGCGAGGACCGCCTCGCGCTGCTCGCCGAGCTCGGCTTCCTCGGCGATGAAGCGCAGGCGGTCGAAGTTTGTGTTCGCCCCCGAGGCCACCGCCACCAGGGTCTTGTTCTTCAAAGAACGTTTTTCTACCCAGGCCTTCGCGCCGGCGACCGCGAGCGCGCCCGCGGGCTCGAGCACCACGCGCGTGTCCTCGAACACGTCCTTGATCGCCGCGCACATCGCGTCGGTGTCGACGAGCACCATCTCGTCCACGAGCTCGCGGCACAGGCGGAAGGTCTCCTTGCCGACCTGCTTCACCGCGACACCGTCGGCGAACAGGCCGACCTGTTCCAGGACGATTCTTTTCTTGAGCTTGAGAGACCTGGCCATGGCAGCCGCGTCCACCGGCTCGACGCCGATGATCTTCACCGAGGGGCGCACGCGCTTCACGTAGGCCGCGATGCCGGAGATCAGCCCGCCGCCGCCGACCGGCACGAAGATCGCGTCGAGCGCCCCCGGGCGCTGGCGCAGGATCTCCATGCCGATCGTGCCCTGGCCGGCGATCACCTCCGGATCGTCGTAGGGGTGCACGAAAACCAGGCCCCTCCTGCCTTTCAAATAGACAGCCCTCTTATGAGCTTCGGCGTACGAGTCGCCGTGCAGCACGATCTCGGCGCCGAGCGCCGCCACCGCCTCGACCTTGATGCGCGGCGTGGTGATGGGCATCACGATCACCGCGCGGCAGCCCAGGCGCTGCGCCGCGAGCGCGACGCCCTGCGCGTGGTTGCCGGCGCTCGCGGCGATGACGCCCTTGGCGAGCCGCGCGCGCGGCAGCGACGCCATCTTGTTGTAGGCGCCGCGCAGCTTGAACGAGAATATCGGCTGCAGGTCCTCGCGCTTGACGAGCAGGCGATTGCCCATGCGCCTGGACAGGCCGCGCGCCGGCTCGAGCGGCGTCTCGACCGCCACGTCGTAGACGCGGGCTTTCAGGATCCTTTCGAGGTAGTTCTTGTTCAAAGCCGGTCGAATTTAGCATGGCGGAACTGGCAGCCCTGTTCGCCGCGAGCTTCGCCGCCGCGACGCTCGTGCCGCTTCCCTCCGAAGCGGCGCTTTTCATGTATTTGAATTCCTACCCAGAACGCGCCGCTTTGGGCGTCGCCATCGCGACGGTCGGCAACACCGCCGGCGGCATGACTTCCTATGCGATTGGACGCTTCATTCCAGAAGGCCCGTTGAAACAGAAACCGCTCGAGTTCGTGAAGCGCTACGGCGTCGCCGCGCTGCTCCTCGCCTGGCTGCCGCTGGTGGGCGACGCGCTGTGCGTCGCGGCGGGGTGGCTGAGAATGCGCTGGCCCGCCGCGCTGGCGTTCATGGCGGCGGGCCGGCTGGCGCGCTACCTGGCGGTAGCGCTCATCGCCTGATCTAGAGGTGCGCCTTGCGCGCGAGCAGCTCCTCGACCTTGACGCCGACTTCGGACTTGCCGCCGAATCCCGTGCCGAGCTTCTGCTCAGAGAAGTTCTTCAGCGCCATCTCGTAGTGCTTGGCGGCGAGCGGCACGTAGCCGACTTCCTTCACCAGCTTGGGTGCGTTCTTCAGGTAGAACTGCACGAACTCCCTCACCTCGGGGCGCCGCATGCCCTTGTCGCTCACGTAGATGAAGATCGGGCGGGCGAGCGGCTGGTAGGTGCCGTCCATCACCGTCTCGAGCGAGGGCAGCACCGCCTTGGACGCCCCCTTGCCGACGATCGGCGCCGCCTTCAACTTGTCCTTGTTCTCGGCGTAGTACGCCAGGCCGAAGTAGCCGATGGCATTCACGTCCCGCGACACGCCCTGCACCAGCACGTTGTCGTCCTCCGAGGCGGTGAAGTCGCCGCGGCTCGCCTTCTCCTTGCCGTTGATGGCGTCCGTGAAGTAGTCGAAGGTTCCAGAATCGGCGCCGGGCCCGAAGAGCTTGAGCGGCGCGTTGGGCCAGGACGGGTTGATCTGGTTCCAGTGCGTGATCTTGCCC
>Ga0247825_10002616_pt1 | contig 11878 bp, 8 predicted proteins | sample 13C_Vanillin_Day_FD_194413 | JGI IMG/M metagenome (GOLD analysis project Ga0247825, IMG submission 194413) | Soil microbial communities from agricultural site in Penn Yan, New York, United States - 13C_Vanillin_Day48 | ecosystem: Environmental > Terrestrial > Soil > Agricultural land | place... | reverse complement strand
CTCCCCCGAATACCTGAACCCAGCAGACCCGTACCCGTCCGCCGTGAAGATTGTCGATGGAACTGTACTGTGTCACCCCGAGCGCTGTGCAGCACGGGGGAGGAACAATGGCTGTAACACCCACCACGCGGTGGCAGGTCAACGGGTATCGCTTTCTGGTCAGACGGATGGAGCACGCCCTGGTGCGTCGCGACGTCCGAATGTTGCACGACCCCATGCGGTCGCAGTCGCGCGCACTCGCGGTGGGGGTCGTGATTGCGTCGCTCGGACTCGCCGGCTGCGCCGCGCTGGCACTGTTCCGTCCGCAGGACAAGATCGGCGACGCGTCGATCGTCGTCGGTAAGGATTCGGGCGCGATGTTCGTCGTCATGGGCGACACCCTCCGTCCCGTGCTGAATCTCGCGTCTGCCCGGCTCATCGTCGGAAAGCCCGAGAATCCCGTGATCGTCAAGGAATCCGAACTCGACACCCGCCCCCGCGGTGCCCTCGTCGGGATCCCCGGCGCGCCCTCTGCGCTGCCGGCGGGAGACCCCGCCGCGATGACGCCGTGGACGGTGTGCGACTCGATCGGGGCCGACGGAAATCGCTCCGTCACAACATCGGTCATCGTCGGCGAGACGGAGAGCTCCGAGGGTGGCGGGACCCTCACTGGAGATCAGGCGCTGCTCGCGTCGACCCCTGATGCGTCGTACCTGATCTATGACGGCAAGCGGGCCAGGATCGACCTCGACGATCCGGCGGTCACCCGCGCGCTGGGCCTCGAAGGCGCCCGGCCACGCCCGGTGAGCAAGGGTTTCGTCAACGCCGTCCCCGAAGTGCCGCCGCTCGCCGCGCCCGTCGTCCCGGGGGCCGGGAGCAGCCCACGGTATCCGTTGCAGGACAAGGTCGTGGGATCCGTCTTCCAGGTGCTGATCGGCTCCGAGACCACGCATTACGTCGTCCTCCGCGACGGAATCCAGAAGATCAGCTCGGCTGTCGCGAACCTGATCTTCCTGTCGGACTCGCACGGCGACACCGAGATGTCCAGCATCACGCCCGACGCGATGAATCGGATCCCCTCCGTGGAGCGGATTGCGGTGGACAGCTTCCCGGAGTCGGCGCCGAAAATCGTCGATGCGTCGGAAAGCCCCGTGAGCTGCCTGTCGTGGCAGCCACTCCGTGCACCGGACGAGTCGAGCGCGAGCGGTCCGGCGGCCGAGCTGTCCTTGGTAGCGGGTCGCACCCTTCCGATTCCCGGCGACGCTCGCGCGGTCGAGTTGGCCCAGGCGGACGACGCGGGCGACAACGCGGATTCGGTGTACGCGCAGCCGGGTACGAGCGGTTTCGTGCAGTCGACCGGCATCGAGCCTACGAGCACGCGACGCGACAGCAGCTTCTTCGTCGCGGACACGGGAGTCCGGTTCGGTATCCCGGATGGCGACTCCGCCAAGGCGTTGGGTGTCGACGGCGCTCGCCCTCTCGCACCGTGGCAGATTCTCGGCCTCCTGGCGCAGGGCCCGGCGCTCGGGAAGTCGTCGGCGCTCGTCGCGCATGACGGAATCGCCCCGGACGCAGCCCCGGCCGCTGTCGCGTCGGGGTCCAACTGAGCAGGTTCGGTCAGCGCCGACCGGTCGCCGACTGGAACCGGCGGCGGAGGGGGAACGACGCCAGGACGCCGAGCACGAGCAGCGCGCCCAGCGTCGCTGTTGCCGCGACAGCGACGTTGCGCGGTCGATGATCCGGGGGAGCAGCCGCCGGGAGCGCCTCGACCGCGACGGAAGTCGACTGATCGACGGTGGCACCGTCGAGGGGAACGTCAGCGGTGACTGCGGCCAGCGGATCGATGATCCCGTGCCCGACAGACGTATTCCACCCCTCCGCCGGCGCATGCGCTGTGGCCTCGATCCGGGCCATGACCTGTTGTGCGGACAGTTGCGGGAACCGTGAGCGGACCAGCGCGACGGTCGCCGAGACGTACGGCGCTGCGAAACTCGTGCCCTTTACCGGCTCCGCGTTGCCTTGCACGCCGTACGTCGTATTCGTCAGGTCGCTGTTAGTCGGATGCAGCGAGGTCAGACCGGATCCCGGAGCTGCCACGTCGACCCACGGGCCGGCCAGGCTGAACTCGCTCGGTGATCCGTTCGCCTCGACGGAGCCGACGGTCAGCACGTAGTCGTCGTACCAGGCAGGACTGGCGATGGTGCTGACGGAGTCCCACAGATCGGCGCCGGGACGGAGGGGATCGTGTGCCGGATTCTGAAGCGTGCATTCTCCCGAACCGAAGTTCCCTGCCGCCGCGACCACCACGGCGTTGTGCACCGTGACGGCGTATTTCACGGCCGACCCCAGATACCGGTCGCCATCGCCGATTCCCTCGGCGGCGGTCTTGCACGCGACCTCGGAGATGTTGATGACCGTGGCGCCCGAGTCGGCTGCACGCCGGATCGCCGTCGCCATCGTGGCAACGTTCCCGTATCCGCCGACCGAGTTGCCCGCGTTGTCGACCTGATCGGCCTGGCCTGCGGCGTTGTACGCGCTACTCGTCTGCCGGACGGACAGGATCCGGGAATCCGGTGCACCACCGGCGAAACCGGAACCGGGAACCTGCGCGGCGCCGATCAGCCCGGCGACGAGCGTGCCGTGCGCGTCGCAGTCGACCGTGCCGGTCTCCGTCCCCACGAGGTCACCGCCGTCCATGAGGCCGGGAAGTCGCGGATGCGGGGAGACGCCGGTGTCGATCACCGCGACGATCTGACCGGCACCCCGGGTGATCGGCCAGACCGATTGAAAGTCGAGATCGCGCTGGGCAACCGGAATGTCGGGGCCGTCCGGCACGCGCACAGCGTCTTTGCACGGCCGGCGTTTCTCGACCTTCGTGCTGTCCTTCGGTGGAATGAGCCCGGCGTCCACGGGAGCGGGCACGACAGCAGAGGCGCCGCCCTGACCCACGGCGGCGATGACCGCCACGACCGCGGTGGCCAGGACGACGCGGATGAGCCGGCGCCTCACAGTCCACGCATCAGCGAGTAGAGACCGGTCACCCAGCACACCAGCGGAACGATCGACGCGATCACCGCCAGATCGATGAGCTCGGCCACCCGTCGCATCACGGGGGAGAACGTCTGGCGAGGGGCGAGGATTCCCAGTACCAGCCCACCGACGGCGAACAGGATCGCGACGGCGAACGACGCGATCGCGAAGTCGGGCACGGCAACGGCTGCGGCGGTGAGCAGCAGAACCAGTATCGTCACCCCGCCCGCGATCAGCGGTACCGCCTGCTCGGCGCTGCTGTACGTGCGTCCCCGGAACATCAGCACGGCGGCGGTGGCGACGGCGAGAGAGAGCCCGGGCCAGAAGATTCCATCGGACACACCGGGTTGCGCCGCGATGAGGGCGCCGATCACGGCGAGTGCTGTCATCGCGCCGACCAGACCGGTGAGGTACTTGCGGGCGCGTGCCGCACGCTGTGCCAGAGAGTCGAACGACGGCATCGTCACCTCGTCGTCCGGGTCGTCCTCGGACGGATCGACCGAGGTGCCCGGCGCCGGGACGGGAGGCAGTGGAAGTTTCGCCAGGAGTATCGCCACCCGGGCCGAGAAGGCGAGTCCGATCAGCGCCGCCGCCACGACACCCGCGCCGACAGCGGAAACCGGATTGCCGAACAGAGTCGCCACGAGGGCGGCGAGCGAACCGAACAGGGACGACACCGACAGGGCCGTGAACAGTCGTAATCCGACACCGCCCAGTCGCAGCGCAAGAACGGCGGTGGTGCCCGCCAGCACGAGTCCGAGGAGCAGGTGCGGAGCGCCGAGATCGCCGGGCACGAACAGCATCCCCGCCGCGAACGAGAGGGGAACGGCGCATCCGCTGAGGACGACAGAGCTTGCCGCGTCGCCGTAGAGGCGACCGGTGACCGCGCCGGCGATCAGGAAGAGTAAGGCCGTCGCGAGTGCACACCCCGCCCCCAGGAATCCTCCGGACCCCGCCCCGGACCACAGCAGCGCGAACGATCCGACGACGGTGCCGAGCACCGCGGCGACGGAGCCCACGACCCGTGCGGAACCCCGGGTCCACTCACGGTCGCCTTCCGCGTCGGCGACCGCCACGTTGTACATGATGTCGTCGAACAGCGGCGGCGGCGCACTGGCGTGCACGCTCTGCAGTACGAGGAGATCGCCGTCGCGGATTCCGTGCTCGTGCAACGTCAACGTGGTCGAGAGCGGCGAGTGCCCGATCTTCGCGAGCACCCACTCGCTGGGTTCGTACTGTTCGAGCGAGTCGTCGAAGTCGTTGGCACTGCGATGGGTGCGGATGGTGTCGACGATGCCCGGAACGAGGATGGCCAGCGGCACACCGAACGGCACGGCCATGTCGACCTGCGAATGCGTCGACAGGACGGTGATCCGGCAGAGATCTGCTGCGGCACCGGGACGGGTGGACGAGGCGGATCCCCGCGATTCGTCATGCGTGATGGACACTGCGATTTCCCCCAACTCTGCGACGCACAACCCCATCTGCGCCGTTACGACACCGATCGACGACCGGTCACAGATCGTCATCCGATTTGATCACCGGTGACCTTACGACACGGCGGACGCCGCCTCCAGTGTCCGGCAGGGCGCGGACCTTCCCTATGCCCGCTCGCCCCTCATGGGTTAGTGTCTGACTTCGCGGATCGAGCCCAGGGGGGCGACCCGGAGTTCCGGGATCGGATCGGGTGCACGGTTTTTTCGGGGCGGTTGTAGTCATGGGGGGCGAGTAGTGAGCACTATTCGGTTCGTGCGCAAGGCGCGACGGGAAGTCCCGCGCATTCCGGGCGGCGAAGTGAGCCTGCAGGCTCCGCCCGAGATTCCACGCCTGGTACCGGGAAACCTTCTGACCAAGCTCCTTCCCGTGGTCATGGTCGTCGCCATGGTCGGGATGATGGCCCTGATGTTCTCGTCGGGCATGGCTCGCAATCCGATGTCGATGCTCTTTCCCGTCATGATGATGGTGTCGATGCTCGGCATGCTGGCCGGTGGCGGCCGCGGCGGCCCGAAAGCGGCGGAGGCAAACGAAGACCGCAAGGACTACCTGCGCTACCTCGATCAGTTGCGCCGCGACGTCGACGAGACCGTCGAGCAGCAGCGAAAGGCGCTCGACTGGAGCCACCCCGAGCCCGGCCTGCTGTGGACCATCGCAGGCACGGCGCGTATGTGGGAGCGCCGCGTCACCGACCCCGATTACTGCCACGTGCGCGTCGGCCGGGGCAGTCAGCGCCTCGCAACCCGCCTGATCGCGCCGGAGACCGGACCGGTGGAGGATCTGGAACCGGTTGCCGCGGTGTCGCTTCGTCGCTTCGTCCGCGCGCACTCCGTCGTTCAGGATCTGCCGACCGCGGTGTCGCTGCGCGGCTTCGCGGCCATCTCCGTGGAAGGAGAACGCGGTACGGCACGGTCCCTGGTGCGGTCGATGCTCATGCAGTTGTGCGCATTCCACGGCCCGGACAATCTTCTGGTCGCCGTCGTGTGTGGCCCCGACACCGAGCACGAGTGGGACTGGGCCAAGTGGCTGCCGCACGCGCAGCATCCCGATTCGTCGGACGGTGTCGGTTCTTCCCGCATGATCTACGGCTCGATCCTCGAACTCGAATCTTCGCTCGGCCCCCAGCTGTCGATGCGTAACCGATTCTCGCGCAACGCTCCCGCCGCCCCCGGTGTCCCACAGTTCGTCATCGTCGTCGACGGGGGAATTCTCGAGGGCGAATCGGGGATGATCACCGACGGCGGGGTCGACTCGGTCTCCGTTCTCGACATCAGCGGCTTCTGCCCGCGACTGACGGCCACGCGAGGACTCCAGTTGGTGGCGCAGGACGGATCCCTCGGCGCCCGCAGCGGAGCCGGCGTGGAGATATTCGCGACAGCCGACCTCGTCAGCGCTCATCAGGCCGAGACGCTGGCCCGGCGACTCGCGCCGTACCGGACGGCGTCGCAGACTGCGGTGGACGGGGGCGACGACGATCAGCCGGTGCAGACGTGGAGCCAGATGCTGGGAATCGGCGACGTCGGCCGTCTCAACCCGGATCACGCATGGCTGCCCCGCCAGGGCCGCGACCGGCTGCGGGTCCCGATCGGTGTCGGAGTGGACGGTCACCCGGTCGAGATCGACCTCAAGGAGTCGGCCGAGAACGGCATGGGGCCACACGGTCTGTGCATCGGGGCCACCGGTTCGGGGAAGTCGGAGTTCCTGCGGACACTGGTGCTCGGCCTGATCGCGACGCATTCGCCCGACGTGCTCAACCTCGTCCTCGTCGATTTCAAGGGCGGCGCCACGTTCCTCGGCCTCGAGGACGCGCCGCACGTCGCCGCGGTGATCACCAACCTGGCCGAGGAACTCGCAATGGTCGACCGGATGCGGGACGCACTCGCCGGTGAGATGAACCGACGTCAGGAACTTCTGCGTTCCTCCGGGAACTTCGCGAACGTCACCGAATACGAGAAGGCTCGCCAGGCGGGCGCCGACCTCGACCCGCTGCCCGCACTGTTCATCGTCGTCGACGAATTCTCCGAACTACTCAGTCAGCAGCCCGAGTTCGCGGACCTGTTCGTCGCCATCGGCAGGCTCGGCCGATCGCTGCACATTCACCTGCTGTTGGCGAGTCAGAGGCTCGAGGAGGGCAAACTGCGGGGGCTCGACAGTCACCTGTCGTACCGCATCGGTCTCAAGACGTTCTCGGCCAACGAATCGCGCACTGTGCTCGGCGTCCCGGACGCCTACCACCTGCCCGCGACCCCGGGCGCCGGATACCTCAAATGCGATTCTGCGGAGATCGTCCGCTTCCAGGCCTCGTACGTGTCCGGTACCTACGAGGGTGGACGGGAAGACAGTGTCCGACGGCCGGGTGAGGCGGCTGTCGAGCTGCGGCCCAAGATCTTCACGGCCGCACCGGTCGCGCTCGATGTCGTCGAGATCCTCGACGAACCACAGTCGCTCCACCTGGCCGAGGAGCCGACGGAGATCCGCACCACCATGGAGGTGGTGGTCGAACGGATCACGGGTCGCGGACCGCGAGCTCACGAGGTGTGGCTCCGGCCGCTCGACGCCGCGCCTAGCCTCGACCAGATGCTGCCGAGGTCTGTTCTCACCGAACCGGTTCCCGCGCTGAGCTCGCTGCGTACACCGATCGGAATCATCGACAGGCCCTACGACCAGAGGCGCGACCCCCTGATCGTGGATCTGTCCGGATCTACCGGCAACATGGCGGTGGTGGGTGGGCCGCAGTCGGGCAAGTCGACTGCGATTCGCACGCTCATCACGTCGTTGGCTGCCACCCACTCCGCGGAGCAGGTGCAGTTCTACTGCCTCGACTTCGGTGGCGGCACGCTCGCCGGACTGTCGGGGCTGCCGCACGTCGGTTCGGTCGCCAACCGCCTCGACGTCGATCGGGTGCGTCGCACCGTCGCTGAGATGAACACCATCGTCCGTCAGCGCGAGGAGCGTTTCCGCGAACTCGGGGTCGAGTCGATGGCCGAGTTCCGGCGACTGCGCGCCACCGATCCCGGCAGCCGCGGCGCGGCGGCCGGGGTCGCGCAGGATCCGTTCGGAGACGTCTTCCTGGTGATCGACGGTTTCGGCAGCATTCGTCAGGACTTCGAGGCTCTCGAACAGCAGATCACCAACCTTGCATCCCAGGGGTTGTCGTACGGGGTGCACGTCGTGCTCACCGCCTCACGGTGGGGCGAGGTCCGGCCGGCGCTCAAGGATCAGCTCGGCACGCGGATCGAGCTGCGCCTCGGTGATCCCTCGGATTCCGACCTCGGTCGCAAGACCGCGGCACTCGTTCCCGAAGGCCGACCGGGACGCGGCATGACCCGCGACAGCCTGCATCTGCTCGTCGGGTTGCCGAGGATCGACGGGAGCTCGGATACGACCGACCTGGCATCCGGTGTGGCGCAAGCGGTGTCGTCCATCGCCGCCGCGACACACGGCCGGCCCGCCCCGGCGGTGCGAATGCTGCCCGCACAGATCGCCCGCGACGACGTGCTCCATGCGGCCGGGGGGTGGCCGTCCTACCTCGATCCGGCGCAGGCATGTCTGCAGATTCCGATCGGTCTCGACGAGGCCGAGTTGGCTCCCACGTTCCTGAACTTCGCCGAGCAGCCCCACTTCCTGGTGTTCGGTGACACCGAATGCGGCAAGACGACGCTCCTGCGCAACATCTGCGAGGGCATCATGGCGTCGAACACGAGCAAACAGGCGAAGATCATTGTCGGCGACTACCGGCGCACGATGCTCGGCGTCGTCGAGACGGAGCACCTGGCGTCGTATGCGCCGTCCGAGGACGTGCTGACGACGAACATGAGGGACCTCGCGATCCTGCTGAAGGGGCGCATGCCGGGCCCCGGGTTCAATCGCCAGCAGCAGCGCGACCGATCCTGGTGGTCGGGACCCGAAGTCTTCGTCGTCATCGACGACTACGACCTCGTCGTGACCTCGAGCGGTAACCCGGTCGCCGCGATCGTCGAATTCCTGCCGCACGCCCGTGACATCGGTTTCCACCTGATCATCGCGCGCCGCTCCGGCGGTGCGGCACGCGCAATGTACGAGCCGGTCATCGCGCGTTTGCGTGATCTGCAGTCGACTGGCCTCGTGATGAGTGGCAACCGGGAGGAGGGCAATCTCATCGGCACCGTTCGTCCGAGTGCGATGCCTCCCGGGCGCGGAACGCTGGTCAACCGTGCGGGTACCGGCCTGATCCAGCTCGCGTGGATGCCCCCGCTGTGATGTCGGCGGTCGCGATTCATCTCACTGAATCCGGCATGTGGTCCTGCGCGCGAGGCGTGACGACGGCAGCTCACGAGATGACGCCGCTCTGGTTCGTCGACGACGAGTACGTCGACGTCGACGGCGGAGTTCTCGCGGTATCCGACGCCCTGGCAGGGGTGTTCCGGTCTGCGATCGATAGTGCGGGGGAAGTTGTGCCGATCGCGACGGCCGTACTTTCACACCCGACGGAGTGGGGTTCCGCGAGGCGGAACGTGCTGTCCGCGGCGGGGTCGCGCGTTGCCGCCGACACGGTGCTGGTTCCCGTTGCCGTGGCGGCGGCCGAGGGTGCTGCGGTGTCAGGTGGCCGATGGATGGTGCTCGAAGGCCGGACCGTGGGGGCAACGGCCAGTTACGTGGTCGGCGAGGTCGGCGGATACCGGGTCGTCGAATGCGAGCACGACCCGGCGCTCTGCGCCGACGAGGGGATCGACGAGTGGGCGACAGCGATCGTGGAACTCGGTGCGCGAGCCCGCGGTGATCGGCCGGTCGACGGAATACTCCTGACGGGCGTCGGAGAGTCGCAGGAGCGCACATCGATGCGTGACGCCGTGGTCGCCCACGCGTCCCCGAATGCCGACGTCCGGATCGTCACCGGTGAAGAGATCGCGCGCGCACTCGCGTCCAGCGTGGTCGAGGCTGCAGACGAGCCGGCGGCGATGACTGTGCCGCAGGCGAACTGGCTCGAACCGGCGCTGCAGGGATCGGAGCGCGGTGACCGACGGAGCACGCGGCCGACGTTCTTCGCAGTGGCCGCGGTGCTGGCCGTCGTCGTCGGAGCTGTTCTCGTCTTCACTCTTCGCGAGCCCGACACCGGCACCGAATCCGTCCGCGCGCTCGACGCGAGTGCGACACCGGCGGCTCAGACCACGACGCGCAGTCGCGCGTCCGCCCCGACCACCACCACTACCGCCACTGCGGCAGTACTGGAGGTGGGCGGGTTTCGCGTGACACTGCCGAGCGGATGGAAGGAGCGCACTCCCACCGCGTCGTCGTCTTCCGGCGCCCGGGTGGAGCTGGTGCCTGCAGGCGGCGCCGACCGGCGAATCATCATCACGCAGAACGCGGTTCGAGAGGGAGCCGGATACGACGAGGTTGCGGCGACGCTCGCGGCGAAGATTGCGCAGCGCGGCCGTCCCGAGCTGTTCGGAGAACTCGAGCGCGACGTCGTGTTCGGCGGTCGACCCGGCATCGCGTACAGCGAGTTTCCCGACGAGAGTTCCGTGGTGCGTTGGCACGTTCTCGTCGAGCGTGACCTCCAGGTGAGCGTCGGCTGTCAGTTCCTGGCGGAGGAGTGGGAGTCGATCGAGAGCGTGTGCGAAGAGGTCGTGCGGTCGCTGGTGATCGTTCGGTGACCCCGTCCCTTTCGCCGAAGAATCTTCCACCGCGGTGGAACCGATTGGGCGGCTGATGCGTCCAATCTTGTGTAGGGGTGAATGCGGGCAGTCCAGAGGGGGCCGCCGCACCGAGAACAGAAGGAGTCACAATGGCGGGAGTTGTTACCGATGTCGGCCAGATGGAGGTCGCGGCCAATCACGTGCAGACGGTGAACAGCCAGCTGCAGGGCACGATCAACAGTCTCAAGGGCCGCTGCGAGGAGTCGTCTTCGGCCTGGCAGGGTGGGGCTCAGGCGGCGTTCATGGAGCTGATGGCTCGGTACGGAGATGCTGCGCGCCGTATGCAGGACTCGCTGGACGAGATTGCGGTGAAGATCCGCGAGAACGGCAAGGGATACGACGCCGCCGAGCAGGCCAACCAGGATGCGATCCATGCGGCCGGAGCTTCGGGATCGCTCGACATCTGACGCCGGCGCCGAGAACAATTACCACGCTCGAGGGGAGCACCGAATGTCTTCATTGAAGTACGGATTTGCCGAGTTGCAGGCGCTGGCGAGCGACATCAAGTCGAACGAAGCGAAGCTGCGCGAGACGCACGACGAGCTCCGGGGCTACGTCAACGGGCTCGTGGCGCAGTGGGAGAGCGGTGCGCGGGAGAACTACCAAGCTGTGCAGGCGAAGTGGGACAACGCCCACGAGGATCTGCTCCAGGTTCTGCAGACGATCTCGAAGGTCGTCCAGGACGGCGCCGTCGACATGCAGACTGCAGAAGACCGGAACGCCACGGCGTGGCTCTGATCTTCGCGTGACACGTCGCGTGCCCCAGCAATCCACGATTGCTGGGGCACTGTGGTCTCCGGCAGTCGGTCAGTCGGCAGGTGGTATCAGCCGGCTGAGGACGACGCTGCTCTTGGTCTGAAGGACGGCCGGCTCCGACCGCAGATTCTCCAACGTGCGTTCGAGGTGTGCCGTGTCGGTGGTGCGGACGCGGAGGAGGGCGTTGGCATCGCCGGTGACGGTGTAGGCCTCCTGAACCTCGGTGTGACGGGACACGATCCGTGCGATCTCGACAGCCGAGGTGCGACCGCTGCAATACAACTCGACGAAGACCTCGACGCCGTGGCCGAGAGCACGCGGATCGAGCGCCGCATGGAAGCCGGTGATCACTCCGGACTCGACCAGTCGATCGACCCGACGCTTCACGGCGGGTGCGGAGAGCCCGACCTCGGCGCCGATGGTGGCGAAGCTGGACCGTGCGTTGCGTTCGAGCCGCGCAACGATCCGCCGATCGAGCCCGTCCAGACGCAACGAATCATCCATACGATGGAACGCTAGCGCATTGATCAGCCCTTTTGGTGGGTGGATACTGATTTCACCGACACCGATCGAGGGGGAGTGGAGATGGCGCCCACTGCTGGTATCGAGTCCGAGAACCCCTACGAGGAGACGGCGGAGGTGCCGGGCGCCGCCGCCCGCGTCCCGCGGCATGCTCACTCGCGGAGCTACCTGATGTGCCCGCCCACGTATTTCGACGTCGTCTATGCCATCAACGACTGGATGCGTCCCGAGGAACCCGTGGACCGGGATCGTGCGATGTCGCAGTGGTCGGCGCTCGCGGACACCTACCGGCGACTCGGGCACGAGGTCCTCACGATCGACCCGGTTGAGGGACTTCCGGACATGGTGTTCGTCACCGACAGCGGACTCGTCGTCGACGGTGTCGCGCTCGGCGCCCGCTACCGCTCCGCCGAGCGCGACAC
>Ga0247825_10002615_pt1 | contig 11879 bp, 12 predicted proteins | sample 13C_Vanillin_Day_FD_194413 | JGI IMG/M metagenome (GOLD analysis project Ga0247825, IMG submission 194413) | Soil microbial communities from agricultural site in Penn Yan, New York, United States - 13C_Vanillin_Day48 | ecosystem: Environmental > Terrestrial > Soil > Agricultural land | place... | reverse complement strand
GTCAGCCAACCACTCTTACGAGGAAACTGAAATGAGAAAGTCGATCATCAGTACTTTGGTGTCACTCAGCCTTGCAGCGGCCGCCGCCCCGCTCGCATTTGCCCAATCCACGGCGGCTCCATCCGCAGCGCCCCAGCGCGCGCAGCCGGCGTTCAGGATGCCGAGCGAACGCGTCGAGGCGCGCCTGGCGTACCAGAAGACGGCATTGAAGATCACGGACGCCCAGGCAGCGCAGTGGGACGCCTATGCGAACGTGGTCCGCAAGCATGCGCAGCAGGCCGACCAGCGCGTGCAGCAGCGCCGCGCGCGCATGGCGGAGGCGCAGGGCGGCGAGCGCAAGCGGCCGACGGCCATCGAGCGTCTCGAGCGCAGGCAGCAGATGCTGACCGTCGCGGCGGCGCGTTCGACGGAACTGCTGACGGTGCAAAAGCCGCTCTACGCGGCGCTCTCGGCCGACCAGCAGCGCATCGCCGACGAGGTGATGGCGCCCCGCGGCAAGCGGGGCGGCGGCCACTTCCGCGCCGCGAGGCACGGCAGAGCGTAACGCCGGCATCGTCATCACGCTGGAAACGGGGCCTGCGGGCCCCGTTTTTTTTCGCGTGGACTAGAATGAGTTATCACGCTGACGAGAAAGACCACATTGTGAGTGACGCGCAGAAGGCCGCCCTCAGTCCCGAGGTCGTGCTGGCAGAGATGAAGAAGAACGGCGTGACGCACGTCGTGTGGCTGCCGGACAGCGAGACCAACTGGCTTTTCCTGCTGATGAAGAAGGAGCCGTCGCTGACGCTGGTCGGCGTGAACCGTGAAGGGCTCGCGTTCTCCGCGGCATCCGGGCTCTATGCGGGGGGCAAGAAGCCGCTCATCCTGATCCAGAATACCGGCACGATGGAGTCCGGCGATTCGCTGCGCGGCTGGGCGATGGGCATGCAGGTGCCGGTCGTCATGATGATCGGCTACCGCGGCTGGACGCGGCACGGCGTCAACACCGACACCGCCGCAACCTACATCGAACGCTTCCTCAATGCGTTCAACATCCAGTACTACCTGATCGAGGACGGCGCCGATTCGAACCGCATCTCGATTGCCTTCGAAGAAGCAAAAAAAACGAAGCGTCCCGTCGCGGTGCTGGTGGCCGACGAGTACCACGGCTTTAACTAGATACTGCGGGACGTGATGCTGCGTGACATGATCCCTCGTGACATGATGAATCGTGACGTGATTCGGCGTGCTGTTGGAAAAGGCGCGAAGCGCGAGACACGAATTACCGTGTCACGCTCCACCATGTCACGACTCATCACATCACGCTTCACCAAGCGAGGTAACGAGCAATGATGGACACGGCGGAACTGCTCAAGATCTTCAATCGCCACCGCGGTAATGCGATCGTGGTGCCCGGACGCGGCGGCAAGCACTGGGTCAACATCAGCGGCAAGCGCAATCGCGACGTGGAGCTGGGCGACCCCGCGATGGGCGGCCACGCGTCGTTCGCGATGGGGCTCGCACTGGCGCTGCCGCAGGAGCGGATCGTGCTGTTCGACTCCGACGGCGATATTCAGATGGGCATGGGAATCCTGGCGACCATCGCCGAGCAGGCGCCGAAGAACTTCTATCACTTCATGCTCGACAACGAGGTCTACGCCACCACCGGCGGCCAGCCCGTGCCGCACGCGAAGGTCATCAAGTACCACGAAGTCGCGCGCGCCTGCGGCTATACCCGCGTTCACGCTTTCGACAACCTCGAGACCTTCTCCATCAACGTCGAGCGCATCCTCTCCGAGCCGGGGCCCGTGTTCGTGGCCCTCAAGGTCAATCCCGATATCGAGAACACTCCCATCGGCGGGCGCGTGAAATGGCGCAAGCGCTCGCAGGTGCAGGTGGTGCAGGACCTGCAGAAAGAACTCGGCATCAACCAGCAGGGATGAGGGATGAAGGATGAGGGCTGAGGAAAACGGCAAGACGCAACAGCCGTTTTTGATTCATCCCTCCGCCCTCCGCCCTCATCCCTCGCGCGGAACGCGCTCGTGACTCCCGGCTTCGGCCTCGCGCTCGGCGCGATGGTCTGCCTCGGCCTGGCGGACGTCGTCTACAAGCACGGCGCCGCGGCGGGAGTGAAGCCGCACCAGTTTCTGATGGCGCAGGCGTGGTTATTCGCGCCGGCCACCTTTTTCTACGGATTCGTCACCGGCACGCTCGAGTTCAAGCCCTACGTGCTGTGGGGCTGCGGCGCGGGCGTGTTCGTCTTCATCGCGCTCATCAACTTCGTGCGCGCGCTGCAAGGCGGGTCGGTGAGCCTCATCGCGCCGATCTTCCGCCTGAGCTTCACGGTCACTACGGCACTCGCCGTGCTGGTGCTGGCCGAGCCGCTCACGGTGCCGAAGCTCATCGGCCTGGCCGCGGCGTTTGCCGCCGTCTGGCTGCTGCTGGGCGGCGAAGCGGGAAACGCGCAGGGGCAGGGCGCGCGCCGCTCCGCGCTGGTGCGGGTGCTGATAGCGATGGCGGCGATGGGCGTGGCCAATTTCTTCTACAAGCTCGGCGCGGGAGCCGGCGGCGTGCCCGGGGCGTTCGTCAGCGGGCAGGCTGCGGTTTTCCTGCCGCTCGCCACGGCCTATGTCTGGTTGACGGACCGCTCGCTCAAGCTGCCGGCCGTCGCCTGGCGCCACGGCGGCGCAACGGCGGGACTGTTCCTGGTCGGCGTCGTACTGCTCTTCGCGAGCCTCTCGCGCGGCGAGGCGAGCGTGCTGGTGCCGGTCTCGCAGATGGGATTCATGGTCACCGCGGCGTACGGGGTGCTGCTGCTGCGCGAGCCGTTCACGGCGCGCAAGGGCGGAGGATTGCTGCTTGCGCTCGCCGCGCTCGTCTGCCTGGCGTTCAGCTGAAGGGCGTGATGGAGAACCTATTTCAAAAATCAAAAACAAAAATTAACCGCAGATAAACGCCGATATAAAACAGAAAAATGCAGAGAGTTGCTCTCGACTTATCCGCGTTCATCTGCGTTCATCGGCGGCTGAATGGCCTTTGAATCGTTTTTGAGATGGCTTCGAATCGCCAGTGGCTCATGCGCCGCGGTTGCGGCTCGCGTTGAGGCTGAAGGCGAGCAGGCAGGCAGTGATCGCGAGCAGCGCGAGCGCGGAGAGCGCGAGGGACCAGTGGATGCCGATCATCCCGCCGATGACGCCGATGGTGATGCCGCTAAAGGCGCGCAGCCCGAGCGCGGACATGTTGTAGAGCCCGATCACGCGGCCGCGGATCTGAGTCGGCGCGTTCAACTGCACCAGCGTCATCGCCATGGTGTTGAACGCGAGCTCGAGGAAACCGGCGACGAACAACAGCACCAGCGCGAGTGGGTAGAGCGAGACGGCGGCAAAGCTGCCGATGGCGATGCACCATAGCATCGCCAGTATCAGCGCGGTGCGCGGGCGGGCTTGCAGCAGGGAGCGACTTTCCAGCGCCAGGCCCGCGGCGAGCGCGCCGGCGGCGTCCGCGGCGAGCAGCATGCTGTAGGTGAAATCCACCTCGCCGTGACCGAAATGGTGGGCGAACTCCGGCATCTGCGCCTGGTAGCCGTGGCCGATGAAGAACGATGCGCAGCCCGCGAGCAGGATCATCGAGACGATGACGCGATTGCCGGCGACCTCGCGGAGGGTGGCGGCGATGTCGGCGAAGCCGCGCACGGCGCGCGGCGCGGGTGGCGGCTCTTTGCGAAAGCGCGGGCCGTAGGGCGCTTTCCACAGCCATATCAGCAGCGGCAGGTAGATGAGCGCGTTGGCGAGGATGCCTCCTTCCGGACCCAGCGCGAGCATCAGGCCGGCGCCCACGGCGGGACCGAGAAAGACTCCGAGCCAGCGCGCGGTGGCGGCCAGCCGGACGGCGCTTTGCAGGTGCGCCGGGCCGACGATGTCGTGGATCAGGATCTGCGAGGCCGGCCCCCACAGCACGCCGGAGAAGCCGTGAATGACGAGCAGCACGCAGGCGTGCCACACCTCGAGCGTGTCGGTGACGAACAGGATGCCCCAGCCGAGCGACACCGTGATGAAGCACAGCATGCCGAGCTGGATGATGCGGCGGGGGTCGAAGCGGTCGGCGAGCAGGCCCGAGTAGACTGAGAACAGCAGGAACGGCACCCAGTGGGAGATCACTGCGAAGCCGCCCAGCTCGGGCGACTGGAATTTCTGGAACAGCACCCAGTAGCTGATGACGTGCTCGATGTTGTCCGCCATCATCGCCAGCGCGGAGAAGGCGCAGTACTTGCGATAACCGGGGTGGCGCAGCGCGGCGAACGATTTTTGCGGCGCGGCCGGGGCGGAGCCAGAAGGCGAGGCGCTCAAGCGGGGGCTTTAGGGAAAGGCGCCAGTATGCCAGACCCGACTGATGGAGAATGGCGAATGGCGAATGGCGGAAGACCGTCACTTCGTCACTGCGTCACATCGTCACTCCGGATAGAATGGCGGCTTTTTCGAAATCCATCCGATGAACCTGCTGGAAGTCATCCTGTTCCTGATGCTGAGCGCGGTCGTGCTCGGCTGGTTCGCGCGGCATTTCCGGTTTCCCTACCCGATCGCGCTGGTGATCGGCGGCGGCGCGCTCGGCTTCGTGCCGGAGCTGCCGGAATTCCCGTTCGATCCGCAGTTCATCCTGGTGCTGGTGCTGCCGCCGATCCTCTACCAGGCGGCGCTGCTCACCTCGTGGCGCGATTTCAAGGCCAGCATCCGGCCGATCAGCCTGCTCGCGGTGGGCCTCGTCATCGCCACCACGATCGCGGTGGGTGGCGCGCTGAAGCTGCTGGTGCCGGAGATCCCGTGGGCCGCCGCTTTCGTGCTCGGCGCCATCGTCTCGCCGCCCGACGCGGTGGCGGCGACCGCGATCCTGTCGCGGCTGAGCATCCCACGCCGCGTGGTGACGGTGCTGGAGGGCGAGAGCCTGGTGAACGACGCCTCGGGGCTGGTGCTCTACAAGTTCGCGGTGGCCGCCGTGCTGACCGGGGCTTTCTCGTTCCTCGACGCCAGCGTGCAGTTCGTCGCCGTATCCATCGGCGGCATCGTCATCGGACTGCTGATGGGGTTGCTCTTCGTTTTCATTCACCGCCATCTCGGCGACACTTTCATCGAGGTGCTGACCACGCTGTCGGTGCCGTACATCGCCTACATCTTCGCCGAGTCGCTGCATGCTTCGGGCGTGCTCGCCGTCGTGGTTGCGGGGCTGGTGCGCGGGCGCTATGCGCCCGAGATCGTCTCGGCCGAGATGCGCATCATCGCGCGCTCCGTATGGAACCTGCTGGTATTCCTGCTGAACAGCCTGGTGTTCATCCTGATCGGCATTCAGCTCTCGAGGATCACCGAGCGGCTCGCGGGCTACACCGCGGGCCAGCTGTTCATCTATGGAACGCTCGTCACCACGGTGGCGGTCCTGGTGCGTTTCGCCTGGATTTATCTCGCGACCTACGCGCCGCGCATGCTGGGCGGGCGCTTGCGCAAGCAGCCGGCGCCGCCGGAAGCCGAGACCTTCATCATGAGCTGGTGCGGCATGCGCGGCATCGTCTCGCTCGCGGCGGCGCTGGCATTGCCGCTCACGCTCAACAACGGCGAGCCGTTCCCGCAGCGCGACCTCATCATCTTCCTTACCTTCGTGGTGATCGCGGTGACGCTGGTGGTGCAGGGCCTGACGCTGGCGCCGCTGATCCGCAAGCTGAACGTCGGCGCCGACTGGAGCGGGCAGAAGGAAGAGAATAGCGCCAAGCTCGCGCTCACCCGCGTGGCGCTGGCGGCGATCGACGACGCGGCGCACAAGCAAGGCGTCGCCTCCCACATCGCGGAGCGCATCCGCGCCGAGTTCGCGGAAAAAGTGGCGGCCGGCGCGGCGCCGGGAACGGAACCGAACCATGGCGCCGACGCGGCGCGGCTGCTACGGGCCGCGGCGATCCATGCCGAGCGGCGCGAGCTGATTCGCATCTGGCGCGCCAACGAGATCAGCGACGAGGTGTTGCATCATCTGGAAGAGGACCTGGACTACCAGGAATCGCGCCTCTGAGGCGCGAGCTGCAAGTTACAAGTTACAAGGCACAAGGCGCGCGCAGGCTTTTAGCCCTTCGCCTTCCGCCTTCCGCCATCCGCCTTCGAATCGGCCGAGGCTTCGAGGACGACGAGGATGCCGCGCGTGATGTCCGCGAGCGGCAGCGACGGCGCGCCGGGTCCGGGCGCCTGCTGCGGCAGCCGCGGGACGTGGAGGAAACCGGCACGGCAACGATGCTTGCTGGTAGCCGCGAGGTGCATCAGCCCGTAGAAGACGTGGTTGCACACGTAGGTACCTGCGCTCATGGAGAGCTGAGCAGGCAACTCGGCGACGCGCAGCGCAGCTACGGCTGCGCGCACCGGTAGCGTAGAGAGGTAGGCCGCCGGCCCGCCGGCAATGACCGGTTCATCCACCGGCCGCGCACCATCGTTGTCGGCGCTCTCGGTGTCGCGCATGTTGACCGCGACCCGCTCCACGCACAGCGCCGTGCGCTCGCCCGCCTGGCCGACGCAGAGTACGATGTCCGGCCTGATGCGCTCGATCGCGCGCTCGAGCGCGGGGAGGGAGCGGGCGAACGAAGTCGGCAGCTCCGCCGTCACGATCTCCAGGGCTCCAGCCTTCGGCGGGAGCCGGCGCACCGCCTCGAGCGAGGCGTTGATGCTGTCGCCGCCGAACGGCTCGAATGCCGTAACCAGCGCTTTCATGAGTGCAGTGACGTAGTGATGCGGTGACGCAGTGATGAAAAGCGGGTTTTCCCCGTTACTTCGTCACTTCCTCACTTCGTCACCAGCTTCATCGAAAAGTTTCGAGCTGGCGCGATTTCGCGACCTCGGCCTCCGCCTGGCTCGCGGCTGAGACTACGCGGGCGCGCGCCGCTTCGATTGCCGTCGCGTCGATCAGCACCGCGGGCCCGACATCCGGTGCGATCCGCTTCTGCGAGTCGGGGAAGGACAGCAATAGCTTGTCCAGCGCGGCTGCCGCCGCCGCGTAGCCGCGGTGGTCCTTGTTCACGCGCTCGCGCGCCTTGACCGCCTCCTGCACCCACGCGCCGGTGCGATTGTCCGAGCGCATGTGCTCGGTGAGCGCCTGCAGGCTCTCCGTCAGCATCTGGCGGTAACGCCGGCTCTCTACCACGCGTTTCAGGATCTCGCGGCTGGTGAGGAGATAGTCGTCCGCGGCGTCGGCGAGTAATTGCTCGCGCGCCGCGGCCAGGCCTTTCAGTTGTGCCAGGTTGCGCTCGACAGCGGCGGCGTGTTCTTCATCGCGGCGGGTGGTTTCGGGGGAGTCCGCCGGCGTTGCAAGCGCTTCGCGCATGCGCGAAGCGCTGTCCGCAACCAGCCCGACGATCGTCTTGCGCAGTTCGCTCTTCTGGTGCGCGCCGTAGCCCCACCAGCCGATCGCCGCGCCGACGACGACCAGTCCGATGGCGATGATTCGCGTGCGTGACTGCATGGCGCCGGGCCTACTCCTTGGTCCTGATGATCACGGCGTCGACGGCTTCGAGCGCAACGACGGCATCGAAGAACTCGCGGCCGGCGAGCCCGCCCAGGTGCACGACGCGGCCGTTCACCTCGCGCACGATGCCGGTCAGCTCCTGGCCCGAGCGCACGCGAACCGAGACACGCGCGCCCTTATTGGCGGCGAGCACGGACTGGACCGTGTCGTTTGCGCCGACGCGCACTTCCGCGCCGGTTGCCGGGACGGCGACGCAGGTGAGGGCAGCGGTGAGCAGGAAAGCCGGAATGGCTGTTTTCATATCGTGTTCTCCCTGTGGTGGCGGACTGCGGGTTGATGATAATGTAATTCGATGTCTGTGCAACAGCCCGCCGAGCGCTTCTCCAGTATCAATGGCCTGCGCATCCACTATCTCGACTGGGGCACAGCGGGACGGCAGCCGCTCGTCCTGCTGCACGGTATCGCGCGCGTGGCGCGCGCTTTTGACCACCTCGCGCCGCATTTCGCCCGGGACTACCACGTCATCGCGGTGGACCTGCGCGGGCACGGCGAGTCCGCCTGGGATCCGGGCGCCGACTACCTGGTCGAGGATTACACGAAGGACGTCGAGGCGCTGATCGGCCAGCTCGGTCTGCGTAACCTGGTGCTGTGGGGCAACTCCACGGGTGGACGGGTCGCGCAGGTCCTCGCCGGCTCTCACCCCGAGCTGGTATCCGCCGTGATCGTGGAGGACGTCGGGCCCGAGCGCCCGTCCGCCATCTCCGATCGCCGCGCGAAGCGGATGGAGGCTGAGGAAAACGGCTGGGCGTCCACGGAAGAGTTGCTGGCGAAAGTCAGCTCCGACTACCCGCGCACGCCTGCGCCGCTGCTTGCGGCCTACGTCGGACACGCGTCGAAGCTGCGCGCGGACGGGCGCGTCGTCTGGAAGCGCGACCCGGCGATCAATAAGGGCTTCGTGCCGACCGAGATCTGGCGCTACGTGCGCGCGATCAAGGCACCCATCATCTACGTCCTGGGCGGCGCGAGCTCCATCGTTCCCGCGGAGACGCAGCAGGAGCTCAGGCGCGTGTTGCCGCAAGTCCAGATCGTGACCATGCCGGGCCTGGGGCACTATCCGAGCGAGGAGAAAGCGGGGGAATTTCTCGCCATCGTAGACCGGTTCCTGGCGCAGGCGAAAAGCGCGAAATAAGTTATTATTGCGGCCTCCCGCAGTTCACCACTTCATTCATCCGGCCCGCACAAAGGAAGAGACATGCACGCACGCATCGACGTGAACCCCCAACCGGCCGCCCAGCTTCCCGCCATCGTCTTCGAGGAATGCGAGCTGAAGACCGCCGTGCGACAGGCGAAGGCAAAAGGCGCCGGCAAGGCAAAAGCGAAAGCCGCAACCCGCCGCCGCGAAGTGAAGGTCGGTGGCAAGCGCGTGAAGACCATCGATGTTCATTGTCACTGCGTGATCCCGGAGGCGCTCGCGCTGCTGGGCCTGAAGGCGAACGAGCAGCGCGGCCCCGGCATCTCCGAGGTCGGCGAGCGGCGCCTGCGCGAGATGGATGAGCAGGGCATCGACGTCGAGGCCATCTCCATCAACCCGCAGTGGTATCGCGCCGAGCGCGATCTGGTGACGAAGGTGATCCGCATCCAGAACGAGCGGCTCGCCGAGTACTGCGAGAAGTGGCCGGACCGTTTCGTCGCTTACACTTCGGTCGCGCTGCAGTACCCCGACCTCGCCATCGAGCAGCTGGTGTATGGCGTGAAGAAGCTCGGCCTGCGCGGCGTGGCCGTGGGCGCGAGCGTCGCGGGCAAGGAATTCTCCGACCCGATGTTCCACCCGTTCTGGGCCAAGGTCGAGGAGCTGGGCCAGCTGGTGTTTATCCATCCGCAGAGCACGCCGGATCTCAAGCCCCGGCTGAAAGGCAACGGCTGGCTCGAGAACACCATCGGCAACCCGCTCGACACCACCATCGCTCTCTCGCACCTGATCTTCGAAGGCACGCTCGATCGCTTCCCGAAGCTCAAGATCTGCTCGGCCCACGGCGGCGGCTTCCTGCCGTCCTACGCGCCGCGTTCGGACAATTGCCTGCGCGTCGCGCCCGACCAGGACACCGGTGTCAAGCTGAAGAAGCGGCCGACCCAGTACCTGCGCGACATGTACTACGACACGCTGGTCTTTACCGACGAGGCGCTGCGCCATCTCGCGGCAGAAGTGGGCGTGAATCGCCTCGTCATCGGCACGGATCACCCGATTCCGTGGCAGGCGAAATCCGTCGATCACATACTTAAGTGCCCGCACTTCAATGAGCGCGAGAAGCGCATGATGCTGGGCGAGACCGCGGGCAAGCTGCTGGGAATCAGCCCGAAGTTCTAGCGCGGCCCGCGGCCGCGCGGTGACGCGGTGACGCGGTGACGCGGTGATACAGTGACGCCGCGCGCGAACCAGGAGGTTCCGTCACTACGTCACTGCATCACTCCGTCACCGTTCCTCAGCGGCGGTGCTTGAGGAACTCGGCGTTGACGCAGTTGGCCAGCTTGCCGTCGCGCAGGTAATAGACGGCCGTCTCGATCGCTTTCCTGCGCAGGTCCACGAAGGAGTCCGGGCTGTAGAAGCCCGCGTGCGGGCCGAGCAGCGCGCGTCCGCGGATCCACGGCTCGTTCGCCTGCCACGCCGCGACCAGCGGGTCGGCGGTGCTTGCCGGCTCGACCGGCAGCACGTCAAGGCCCACGGCCCCGAGCTTGCCGCTCCTCAATCCCTCGACCAGCGCGGCGGTATCGCAGATCGGGCCGCGCGCTGTGTTGAGCACGAAGGCGCCCGGCTTCATCGCGGCGACTGCTTTCGCATCGATCAATTTTCTCGTCTCGTCGGTCAGCGGAGCGTGGATCGTGATGACGTCGGCCATGCCGAGCAGCTCTTGCAGCGTGCGCGTCCGGGTGAAGCCCAGCGCCAGCTCGGCGCCGTTGGGCAGGTAAGGGTCGTAGAACGCGATGTTCATGCCGAACGCGCGCGCGCGCAACGCCGACGCTGTGCCGATTCGTCCCAGGCCAATCACGCCGTACCATGCGCCGCGCAGCCTTCGCGCGGTGACGTTATGGATGTGGGTCCAGCCGCCCTTGAGATCGGCGCGCAGCGCTGCGTCCAGCGCCATCGTGCCGCGTGCGAAGGTGAGCATCATCGCGACCGCCGAATCGGCCACCTCGGTGGTGCCGTAGTCCGGCACGTTGCACACCGGGATGCCGGCGGCGCCGCAGGCTTCGAGATCCACCACGTCGAAGCCCACGCCGTTTCTCACCACGAGCCGGGTGCGCTTCAAGTGCGGAATCACGTCGCGGGTGATCGGCAGGCGCGAGGTGACGATGGCGTCCGCGCTTTCCCAGGCCGAGAGTTCGATCGCGGCGAAATTGGGCTTCCGCGGGTTGATGAACACCGTGTCGGGGCCGGCCACCTGTTGCTCGATGTCGAGATGGTCGGACCGGCTGTCGGGATAGAGGATGGTCAATGCCATATAAATGGACGCGGATCGTGGATCGGACCGTAAGTATGCCAAGATTGGGCGTTGGGAGTTTCAGGGAGGAGTGCGCCATGGCCGTCCTGCACTGCGTCATCACCTTGCTTGCTCTCGCCTTCGCCGCCACGGCGGGCGCCGCCTGGCCCGAGCGCCCTCTCCGCTACGTGCTGCCGAGCGCGGCCGGGGGCGGGCCCGACATCGCGGCGCGCATCGTCATGGCCGAGCTCTCGCGCCAGCTCGGGCAGCAGGTCGTGGTGGAAAACCGCCCGGGCGCGAGCGGCAGGATCGGCACCGAGGCGATCGCAAAGGCGACGCCCGACGGCTACACCATCGGCCACGGCAACATTCTCACTCTCGCGATCGGCCGCAGCGTCATGAAGCTGCCGTACGACATTGACCGAGACATTGCGCCGGTGGTGCAGATGTACTACACGCCCAATCTCATGGCGGTGACGCTGTCCCTGCCGGTCAACTCGGTGCAGGAGCTGATCGCCCACGCGAAGCAGCACCCGGACAAGCTTTCCTACGCGTCCACCGGCAGCGGGTCGAGCATCCACGTCGGCATGGAGCTGTTCAAGCTCATGACCGGAACGCGCATGCTCCACGTGCCGTTCAAGGCCGCGGTCGTCGCGATCACCGATCTCACCGCGGGCCGCGTGCAGGTGATGGCGGACAACATCAACTCGATCGGGCCGCACGTGAAGGCGGCGCGATTGCGCGGTCTCGCGGTGACCAGCTCGACGCGCGTTCCGGCGTTCGCCGAGCTGCCGACCGTGGCCGAGGCCGGCGTGCCGGGCTTCGACGTGGTGGCCTGGGCCGGCGTGGTCGTGCCCGCCGGCGTGCCGAAGCCCGTCGTCGCGCGGCTGAACAAGGAAATGAACAGGGCGCTGGCTGCGCCCGCGGTCGCTGGCAAGCTCC
>Ga0247825_10002614_pt1 | contig 11883 bp, 10 predicted proteins | sample 13C_Vanillin_Day_FD_194413 | JGI IMG/M metagenome (GOLD analysis project Ga0247825, IMG submission 194413) | Soil microbial communities from agricultural site in Penn Yan, New York, United States - 13C_Vanillin_Day48 | ecosystem: Environmental > Terrestrial > Soil > Agricultural land | place... | reverse complement strand
CGTCGTCGTTGGGGATCTGCCTGCCCTCGATGTTCTCGGTGCCGGGGCAGGGCAGAACGGTGTCCGGTGTGGCGGCGCCGGCCTGCAGGGCCGCGGACGTCGTCACCGTCTTGAACGTGGATCCCGGTGGGTAGAGGCCGGTCAGCGCGATCGGCCCGAGTGCGTCGGCCGGGGCGTTCTGCGCTACCGCCAGCACCTCGCCCGTGGACGGTCGCAGGGCGACGATCGCGGCCTGCTGCGGGACGTCGGCGAGCGCCCGCTCGGCAGCCATCTGCATCGGGAGGTCGAGGGTCGTCGCGATGTCGGGGGCGTCGGGGCCCTGCTCGCCGGCGATGCTCTTGGCCGCGCCGTCCTGGCCGACCAGCTGCACCGCCCAGCCGGCGGAGGCGTCCTGTCCCTCCTGCCACAGGTCGCCGAGGCCCGCCAGGGTGGGTGAGGCCAGCGCCTTGTCCGTGCTGAGCAGTCTGGTCTGCGGGGCGAGTGTCACGCCGGCGAGTTGCCGCAATTGCGGTTCGATCGGCGCGAGGTCCTCGGCGCGCAGCGAGATGGCCGTCACCGGCTTGCCCTGGGCGCCGGCCAGATCCTGTTGGAGCGAGGCGGTGGTGATCGTGGGGGCGATGGGCGACAGCAACGCGGCCACCGCCGCGGTGTCCGCACCCGGTTCGAGGTTGACGAGCGTCACGACCTGTTGCTCGAGGATCGGTGCCCCGCCCGCCGCGAGGACCTTCGGCGGCGCCCCGGTCGTGGTGGTGTACCGGACGGTGGTGTCGTCGGTGAGGCCGGGTGCGAGGACGGCCGGGTCCCAGACGATCTTCCAGTCGTCGCCTTCCTTGGTGGCGTTGCCGGTGGTGCTGTACTTCCACTCCTGCCCCGGCGCGAACGGCCACGACACGTCCATCGTGAACGTGCCGCCGTTGTCACCCGCCTCCTGCACGTCGGTGCGGGTGAACGTCCCGTCCTTGTTTCCGAGCCCGTCGTACATCGCCGTGATCGCGGCGGTTGCGGCGACCGGATCGGTGGTGAGTTCGGCGGCGGCCTGCACGTCGTCGCTGTTGAGGGCGTCGGCGAACTGCTGCGAGACGGTGTCGGGCTGGTCCGGCCCGAAGAGTCCGCAGGCGGAGAGCACGGACGCGAGGACGGCGATTCCGGCCGCTGCCTTCCGGGTGGGGGTGGGACGGATGGGGCTGTGACGAACGGTTGAGGTGCGCACGGACTCGATCATGCCTGACGTGGTGGCGCGCTTCGAATAATCGGTGTAATCATGTAATCAGTGCTGCATCACAGTGATCGCGGCACCAGGGTCCCCAGGAGGACGCCATGAGGAACACACAAGGTCCGGGCCCGCGCCGCTTCGGCCGGCCCGGTGGATGGCAGCAGGCGGATGTCCCCGATGCGAGCGACGCGGCCGAATGGTTCACCGGCCGTCTTCCCGACGACTGGTTCACCGGCCCCGCGACCGTCGAGGTCGACCGCGAGGAGATCGTGGTGGTCGGCGAATTGCCGCCCGTCGAGTCCGCCGACTCCGGTTCGGAGGCCGCGATCGACGGACGCATCTCCCGGTTCCGCGAAACGACCCGGGGCGATCGGATGCGCATCGCCGACGAAGCCGAGAGGCGTTACGGGCGCAAGGTCGCGTGGGGCGTCAGCCTCGACGGCCACAAGACACTGTTCACTCACCTCGCCGTTCCGGTGATGACCCGGCTGCGCCAGCCCGAACGCAAGGTTCTGGACACACTCGTCGACGCCGGCGTGGCACGGTCGCGGTCGGACGCCCTGATGTGGACGGTGCGCCTGGCCGGCCAGCACAGCGAACAGTGGCTCGCCGAGCTCCGCGACGCCATGGCGAAGGTGGACGAACTCCGGGCCGACGGCCCCCAGATCTAATTCGATTGCGCGGGCATCGGCGGCGTCCTATCGTGGACGTCACCGATGCGCACCGGGCGTGTCAGACAGAGGGGAACGGTCCATTGCTCCTGACGAGGTAGTCACGCGAGTCTTCATCCGCACACACCTCGGGAGTACCCCATGGCCCAGTCATATCTGTCCCTGTCCGACCTCACGTTCACCTGGCCCGACGGCGAGCCGGTCTTCGACGGCCTCGACGCCGTCTTCGGCCCCGGACGCACCGGGGTGGTCGGTCTCAACGGTTCCGGTAAATCCACCCTGCTCCGGCTGATCGCCGGGCGCCTGCACCCCGACCGCGGGTCGGTGACGGCGCAGGGCGAGGTGGCGTACCTGCCGCAGGACATCACGCTCGATCCCACACTGAAGGTCGACCGGATCCTGGGCATCGCCGACCTCCGGGCGGCGTTGCACCGCATCGAGTCCGGCGACGGCACACCAGACGATTTCGATGCCGCGACCGGCCGCTGGGACATCGAGGAGCGGGCGGTCTCGACCCTGCACCGGCTCGGTCTCGAACGCGTGCTCGGCAGCACGTCCGACCTCGATCGCACCGTCGGCACCCTGTCCGGCGGTGAGACCGTGTTGCTCGGCCTCACCGCGCAACTGTTGAAGGAACCGGAGGTGCTGCTCCTCGACGAGCCCACCAACAACCTCGACAGCGCGTCCCGCAGCAAGCTCTACGAGGTGGTGCAACAGTTTCCGGGCACCCTGCTGGTGGTCAGCCACGACCGTGACCTGCTCGATCTCATGAATTCCGTCGCGGAGCTGCGCGGTGGCGACATCCGCATGTTCGGCGGGAACTTCAGTGCCTACCAGGAGATCGTCGAGGCGGAGCAGGAGGCCGCGCGGGCGGCGGTGCGCGATGCCCGCAGCGACGTGCAGAAGCAGAAGCGGGAACTCGTCGAGGCCCGCATCAAGATCGACCGTCGTAAGCGGTACGGGCAGAAGATGTTCGAGAACAAGCGCGAACCGAAGATCGTGATGGGGCTGCGGAAGCGCCAGGCACAGGAATCCGCGGGGAAGCTGCGGAACAACCACATCGCGAAGGTCGACGAGGCGCGGGAGTCGTTGACGGAAGCGGAAAGTGTCCTGCGGGACGACCGCGAAGTGCGCATCGACCTCCCGGCCACGGAGGTGCACTCGGGCCAGGAGGTGGTCTCCGTCCGGGACGTGAGCCTGCTCAGCGGACAGCAGGTGTCGCTGGACGTCGTCGGTCCCGAGCGGATCGCCCTCGTCGGACGCAACGGTGTCGGCAAGACGACCCTGCTCGACGCCGTCGTGGCCGCGGGACCGCGGGTTCCGTTCAAGGCCCTGCCGCAGCGACTCGACGTGTTCGACGAGTCGCTGACGGTCGCCGAGAACGTGGCCGTGGCGGCTCCCCACGCGTCGCAGGAACAGATCCGCGCCCAGCTGGCCCGGTTCCTGTTCCGCGGCAACGATTCCGACGTGCTCGCATCGGCGTTGTCGGGCGGGGAACGGTTGCGGGCGGCGCTCGCGACCATCCTGCTGGCCGAACCCGCCCCGCGGCTGCTGCTGATGGACGAGCCGACCAACAATCTCGACCTGCCGAGTCTCGCGCACCTCACCCAGGCGCTCCGCAGCTACCGCGGCGCGTTGATCGTGGTCAGCCACGACCGGCAGTTCCTCCACGACATCGGCGTCACCCGGTGGCTGGAGCTGACCGACGAGGCCCTTCGGGCTTGTGCGTCTTTTCGGTAGCCCCGGCTACCAGAAAGGCGCACGGGCGGAGCCTAGAGCGTGATCGCGTCGAGGCGGGTCTTGATGAAGTCGGCCGACGTGACGGGCCCGAGCCCGGCGACGGTTCCGATCGGCGGTTCCAGAGGTGTGACCTGCGCGTCGTGGTTGAGTTCGTAGAAGTAGATGAGCGACACCAGGTCTTCTTCGGGGGCGTCGGCCTGCGGCGGCAGCACGCGGTGCCGGCCCGACGGCCAGCGCTTGCCGCTCCAGTACTCGAGGAGGTCGCCGATGTTGACGGTGACAGCGTCGGGGTCGTAGGGCGCGTCCTCCCAGCCGCCTTCGTCGGTGTACACCTGGAGTCCGCCTGCGCCGGGTTCCCGGTCCAGGACGGTGACGGTGCCGAAATCGGTGTGCGGCCCGATGCGGAACTGGCCCGGCTCAGGCTCGCCCACCGACGACATCGGCGGGTAGTGGTTGATGTTGCACGTCCACGTCGGGCGGTCCGCGAGCCCGTCGAAGGGGTTGACGGGCAGCGCGAGTGCCGCCGAGAACAGGGCGAGGAGGTCGTCCGAGAGCCGGCGCATCGCCTCGGTGTAGGTGGTGAGAAGGGCGCGCAGTTCCACCACTTCGGTGGGCCACACGTTGGGCTTGAACCACACGTCGTCGACGAGGGGATCCCCGGTGCACGTCTCGGCACCGATGGCGAACGTCTCCTTGAGGTCCGGGGGCGTCTCGGTGCCCTCGGCATAGCCGTTGGCCTCCATCCCGGGCCCGATCCAGCCGCGTTCGCCCACGATCGCCGAGTACCGCGCCTTCACCTCTTCGGGAAGTGCGAAGAACCGGCGCGCGGCGGCCCGTACGTCCGCGGCCAGTTCGCGCGTCACCCCGTGGCCGCGGACGAGGAGGAAACCGGCGCGCTGCAGTCCCTCGTCGACGTCCCGGGCGACGGCCGCGGCGGAGGGTCCGCCCGCCCGCCAGAGTGCGATGTCGACGGTGGCGATCGGGGTCATTCGGCTACTCCAATGTCTTCGTTCCAGAGTTCGGGCTGGTTCGCGATGAATTCGGTCATGAGGTCGATGCAGCGTCGATCGCGCAGGACGGTCACGTCCACGCCGTTCTCGCGGAGCCATTCGTGGCCGCCGGTGAACGTGACGCTCTCCCCCACGACGATCGCGCCGATGTTGAACTGCCGGACCAGACCGCTGCAGTACCAGCACGGTGACAGGGTCGTCACCATGATCGTCGAGCGGTAGTCGCGCTGGCGCCCGGCGGCCCGGAACGCGTCCGTCTCACCGTGGACGGACGGATCGGCGTGCTGGACCCGTCGGTTGCGGCCGCTGCCCAGCAGGGTTCCGTCGCCGGCGAAGAGCGCGGCCCCGATCGGTATCCCGCCCTCGCGTTTGCCGAGTTCGGCTTCGGCGATCGCCACGGTCAGCAGTTCCTCGGGGTCGAGGGCCATCCGCGCAGAGTTCACAGAGATCGACATGCCTCTACCTTGCGTCTCGGACGCCGCGACCACAACGGACACACTGTGGTAACGAACCGGCCTTAACCTGTACAGACTGTCCGCCTCCCGAGGAGGGTTCGACGATGTCGTTGACCGTGCGCGAGTTGCTCCGGAACCAGTTCTTCAGCGCGAACCCGCAGGTTCTGGCCGGGAAGTCGCAGCTCGGCCGCACGGTGCGCTGGGTACATTCCAGTGAAATCTACGAGATCAGCCCGCTGCTGTCCGGGGACGAGTTGCTGCTGACCACCGGGCTGGGTCTGTCCGGTGTGGATCCCGGCACCCGCAGGCACTATCTCCGCGAGGTCGGGGAACGCAATGTGGCGGCCGTGGCAATCGAGTTGGGCCGGACGTTCGACGCCGTTCCGGGCGACATGATCGAGGAGGCGGCCGCCCTGGACCTGCCGCTGATCGCGCTACGGACAGTGGTCCCGTTCATCGAACTCTGCCAGAACGCCAATACGGAGATCATCTCCCGGGAGGTGTCGGCCCTGCGGACCCAGAACGAACTGTCCCGCGTCCTGGAGGCCGAACTGATGGCAGGCAACGGGGTGGCCCGGTTGCTCGAGCGGATCAGCCAGGCGAGCGGCTGCCCGCTGATCGTCACCAGCGGCAGCGGGGCGCTGGTCGCGGCGCACGGCGTGGACGACGACCGCGCGGCCTGGGCAGCAGCCGACGCCGGAACCGTCACGGCCACCATCCATTCGCGGGACGGCGCGTGGGGGACGTTGACGGCCGGGCCGGGTTCCACGATGGACTCGCCCGTGTTGCGTGCGCTACTCGAACGGTCCACGGCGTCGCTCGGGCTTGCACTCACCTACTCGGGCAGCCTCGCGGGACGTCCGCAGCGCGCCGCGGCCGCGCTGGTGTCGGACTTGCTGGACCGCAACGACGTTCGGCAGATCGACCTCACGGTGCGGTCCGCCGCGGCGGGGTTCCATCCCGCGCCGGGCAACCGGGTGGTCGCGGTCGCCATCGATTCGCCGGGCTCGCGCATCGCGACCCGGTTGCTGGATTCGGCCGCCAAACTGCTCGGGCAGCCGTGCCTGCGTGCGGAGGTGCACGCGAGCACGTTCGGCCTGATCGCGGTCCCCGCACCCGTGGTCGACCCGGTGGGGACTGCCGTCGACTGCTTTCAGGAATCGTTGGCGTCCAACATCACCGACGGAGTGACGGTAGTGGTCGGCGATCCGTGCGACTTCGCTCCCGGAGACGTCGGCACCGCGCTGCACACCGCCCGCTCGGGACTGCGCCTCGCGATGTCTGCCCGGCGGTCGTGGCTGTCGGGGCGGGTAGTGACGACGACGCGGGAACTCGCCCCGGAACTCGCGCTCGATCGGCTACCTCCCGACGTCAGGGAGCGGATGGTCGCGACAACCATTGCGCCGCTGGTGGAGTGGGATCGAACCCATTCGAGCGACCTGGTCCGTACCCTGGAGGTGCACCTTCGGCACGGGTGCAGCGCCACCAGTTCTGCGTCGGCGCTGCATCTCGGCCGGCAATCGCTGTACCAGCGACTCGAGCGTATCCGGGCCCTCCTCGGATACGACCCGGGTTCGCCGTCGATGTACGGTTCGCTGCTACTTGCCCTGTGCGCCAACAGGTTGGCCGGCTGAGATCTTCGCACCGTTGATCGCGAGGTAGAGCGCTCCGGCCAGCACGAAGCCGACGAAGAACGTGATGTCGCCGAGTTCGGGTACCGCGCGCACCACGTAGCCGACGAACTTCTCCTGATTGGAGAACAACAGAACAGAGCCGACGAGGGCGATCACGAACGCGGTCAGACCACCCCAGTTGCTGTACTCGCGGTTGTACAGGAGGGTGTCGATCCGCTGTCCGCGGCGCAGATACTGGTCGGCGAACATGATGCCCAGCCACGGTCCGATCCAGTAGGCGACGATGAGCAGGAAGGCCTCGTAGCTCGCGGCGGCGTCGGCGAGCGCCCACCACGCCACGAGGAATCCGACGACTCCGAACATCATGGTGACCACCGCCCGCTGCGTCTTCAGCGGCAACCTCAGCCCGATGGTCACGAAGGCCATCGACCCGGAATACACGTTGAGGGCATTGGCGGCGACCGCCCCGAGTGCAATGGCGAGCAATGTCAGATTCGCCAGTGCCGAGGGCAGATTCGCGGTGAACGCGTCGGTCGGGTTGTCGGAGGACGGTGCGCCGATCGTCACGGAGGCGGCGCCGACGACCGACAGTGCGACACACGAGACGAACAGCCCGGCCGAGGCGAACAGCCCGGTGCGGACCCTCGACACGGTGGCCGGCAGATACCGGGTGTAGTCGGCGGCGTACGGCGTCCACCCGGCCGCGTAGCCGAACGCCGTTCCGACGGTGAGGAGGAACCCGCCCATTCCGCCGACACCACCCTCGACCGCGGGCGCGCCCGGGTTCGACTTCGCGAGTATTACCACCGCGGTGATCGCGAAGATCACGGCCAGCACAGGGAACGCGTAACGCTCGAACGCCTGGACCAGGTTGTGCCCGAAGAACGCGAACACGGTCTGGACGACGACGATCACGAGCAGTGAGGGCAGGGGCGCCAGACCGGTCAGCGTGTTGAGTGCGAACGCGCCGCTGACGCTGTTGGTGGCGAACCAGCCGACGCCGCACATGATCGACATGAACGCCGACGGAAGGGCGTTGCCCCAATACCCGAAGCCGAGGCGTCCGAGCACCATCTGCGGAACGCCGTGCAGGGGACCGCGCGCGGACAGGACGTAATGCGCGGCAGCCCCGAGACCCGTCCCGAGGACGAGCCCGAGCGTCGCCTGCCAGAACGTCATCCCGAACACCGACACGGACAGGATGCCGATGAAGATCGTGGCGAACTCGAGGTTCGGCGACATCCACGTCCAGAAGAGTTGGCGTGGAGTTCCGTGGCGGACCTCGTGCGGAATGAACTCGTTTCCGCCCGGTTCGACGGCCAGGACGCGGTCGCCGTACTCGCGTTCGGCAGCGGTCGCATCGCTGGTGGTGCCCTCGGTAATTGCCATAGAAGCACTGTGTTCGCCCAGGCCGGCGCCGACAACCGACAATGTGTCCGTCAAACGTGCGCTCGGGGCGGACAGATCGACGGGACGCAGTCGCCCCGGGTCTTGCGTTGGAGTGCACTCCAGGTCGTACCGTTCAGTCATGGCCACCCAGTTGGAGCAGTCGCCCGGAGCGTTCGCGAGCATCTCGGAGGTCTCGGCGATCACGGGCCTCACGCAGGACACCCTTCGCTGGTATGAGCGCGAGGGGATGATTCCCAGGATCGCGCGGGGTTCGGACCGTCGTCGCCGCTACAGCGAGCGGGACGTGCGGCTCATCGAACTGCTGGTGAAACTGCGGACCACGGGCATGCCGACCAGTGACATGCAGCGTTTCGCGGTGCTGCTGACCGGGGGCGCCGAGACCCACGAGCGGCGGTTGTCGCTACTGCTCGAGCACCGCGAACGCATCCTCGCCCAGCAGGCGAGGCTCGACGACGCCCTGGCGGCCCTCGACACGAAGGTGGATCACTACCGGGCTCTCATCGCACGGACCGACGAAGACCGTGCCCGACAACGGCGAGGAGAAGCATGACCGACATCGGTACGACCACCCTGGGTGACGCGCTCACCGTCTCCGACATGGGTTTCGGAGGAATGGCCCTCACACCCGTCTACGGCGGGGTGGAACCGGGAAAGGCGCTCGCGACACTGCATCACGCGGTGGATCTCGGAGTGAGTTTCCTCGACACCGCCGACGTGTACGGGGCCGGGGACAACGAGCGGTTGATCGCGCAGTTGCTGAGGGATCGGCGCGACGAAGTCACACTGGCGACCAAGTTCGGGATTCTGGGGGATCCCAGGAAGCGGAGCGAGGGCGGCGCCTCGACCCGCGGCGACCGCGCCTACGTTCACGAGGCGGTGGACGCCAGCCTGCGCCGGCTCGGTATCGACACGATCGATCTCTACTACCTGCACCGCCCCGACCCGTCGGTTCCGATCGAGGAGACCGTCGGTGCGATGGCCGAATTGGTGGCGGCGGGCAAGGTGCGGCATCTCGGGCTGTCGGAGGTGACGGCCGGGGAGCTGGCGTCCGCGCACACGGTGCATCCCATCACGGCGATCCAGTCGGAATGGAGCGTCTGGAGCCGCGACGTCGAGGCGCGAATCGTGCCTGCCGCGGCCGCACTGGGTGTCGGGTTCGTCCCTTACTCGCCACTCGGCCGGGGGTTCCTCACCGGGACGGTCACCGACGTCGACACCCTGGCGCCCAACGACTTCCGCCGGACTCTTCCCCGGTTCGCGGCGGGCGCGCTGCAGCGGAACCTCGGCGTGGTGGATGCAGTCAATTCGGTCGCAGGCGAACTGGGGGCTACCCCAGCACAGGTTGCGCTGGCGTGGCTCTACGCGCAGGGCCGCACGTTCGGACTGCCGGTCGTGCCCATCCCCGGAACCCGCAGTGCGGAACGGGTGACGGAGAACGCCGGTGCTCTCGGAATCGAACTCGACGCGGCGCAGCTGACGGTGCTGAATTCGGCCCGGGACCACGTCGAGGGTGCGCGTTCGGAGGATCTGCAGTGGGTGTCGGAGGGCCGCGAATTCTGAGTGATGCAGACTGGGCGGGTGCAGCACGCTACCAATCCCGTCGACGGTGTCCGGATCGCGTACAAGACCGTCGGCGAGGGAGAGCCGCTCGTTCTCCTTCACGGCACGGCGCTCTCCCACGCGATCTGGCGCGGATTCGGTTACGTCGCCGCGCTGCGTGATCGGTACCGGCTGCTCCTGGTCGATCTGCGGGGCCACGGGCGCAGCGACAAGCCGCACGACGAGGATGCGTACGCGATGGAGCTGGTCAGCGGCGACGTCCTGGCGGTCCTCGACCACCTGGATCTTCCGAGCGCACACGTGCTGGGGTATTCGCTCGGCGGCCGGGTCGCGCTGGCCTTGGCGGTCGGCGCACCCGACCGACTGGAGAGCCTGATCGTCGGCGGCGGCAGCAGCCGACCGCAGGCCGGCGCATTCGACCGCCTGTTCTTCCCGGGCTGCATCGACGTCCTCGAGCGGGACGGCATGGATGCGTTCCTGGGGCAGTGGAATGCCCGGCGCGCGTGGCCGATCGACGCCGGCACCCGGGCGGCGTTCATGGCGAACGACGCGAAGGCGCTGGCCGCGTGCATGCGGCGTTCCGGTGTGGAGCCGGGCGTGGACGACGACGTCCTGCGCGGGATCGCCGTCCCCACCCTGTCGTTCGTCGGTTCGAACGACGCCGAGCGGATCGGCGACACCCAGCGGGTGGCGGCACTGATTCCCGCTGCGTCGCTGACGGTCCTGCCCGGTTTCGACCACTCGACGGCGGTGGCCGCGAGCACCGAGGTGCTCGCGGCCGTCGAGCCGTTTCTCGCTTCGGTGTGACCGCTACATCCATTCGACCAGCTGGATGATCACCCCGTTGGGGTCGCTCATCTGGAAGTAGCGTTCGCCCCAGGGCTCGGTTTCGATGGGCGTCACGATCGGGACGCCCTCCGCCTGCAGTCGCTCGTATTCGGCGTCGATACCGTCGACGACGAGCGCGATCAGCAACCCCTGGCCGGCGTCACCGGCGATCCGCGCGGGCTTGAAGGTTTCCAGTCCGGTCTTCAGGAAGACCAGATTGAAGCCCACGTCCGCACGCTTCAGTGACACGAAGCCCTCGGCTGCCATCTCCTCGACGAAGCCCAGGTGGGACTTGGCGAACTCGGCCGACGCACTGGGGTCTGCGACGTTCAGCGACAGTGCGCTCGCGGTGACCTTCACGGTGGTGTCCTTTCGTTGACGACACCCCACTAACGTACACCGTACGACATTTGTTCCCGAGGGCACGTCATCACATCGCCAGCAGACCCTTCGCGATGTGCGTCACCTGGATCTCGTTGCTGCCTGCGTAGATCATCAGCGACTTCGCGTCGCGCGCGAGTTGCTCGACCCGGTACTCGGCCATGTAGCCGTTGCCGCCGAACAACTGCACCGCCTCCATCGCCACCTCCGTAGCCGCCCGCGAGGAGTAGAGCTTCATCGCCGACGCCTCCGCGAGGCTCACCTGATCGCCCGCCGCGGTGCGCTCGATGGCGTTGAAGACCATGTTCTGCACGTTGATGCGGGCGATTTCCATCTCCGCGAGCTTGAGCTGGATGAGCTGGAACTGGGCGATCTCCTTACCCCACAACTTTCGGGACTTGGCGTAGTCGACGCACAGCCGGTGACACTCGTTGATGATGCCCAGCGACAGCGACGCGATGCCGATCCGTTCGGCCGCGAAACTCTCCTTCGCGCTCGACTTGCCGTCGGACTTGCCGCCGTCCTCGGTCTCGCCGAGCAGACGGTCGCGGGTGAGGCGCACGTTGTCGAAGAACAGTTCCCCGGTGGGTGAGGAGTTCATGCCCATCTTCTTGAACGGCGCACCCTGGGTGAGCCCCTCCATGCCCGCGTCGAGGACGAACGCGAGAACCTTCCGGTCCCGGCGGTCGACGGACGAGTCTCCCTCGTCGAGCTTCGCGTAGACGATGATGACGTCGGCGTAGGGGCCGTTGGTGATGAACGTCTTCTGCCCGTTGAGGATGTAGTCGTCGCCGTCGCGGCGCACGTACGACTTCATGCCGCCGAACGCGTCCGAGCCGGAGTCGGGCTCGGTGATGGCCCAGGCTCCGACCTTCTCGAACGTGACCAGTCCGGGTAGCCAGCGCTCCTTCTGCGCCAGCGTCCCGCGACTGCGGATGGTGCCCGCCGCCAGCCCGAGGCTCACCCCGAGCGAGGCGACGA
>Ga0247825_10002613_pt1 | contig 11885 bp, 10 predicted proteins | sample 13C_Vanillin_Day_FD_194413 | JGI IMG/M metagenome (GOLD analysis project Ga0247825, IMG submission 194413) | Soil microbial communities from agricultural site in Penn Yan, New York, United States - 13C_Vanillin_Day48 | ecosystem: Environmental > Terrestrial > Soil > Agricultural land | place... | reverse complement strand
TCCCACCGCACCGCGGTCGAGCGCCGGTCTACGTTGTGCTGCACAATGATTACCGTTGCTCGACCGCGGTGCGGTGGGAGGGGATGTCAGGATTGGCCGGCAGGTACAGAGGCCGGAGGCCACGTGTCCGTGCGTTCCAAGATGGGTGCGTACATCGGAACCTCGGGGTGAACCAGTGCCCGGTGAACGAGTTTCTCCCACGTTTGGGTCATGTACTCGCTGTCGATCCCGGGGATCAGCGTCCCGAGTTCGCTTCCACCTGCGTCGTGCGCCTTCTGCACCCGGGAGCAGACGTCGCGGTCCTCCCGAACGACGGTGAGGATGAGTTCGAGCCAGTCATCGACCTGCTGCTCGGTGAGGGGGTCGATGCTGAACACATCGACGTCGATGCGTGTCTCACGGGTGCTGATCGGAACGAAGCGGAAGGCAATGAATCCAGGCTGCTTGGCTTGCTCCTCGATACCGTCGGCGACGCTGTCGGGTAGCTTCCCGGCACCACCCGAACTCATGAAGAAGATGGCCGGCCAGCAGTAGTACGAGTTGTCGTCACGCAGGCCCTCGTACTGCTCCATGACGACCTCGAACTGGAGCGGTCCGATGGGGTAGCTGTACAGGTGCTCGCCGTCCAACCGGGCCGTCTTGTACCAGGACGGATGCACAGTGGGGCAGTGGTAGCACTCGCAATTGTTGTCCCACACTATCTTCCAGTTGGAGTCGAAGTCGACAGACTTGCGTCCCTGGAAGGTGGCTTCGTCCAGTGGGAGGGCTCGATCCCGGGCGAGTATCGGGATCGGCCCGAGCGCTTCGGTCAGCGAGGGAGCGTCCCCGGACGGGTTGACGAATACCATGTTGCCGAGAAAATCGACCTTTGCGGTCTTCAAGCAGAGGGGCGTGCCGTCGAAATTCGGGTCCTCCTTCGAGCGCGGCGCCGCGTTGAACGATCCGTCGAGTTTGTACGTCCATGCGTGGTAGTTGCACTGGAGCAGTTTTCGGTTGCCGGCTCCGATGGCCACCGAGTGGTGACGGTGCCGGCAGATGTTGTGGAACGCGCGCACAACCATGTCTTTCCCGCAGACCACGACGATCGGGAGGCCACCGACCTCGCAGGTGAAGAAGTCTCCGGGCTTGGCCACCTGACCGCGATGCCCGACGTACTCCCACGAGCGCCGGAAGATCGCATGCTTCTCCTGTTCGAAGATGGAGTCGTCGGTGTACCAGCTCGAGGGGAGTGTCTGGCCGTTCTCGATCGCCTGCCCGACCGCCCCGTCCGGGTCGAGGCTCCCACGAGTTCCCTGGTCAACACGTTCAGGGTGGGTGATTGACATGTTTCGTCCTCCTGGATCCCTCCATATGTGTACTCGTGTACACATCGAGTGAGGCAAATGTAGAACGAGGGCAGTGGTGTGTCAACAGTCACTCGACGAACGGGCCTCGGCCGCCGGGCTGTTCGTGCGGCCGGAACTGGCCCTTATGCTGGTGGGGTTACCTGCTCTAAAGGCGTAATGTGTTGCAAGAGAAAGTAAATCGGGAACTGTCGAAACAGATTCGTCAGTCGGGCACGATGGCGCCGAGGATACGTTCGACCTCGGCCTGATCGAGCGGTTCGTCACTGATCAGCGACTCGAACATCAAGCCGACGTACGCGGCGAAGTAGACGCGTCCCGCGCTCTTGCCGACTCGATCCTCCAGCACGGTGCGCAACACCGCGTCCCACTGATGGCTCAGCGGCCTCAGGTCCACGGTGCGCGCAGACGCCAGGTAGAGCTCGTACTCGACCAGGATTCCGTCGCGAGCTTCGCCTGGAAAGGACTGTGTCGCAATCAGCGTCGCAAGCCGTGAGGCCACATTGTTCGCGTCAAGTCCAACCGCCCACTGCGCGATCAGCTCCTCGAACTCCGCGATTCCCACACGAATAGCAGCCTCGAGCAGCTCCTGGCGATTCGCATAGTGATATGTCGTCGAGCCCAGGGGCACGTCGGCCTGTCGAGCAACTGCACGGTGCGTCAGCCCGGCGAGGCCGCCCTGCCTGAGTACGTCGATTGTCGCTCGCGCGATCCGCGACGCCCGTTCGCGATCTGTCGGCCCGCGGGGGCTGCGGGTGGTGCTCGCCATTGCGCGAGTCTAGCAACGCACAAACAGCTCGGTGCCGGCGATGGCCGCCATGTCTGCACGGTTCGTGAAACCAAGCGTGGTCACGTTTCGCAGATTGCCCCTATCGGGGGTTCGGTGAACGCAGCAGACTGAACTGTGACGCACCGAACAAAGCCAGGATGCATCGGTCCGGCCCCACTTCAATCCGCGGAGGATTGCAATGTCATCGAGAATCCGACCAGGCACTTCCGGCGGACGCTCCCCACGCCTACCGATGCGCTGCGCAGTGAGCCTGCTCGATCGCCATGAGCCGACCCGCGATACGTCTGCGGATGTTGCGATCAAGTCCTACGTCCGATGATGACCTTGCCTTGCTCGGCCCGTTCGACGCGGTGTACCGCAATCTTCACGTTCTCGCTTGTGACCACAAGCTGAAACAGACGAGTCGCATCGTGGATCGGATGCCATCCCGACGGTGACGGCACCCGGACTTCATGAAGACCATCGACTCGACACGCACAAAGTGAGGCTCAGCGAATGTACGAACCATCAGATGTTCCGGTCACTATGGAGGGTATCCTCAGATGACAACGTCCCCACCAGTCAACACTGACGAAGTATCCCATGTGACCCAATCGAGGCCCGATCGGTTGCCGCGTAGGCTAGGCGCCCCGGCTCTGACACTCATCTTCGTCGCATTCAGCGCGCCACTCGGGATCATGGCGGGCTATCAACAGCTGGTAATCGCCTTCGGCAACGGTATCGGTGCACCACTCGCCTCCATCGTGGCCGGAGTCTTGTTGCTTCTGTTCGAAGTCGGCTGTATCGCCATGAGCAAGCATATGAAGAGTCCCGGCGCCTTCTACTGCTACATCGCCGAAGGAATGGGCAAGCCTGCCGGCTTGGCCGGCGCCTTTCTCGCACTGATTGCCTACATCACCATCACTGTCGGTGGCTATCCCTACATGGGTCTGATCACGGTCAACCTGATGGATCAATTGTTCGGAAGTTCGCCGATTCCGTGGCAGTACTGGGGCTTGATCGTTCTCGGAATCGTGACCGTGCTGAATATTCTCCGCATCGACCTCTCGATGAGAGTGCTCGGAACGATCGTTGTCATCGAAACCACGGTCGTGGCCATCTGGCAGGCGGTGGTGTTCGCCAAAGGAGGCTCCGAAGGCTATTCGGCCTCATCGTTCACCTGGAACACCTTCACGTCCGGCAGCGTCGGTCTTGCGATCTTGTTCTCCTTGGCGTCGCTGATCGGACTCGAATCCACCGCGGTGTTCCGTGAGGAGACCCGGAATCCGGAGAAGACTGTACCAAGGGCAACGTACGCGGCCATCACCTTCATGTCCGTCTTCTACGGCACCGGAATCTGGGCCTACATCATCGCGGTGGGACCTTCGAACGCTCACGACGACGCGAGAAACAACCCCGTCGGATCATTCTTCGACAGTGTCCAGAACTACATGGGCGGCTTCTTCTCCACCATGGTCTCCGTGTTGCTGGTGACCAGCATCGTTGCGGCGATCAACTCCACCCAGAGCGCCGCAGCACGCTACTTCTACACCCTCGGGCGAGATCGCGTGCTGTCTCCGCGGTTGGCGCGGGTCCATCCGCGACTGGGTTCCCCGTACATTGCAGTTCTCACGACCGCGGCCATCTGCCTCGTCATCTACCTTCTCGTAGTGACCTTGAGCAGCGACGTGGTTGCCGCATACGGGGCGCTGGCCGGATTCGGAACCATTTGCGTACTTCCCCTTCTCCTGGGGACGAGCCTGTCGGTGATCATCTTCTTCCGACGCAACCCCGGTCACGTCGGAATCTGGAAGTCCTGGATTTCCCCGGTACTGGCCTTCATCGGCATCGCAGCCACGATGGCACTAGCCGTGAAGCACATGGACACGATGGTCGGCAGTAAGACCGGCGGCTACGTTGCTGACGCCCTGCTGGTGCTCATCATCGTGGTCGGCGTGGTCGTGGCGCTGCGATACAAGATCCGTCACCCCGAGGTTTATCGCCGGATCGGACGCCAGGACCTCGACCTCGAAGACGATCCCAGGTAGTCGAACCGCAGCACGAGATCGAGTGGTCGTGGGGCCGGACACGGTGTCGGCTCCACGACCACGGCCGTTCGATCCACATTCCTATTGTGAAAAGGAGATCAGCATGGTTGCCGAGTCCAGCGAGCACGTGGACTACGTCCGAGCCGATGCACAGCCCCCTCGGCTGTGGCGGCACGAGGATCTCGCGCAGGAGTACCCGGGCCAGCGCGGCCGGTGGATCATACCGCCGGATCCGAGAGGTTGGTCGGGCATCTTGCTCGCGGAGTGGGAGCTCACGAAAGCGGGCTGGGAGGACGTTCATCCACAAGATGAAACCAACTATGTCCTCGACGGAGAGCTCCACGTGGAGACCGGGGGCAGCACCGTGATCGCCAGGAAGGGTGATTCCGTACAGGTCGTCGCCGGGCAGATCGGCAGGTATTGGGCTCCTCGGTACGCGAGGATGCTCACCGTCCAAGGCCCCAATCCCACGGGAATCGAAGCGCCACCCGGAACACACTGGGATATCGAAACCGACGGCAGCTGAACGCCGACGAAAGACCTTCAACGCTCCACGAGAAACTGCGTACTGCAGTTCACGCTGCCGAGAGGCCATCCATGAACCCCGAACTACGGTTGCGCCGCCTAGCATTGTTCGTTGTCTATTTCGTCCCCGGACTGGGACTGGCATCGTGGGTGGTTCGAACACCTACCATCCGCGACCAACTCGGATTATCCACTGGGCAAATGGGTCTCGTTCTGTCGGGACTGTCGATCGGTTCGATGGCCGGGATCCTGTCATCGGGTGCGTTGGTTCGGAGATTCGGGACGAGGCCGGTCATCGGCGCGGGCACAGCAATCGTCATATCCGGTCTCCTCACGATGGCCATCGGCACGGAGTGGTCCGCCCCTTCCGTCGTCTCCGGCGGGTTGTTCCTGTTCGGGCTGGGGATGGGGTCGGCAGACGTTGCGGTGAACGTCGAGGGTGCAGAGGTCGAGCGAAGCATCGGAAGGTCGGTATTGCCGACCGTGCATGGGTGTTTCAGTCTTGGGTCCCTTGTTGGGTCCCTCGTCGGCATTGCCTTGACAGCGACGTCATTTCCCGTGGATTCTCACCTGTTGATCGTCGGCGCTGTGTCGATTCCGATCGCGTGGTGGGGAATGCGACACGTCCCGGTGGGAACCGGAAAGCTTTGCGAGCGGGGTACTTCCACCGTCAATAGCCGACGCCCCTCACCTTGGGTGGCCTGGAAGGACTCACGTCTGATCCTGATCGGGGTGATCACGCTTGCGATGGCGCTGGCCGAAGGTGCAGCCAACGACTGGCTCCCACTTCTCATGGTCGACGGTCATGGATTCGGCGCCACAGCAGGTTCTCTCATCTACGCAGGGTTCGCGGCGGCGATGACGATCGGCCGGCTCGGCGGTGGGTACTTCGTGGACCGTTTCGGGCGTGTAGTGGTGATCTGTGCGAGTGCCGCCCTCGGAGCTGTGGGGCTCTCAGTCGTGATCTTCTCCGATAACGCTATTCTCGCAGGTTCTTTCGCGATGTTGTGGGGTCTGGGTGCTTCGCTGGGGTTTCCCGTTGCCATCTCGTCCGCCGGCGACTCTGCCCATGCCTCCGCGGCCCGGGTCAGCGCTGTATCGACTGTTGGGTACTTCGCGTTCCTGGTCGGCCCGCCGCTTCTCGGGTTCCTGGGTGAGCACAACGGGTTGCGCTCCGCCATGATCGTCGTCCTGGCTTTGTTGACCATCGCAGCGTTTCTCTCGCCAGCGGTGCGACCATCACAGGAGCGCACGCGCCGGGAAGACCTGGCACACACGGTCGCGCACGTCGGACGCGAGGTGTGAACTGCAGCGGCAAGTCCAGCGCTCGTGCCGATACCAACGCACCAATGAATGGGTTGACGAATCCAGCACCGAGGTCGGCTCTTCGCGCCGGACGCCACCCTCAGGCACCACGTCGGGATTGTTACCGGGCGCGCCGATGCCCGTAACGGGCGATTGAGCTTTCCGGACCGGGCCCACCCCACCGGCTGCCCCGTGGAGTGTCGGTCTTACGCGATCTGGAAGCGCTCGTCGCCGAGTTCGACTTCGACGCGTAGGGCTCCGCCGACGGCCTCGACATACCGGCGCAACGTGTCGATCTGCACCCGCTCGAGGTCGCCATGCTCGATGTTGGACACGCGGTTCTGCCCGACTCCGAGCCGCTCGGCCAGCTGCTTCTGCGTCATCGCCACCGACTCGCGCAACTCCTGAAGTCGATACGCGCGCACCTGCTCGATCATGCGGGACTTGTGCGCCTCGACTGCGCCGCGATCGACAGGACGCTCGGCGAGCATCTGCTCGAGACTCTTTGCCATCGTGTTCACCTACCTTCCAACTCGTCCAGATGGTCCGCGAAGCGGTCATCTGCGATCGGGATGTTGACCTTGTACCAAGCTTTCCACTGTCCGGCCTTGTTGCCGGCAACCAGCAGGATCGCCTTTCGTTCGGGATCGAACGCGAAGAGCACCCGCAGCTCCGAGCGACCACTCGACCCCGGCCGCAGTTCCTTCATGTTCTTGTGACGGGACGCCTTCACCGTGTCGACCAGCCCCACCTCTGCGGTCCACTTCCCCACCGCGCGAGAATATCACACCTAGATGATATCACTTTAGAGTGATAACTGGGGATCGACGGCCGGCGGAGTGCGGGTTCCCGGCAGCGGTGCGCGGAGCCCCGGGGTCCGGCCAGGTCGAAGGTAACGAATGACGAGAGCGTGACGACAGCATCGGTGACCCCAACGACCGCACCGCCGATCGTGGCCGCGAGCGAACCGAATGAGAGTCCTCACGGGAGGAAAAGATCCGATGCGACGCCGTACCTCGAACGCCCGACCCGGACGCCGGACGTCGATCACCACTGTCCTGGTCGGACTGGGTGCTCTCATCCTCGGGGCCGCACCGGTCGCGACCGCAGCGCCCGCCGACGCCGCCCTTCCGGTGCCGGTCGTCGGGATCACCACGCTGCCCACGGGATTCCCCAGCCTCGTTTACACGCAGGTGACGGTGCGCACCGACCCGGAGCGGCGGGGTATCACCGAGTTCGTCGGCTACTGCTCCTGCACCGTGCACTGGCGCAACATGTCGACCGGAGTGGGAGGAACCATGGTCCCGGCGGTCAAGCCGACACCCGTCGTAACCGGCTCGGGAACCCTGGTAGCCGCCATGACGGTCGACGGCCGTTCCGGCGTTGCCGTCACGGCACTGCCCGGCGCGGGCACCTGGAATGTCCCGTGAGATAGCGGCTTACGCAGATCAGCCTGCATGGTGATCAGGGGTCACCAGATGGCGAGCTGATCGGTTTCATGCCGGCGCGATGGCGCTGGGGTGGTGTCCCACCGTTTGCGCGACACCATCGTCAAGGCGCTCGAGGACGCCGGCGGAAGCAAGAAGGCCGCCGCGAAGCAGCTGAGATCAACCGCACCACTCTCTACCGCGCCATCCGGACCTACGGAATCGCCGTCACGCCAACGGGACGCGATCAGGTGCTCTCGTAGTTCTCCACCGCCCGCTCGAGGTGTCTGCGCATCTCACCCTGCGCACGATCGAGGTCGGCGGATCGTAACTCGCCCAGGAGTTTTCGGTGCTCCGTCGCGAGATCTCGGGGATTCGGGTACGACTTCTGGATCTGCGCCAGGCACAACTGCATTTCGTCTTGCAGTGTCGAATAGATTCGGCTCAGTCGATTGCTGCCGACCGCGTCGATGATGGCGACGTGGAACGCCGAGTGGACTTCGACTCGGTCCGCCCAACTGGCGTCGGCCGGCATCTGCTCCATCTCCTCGAGATACCGCTCGGCCTCACCGAGCGGGATGCCGTTCTCGACGATGACCCGGACGCCTTCGAGTTCGAGTGGAATCCGCACGAAGTACAGATCGCGGACGTCCTCGTGATCGAGAACCGGAACGATCAGCGACCGACCCTGGGACTGCTGGGCGAGGTGACGGCTCGTCAGCACCTGCAGCGCCGACCGCACCGTGGGGCGAGCGACGTCGAACATGGCCGCCAGACTTGTCTCGGTCAACGGAGTACCGGGCGCGAGGGCACCCCCGAGGATCTGGGCACGGATCTCCGCCACCAGCGCGTCGCGGGTGGTCTGGGTTTGCAGCACTGGACTCATACCGTCCTCCTCCGGGCGCAGTATATCTGCTATACCGCCTACCACTCCCGCCCTCCCTGTTGTACTGTATAACAGTAATACCGAGTTACCGCCTGATCAGGACACTGCGACGACACCGCAAGGAGAACCACCATGAATCTGGCCGACTACGACGCCTTGAGCTTCGACTGCTACGGCACCCTGATCGACTGGGAAGCCGGCATCGCCGCGGTTCTCGCGCCCTGGGCGAAGGAAGTCGGACTTGCGTTGACCGACGAGGAACTGCTCCTCGCGTACGCGGACAACGAGGCCCGGGCCGAACGCGACACCCCCGACGCGCTGTACTCGGCGATCCTCCCCGAGGCCTTCCGCCGCACGGGGGAGACGCTCGGCAAGGACGTCGGCGACGAATGGGCAGCCAGGCTCGGCGCATCGGTCCCCGACTGGCCGGCGTTTCCCGACTCCGCCGAAGCGCTTGCCTCCCTGGCGAAGGACTACAAACTGATCATCCTGTCCAACGTCCACCGTGCGGGCTTCACCGGCAGCAAGGCACGCCTGGGAGTCGAGTTCGACAAGATCATCACCGCCGAGGACGTCAAGGCCTACAAGCCTGCGCCGAACCACTTCGAGGCTCTCGACGGCGCGCTCGAAGAACTCGAAGTTCCCCGCGAGCGTCTTCTGCATGTGGCGCAGAGCCTCTTTCACGACCACGTGCCCGCCAAACGCCACGGTCTGCCCTCGGTGTGGATCAACCGCCGCCACGACCGCCCGGGCTGGGGCGCCACCCCCGAACCCTCCGCCGAGTACACCTACGCCCTCGAATTCCCCACCATGGCGGAATTCGCTGCCGCCGCACGCGTCGCGAAGGAGGCCGGGCGGAACGAATGACTCACCGCGGGGCCCCACGCGGCCAACCGTCAGCGACCGAAGCCCATCGCCGTCACGACCTTCCGTGACGGCGATGGGCTTCCGGCTGTGCGGTACGCGGGACCGCGGTACGCGTCAGAGGACGATGTTGACCATCTTCCCGGGCACGACGATGACCTTGCGCGGATCCTTACCGTCGAGCAGTGCGACGATCTTGTCGTCGGCGAGCGCGATCTTCTCGATCTCCTCACGCGGCGCGTCGGCGGCGACGGTCACGCGGCTGCGGACCTTGCCGTTGACCTGGATCGGGTACTCGACGGTGTCTTCGACGAGCCACTTCTCCTCGGCGACCGGGAAGGGTCCGTGCGCCAGCGACTTCTCGTGGCCGAGCCGCGACCACAGCTCCTCCGCGAGGTGCGGGGCCAGCGGTGCGAGCATGAGCACCAGCGGTTCCACCGCCGAGCGGGGGGCACCGGTCGGGTACGCCTTGGTGAGGTGGTTGGTGTACTCGATCAGCTTGGCCGCGGCCGTGTTGTCGCGCAGTGCGGTGTAGTCCTCGCTGACCCCGGCGATCGCCTTGTTCAGCGCGCGCAGCGTGTCCTCGGTCGGGGCGTCGTCGGTGACGCGCACGGCGCCGGACTCCTCGTCGACCACCACACGCCAGGCGCGCTGCAGGAAGCGCTGCGCACCGACGACGTCCTTGGTCGCCCACGGACGGGACGTGTCCAGCGGACCCATCGACATCTCGTACACGCGGAGCGTGTCGGCGCCGTACTCCTCGCAGATGTCGTCCGGCGACACGGAGTTCTTGAGGCTCTTGCCCATCTTTCCGTACTCGCGGTTGACCTCGGCGCCCTGGTGGAAGAACTTGCCGTCCTTCTCCTCCACCTCGTCGGCGGGCACGTACACGCCGCGCGCATCGGTGTACGCGTAGGCCTGGATGTAGCCCTGGTTGTACAGGCGGCGGTACGGCTCGCTCGAGCTGACGTACCCGAGGTCGAACAGCACCTTGTGCCAGAACCGCGAGTACAGCAGGTGCAGCACCGCGTGCTCGACACCACCGACGTACAGGTCGACGCCGCCGGGGTCGTTCGGCCCGTGGATCTCCGGACGCGGACCCGTCCAGTACCGCTCGTTCTCCTTGTCGCAGAACACGTCCGGGTTGGTGGGATCGATGTAGCGCAGCTGGTACCACGAGCTGCCCGCCCACTGCGGCATCACGTTGGTGTCGCGGCGGTACGTCTGCAGTCCGTCGCCGAGGTCGAGTTCGACGTTGACCCAGTCGACGGCCTTCGCCAGCGGGGGAGAGGGCTCCGAGGACGCGTCGTCGGGATCGAACGACACGGGTGCGTAGTCCTCGACCTCCGGGAGCTCCACGGGCAGAGCCGATTCCGGAAGGGCGTGGGCGTTGCCTTCGGCGTCGTACACGATCGGGAACGGCTCGCCCCAGTACCGCTGCCGCGCGAACAGCCAGTCGCGCAACTTGTACTGGATGGTGCCCTTGCCGGTGCCGTCCGCCTCGAGCCGCTCGGTGATGGCCTTCTTCGCGTCGGCGACGGACATGCCGTTCAGGAAGTCGGAGTTCACGATCGTGCCGTCGCCGGTGTACGCGTCCTTGGAGAGGTCGCCGCCGGAGATCACCTCGACGATGTCGAGACCGAACTCGGTGGCGAACTCGTAGTCGCGGTGGTCGTGGCCCGGCACGGCCATGATGGCGCCCGTGCCGTACCCGGTGAGGACGTAGTCGGCGATGAACACCGGCAACTTGTGCCCGTTGACGGGGTTCAGCGCGTACGTGCCGAGGAAGACGCCCGTCTTCTCCTTGTATTCCTGCCGCTCCAGGTCCGACTTGGCCGCGATCGACTTCCGGTACGCCGCAACCGCTTCGGCGGGCGTTGCGGCACCGCCGGTCCAGCGCGAATCCACACCCTCGGGCCACGCGGCCGCGACGATCTCGTCGACCAGTTCGTGCTCCGGCGCCAGCGTCACGTACGTCGCACCGAACAGCGTGTCCGGCCGTGTCGTAAACACCTCGATGTCGTGAGCAGAGGATTCACCCTCGCTTCGCTCGACCACTGCCTGGAACCGCACCTGCGCACCGTGCGAGCGCCCGATCCAGTTGCGCTGCATGGTCTTGACCTTCTCCGGCCAGTCCAGGTAGTCCAGGTCGTCCACCAGACGGTCGGAGTACGCGGTGATGCGCATCATCCACTGCTGCAGGTGCTTACGGAACACAGGGAAGTTGCCGCGGTCGCTGCGACCGTCGGCGGTGACCTCCTCGTTGGCCAGCACCGTGCCCAGACCGGGGCACCAGTTGACCATCGAATCGGAGTGGTACACGAGGCGGTAGGAGTCGAGGACCGCTTCCTTCTCGGTCACGGACAGCGACGCCCAGTCCCGTCCGTCTTCCAGGGCGCGCGCCCCCGACACGAACTCGGCCTCGAGCTCGGAGATGCGGCGGGCCTTGCCGGCCTCCTTGTCGAACCACGCGTCGTGGATCTGCAGGAAGATCCACTGCGTCCAGTGGTAGAAGTCGACGTCGGTGGTCGCGAATGTGCGGCGCTCGTCGTGGCCGAGCCCGAGGCGGCGCAGCTGGCGCTTCATGTTGCCGATGTTGGCCTCGGTGGTGGTCCGCGGGTGCGTGCCCGTCTGCACCGCGTACTGCTCGGCAGGCAGACCGAACGCGTCGTAGCCGAGGGTGTGCAGCACGTTGTGGCCCTGCATGCGGTGATAGCG
>Ga0247825_10002611_pt1 | contig 11889 bp, 7 predicted proteins | sample 13C_Vanillin_Day_FD_194413 | JGI IMG/M metagenome (GOLD analysis project Ga0247825, IMG submission 194413) | Soil microbial communities from agricultural site in Penn Yan, New York, United States - 13C_Vanillin_Day48 | ecosystem: Environmental > Terrestrial > Soil > Agricultural land | place... | reverse complement strand
CAGCCTTGCTTCAGATGCGTTGTCGTGACGACGAGATGGTTGCCCTCCCAGCGCCCGGTGGAGAAACCCATGAAGGTGTGCGGAGCGTACGGTGAAGGATGCGGTCGCCCGTCCATCCAGATCGTGCGCGTCTGCTCGTAGGTGCTGATGTAGTTCTTGATCGCGACGACCTGCTGCGTCTCGGGATCCTTCTCCTCCCAGATGCGCAGGTTCAGCGGGCCGTGGTAGATGTAGGGCGCCACGTGCACGCGGCACTGATGCTCCTGAAGCGTCAGGCGCGAGGCATCCCAGCTCTCAGCGAACAGGCGCGCGGCGTTGTTGATCGGGATGCCAAGGTAGTCGCCCAGGTCAGGTCCGGGCCCCCGATCCTGTTCATCTTCGTGAGTCCGGTAGGGAATCCAGTTCCCAGCCAGAAGAACCTGCGCTGATGCCGGCACGCTCGAAAGGACCAGGAACATCAGGTAGGCAGTAACGACAAACCGTCTCGTCAACATGTCAGCGCGCTCCTTGGCGGTTGGCTGAATCTCGGGAAGACTAGCACGTTCATGCCCCTGCGGAACCACTCACCTTGACATCCTAGGTGAGTAGGCATAAGGTCTCTCACCTAGGATGTCTACCAAGAGCGACCAGGGCCAAATCGCACTCCTTCAGGGCACTCTCGATCTCCTGATTCTGCGCACGCTGCGCCTCGGTCCTGCACACGGACATGCGATTGTCAAAGCCATCGAGAGCGGCTCGGACGATGTTCTGTTAGTGGAGCAGGGGTCGTTGTATCCGGCGCTGCATCGACTGATCGAGCGCGGCTGGATCACCTTCGACGAGGGCACGTCAGAGAACAATCGCCGGGCCAAGTTCTATCGACTGACGGCGAAGGGGCGTAAGCAGCTCGACATCGAAACCAGTCGCTGGGAAAAGCTGTCGGGCGCGATTGCGCGCATTCTCCGTCCCGCTCCTCAGGAGTGATGTCGCGATGCGGCGCAAGCTCTTTGGCGGCGCGTGGCGACGGCGGGCGCTGCATGGACTGGACGAGGAGATCCGCGCTCACCTCGAACAGGAAGTCGAGGTCAACATCGCGCGCGGAATGTCTGTAGAGGAAGCCAGACGTCAGGCGCGGATCGCCTTTGGAAGCATTTCGCTCGTGCACGAAGACAGCCGGGCCGCATGGAGGTGGTCGTGGCAAGAGCACGTGCGCCAGGATGTCCGATACGCACTGCGCACGCTGCGAAAGAGTCCCAGCTTTGCGGCCGTCGCCCTGCTGGCGCTGTCGCTGGGCATCGGCGCGAACACTGCGATCTTCACGTTGATCGACGCGCTGCTGCTTCGCTCCTTGCCCGTGCCGAGTGCCGGACAGTTGCTCCAGATTTCCATGACGCCCGGCGATGCGCGCGAGTCGCAATTGAGCGATTCACTCTCGTACCCCGTGGTGCGTGCGCTTGCCGACCAGCGGGATGTGTTCGATGGCGTCGGCGGATTCAGCACGTTTACGTTCGACGCCGGTCCACCAGACAACGTTCGCAGGACGCAGGGCGCCTTTGTGACTGGCGCGTTTTTCGACGCGATGGGACTGGTGCCGGCGGCAGGTCGACTGCTCACGACGGATGACGATCGGATCGATGCTCCGCTGGTGGCCGTCATCACCGACGGATACTGGGAGCGGGCCTTTGCACGCGACCCGCGAATCATTGGCCAGCCTTACCGAGTAAACGGCCGCGCTGTCAGCATCGTCGGCGTTAGTCCGCCGGGATTCACCGGAGCCCATGTCGGGTGGGTGGCAGATATCACGCTGCCGGTGTCGTCCGTGGTGCAAGTACGACCAGAACTCTCGAGCTTGCTCGGGCCAGGCAACATCTGGCTTCGAGTCCTGGCCAGGCCGCGAGCCGGTGTCTCGGAGGATCAGGTCGCGGCTGCACTGGCGTTGCGGTGGCCGGAGTTGTCGCAGGCAGCGATCGCGCCGACCTTCACAGCGGAGCGAAGAACTGGGATCAGGAACGCGCGCTTCGCGTTTCGCCCGGGAACAACCGGCTGGACCAACCTCCGCGACCTTTTTCGCCGGCCACTGTACGTGCTCATGACATTGGTCGGCCTGGTGATGCTGATCGCGTGTGCCAACGTCGCCGGGTTGCTGCTCGCGCGTGGAGCGGCGCGACAGAAGGAGATCGCGGTTCGGCTAGCGCTCGGGGCCGGTCGTGGGCGTCTCGTTCGACAGTTGTTTACGGAAAGCCTGATCCTCTCGCTCGGCAGCGCCGTGCTGGGCATCTGCGTCGCGCAGTTTCTCAGCCGTTACCTCGTCGATGTGCTCGCGACCGGACCTCTCACGGTCACGTTCGATCTGACGGCGACGTCGCACGTGCTGGCATTCACAGTCGCGCTGTCCCTGGCGACGACTGTCCTGTTCGGTCTGGTGCCGGCCTGGAAGGCCACGGCGCGTGGACCGGTCGACGCGCTCAAGACCGTACGCGGCATCGCACCGCGAGGGCGACTGCTGCCGTCCGTCGTGACGGCGCAGGTCGCGCTGTGCCTCGTGCTTCTCGTCGGCGCGGGGCTGTTCATTCAGACGCTGCGGAATCTGCAAGCGCGGAAGACCGGTTTCGAGCATCAAGGTGTCCTGCTCATCGATGTCGCCGGTCAACGCCCTCGCAGCTTTTACAGGGACGCCCTCGACATCGTCCGGCGTCTGCCGGGAGTGATGTCGGCCAGCGTGTCGACGAACACTCCACTGAGCGGTGCGGGCTGGAGCGAGAAGGTGACGATCGATGGCGTCACGCAGGAGCGTGAGCTGAGCTTTCTGGCAGTATCAGCCCAGTACTTTCAAACGCTGCAGACTCCCATCCTGCGCGGACGAGATTTCGCTGAGACCGATGAGTGGAGTCTCGCGAGAGTCGCGATCGTAAACGAGACTTTCGCGCGACGCTACTTCCCGCAAACGGATCCGATCGGACGCCACTTCTCAGCAAGCGTGGCGACGCCGTCGGTCGATCTCGAGATCGTTGGCATTGTCAGCGACGTGATTGGGAACAACCTTCGAGCGGCGCCACCGGCCACGGTGTATGTGCCGTACTTTCAGGTCCAGGTCATGTCGCAGAACTTCAGCAGCCTGCAGGTCCGCGTCGACGGACCTTCGGAGCCCCTCGCGAACGCTATTCGTCGCGAACTGCAGCTTCGAATGCCAGAGGCGCCGGTCGAGATTCGTTCACTCACCGCACAGGTCGACTCGGCGTCGGTTCCCGAACGGTTGGTGACGTCGCTGTCCACAGGACTCGGAGTCGTCGCGCTCGTACTTGCTGCCATTGGCCTGTATGGGCTGCTGACATACAGCGTCGCCACGCGCACGAGGGAGATCGGCATTCGCGTCGCACTCGGAGCGAATCGTCTTGGTGTCATTGCGCTCGTTCTCCGGCAAGGCGCACGGCTGGCCCTCGCCGGCATCGCGATCGGGATCGTCGTCGCGGCAGCACTCTCCCGGTTTATCGCCGGAATGCTATTCGGGCTGACGCCGCTGGATCCTGCGACCTTCGTTGGTGTGTCGGTCCTGCTCGCCACCATTGCGCTTCTGGCATCGGGCATCCCTGCGCGACGGGCGACGAGGGTTGATCCGCTCCTTTCGATCAGAGCCGAGTGACGTCATGCGGAGCAGGCGACGAAATCAGGCACTCGATGGACTGGACGACGAGATCCGCGATCACATCGAGTACGAGACCGAGATCAACATCGCGCGCGGAATGACACCAGACGAGGCGCGTCGTCAGGCCCGGCTTGCGTTCGGCAACGTGACCCTGGTCCAGGAAGATGCTCGCGCCGCCTGGACGTGGACGTGGCTCGAGCAGGCGCGGCAGGATCTCCGCTTCGGCGCGCGCATTCTCAAGAACTCGCCGGGTCTGAGCGTGACTGCGGCCGTCTTGATTGCGCTGGTGATCGGCATCAACACCACGATCTATTCGATGATCAACGCGCTGGTGACGCAGCCGGCGCCAGGCGTCAATCCAGCCGGGCTGGTGCGGATTGCGATCCCCGAACGACCAGGCGCGCCTCTCATCAGCTATCCGGACTACCTGGACTACCGGGCGCAAACCACGACGCTGCAGGCGCTGACTGCGTTCACAAATGGACGCGTGACGTTGACGTCCGATTCCGGCAGCTATGCGATGAACGCCGCGGCCGTCGATGCCAACTTCTTCGACACGACCGGCGTGCAGCCGATGCGAGGTCGAACGTTCACGCCGAGCGAGGCGCGCTTGACCGATTCGGCGGGACTCGTCGCGATCCTCAGCTACCGCACCTGGCAGGATCTGTTTGGCGGGGACGAGCACATCGTTGGCCGTGCGATAGGCGTGAATAACCAGCCGGCCACCGTCATCGGTGTGGCGCCGCCGAACTTCCGCGGGACGATGCTCTCGGAGCGGACCGATGTGTGGCTACCGCTCCTGATGTACTGGGGCAGCTTCTCGCCAGAATCTCTGCAACGCTCGATGACGGACGGCAGTGAGACGCCGGTCGACGTCATCGGACGCCTTGCGACGGGCATCAGCCTCTCGGCGACCCAGGCGGATTTCGCCACAATGCAGGCCCGGCTGAATCGTTCGTACCCGACTGCCGACCGCCCGGCTGTCGCCGTCGTGCGCTACGCCGCGACTGCCGGAGGTGTGATCCCTTCGGGCGCTCCGACATTTCTCGCGATCTTCTCGGTCATCACGATGCTTACCGTGCTGATCGTCTCGGCGAACGTCGCGAATCTCATGCTGTCGCGCGCGATTGCACGTCAACGCGAGACGGCCGTTCGCCAATCTCTCGGAGCGTCACGATGGAGAGTCGTCCGCCTGCTACTGGCTGAAGGGCTCTCGATTTCCCTGGTTGCATGGGTGGCGGCATGCCTCATCGCCTTCTGGGCATCACGAGCCCTCCCGCGCTTACTTCCGGAGTCGCCGTTTGCCGCGTCAGGGATCGACTTCAGTCCGGACTGGAGGGTCGTCGCCTATGCGATGGTACTGGCCGCAATCGGGACGATTGCCTTCAGCATCGCACCCGCGTTTCGCGTGTGGCGTCAGGATGCGCTGCCCTGGCTGAAGGCTGGTGAGCACAGCGTCGCGCCTGGACGATCGCGACTGTCGGGTGCGCTCGTTGTCTTACAGCTCGCGTTCTCGGTCGTGCTGCTGACGACCGCCGGCCTGGCCACTCGCTCAGCCTCGCTGATGATGGTTGACCTTGGCTTCGACTCGAAGAATCTGCTCTTGTTGACTGTGCGCGCGAACGCAAACGCGACGACTCGCGAAACCGACTACGTCCTCATCGACCGAGTCAAGGAACGCCTGAAGAGTATTCCCGGCGTCCACTCCGTGTCATACGTCCGGACTCTCGCACGAAGCAGGGACATGGTCCGCACAGCGGGTGTCCCTCAAGCCGTCCGAGCCAACACCCACATCATCGGTCCCGACTACTTTGAGACGATGGGACTCTTGCCGACCGCCGGTCGAACCCTGACGGCAGCCGACCGCGAACGGCCTGGCGCGATGGCGGTGATCAACCAGAATCTGGCAGACACGCTGTGGCCAGCACAGAACCCGCTGGGCAAGACGATGACATTGAGGGCGCTGACGTTCCGCGGGCCGAGCGATGTGGAGACCGAGGGTGTTGAAGTCGTCGGTGTGCTGCCGAACGCTTTCGTCTTCGGCTTCGATCCCGAGCGCCTTGATCCTCGCCCGAACATGATCTTCATGGTCGAGCAGCAGGCCTTCGCCACCTCCGGACGCAATCCTGCTGTGCGCGAGATCACCTTCTACTTGCGACACGGGAGCGCGGACCTGGAATCGGTGGCTTCGGTGCTTCCACCTGTGCTCCGCGAGATCGACCCTCGCCTCGCGATCGCATCCACTCGGACGATGGAGTCGCAACTCGAAGGCGTGACGTTCGAGGCGCGGATCATCGCACGGCTTCTGCTCATCTTCTCGTTGATATCGCTGGTGATCGCAGCCATCGGCCAATACGCAGTCGTCGCGTTCAACATGCGGCGGCGCGTGCGTGAGTTCGGCGTGCGCATCGCGCTCGGCGCTTCGGCCAGGCAGGTACTCTCGACCGTTCTCGGTGAGGGGTTGGCGCTGACAGCGATCGGACTGTGCGTGGGGCTGCTCCTCAGTCTCGGTGTGGCGCTTGCCGCGCGCGGAGCCTTGTTCGGTGTCACGCCGACTGACGCACCGACGTACGCCGCTGTCTTCGCACTGCTTGGGTGCGTCGCGCTGGTCGCGTGTTGCCTGCCCGCGCGTGCGGCGACACGAGTCGATCCGGTTCAGGCGCTGCGGCAGGAATAGTAGGATACGCGGATGGAAGTCCGCGTCTATTCGAACACCAGGCGGCCCGGGGTCGGGACGGCCCCGAAGAGGGAAGGGTCGCGTCCGCTGCTCCCCCAGCACGCCCGTCACTGTCCCGTCCTCGAAGCCGGCAGCGCGCTCGGGTTCATGGTGTATGCGTCGCTCGAGCCCAAGGAATCGCTCTACGTCGAGTTCGAGGGCGACGGACGCTACAAGTTCGTCTACTACCTGCAGACGCAAGGCGGGAAGCGCACGCCGATCTTTCAGGTCACGATGAGTTTGTCCCTGGGTGGGATCGGCATGATGAAAGAGGAGGTGACGTTCGTCGGTGCCCCGATGCTGTCACGCGAAGCCGCGCTGGCGGTGATGCGTGCGTTTCTCGTCCCTGAGGACATGGGCACGCCGGCGGGTGCCATCGCGTTGCGAGGTGCCACCAACTTCCAGACGCCGTCGGGATGGGACACGGTCTACGTGCCGATCCTGAACATGATTGAGCGGCCGGTCGCGCCGATGCTGTCCGTGCGCGTCGAGACCGATTGGTACACGCATGAGACGGAGTTCCGCTACGTGCTCCAACCGGGGGAGGGCATTACCGTCGAGCACAGCATCCCGATCGGTCAGGTCTTCTTTGTGCCGCGTGAGGAGATCACGATGCGGCAATGCACCGCGGAGGAACTCAAGACGATCGAAGCGTCACGGGAAGAGTTCAATCGCCACAAAGCGGCAGCTACACAGCAGACTTCGTACGGCCTCAGCTATAGTCCGCACTACTTGAGACAGAGCCGCGCCCAGAAGGAGTAGTCTCGGCGCGCGTGTCCCTGATCTTTGTCAGTTATCGTCGGCAGGATACGCAGAGCGCCACCGGCCGTCTCTGCGACAAGCTGCAGGCGCACTTCGGCGCTGAACAGGTCTTTCACGACATCGAGTCGATTGAGGCTGGCTCCGACTTCGCGGCGACCATCGAGTCGAAGATCGCGGGCAGTTCTGTCGTGCTGGTCATGATCGGGCGGCACTGGGCTGAGACGACGAGTGACCACGAGCATGCGCGGTTGTTCGATCCGGGCGACTACGTCCGTCTGGAAATCACCACGGCGTTGCACCGCGGCATTCCCGTCATCCCGGTGCTCGTCGAGGGCGCCGCGATGCCTCGGGCCTCGGCCCTGCCGAACACCATTGCCGGCCTTTCAACTCGACAGGCGCACGAAATCAGCGAGCAGCGGTGGCAGTACGACACCGACATGCTGGTCAAACAACTGGAGCGCTACGTTCCGGCCGAGGGCTCCTCGACGATCCAGGCCACGTCAACGCTGGGGCGGACGCTGTTCCACTCCGTCGTGGGTTGGCCCGTCGATTTCGCCCAACTGCTGGTTCGCCCGCGGCGATGGCTGACTGCACTCCAGGCGCAGCCGAGCGCACTGACGCGGGCGGCCGTCTTCTTCGCGCTCTCGCACATCGTCGCCGCGTGGCTCTTTGTGGTACCCGAGCTGGTCGCCTCAGTGCCGATGTTCGTGTTTCAAGGAGTGCCAATCGGCGCATCCATCCTGCTGCTGGTGTTGATTCCGCTGCACCTCTCGGCAAGGCTGGTCCGTGTACCGAGCCACGCACCATCGACGATGGTGGTGCTCGCGTACATCCAGTCGGTAGCCATGGTGCTGGTCGCGGCCGGGATCATTCTCATATGGACAGGATTTGCTCTCGCCGATCCGGAGTTTGGTTCGAAGTTACGCGTAGCCGTTGGCACGAACATGCCTGCCGAGGCTCGCATGACTGGGGTGACCGAAGTGGCGGAGTCCGCCATGAGCGGACCATTCTTTGCGGCGTTTGCGCTCGCGAACGTGATCTGGCTGTTCACCGCCGGCTGGCTCGTGGTCGCGAGTCAGGCGTTTCGTGACATGTGGAGGATCTCGCGCCTTCGCTCCGCGGCGATTCTGACCCTGGTGACGCTGATGCTCGGTGTCGTCGGGGCGTTCGTCACGTTCGCCGCGACACTCTAGGGGATCACCGCTATGGCTTCAGCCTGCGATACGCCAGACGATCGGCGAAGAACGAGCCGAGCCACAACTCGTCGCCAGCGCGCATCGCGATCGCCGTTCCCGTAAACGACGGCGTCGCTGGCCCTCGCGCTATCTCGGTAACCGCCATCGTCTTCGGATCGATTGTCACGACGACGTAGCCGCGCGGGCATCTGATGCCTTCTTCGGTCTTGGGAGCCCCTCCGCACGCCGGCTCGTCGTCGATCATGCCAGCCGTGATCAGACGATTGTCCGCAGTCCAGCGAACGTTGTCCGGCCCGAACTCCTTCAGCTGCGCAGTGCGAAGCGGTTTGTATGGTCCGTTGCGTGCGAAGGCGACGATGCGCTTCGTCGTCGTCGAGGCGACGTAGAATTCGCGATCATCGGGCGAGGTCTCGATGCCGTTGTTGGCGGACAGTTCCGTGCCGGGAAGCACCTGGAACGTCTTGTCGCCCGGCTTCCATGCGAGCACGACACCGGTGTTGCGCTGCGCAAAGGCATCCTCGAATGTCTTACCGGGAAGAATCAGTACCGTCGCGACGAGCGAGCCGTCCGTGAATGCAGCGACGCTGTTGAGCGCCATGTTGTCTGGCGTCACGACACAGCCGACCCATGTCGCTGTCGGTGTGGCGCCGCTCGTATCGAGTTCGAAGACCTCGACCGATTCGCGGCCGCCGTGGTTCGTCGCGTAGACCGTGTAGCGGCCGTTGCTCGATGTGCGCAGGCTCAGGCCGTGCAGCACAGCCTGTTTGGCGTCGAGCGGACTGGGACAGTTCGCGTATTTCGTCTTGTCGGCGCGCGCGTTCGCGGCGCCGGCGGCGTACAGGTTCCGCACGGTCTTCGCCTGGGTGTCCACGATGTGAAGGCCGCTGCCGGGCGCCATACTGCTGGCCACCATCCAGCGACTGTTCGGGACGACGACCAGATCTTCGGCGTTCTGGACGCCGCAGACGAAGCTGAGTCCGCCCGCCGGCGCGCAGCTCGATGTCGGTGCCTGGGCCGCGCTGAGGGAAAGCGAACAGCAGATCGCAGCGCACACGAGCGTTGTGGCGAGGATGGTGTTTTTCATGATTGTCTCGGGGACGGATTGTGAATCGCGGCGGGTCTAAACAGCAAGACCCGCCCCACGTGCGTGAGGCGGGTCTGCATAGTGCCTACTGCCTACTTAGAGATCCAGTCGACCGGTGCTGGCACCGAGCTTGTCGATCTCTGCGCCCGAAAGGTGTGCCATCGCAAGCAGCAGGTTCGCCGTCGGCGCTTCCTTCGCCTCGATGTGGCGGTTGCCCTTCATGCGACCATGTGCGCCGCCGACGAGCACCCCAGGCGGGTTGCTGCGATCGTGTTGGTTGCCGTTGCTCATGCCGCTGCCCCAATAGAGCAGTGAATGATCGAGCAGGTTGCCGTCGGCGTCCTTCGTGGCCTTCAGCTTGTCGAGGAACTCGCTGAACTTCACGATCTGATAGGTGCAGAGCTTCGCGTACTTGGCGAGCTTCTCGGCGTCGTTGCCGTGATGCGAGATGCTGTGGTGCGTCTCGGGGATCCCGATGTGCGCGTAACCACGGTCGCTCGCCTCGTGGCCGATCATGAACGTGAACACCCGGCTGATGTCGCCCTGGAACGCCAGGTGCATCAAGTCGTAGGTGATCGTCATGTGATCGTCGAACGCTTCGGGCAGGCCAATCGGCGCTTCCGGCGTACCCGTGATCGTGCCGAGGCGCGTCTCCATCCGATCGAGCTGCTGCTCGACCTGACGGATGTTGCTCAGATACTCGTCGAGGATGGCGCGGTCGGGTGCGCCAAGCGTGCTGCGCAGCTTGGACGTTTCCGCCATCACCGAGTCCAGCAGGCTCTGCTTTTCCTTGAGACGTGCGGTGCGCTGTTCCTTCGATCCGGTCTCGCCGAACATCCGCTCGAACGTGACGCGCGGGTTGATGCCGATCGGGAGCGGGCTGAAGTCGTCGCGCCAGGAGAGGGCGTTGAAGAACGTGCAGGGGAAGCCGTCGCAGGCGCCCACGGCCGTTCCCATGTCCTCGGTGCCCACCTCGATCGATCGCAGCGGTGTGTCCCCGGCGACCGTGTCGGCGATGAACTGATCGAGCGTCTTCTTCGACTCGATCTTGCCGAACGCGTCACCAGACCCGTCGCGTGCGCCGACAGGGCCGACGCCGTTGAGGAACGCCGAGCTCGCACCCAGGTGAACCGACTCGCCCCACGGCGCTTTCATCTTGCTGACCGTGACGAGCTGGTCGCGGAATCCCTCGAGGGGCTGCATGACCGGCTTGAACTCGAAGTCGGCACCGACGGTTGCCGGATGCCACGTATCCGGAAATACGCCGTTGGGCATGTAGATGGCCCCGAACCGGAACGGCGTCTTTGCTGCCGTCTGCGCCTGGGCCGTCAGCGCAGGCACCATCGCATCGAGCATGGGCAGCGCCATAGCGGCGCCAAAGGTACCGCGCAGGAACGTGCGGCGGGACAGATGCTTCTTCGTGATGATCATGGCTGCTGTACCCTCGCTAAGGAACGCTGACTGGGCGCTCCTGAGACTGTGCGACTCTGGTCGTGGGTTCTGCCGACTCCAGCCGCGTCCGCATCTGGAATGGCGCGCTTTCGACGATGCTCTGGACGATGGATTCGAGACGGTAATTATTGGGTGCCGATTTCTTAACAATGCTGCGAACGACGGGCATATCCGATGGCTCGACGCCTCGACCCAAGGCGTAGGTCATCAGCCGCTCGGTGAGAACAGTGGTGAACGCTTCCGGCCGGCTGAGGATCGCATTGCGCAGCGCGATCGGTCCGTCGACCTTCGCGCCGTCGGCGAGCACGCCACCGGTGTCGATCGCTGCGCCGGTTTCCGTCACCTCACGCCACTGACCGACTGAGTTGAACTTCTCGAGCGCGAAGCCCGCCGGATCGATGATGCGGTGACAGGACGCGCACACCGGGTTGTTGCGGTGCCGCTCGAGCTGCTCGCGCACTGTCTTGGGTGCTGCGTCCTTGTTGCTCTCCTCGAGCGTTGGCACGTTCGGCAGCGGTGGAGGAGGCGGCGTGTTGAGGAACGTTGTCAGAACGAACTTGCCACGGAACACCGGCGACGTTCTCGTTGCCACTGAGGTAAGTGACAGGATGCTGCCCTGGCCCAGCAATCCGCGCCGGTTCGGATCGGCGATCTTCACCTGGCGGAAGCGGGTGCCGTAGACGCCGGGGATGCCGTAGTGCTTGGCCAGACGCTCGTTCACGAACGTGTAGTCAGCACTGAGCAATTCCATCGCGCTCCGGTTTTCGCGCAGGATGTATCCGAAGAACATCTCCGTCTCGCGACGGAACGCCTTGCGGATGTTGTCGTCGAAGTCCGGGAACATCAGCAGGTCCGGCGCGACCTTCGATTCCAGGTTGCGCAGCTGCAGCCATTGCCCGGTGAAGTTGTTGATCAGGGCGTCGGCCTTCTCGTCCTCGATCATCCGCTTCACCTGCGCAGCGAGCACGCCGGGCTGGCGCAGACGCCCGGCCACCGCGAGGTTCATCAGCGTCTGATCCGGAATGCTGCTCCAGATGAAGAACGACAACCGCGACGC
>Ga0247825_10002610_pt1 | contig 11889 bp, 15 predicted proteins | sample 13C_Vanillin_Day_FD_194413 | JGI IMG/M metagenome (GOLD analysis project Ga0247825, IMG submission 194413) | Soil microbial communities from agricultural site in Penn Yan, New York, United States - 13C_Vanillin_Day48 | ecosystem: Environmental > Terrestrial > Soil > Agricultural land | place... | reverse complement strand
GGCATCGGGCACGAACGATGCTGACGCGCCCGGCGTGAAGGTCAACGTCGCCGATGCCGCGAACCTGAGCCTGCTCGGGATGCCCGATGCGCTTCGGCGCAAGGTCGAGCGCGCGGTGCTCATCCCCACCGACGAGATACCTCCTGACCTCGTCACGATGCTGTCGCGGGTAATAGTGGTCGACGTTGGTACGGGGCGGCGGCGCGAAATTGCGGTCGTCTACCCGGCGGAAGCGGATCCGGCCGCGGGCCGCGTCTCGGTGCTGGACGCGCTCGGCACGGCGCTGTTCGGCGCGTCCATAGGAGAAACGATCGAACTCGAGACCGCCGAGGGTCGCTGCAGGCTACGGGTCGAGGAGATGCTCTACCAGCCCGAGCGCTGGATGCGCATGCACCTGGTCACTCGGGAGTGACTCGGCGCTGTCCGGAGACAGGTAAAACGCATCGCTCGCTGGAAACGTTCCCTTCAGCGCTTCGTCCAGTTTCTCGTCCTGGCTCATGAGATGGTCCACACCGATCAGACCTTGGGGATGCTCGAACGTTCGGACGAGGAAAAATGGACTCACGCACGATTAAGTTTCGCTGTACGCCGTGGTCAGGGTTGCGCAGCATGGAACAGCCACAAGCAGGACAGCCACCAGGAGGTTTCCATGTCACGCAGCCCGATCAGCGCAGCAGCTCTTTCAATCCTTGCCGCAATGGCGCTCGCCGCCTGCAGCGAGAAGCCGCCGCGCGCGGATCCCGAGGGAGGCGACGGCTACCGTAACGAAACGCCGCAGCATCCCGTGCACGAGCGCACGCTGAACCAGGGCGAGTCCGAGCGCATGGGCAACTAGGCTTGCTTTATTTTTTTTCTATGCTATGGTCGGGATAGACTTTCTGACCACACGACAGAACGCAAATGACCGTTGATCGGACCATTCATCGCAATCACGCGCAAGCCGGCCGCCAGGCGCCGGGCGTGGCTGCGCGCGTTCTGCGCACGCCGAGAACGCTCGCCTTTCCCGCTCACGCCCGGTAAGCACCCCGCCGGCCGCAGGTAGCGGCCGGCCGAGACTTACCGGGACCCTCGCTTCACCAAGATCGCTCGCCGCCGCGCTTTCGCGCGCCGCGGTGCGCGGCTTTTTTCCTTTGCTGCTGATTCTGGAGATTGAGATGGCCAGCTACAACGAATTGCTTGTTTCCTCGCGCGACGCCGAGGCGCTCGCCGCCGTGGTGGGCGACCGGCGAAGGACCGACCGGTTCGAAGCCGATGCCGCGGATGCGCTCGCGGGCGTGCTGATGGACGCGCAAATGGTGCCGCACGACCGGCTGCCGGAAGACCGCGTGGCGATGAACTCGCTCGTGGCCTATCGGGAAGAGCCCGGCGGCACGCGCCGCAGCGTCGCCGTCGTCCACCCGAGCGAAGCCGACCCTGCGGATGGCCGGATCTCCGTGCTGTCCCCGGTCGGGCGGGCACTGCTCGGCCGCAAGTCGGGTGCCGTCGCCTCGATCGAGGTTCCCGGCGGGCGGCCGCTGACCATTCGCGTGCTCGCAGTCGAGCGCGCGCACTCCTTGGAGGAAGGCTGATGAACAAACGTGACTACGCTATCGGCGCCGCGCTTGCCGGAGCCCTGCTCGTGGCGCTTCCGGTTCTCGACCTCGCTCTCGGCGGCGAAGGCGCCGCCGCGGTGCGAGCGTTCGTGGCGATGTGCGGCCTCGCGCTGCTGGCGGTTTATGCAGGGCGGGATGTCGGCAAGGAGGGGCTATGAACTTCGATCTGCCGATCGAGCAGCTCGTGAGACGCACGGATACGCGCTTCCAGCTCGGCTTCGCGACCGAAGCAAAGGAGCGGCTGCGCGCGCAGGACGAATTCGTGCTCTCCCCGTCGCGCCGCGGCCTGCACGTGCTGGCGCGGAACGAGGACGGACTCGCCGCGCCCGTTGGCGCGTTGCGCGATGCCTACGGGCAAAGCCTGGAGGTGGGACCGCCCACCGTCCGGTTGATTGAAGGTGTTCAGGTACAGGAGCCGATCATGCACGTCAGAATCGCCCTCGAAACGCAGTACCAGGAAGCGGTGAAGCAGATCCTTGTCGCGCGCGAGGCGACGCTGGAGGAAGAGCACGCCCGCAGCCGGCGCGCGGTGCTGCGCTACGAAGCGCCGCTCGCACGCCTGCTCGGGCTGCCAGCGGAGCTGAATGAGCTGACGGCCGGTACCGCGCGGTACTGGATCGTGCTGAGCCACTATGCGCTCGTGACGCGCGATCCGGGCGGGAGGGCGGCATGAGCGACCTCATCATGGTGACCGCAGCCGACATGGCGGAGCTCAACCTGCTGCGCGCCTATGCGCCGCTGCGCCGCGAGCTGGAGCGGGCGATCGTGGTCTCGTCCGCCGCGGTGCCGCCCGACGTCGCGACGATGTACTCGCGCGTGCGTTACGTGGACGAGGACGACGGTGTCAGCAGAACAGTCTCGCTCGTCTATCCAACCGAGGCGGACGCCACGAAAGGCAAGGTGTCGGTGCTGGCGCCTGTGGGCACCGCGCTGCTCGGATTGGCGGAAGGGCAGTCGATCGAATGGGACTTCCCGGGCGGCTCGCGCCGGCGCCTCAAGCTCGAAAAAGTGCTGTTCCAGCCCGAGAGGCTCGGCAACAGCCCGTTGCCGCGCGCGCCGTAATGGATGCCGTGAAGCTGCTGTTGCCGGTGGACGGTTCGCACGCCGCGGCTCGCGCCATCACCCTGGTCGCGGGATACCGCGGCCAGAAAGGCCGCCTCGCGCCAGTCGTGCTCAACGTGCAGGCGCCTCCGGTGACGCTCTGGCCGGAGGCTTCGCTGGATGCGCGTGCTGTCGAGCGCGCGCTGCTGGAAGCGGGCAGCGAAGTGGCGGAGGCGGCCGTGCTGCGCCTGCCGGAACTCCAGCCGCGCCCGGAGCAGGCGGTGCGCCTGGGCCTGCCGGCGAGCACGATTCTCAGGGAGGCCGAGACACGGCGCTCCGACCTGATCGTGATGGGCACGCGCGGGCATGGCATGGTGCACGGCTTTGCCCTCGGCTCGGTCGCCATGCGCGTGGCGCACGGCGGCCCGACGCCGGTTTGCCTGGTGCGGCCGGAAACGAGGCTGCCCGTGGACTTCGGGCGGCGCTTGCGGGTGATGCTCGCGCTCGACGGCTCCGAGCCTGCGCTGCGGGCGGCGCAGCTCCTGGTCGCGTGGCAAGACTGGCTGGGCGAGCTCGACGTGCAGATGGTGCACGTGCAGGAACCGCTTACTGTGCTGGAGGCGATCCTGCCGCCGGATCGCGATCTGCTCGAGCAATGGAGCACGCGGGCAGGGCAGGAAGCCACCCAGAAAGCGCGCGAACTCTTCGCGCAGGCCGGGATCCGGCATCACCTTCACCTGAGTGCAGGGGAGCCGTTCCGCGAAATAGCGCTGCTGGCGGGCCAAACGCAGAGCGAGCTGCTGGTTCTCGGCACGCGCGGCCGCGGCGCCGCGCACCACGCGCTCATCGGCTCCGTGGCGCTGAAAGCGGCTGCCGCGAGCGAAGTGCCGGTGCTGCTCGTCAAGTAGGCGGTGCTTTGCGAGGCTTTGGCGCGTCCTGCAACTTCGCGATGTGCCTGAGACCCGCAAGCGCGGGCGCCATCACTTTGACATCCGCCGCCTCGGAATACACGGCGTAGGCGGGATAGAGGAATTCCGGCGCGCCTCGGACCAGGCGCAGCCGGCGGTTACGCAGATAGGGGGCCACCGCGTGCGCCCGGAAGTACCCCGACCCGCCTGCCTTCAGGATGTATTGCAGGCCGAGCGGTCCGAGTCCGACATAGGTTCCCGGATTCGCGCGCTCGGGGAACGTCAGGTTGTGCTGGGTGGCGAAATCCGGGCCCCAGTCGACGTAGACATAGTCGCTGGCAGCGGACTCCTTCTTCCCCTTCGCTGTCGTGACCAGCACGAGCTTTTCCTTCATGAGCAGCTCGACCTTGAGCCCGAGCCGGTGCTGGGGCGCGTAGAGCACGGCGAGGTCGAGAATCCCTTCGCTCACCTGGTCCATCAGGCCCTCGGGCAAGCCGACCTGCGTGCGCAGCGCGAGCTGGGGGGTGGAGCGGCGCATCCAGACCAGCCAATCGAGCAGGAAAGGGCTCCAGAGGCTGAGCTCGGCCCCGACAGCGACCACTGCGCGCAAGCCCGGCGGTACTGCTACCTGGTGCTTGGCACGTTCCCAGACCTGGATCAGCAGCGGCGCGTAGCGGAGGAACTGCTCGCCCGCCGGCGTAAGGGTGGCCCCCGCCTTGTTGCGCACGAAAAGCTTGCGCCCGAGCTGCGCCTCGAGCGACTGCACGCGCACGCTGACCGCGGTCTGCGTGACGTGCAGCCGCTCGGCGGCACGCACGAAGTTTCCGCAGTCGACGATCTCGAGGAAGGTGCGCGCGAGCGTGATGTCCATGGCTGCAGTATGAACAAACATGGATTGAAATACCAATAAGTTTCGTTTTACTTCATCAAGCGCCACGCCGAACATGGGCGGCAAGGAGACTCTCCCATGGCGATCACGCTTCCCGACCTGCCTTACGACTACGACGCGCTGCAGCCGGTGATTTCGGCGGCGACGCTGAAGCTGCACCACGGTGCGCACCATCGCGGCTACGTCGACAAGCTGAATTTGCTGCTCAAAGGCTCGCCCCTCGAAGACGCGCCGCTGGAGGCGATCGTCCAGCGCAGCGCCCCCGGCCCCGCTTTCAATAACGCCGCCCAGGCCTGGAACCACGGCTTCTACTGGCGCTCGCTCAGGCCGAAGGACGCGGGCGGCAGGCCGCAAGGCGCGCTGGCGGCGCGCCTCGAGCCGGACTTCGGCGGCTACCAGCGCTTCTGCGACCTTTTCAAGGCGGCCGCGCTTGCCGTATTCGGCAGCGGCTGGGTCTGGCTGATCGACAACGCCGGCACGCTCGAGATCAAGGCGACGGCGAATGCCGACACGCCGATCGCGCATGGCCAGGTGCCGCTGCTCGTGCTCGACGTCTGGGAACACGCGTACTACCTGGACTATCAGTCACGGCGCATCGCATACGTGGAAGGCGCCGTGGATTTCCTGCTCAACTGGGAGTTCGCGGAGCGCAACTTCTTGCAACGGCAGGCCGCCCATGCCTGATCAGGATCTCGTTTTCCCGGTGCCCGCCGAATGGCACGGCAAGGCCTGGATCGACGCGGAGGGCTACCGCCGCGCCTACGAACAATCGCTGCGCGATCCGGACGGGTTCTGGGCCAGGCAAGCGGGGCTCCTCGACTGGTACAAGGCGCCGACCCGCATCCGCGAAGTTTCGTTCGATCCGCAGGACGTGCATATCCGCTGGTTCGCCGATGGCACGCTCAACGCCGCCGCGAACTGCCTGGACCGGCACCTGCCCTCGCGCGCGCAGCGCACCGCAATCCTGTGGGAAGGGGACGATCCGGCCGAGAGCCGGGCGATCACCTACGCCGAGCTGCACGCGGAAGTGTGCAAGCTCGCCAACGGCCTCGCCTCGATCGGCGTGCGCAAGGGAGACCGGGTCACGATCTACCTGCCGATGGTTCCCGAAGCCGCGGTCGCCATGCTCGCCTGCGCGCGCCTGGGCGCGATCCATTCGGTGGTGTTCGCCGGTTTCTCGCCGGAATCCCTCGCCGGCCGGATCCGCGACTGCGAATCCAGATTCCTGATTACTGCCGACGAAGGATTGCGCGCGGGCAAGCGCGTGCCGCTGAAGGCGAACGCGGACGAGGCGCTCGCGCGCTGCCCGTCGGTGGAGCGCTGCATCGTGCTGCGTCGCACCGGCGGAAAGATCGATTGGCAGGAGCGGCGCGACCTCTGGTACCACGAGCTCATCGAGCGCCAGGCTTCGACCCACGAGCCGGAGAGGATGGGAGCGGAAGAGGCGCTGTTCATCCTCTATACCTCGGGCTCGACCGGCAAGCCGAAAGGCGTGCTGCACACCACCGGCGGCTACCTGATGGCGGTGTCGCTCACCCATCGGCTGGTGCTCGACTACCACGACGACGATGTCTTCTGGTGCACCGCCGACGTCGGCTGGGTCACGGGGCACAGCTACATCGTCTATGGGCCGCTCGCCAACGGCGCCACCACCGTGATGTTCGAAGGCGTGCCGAGCTATCCGGACCCCTCGCGCTTCTGGCAGATCATCGACAAGCACCGCGTCAGCATCTTCTACACCGCGCCCACGGCGATCCGCGCGCTCATCCGCCACGGAGAGGAGCCGGTGCGCAGGACGAGCCGCAAGTCGCTGCGGCTGCTCGGATCGGTGGGCGAGCCGATCAATCCCGAAGCCTGGCTCTGGTACCACCGCGTGGTCGGCGAAGGCCGCTGCCCAATCGTCGATACGTGGTGGCAGACGGAGACCGGCGGGATTCTGATCGCGCCATTGCCCGGCGCCATCGCGACCAAGCCAGGCTCGGCAACGCTTCCGTTCTTTGGCGTCGATCCGGTCATCGTCGACGAGGCCGGCAAGGTGCTGGAAGGCGAATGCGCAGGGCGCCTCTGCTTGCGCGACGGTGGCCCTGGAATGGCGCGCACCGTGTTTCGCGATCACGCCCGTTTCCTGAATACCTATTTCAGCGCGTACCCCGGTCTTTACTTCACCGGCGACGGCGCGCGGCGGGACGCGGACGGCTATTACTGGATCACCGGCCGCGTGGACGACGTGATCAACGTCTCCGGCCACCGCCTCGGGACCGCGGAGATCGAAAGCGCGCTGGTCGCGCACCAGAAAGTCGCCGAGGCGGCCGTGGTCGGCTACCCGCATGAGCTCAAGGGGCAGGGCATCTATGCCTACGTCACCCTGAAAGCGGACGAGAACCCGAGCGAAGCCTTGCGCCGCGAGCTCGGCATCTGGGTGCGCAAGGAGATCGGGCCGATCGCGTCGCCCGACCATATCCAGTGGGCGCCGGCGCTGCCGAAGACCCGCTCGGGCAAGATCATGCGGCGCATCCTGCGCAAGATCGCCGAGAACGACGTCGCCAATCTCGGCGATGTCTCGACGCTCGCCGACCCCGGCGTCGTGGACGGCCTGATCCGCGAACGCCAGACCGCATGAAGCGCCGCCCGGTCAAGCTGAAGCGCGTCTACGACCGGCCCAGCATTGCGGATGGCACGCGGGTGCTGGTGGATCGCCTGTGGCCGCGCGGCCTGAGCAAGCAGGAAGTGGCGGCGGATCTGTGGCTGAGGGAGGCGGCGCCGAGCGCGCCGCTGCGCCGCTGGTTCGGCCACGATGCCCGCCGCTGGCGCCAGTTCACGCACAAATACCGCAACGAGCTCGCGCGGCAACCCGAGGTCCTGGAGCTGCTCGACGACCTGCGGCGCCGCACGCCGGTCACGCTGATCTTCGGGGCGCGCGATCGAGCCCACAGCCACGCGGTCGTGCTGCGTGATGTCCTCGAATCACGCAAGACCAGCTAGGAGAGCGTTTCATGTCCAGCATACCGATTCCTGCCAACGTCGCGTCGCGCAGCCGCCCCATGACGCGCGAGGAGAAAAAGGTGATTCTCGCCTCCTCCGTCGGCACCGTTTTCGAGTGGTACGACTTCTACCTGTACGGCTCGCTGGCGGTGATCATCGGCGCGCAGTTCTTCAGCCAGTATCCCGAGGCGACGCGCAACGTGTTCGCGTTGCTTGCCTTCGCGGCCGGCTTCCTGGTGCGTCCTTTTGGCGCGCTGGTCTTCGGCCGGCTCGGCGACCTGGTCGGGCGCAAGTACACCTTCCTCATCACCATCACCATCATGGGGGCTTCCACCTTCCTGGTGGGCGTGCTGCCGGCCTATGCATCGATCGGCGTGGCGGCACCGATCGCGCTGATCACGTTGCGGCTGGCGCAGGGGCTCGCCCTCGGCGGCGAGTACGGCGGCGCGGCGATCTACGTGGCCGAGCACGCGCCGCAGCACCGGCGCGGGTTCTATACCTCGTTCATCCAGACCACCGCGACGCTCGGCCTGCTGCTCTCGCTCGTCGTCATCATGTTCACGCAGATCTACGTGAACGCGAACTATCCCGAAGTCGTGATGGCGAGCGGCGCGAAGGTCCCGGCGTTCGCGGCCTGGGGCTGGCGCATTCCCTTCATCGTCTCGGTGCTGCTGCTTGCGGTTTCGCTCTATATCCGGCTGCAGATGAAGGAGTCGCCGGCCTTTACCAGAATGAAGCAGGAGGGCGCGCTTTCCAAGGCTCCGCTGTCCGAGGCTTTCGGCCAGTGGAAGAACGCCAGGATCGCGCTCTTCGCCCTGCTCGGAATGGTCGCCGGGCAGGCGGTGGTCTGGTACACGGGCCAGTTCTACGCCCTGTTCTATCTGCGCAGCGTGCTCAAGGTGGATCAGTTCACCACCAACGTCCTGATCGCATGGTCGCTCATCATCGGCACCGGCGGGTTCCTGTTGTTCGGCTGGCTGTCCGACCGGATCGGCCGCAAGCCGATCATCCTTGGCGGCTGCCTGGTCGCCGCGCTGACCTACTTCCCGCTGTTCGAGCTGCTCACGGCGACGGCTAATCCGGCGCTTCACCAGGCGCAGCAATCCACCACCACCGTGGTGACCGCCGACCCGCAAAAATGCTCGTTCCAGTTCAATCCCACCGGCACCGCCAAGTTCACCACCTCCTGCGACGTGGCCAAGGCGCTGCTGGCGCGCAACTCGGTCAACTACACCACCGTAGACGCGCCGGCAGGCACCCTCACCAAGGTCACCATCGGCGGGACTGAAATCCAGGCATACGACGCCTCGAAGCTCACGGGCGAGGACGTGAAGACGGTCCCGGCGGCGTTCTCCAGGTCGGTGAGCGAGGCGCTGCAGAAGGCGGGCTACCCCGGCGCGAACGATCCCGGCATCGTCAGGATCGCCATCGAGCCGCAGGATGGCCTGTGGAACGTCGGCAAGATGTTCGACATCTTCTCCGCTCAGAAGCTGACGATCCTGGCCATCCTTACGCTGTTCGTCCTTTATGTGACCGCGGTGTACGGCCCGATCGCCGCGGCGCTCACGGAATTCTTCCCCACGCGCATCCGCTACACCGGCCTTTCGCTGCCCTACCACATCGGCAACGGCTGGTTCGGCGGTTTCCTGCCCGCGACCGCCTTCGCCATGGTCGCCGCGACCGGCGACAGCTACTTCGGACTCTGGTACCCGGTGTCGATCGCCCTGATGACAGTGGTGGTCGGCTTCTTCCTCGTGCCCGAGACCTACAAGCGCGACATCTTCAGAACATGAGGCAGAAATGAATCTCAGCGAACAAGTCCTGTCCGTCACCGCGGCCGCCTGGGCGCCGGCGATGGCGCCGGATGAATATGGCGCCTTCCTGAATACGCTGCTCGAGGCCGAGCGCGCGGGCGCCAAGCTGCTCTCGGCCTATCTGGACGAATTGACCCCGGGCTCCTTCATGTGGAAGCAGATCCGCGCGGTCCAGCTCGACGAGGCGCACAACTGCGCGGTGCTCATCCATCTGCTGCTGGAGGCGGAGGTGACGCCAACCCCTGCCGTAGGCAGCTTCTACGGCAAGGGGCTGGCCATCCAGGGCTGGCGCGAGCGCCTCGAATTCCTCAACCGCGGCCAGGCCTGGGTGGCGAAGCGCCTCGCCGCCGCTTTGCCGCGCGTTCCGGAGAGCGCGCGGCGTGCGCTGCAGGCGATGCTCGATTCCCACGTCGCCAACATCGGAAGCTGCGAGGCGCTGCTTTGATCCGTACCCGCCTCACGCAGATGTTCGGGCTGCACTACCCGATCGTGCTTGCGCCGATGGGCGGGGTGTCGGGCGGCCGCCTTGCCGCCGAGGTTTCCAACGCCGGCGGACTCGGGCTGGTGGGCGGCGGCTACGGCGATTCCGCCTGGTTGCGCCAGCAGCTGTTCCTGGCCAAGCGGGAATCCCGAGGTCCATGGGGTGTCGGCTTCATCACCTGGTCCGTGGATCGCAGCCTGATCGAGCTCGCTCTCGAGCACGAACCTTCGCTCATCATGCTTTCGTTTGGCGATCCGCGGCCCTACGCCAGAGTGATCAAGTCGATGAGCTGCAAGCTCATGTGCCAGGTGCAGGATCTCGAGGGCGCGCGCATCGCACAGGAAGCCGGCGCCGACGTCATCGTCGCGCAGGGCAGCGAAGCCGGCGGTCACGGCGGGAGCCGCGCGACGCTGCCGCTGGTGCCCGCCGTCGCCGATGCGGTGGCGCCGACCCCGGTTGTCGCGGCCGGCGGGATCGCGGACGGGCGCGGCCTCGCCGCCGCGCTGATGCTCGGCGCCCAAGGCGCGCTGATCGGCACGCGCTTCTATGCAAGCGTGGAAGCACTCGCCCCGGACCTCGCGAAGCAGCGCGTCGTGGCGGCTCATGGCGACCTGACCTCACGAACTCGCGTTTTCGATCTAGTACGCAGGCTCGGCTGGCCGGAAGCGAACACGGGGCGCGCCCTGCGCAACCGCTTCCTCGAGCGATGGGACGGGCGCGAGAGCGAGCTGGCGGCTGCGCTCGAATCCGAGCACCCGGCCTATCTCGATGCCGTGCGCCGTGCGGACTTCGACACGGCGGTCGTGTGGGCCGGTGAGGCGGTCGATCTCATCAAGGACGTGGAACGCGCGGCCGCGCTGGTCGCGCGAATCGGCGCCGAGGCGTCGCTCCAGCTGGCGATGGGCGCCGGCCTCGCACGCACCAGCGTGGGAACGCCGCCGTCGCCCGCGTCATCGAATGTCACGCAAACCGCTTAAGGAGCTTCAGATGCCCGCCGTGGCGCACGCCGTTGCATTGCCAGCAAACGTCTCCGACGCCGAGCTTTCGCGCCGGATCGCGCACGGCGACACGCGGGCGCTCGAGCACCTCATGCGCCTGCACAACCGCACCCTGTTCAGGACCGCGCGGGCAATCCTGCGCGATGACGCGGAAGCCGAGGACGCCGTGCAGGAAACCTATCTCCGCGCCTACCGCTCGATCGGCACGTTCCGCGGCGATGCCAAGCTTTCCACCTGGCTGATCCGCATCGTCGCCAACGATGCGCTAGCGCGGCGCCGGAAGAACGCGCGCCGGGCGGCGATCGTTCCGATCCGCGGCGGCGGCGTGGAGGAGCATGAGCTCGAGGCAGAAGCCGAAGCGCGCGACCAGGACGGGCCCGAGAGCCAGACCCAACGCAGCGAGCTGGGGCGGCTTCTCGAGCAAAAGATCGACGACTTGCCGGAAGCATTCCGGGCGGTTTTCATGCTGCGTGCGCTGGAGGAGCTGTCGGTCGACGAGACTGCCGCGGCGCTCGGCATTCCCGAAGCCACGGTCAGAACGAGATTTTTCCGGGCGCGCAGCCAGCTGCGCGAAGCGCTGTCGCAGCAAATCGACCTCGCTTTCGACGATGCCTTTGCCTTCCTCGGCGAACGATGCGACCGCATCGTGGCGCGCGTGCTGGCGAGGGTTTCCCAACTTCATCAATAAGGAGAGCTTTCCATGTCTTCGTTCCTCAGCATCCCCGACCCGACCGCCGCGCGCCGACTGTTCCTCGGACGCTCCAGCCTCCTTCTGTCCGGTGCTGCCGTGGCGCTTCTCGCGGGACGCGATGTCCTCGCCGCGAAAGCGGGCGACAGCAAGGCCGCCGACGCGCAGATCCTCAACACCGCACTCGGCGCCGAGCTCGAGGCCATCGCCGCCTACCAGGTGGGCGCGGAAAGCGGCCTGCTGCAAAAACCGGTGCTCGCGCTTGCGCTCCAGTTCCAGGGGCACCACAAGGAGCACGCCGAGGTGCTCGCGAAAACCGTGCAGAAGCTCGGCGGCAAACCGGTCGCCGCGAAGCGCAAGTACAGCTTCCCGGTAGAAGGGCTGAAGGGCCAGGAGGATGTGCTGCGTTTCGCCGCGAAGCTGGAGCAGGGCGCGGTGAGCGCGTATCTCGGCGCGGTGCCGCTCTTCGGCAACCGCGATCTCTCCAAGGCCGCGG
>Ga0247825_10002609_pt1 | contig 11891 bp, 8 predicted proteins | sample 13C_Vanillin_Day_FD_194413 | JGI IMG/M metagenome (GOLD analysis project Ga0247825, IMG submission 194413) | Soil microbial communities from agricultural site in Penn Yan, New York, United States - 13C_Vanillin_Day48 | ecosystem: Environmental > Terrestrial > Soil > Agricultural land | place... | reverse complement strand
CGCGGGCGATCTGCTTGGGCGCGTCGATCTCCGCCCGCGTGAGCGCCTTCACGTTGCCGATGACCCGGCTAAGGTGCTCGTCGCCGTACGCCTTCCAGGCGTAGGCCGCCCAGCGCGAGCCGGGCGAGGGGCCGATGGGCTCGGAGAGGAGAATCAGACCCTTGTACTTGGGATCCTCGAGATCCTTGTAGCTCTTCGGGCCCATCTCGGGTGGGACGAGCTTGTTGTTCACGAGCAGGAAATACCCGCCCGCGGTGAAGTGCAGCGTGTGGCCGTTGCCCGCCTTGACGTCCACCAGCGGATCGACGATCCACTCGACGCCGGGCTCCTGCAGCGCCGGCAGCGTGCCGAACGGCTGATCGAGTTTGCGCGCCGCCAGCCGCCGGTTCTCGGGACTCCCCGACGAGCGCACGTCGATGCTGGGCTTGCCCGCCGCGCGCTCGGCGCTCCAGCGAGCTTCGAAATCGCCGGTGCGCCCCGGCGCCAGCTCCACCCGGATGCCATACAGGCGCTCGAACTCCCGGCTCTGCCGCTCGGTCGACGCGCCGGGCGCGCCGAAGAACGACCACACCACCACGCCCTCTTTCTTGGCCGCGGCGACGATGTCGTCCCACTTCGGGGGTGTCTGCGCCACGGTCCGCTCGCCGGCCACGAAGAGGAAGACGGCGAGCGCCAGCACTCCCAGCATCCGGACACTCACGCGATGTCTCACGTAGGGCCTCCTGATCAGCGCGGTGCCGGCCATGCGCGGATCGCGCCGGGCGGGACCTGCAGCTGCACGACGGCGCCGCGGCTCAGCGGCTCGATCACCGAACCCGAGGCGCGGACCCGGGCGGCACCCAGCTCCACGACGTACTCGATCCGGTCGCCCAGGTACACCGCGGACAGGATCGTCCCGCGCCAGTGGCCGTCGGTCACCTTCGCACCCACCTGGATGTCGCTCGAGCGGAACGACAGCACGACGCCGTCGCCCTCGTGCCAGGCCTGGTCCGAGGGCAGCGGAACTCCACCCCCGACGAGGCCCTCGGCACACGCCATGTAGGCGCCGTCCGGGCGTCGCACCACTCGGGCCTCGACGTGATCGACCTGGCCCAGAAAATCCATCACGAACGCCGAGCGCGGCTCCTCGTAGATCTGTCGCGGCGTGCCGTCCTGGACGATCCGCCCGGCGCTCATCACGAAGACCCGGTCCGACAGGATCATGGCCTCGGCCTGATCGTGCGTGACGAACACCGTGGTGACGCCGACCCGGGCCTGCAGCTCCTTGAGCTCCAGGCGCATCTCCTCACGCAGCCGCGCGTCCAGGTTGGAGAACGGCTCGTCGAGGAGCAGGACGTCAGGATTGGCCACCAGCGCCCGTCCCAGTGCCACGCGCTGCTGCTGGCCACCCGAGAGCAGGGGAGCCGGACGATCGTGAAAGCCGTCGAGCCCGAGCGTCTGGAGCATGGCCATCACGCGTTCGCGAATCTCCGTCGCCGGCGCGCGCTTCTCGCGCAGCGGGAAGGCGATGTTCTCGAACACCGTCATGTGCGGCCAGATCGCGTAGGTCTGGAAGACCATGCCCATGCGCCGCTTCTCGGGCGACAGATAGATCGTGCGCGCGGCGGAAGTGAGGCACCGGCCGCCCACGTACACCTCGCCGGCGTCGGGCTGTTCCAGGCCGGCCAGGAGCCGGAGTGTGGTCGTCTTCCCGCAGCCGCTGGGTCCGAGCAGCGTGGCGAGCGAGCCGGCCGGGACCTCGAACGACACGTGATCCACGGCCGGCGTGGTGCCGAAGGCCTTGGCCAGCCCGATCACCCGGATGTCCTTCACGGCGCCTCCTAGCTCCGGTCCCCGTTCTCCTTAACCGAGAACAATGCGGAAGTCCAGCCACGGGCGCGGTGGTATAGCTTCAGAGACGATGGATTTCGGACTCTTCTACTACTGCCAGGGGCGGGGCGTGCCGCACGCGCAAGCCTACGCCGAGATGCTGGATCAGATCGCGCTGGCCGAGACCCTCGGCTTCGGCGAGTGCTGGTTCGCCGAGCATCACTTCACCGATTACTCGCTGCTGCCCAGCCCGAATCTGATGATCGCCTCGGCGGTGCAGCGCACGCGGCAGATGCGCTTCGGCAACTACGTCAACGCGCTGTCCTTCCATCACCCGCTGCGGCTCGCCGCCGAGGCCGCCATGCTCGACAACCTGGCCCAGGGCCGCTTCGACTTCGGCGTCGGCAAGGGCGTGCGGCCGGGGGAGTTCGCACAGCTCGGCCTCAAGTTCGAGGACGGCGTGGCGATGACCGAGGAGGCCATCGAGGTGCTCCTGAAGGCGTGGACCAACGAGCGGAGCAGTCACACCGGCCGCTTCTGGACCTTTCCCGAGTTCAGCCTCCGGCCCCGCGTCTTCCAGCAGCCCTACCCGCCGCTGCACGAGGTCGCCAGCCGGCCCGAATCCGTCGCGCGGGTCGGCGCCCGCGGCTGGCCGGTGGCGATGCACTTCACGCCGACGGATGTCGTGGCCCGGTGCGTTCAGGACTATCACGCCGCCATCGCCCGGCGCTTCGAGCGGCCCGGCACCGGCCCGTATCGACCGCGCCTGCTGCTGTGCCGCGAGACCTATCTGGCCGAGACGGCCGAGGCGGCGCGGGCGGAGGGCGCCCTGGCCCTCCAGGGATTCTGGCATCTGTCCTCGCTGGCCGCCCCGCCGCCGCCCGCCGAGTTCTCCGAGGCACGGCTCAAGGCGCTGACGTCCCGGGTGTGGGGAGGGCGAACGTACGACGAGCTCGAGGCCATCGGTGGGTTCCTCATCGGCGCGCCCGACCAGGTCGCCGGGAACGTGGCGCGTCTGGAGGCGATCGGCGTCGACTCGCTCCTGCTCGTATGCAGCTTCGGCGCCCTGTCGCACGCGCACGTGTGCCGCTCGCTCGAGCTGTTCGCCGCCGCCGTGATCCGGCCGCGGCAGACGGCGGCCCGCTGATCAGCGTGCCGGCGTGCCGGTCTCGGTCGCGACGACCTTGCGCAGCGAGGTGATCGTGTCGAACACGCTCTGCCGCTCGGTCCCGGACGTGGCGAACGAGGGCAGGGTGGTCCGCACCGCGATCGCATACGTGACCAGCGTGCCGTCCCGGGCCTCGTCGACTTGCCAGTAGCCGGAGTTCTCCCGGAAGAAGCTGTTGGACCGGCCCTCGGCCAGCTGCCACTCGATCCGTCGCCGGATGGGATCCGGATACTTGTTCATGTGGAACGCAAACGACAGGGGGCCGATGCCGACCTCGTACCGAACCAGGGCGTGCCGCTCATCGGCCTCCAGCACCTCCACGGCGGTGACCCGAGGGTAATATCTGACGTGGCCGCGATAGTCGGTGAGGACCCGCCAGACCTGCTCGGTCGTGGCGCGCACCACCGCCATCCCGGTGGCCCCGCGGGCGTCCTTGCTCGCACCCGGCGGCAGGGTGTCGAGGACCACGATCTCGCCGGCCGAGAGGCGACGCCGCTGCTCGTCGGACAGACCCGGGGGCGGCGGCGTCGTGGCGCCGAGCAGGAGGCCCCAGGCGATGAGAATCAGCGAGATCCGGTAGCGCACGTCCATGCCCTGTTCGCCCAGTCTAGACCCACCGGGGTGGCAAAATCGGCTCAGGCCGGATGTTGGACGAAGGTCCTATCGCGCCGGGACCCGCCGGCTTGGCACCATCGCTGGGCCATGATGGAACTCCGGTACCCACCAGTCCGGCTCCAGGCGGTCCCATCGACGCGCTAGTCACGGGCGGCACCGGGTTCGTCGGCGCCAACGTCGCGCGCGAGCTGCTGGCGACCGGTGCGACGGTGCGGGTCCTCGCGCGTCCGCGCGCGGATCGGCGCGCGCTGCAGGGCCTGCGCGTCGAGATCGCCGATGGCGATCTGCTGAACCCGGGCTCGGTCCGCCGTGCGCTGGACGGCGTGCAGACCGTGTATCACGTGGCCGCGGATTACCGCCTGTGGACGCCGGAGCCGGCAGCGCTCTATCGCACGAACGTCGACGGCACCCGCGTCGTGCTCGAGGCAGCCGGCGAGGCCGGCGTGAGCCGCGTGGTCCACACCTCGAGCGTCGCGGCCCTCGGCGTCCGCGCTGACGGTGAGCCGGCCACCGAGGACACCCCGGTCACGCTCGCCGACATGGTGGGCCACTACGAGCGGTCCAAGTTCCTCGCCGAGCAGCTCGCGCTCGACTTCGCGCGCCGCGGTCTGCCGGTCGTCGTGGTGAATCCGACCGCGCCGCTCGGGCCCTGGGATGTCAAGCCCACGCCGACCGGACAGATGATCCTGGACTTCATGAAGGGCCGCATGAAGGGCACCGTCGAGACCGGGCTCAACGTCGTCCACGTGCGCGACGTGGCCCGCGGGCACCTGCTGGCGGCGGAGCGCGGCAAGCCGGGTGAGCGCTACATCCTCGGTCATCAGAATCTTCGACTGACCGAGCTCTTCGAGATGCTGGCCGAGCTCACCGGGCGCCCGGCGCCGCGCTTGCGGGTGCCCTATGCGGTGGCGTGGCTGGCGGCGGCCTGCTGCGAGGGGCTGGCCAGCGTGACGCGCCGGCCACCGGCGGTGACGCTGACGGCAGTCCGCATGGCACGCAAGCGCATGTACTTCAGTCCCGCTCGGGCTGTGCGCGATCTGGGGCTACCGCAAACGGACGTACGGGAGGCGCTGGCTGACGCCATCGCCTGGTTCAGGGCTCACGGTTATGCCGAGCGCCGATCCAACAAGAATTGAGGCGGCGATGAGAACTCGACAGATCCTTGCCGTTCTGGGCGTCGTGAGTGCAGTGACCCTGCTGGGCCTGGCGCCGTCGGCGCAGGCTCAGCCAAGCGCCGATCAGGTGCTGAGCGATTTCGGGCTATCGGCCGACGACAAGCAGCGGGTGATGAACGGCGAGTTCGTCACGCCGGACCTCAGCAACGTCTCGGACCGGGACCTGGCCGTGGCCGTCGTCTTTCTGGTCAAGACGACGCCGGAGTCGCTCGCCAAGCAGATCATCACCGGGGACCTCATCACGCAAGATCCGCAAGTCCAGGCGCACGGCCGGTTCAGCACCACCGGCAGCCTGGCGGATCTCGCCGGCTTGATGATCGGCAACGACGCGGCGCAGTCGCTCGCGGGCGCGCAGCCCGGCGAGTCGCTGAACCTCGGGAGCGGTGAGATCGCCGCGTTCAACGCCGTTCCGGGCGGCGCGCCGCCGGCCATCCAGGGGCAACTGCAGAAGATGCTACTGACGCGATACCAGGCCTATCGCACATCGGGTCTGCCGGGTATCGTTCCCTACGATCGAGGCTCGGGCCGGACGCTGAGTGTCGGCGAGGAACTGCGCAAGGCGAGCCAGGCCGCCAAGGGACTCGAGAAGTACATGCCGGGGCTTCACGCCGTTCTCCTCGACTTTCCGAAGGCGACCGTGCCGGGTATGCAGCACGACTTTCGCTGGATCAGTTACAACATTCAGGGCAAGCCGACCTACGTCCTGGTGCACATGCTGGCGGCCCCCGACGGCGCGGCCCGGGCCGTCGTCGAGCGACAGTACTACGTCAGCACCGGATACAACGCCGACCAGGCGGTGTCGGGCCTCCTGCCCGTGCAGGGGGGGACCATGGTCTTCTACGCGGGGCACGCGTTCACCGATCAGGTCGCCGGGTTCGGTGGGGCCATGAAGCGCGGCATCGGGCGACGGGTGATGGCCGGCAAATTGAAGGACTTGTTCGAGGCGGATCGCGCCAAGGCCGCCGGTCGGTGACCGACGAGAGGGGACCGAACGGCCGGGTGGGATAGAGCGATACTCCACCCCCCTGGGCGTGATACTTTTCCCACTCGATGACCCATCCACACGAGAGCCACGTCAGGGTGTTCCGGGCCGGTGACGCGCTCCCCGGGGCGCTGGCCGCGGAGCGGGTGGCCGTGCTCGGCTATGGCCATCTGGGGCGCAGCGCGGCCCTCAATCTGCGCGACTCCGGCGTCAAGATCCGGATCGGCAACCGCCAGGACGAGTACGCCGACCAGGCGCGATTGGACGGCTTCGACGTGGTCCCCCTGGACGTCGCGGCCTCGGACGACATCGTCTGCGTCTTCCTGCCCGACGAGGTGATTCCCGACGTCTTCGCCCGCGACATCGTGCCCGTGCTTCGCCCCGGGAGCGCCGTGGTTTTTGCCTCCGGCTACAGCCTGGCCTTCGACCTCGTCCACCCGCCCGACACGGTCGACGTGCTGCTGGTCGCGCCGCGCATGGCCGGTGTCTCGGCCCGGACCCGCTACCTGGCCGGCGAGGGTTTCTGGGCCTGCGTGGGGGTGGAAGCGGATCGCAGCAGCCGCGCCCGCGAGCGGATGCTGGGGCTGGCCGACGGGATCGGCGCCCTGCGCGCCGGCGCGATCGAGATGAGCGCCAAGACCGAGGCCACCCTGGATCTCTTCGTCGAGCAGACGATCGGCCCGCTCCTCGGGGCGGCCATCATGGTCGCATTCGAGATCGGCCGGGAAGCGGGGATCTCCCCGGAGGCGCTGGTGCTCGAGATGTACATGTCGGGCGAGATGGAGGCGGTGTTCCGGGGCTTCCGCGAGATTGGCTTCTTCCGCGCGTCCGAGGACCACGGCCCCACCGCCGTCTTCGGTGGCATGACGCGCATCCTCGAACTGGATCGGGAGGCGATCGCGACCCGCTTCCAGGCGGTGCTCGAGGACATCAAGAACGGCGGGTTCGCCCGCCGGTTCCAGGCCGAGGCCGGCAACGGCTACCCGCTGCTCGAGATGGCCCGGGCCATGATGCACGGCACCTCGCCGATCAGCGAGGCGGAGAAGCGCCTCCGGAGCCTGGCGGGGCCCTGATCGACCGCAGTCGCCCCATCCCTCGACAACTCGCGTGAGTGTGCTCGAGTCCTGGGGCCGCTTCGTTCACCGGCATCGCTGGGCCGTCCTGATCCTGTCGGTCCTGTCCTCGGGCGCGTCGCTCTGGCTCGTGCGCCACGGCGGCCGCTTTGACACCGCCTTCGTCCCCACCGAGACCGAGTCCGGCCACGCCCTCATGCTGATGAATCGCGACCTGCCGCAACGCCCGCTGGCGTTTCACCTGGTGTTCGGCAGCAAGACCATGCCCGTGACCGATCCGGCATTCCGCGCCGAGGTCGAGCGCGCGCTGGCGCCGCTGCAGAACGATCCGCGCGTGGCGGCGGTCCGCACCCCCTGGAACGTCAGGCCGCCGGAGCCGGAGCGATTCTCGCGCGACGGCCACCACACGCGTGTCTCGGTCGAGCTCAAGGATCACACGGCGGCTGTCGAGTCCATGGTGTTCGTCGCCGCCGGGGCCGAGACCTACGCCGTGCTGCGGCCGCTGGTGCGCTCGGACGTCCTGACGGTGACCGCCACGGGGGCGCTGGCGCTGCATCACGACTTCACGGAGATCACCCAGCGCGACGTCGTGCGCGCCGAGCTCGTGATCCTGCCAATCGTGCCGGTGCTGTTGCTCCTGGTCTTCGGCTCCGTGGTCGCCGCCGCCGTGCCGTTCGGCGTCGGTCTCCTCGCGGTGGCCGGTGGGATGGCCGGCACGTTCCTGCTCAGCCGCTTCACCTCCGTCTCCCTCTACGCCGTCAACGTCATCACGATGATCGGCCTGGCGGTGGCCATCGATTACTCGTTGTTCATCGTGAGTCGCCACCGGGAGGAGATCCAGCGTCGTGGCGGGGAGGACGCGCTGGGGCGGACCATGGCGACGGCCGGTTCGGCGATCCTCTTCTCCGGCCTCACCGTGGCCGTCGGGCTCCTGGGGCTCTACTCCCTGAGGATCGGGAACCTCGGCTCCATCGGCCTGTGCGGCACGCTCGTGGTCTTCTTCGCCGTGCTCTACGGCCTCACGTTCCTGCCCGCCCTGCTGGCGGTGCTGGGCCCGCACCTGGACGCGTGGCGGGTGCCCCTTCCGCGGCTCGGCGCCAATGGGGGCCGCGGCTTCTGGGTGCGTCTGACCACCGTGGTGATGAACCACCCCTGGAGAGTGCTGCTCCCGGTGGCGGCGGCGTTGCTCCTGCTCGGCTCGCCGTTCGCGCGAATCCGCCTGGCCGCCAGCGACGTGGAGATGCTGCCGCGGACGGCCGAGTCACGCCGGGGCGAGGAGCTCATCCGACGGGAGTTTCCCGGGCAGGAGACCACGCGCATCCTGGTGATTCTCGACTTCGGCGCGGGCTCGCCGCTCGCGGCGCCGAAGGTCGCGGAGCTCTACAACCTGAGCCGCTGGCTCGCCAAGCAGCCCGGAGTCCAGCGCGTCGAGAGCTTCGTCGACCTGGATCCGTCCTTCCCGCTGGGCCAGTACCAGATGCTGGCGGTCATGCGCGCGACGGGACCGCCGGCGATCCAGGGCGCGATGGCCCAGACCATGGGCCGGCACATCGCGCTGCTCGTGGTACACACCGCGTTCCCCGCCAGCAGCGACGAGGCGCGCAGCCTCGTGCAGCACATCCGCGCGACGCACCCGCCCGGCGAGGCGCGTGTGCTGGTCACCGGCCACACCGCCTTCGACCTCGATTTCCTCGCCCTGGTACGCGCGCACGCGCCGCGGGCGGTGGCGCTCATCGTGGCCGCTACCTACGTCGTGCTGTTCATGCTCCTGGGCTCGATCCTGCTGCCCGCCAAGGCCATGGTGATGAATTTCCTGTCGATCAGCGCCTCGTACGGTGCGCTGGTGTGGATCTTCCAGGACGGACATCTGGCGCGGTGGCTCCACTTCACGCCGGGCCCCATCGAGACGGCCACGCCGCTGGTGATGTTCTGCGTGCTCTTCGGCCTGTCGATGGACTACGGCGTGCTGCTGCTCTCCCGCATTCGTGAGGAGTATCTGCGGACCAACGACAACACGCTGGCCGTCGGCGTGGGCCTCGAGCGCACGGGCCGTCTGATCACCGCGGCCGCCGCCATCATGGCCGCCATCTTCTTCGGCTTCGCCATGGCCGACCTCGTGGTGATCAAGGCCATCGGCATCGGCATGGGGTTGGCCGTCGTCCTGGACGCCACGATCGTCCGCGCGCTCCTGGTCCCCGCGACGATGCGTCTGCTCGGCCGGTGGAACTGGTGGGCGCCGCCTGTCCTAGCGCGCTGGCACGCCCGCGTCCGCCGACGCTAGCCGGCGCTTTTTCAGCGCCTGAGGTTAATTTTTGAGCTGGATGTCGACGCCGGCGCCGGCGAGGGTCAGCTGGACGCCTTGGCTCGTGCTGGTGAGCTTCATCACGACGCCGTTCTGGTTCTGCATGATGACGGCGCCGGCGCCGCCACCGACAGTCGCGCCGGCCTTGCCCGCGACGTAGTTGCCGCTGAAGTCCGCCACCTTCTTGAGATTGAAGACTTCCCCGGTGGCGGTGATCTTGGACACACCGAGATCGACCACGCTCAGGCCCTTCACCGTGAACACATGATCCTTGCCCTGGACGGTGAGCTTGCCGTCGCCCCAGCTCACGCCGATGCCGAGCGCCACCGACGTGCTCTCGAGCCACACCTTGCCCGAGGGCGGGCCATCCTGCGCGATGGCCAGCGCGCTCACCACCAGTAGGCTCGACACCACGACCCCCATCACCCTGGCTCGCACCTTCATCAACATTCCTCCCATGTATCGGTGTTCGATTTCGTCCTCAACCGTCGCCCGACAGTGTCGCCGGGTTGCGCGAACCGGCGTATAGGACCAAGGCCGTATGGCGCCGCCACCATCAGAGCAGGCCCAGGAGCCGCCAGTACGGGACGGACACCATCAGTCCGACCAGGACCAGCGCCGTGTAGGCGAACGCGAAGCGCCGCGCCTGGGCGTGGGAAAAGAGCCGACCCTCCGATGCCGACTGGGCGACGAGATAGCTGAGCGTCTGCGAGGGCAGGAACCACGCGACCGACATCGCCAGCACGCTGATGACGACGATCCACGGATCGACGCCGACGCGAGGCGCCACCGGGAGCAGGGTCACTCCCACCAGCACGACCGTGAGGTCCTGATCGAGCGCGAGCCGGATCAGCAGGCTGATCCCGGCCACGGCCAGCACGAAGAGCAGCGGCCCGGGCTGCGCGGTGCCGAGCAGTCGATCGACGCTGGCCGCCGCCGCGCGATCGAGGCCCACCGTCACGCTCAGTCGCCCGATCGTCAGGACCACACCGAAGAAGACCAGAAAGCTCCAGTCGAGCGACTGCAGCGCCGGCCGATCGAAGATCCCCAGCGCGACGGTGGCGAGCAGGCCGAGCAATGCGATGGTCGCCAGGTCGAGGCCGAGCCACGGCGCGGCGACCCATCCCGCCACCGTCAGCACGAGCACGACGATCGTGCCGGTCTCGCGCGGCGACATGGGCCCGAGCACCGCCACCTGGAGCCGGACGCGCTGCATGGGGAGCTGGGCGACGGGCTCGGGTGGGAACATCATGCGCAGCAGCACGAGCGAGCCGAGCGCCACGACGATGGTCAGCGGCGCGGCGGCGACGAACCAGCCGACCCAGCTGAAGTGCGCGCGGCTGGCCTCGGGCAGCAAACCCCACGCGAGCAGGCACGTACCGGAGCCGTTGAGGAAGGCAAACATCAGTGGTCCGGCGCCCACCCACGCGCCGAGGCCCAGCAAAGCGGACGAGCGTCCGCGCTCGGGCAGGCGCAAGGCTTGGGCGACGGCCAGCGCCAGCGGCGAGGTGAGCGAGACGCGCCCGGTGCTCGAGGGCACCAGGGGCGTGAGGAACAGGCCCGTCACCAGCAGCGTCGCCATCTGCCACAGCACGCCCGGCGGCAGGCGGCGCACGAGCAGCAACCCGATGCGGAACAGCAGCCCCGAGCGGGCGGTGGCTGCCGCCAGGCCGTAGGTCGCGATGACGAAGATCCACTCCTTGGAAGCGAAGCCCGCGAGCGCCGAGGCGGTCGGCACGACCCGGAGCAGCACCCAGCCGGTGATCAGCATGAGCCCGACGGCGAACTCCGGCACGACCCGGCTCATCATGAGGGTGATGGCGCCGAGCAGCAGCCACACGAATGCCCACAGGTGACTGGCCCCCGGCCAGGCCGCCAGCGCGACGCACAGACCGGCGACGCCCACGCTCACGATGGCGGGCCCCCGCCGTGGCGCCGCCGGCGCGGCGGACCGCGCGTCGGCGGACGAGTCGCTCGTCCGGCCGGTCGAGAGCCGTGCGATCTCCGTCGACAGCCGTGGCCCGGTGGCCTGGTCTCCCGCCACCAGCGCGCCGCCGAGGGCGCGTCGGAGGACGGCCAGCGCTCGGTCCGGATCGCCGCGGGATTCGTGCAGCGCGGCCCGGGTCAGGGCGAGATCGCCGTCAGCGATCGCCTGCTCGTCCTCGACGTGCTCGATCCAGCGCAGCGCGTGCTCGGCGTCGAGCGCGGGGACCGCGCGCAAGGCGCGCGCCAGCGTCTCGCCGAAGACGGTCGGGGTCGACGCGCGCGCCAGCACGCCGAGCGCGTCGTGCCACAGGCCGGCGGTGACGAGCTGGGCCGCGAGCGCCTCGGCCCGCGTGGTGAATCCCTCGCGTCCAAGCGCGTGCTCGAGCCGCTCGCGCAGCACGCGCAGCGCGGTGCCGAGATCGCTCCCACCCACGCCGAGGTTCTGCAGATCGGCCGCGACCGTGTCGGCCTGGGCGCCGAACCGGGCCTGCAGCGGTGCGGCGGCCGGAGTCTCGAGCAGGCTCGCCTCGAGCACGGCGTCGCGGCGCTCGTCGGAGAGCCGGCTCAGCGCCCCCTCGAGCGTGGTGGCGACGAAGCCGGCGTGCTCGACGCGCGCCGCGTTGGCCGAGCGCAGCCGCTGGCTCAGCGTGGCGGCAATGGTCAGCGAGATCGTGGGCTCGCGGACCACCAGGGCCAGGAAGCGCTCGCGGGGCAGCTGCAAGATGGTGCTCCGGACCTCGGCCCGGATCGTCGCCGAGCGCGGCTCGCCGGTGAACAGCGC
>Ga0247825_10002608_pt1 | contig 11894 bp, 11 predicted proteins | sample 13C_Vanillin_Day_FD_194413 | JGI IMG/M metagenome (GOLD analysis project Ga0247825, IMG submission 194413) | Soil microbial communities from agricultural site in Penn Yan, New York, United States - 13C_Vanillin_Day48 | ecosystem: Environmental > Terrestrial > Soil > Agricultural land | place... | reverse complement strand
AACGGGTGCGGGATCTCGGCGATCGGGACGTCGGGACCGCCGAGGGCCTTCAATTGCCCCCGCGCGAGCGGGAGAAAGGGCGTCGACCCGACGATGATCGCGGCCACGCCCTGCCGGGCCGATTCGACGCTGTCGTGGACACTCCACGACGTGCATGACCCTCAGTCGGCGGAGCCGACCAGCACCAGATCGCATCGGTGCCGGATATCGGCGATGGTCTCTGCCGGCGCCGGGCTGGCGGCCCTGAGCTTGCGGTGACGCACCACGTCGGCCACGCCGTAACGGCTTTTCAGAAGCTCGGCCAGATCGTCCGCCAGGAAATTGAAGTTGGGCTTGGAGTTATCGATGAACCCCACGACTTTGCCCTTCAGCGTGTCCAGCGGGCGCACTTTGGAGGAGCCCTCGGCCGCGCGCCCCGGCGCGACGGGGTCGAGCACGACTACGGTGTTGGTCATTCAGACCTCCGCTGCGAAATCACTTGCCGATCCTGAACAGCCTTTCCGCCGTCTCCCTGACCACCTTGCGCCGCGTCGCGGGATCCGGGCCGATCGCATCGAGGGCGTCGGTCAGCTTCAGCCCGCCGCGCTCCTTCGCGGCCGCGCCGTAGTCCGACCCGATCATCACTCGGCCGGCGCCGATGAATTCCAGCAGCAGCTTGAGCGCGACCGGCGACATGAGAACGGTGTCGTAGTAAAAACGCTTGACATAGTCCGACGGCAGCTTGCCCTTCTCGGCCTCGCGGTCCATGCGCCCGGTCTGATACGGCAGGAAGCCGCCGCCATGCACGAGCACGAGCTGCAAGTCGGGAAAGCGAGCGAGGACGCCCGCCTGGATCAGCTCCATGGCCACCACGGTGGTGTCGATCAGCCGGCCGAACAGGCCGCGAAATTTCGGCTTCTCCTCGAACATGCAGGTCGAGGGACCGTCCGTCGGCGGATGCAGGACGATCGGGACGCGCAGCGCCTGCGCCGCTTCCCACACCGCGTCGTAGCGCGCCTCGGCGAGGTTTCCCCGCGGCAGGTTGGTGCGCATCATGCAGGCGGTCATACCGAGCCGAGACGCGCGCTCCAGCTCGCGGGCCGCCACCTTCTCGTCAGCCATGTGCAGCGTCGCGTGCGCCCGCAGCCGCCCTCCCGTTGCGGCCACGGCTTCGGCGAGCGCGTCGTTCAGCTGCCTCGCCCACTCCTGCCCGTCGGCGTCCGGAAGCTCCTGGCCGTCCACGTCCAGCCACGGCGCGACGATCTGGTGCTGCATGCCCTGATCGTCGAGCCACTTCAGCCGCTGCTCGAACTCGAGCATGACGCCCGCGACCGGCCGCAGCGGCGCCATGCCGGGAAACGTCAGCACGTAGCGCCCTTCGGACACGTCGACCTTCGCGCCTGCGAGCCCGCTCTTGCGCACCGATTCCAGAAACCGCGCCGGCACGCCATGCGCATGGATATCCACGCCCTCGATGGTAGCTGTCATTCTCCGATCTCCCGGGTGTCACTCAGCCTTGATGCCCTTGACGACCTTGCTCCACTTCGCCAGCTCGGCCTTGATGTGCGCGGCGAAATCCTGCGGCGAGCTGCTGACGGGGGCCGCGCCCGCGGCGGCGACCTGTTTTGAGACCGTCGGGTTATTCAGCGAACCGACGACCACCTCATGCAGACGCGAAACGATCTCGCCCGGCGTGCCCTGGGGCGCCAATATGCCGTACCACGACGTCGATACGTGTCCGGGTACCGACTCGTTCATCGTTGGAAGGTCCGGGTACGGCATCGCCCGCTTCGGTCCAGTCGTCGCCAGCGGCCTGAGCCGGCCGGCCTTGGCGTGCGGCAGGGTCGAGGGTCCGCTGCCGAAATAGAAGGACACCTCGCCGCTCAGCACCGCGGTGATCGCCGGCCCCGAGCCCTTGTACGGCACGTGCAGGAAATCGACCTTGGCGAGCTGTTTCAGCAGCTCGGCCGTGAAATGCGCGGTCGAGCCTGTTCCCACGGACGAAAAATTGACCTCCCCCGGCCGGCTCTTGCCCAGCGCCACCAGCTCCTTCACGGATTTGACGGGCAGTGACGGATGCACGACCAGCGCGTACTGGGTGGTCGCGACCAGGCTCACCGGCGCGAAGTCCTTGACCGGGTCGTACGCCAGCTTGCGGTCCAAGCTCGGTATGGTCGCGAGCGGCGTCACGCCCCCCATCAGCAGCGTATAGCCGTCGGGCGCGGCGTGCGCCACCGATTCCGTTCCGATCCGGCCGCTCGCGCCACCCCGGTTGTCGACCACCACCTGCTGGCCGAGCCGCTCCGACATCGCGCGCGCAATGACGCGCGCGGTCACGTCCGTGCCCCCGCCCGGAGTCGTCGGCACGACGAGCCGGACCGGCTTGCCGGGATACGGCTGCGCCAGCGCCGGGGCGGCCGCCGCCCACGCGATTGACAGAAGAAGGCCCACTTTCTGAATGTCATGGATGATGCTCATTGCGCTGCTCCTCGTTTAGTTTTTAATAATGCCGTCCTACCCGTCATGATGCGATACCCCGTCGCCCCCGATTGACCGATTCGCGGGCGTTGACTCGAACCTTTCCTTGCGGTGGATAGCCCGCCAGACCCGCTCGGGCGTGACCGGCATTTCGATATGCTCGACGCCGTACTCGGCGAGCGCATCCACGACCGCATTGACGACCACGCCCAGCGCCGGCGTCGTCCCGCTTTCCCCGGCCGGACGCATGCCCAGCGGGTGCGTCGTCGAAGGCACCTCGCTGATGCCGGTCTTGAAGAACGGGAAGTCGTCCGCGCGCGGCAGGGCGTAATCCATCAGGGAGCCCGACAGGAGCTGCCCTGTTCCGGAATCGTAGAAGCATTGCTCGAGGAGGGCCTGTCCGGCGCCCTGCGCAATCCCGCCGTGGATCTGCCCATGGACGATCATCGGATTCACGGCGCGGCCGACGTCGTCCACGGCCGCATACCCGACGATCTGGACCGTGCCGAGCTCGGGATCGACCTCGACTTCGCATACGTGGCAGCCGTACGGAAAGCTGGCGTTGTGATGAACTTCCTCGGAAGAGGCCGCCAGCGGGCCTTTGAGCTCCTCCGGCAGGTCGCGCGATGTCGCCGCCGCGCCGGCGACCTCCGCGAGCGAGACAGCGTGCTGCGATCCGTCCGCCAGGAAGCGCCCCTGCTCGAACCGGACGCCGCTCGGCTCGACATCCAGGATCCTCGCCGCGATGCGCTTGCCCTTCTCCACGATCTCGCGGGCGGCGTTCCAGATGACGATGCTGCCCATGCGCAGCCCGCGCCCGCCGTGCGTGCCTCCGCCGACCTTCACGATATCGGTGTCGCCCGTAATGAGCCGGACGTCGCCGAGCGGGACGCCCAGCCATTCCACCACCAGCTGCCCGAAGGTGGTTTCATGACCCTGGCCGTTGGGAACTACGCCGATGACGACCTCCACCTTGCCGTCGGGATGCACCGTGATGTCCGCCCGCTCGCGCGGTGCGCCGGTCGAGGTATCGACGTAGTTGGCGATCCCGATGCCCCGGCAGCGGCCCCGCTTCCGGGATTCGGCCCGCCGCGCCTCGAAGCCGTTCCAGTCCGCGAGCCGCAGCGCCTCATTCATGACCGCGTGATAGGCGCCGTTGTCGTAGGTCATGTGAAACTGATTGGTATAGGGCAACTCGGACTCGGTCAGCAGGTTGCGGCGCCGCAGCTCGACCCGATCGAGCCCGCTCTTGCGCGCGGCCAGGTCGATGAGGCGCTCCATCACGTACATGACTTCGGGCCGCCCGGCGCTGCGATAAGGGCGGGTCGACATCGTGTTGCTCACCACGGCCCGCGCGCGGAAGTGAGCGGCCGGCACGCGGTAGATGCTCGACATGATGCCCAGGCCCTTCTTGAGCGGCGCATAGCTCACCGTGTGCGCGCCCGCGTTGCCGATGTTCGAGCCGCGCATCGCCAGGAAATGGCCCTGCGCGTCGAGCGCGAGCTCCGCGGTCACCGCGAGATCACGGCCCTGGTAGTCGCTGAGAAAGGCCTCCTGACGCTCGCACGTCCATTTTACGGGGCGGCCCGTGCGCCGCGCCGCCCACGCGATCAGGATGAACTCCGGATAGATCTCGCCGCGGGTGCCGAAGTTGCCGCCGACGTCGCCCATGAGGACCCGCACCTGCTCCTTCGGCACGCCGAGCACGGTGGCGAGATCCTGCTTCAGGCGCACCACACCGCCGCTGCCCGCGTGCAGCGTATACCGGCCGGTCGCCGCACCGTACTCGCCGATCGCGGCCCGCGGCTCGAGAGGAACGCCGGTGACGCGCTGCGCCCAGGTGTCGAGCTTCGCGATGTGCGCCGCCCGCGCAAAAGCGGCGTCCGTGGTTTCGCGGTTGCCGACTTCCGCATCCATGCAGACATTCGAGGAGGCTTCCTCCCAGATGCGGGGGGCGCCCGCCTCGGCCGTCGCGCGCGTCGCGGTGACGGACGGCAGCACGTCGTAGTCCACCTGGACGGCTTCGGCGCCGTCCTTGGCCGCGTAGACGGACTCGGCGATGACCACGGCGACCGCCTCCCCGACGTGGCGGACCTTGTCCACCGCCAGCGGATAGTGTGGCGCGACGAAGATCGGCGAGCCGTCGCGATTGACCAGCGGGGTTTCGGCATGGTGCGTGGACTTGGGCACGTGCGGAATCGGCTTGAGGCCGTCCTCGCGCATCTCCTTCGCCGTGAGGATCTTGAAGACGCCGGGCACGCGGGCCGCCGCTGCCATGTCGATCGCGCGTATGCGCGCATGGGCGTGCGGCGAGCGGACAAAGACGGCGTACGCCTGACCGGCGACGTTCATGTCGTCGGTGAAGCTCCCCGCCCCGACGAGCAGGCGCGCATCTTCCTTGCGCAGGACGGAGGCGCCGATCCTAGGGTCGGGGGCATTCATGGCTCGCTCAATTCCTTCCACTGTCCGGCTGCCGCCCGGCGCCGCGGTCACGGCGCCGGCCGGGTTGTTCGAGATGATTCGCCATCGCTCAGGCGGCCAGGCTGCGCGCCACTTCGCGCGCCCCATGCGCCTCACAGGTCAAAAAGAGATCCCGGACGCGCTCGGCGCGGTCGCGCCGCATCGCCAGTTCAGCGTTCTCCATGAACTTGGCGACGATGTCCCCGGCTGTCAGCGCGCGCTCGCCGTTGCCGCGGTTCATGGGCTCGAGGTGGCGCAGCACGCGGCCATCGCGGGTTTTCACCATCACGCCGCCCGACAAGTATTGCGGGTAGCGCGATTCGGGATAGGCGCCATAGGACACCCGCTGCGCGAGCGCGAGCACGCGCGCGTCGCCGCGCGCCTCGGGCGCGAGCTCGGCAAACCCGAGGCGCCCCCATGTCAGGCAGGCGGCCACGACGTACTGCGCGCTGAACTGGGCGGCCTGCTCCGACTCCGGTCTTTTCCGCGCGTCGGCCGGCTCGCACACGACGCGATAGGCATCGGGATGCAGAAGCGCGCACGCCTCCTCGATCTCTTCCGGGACGAGGCCGTGCTCGCGGCGCAGGATCATGGCGGAATCAGCACATGCGTGCAGCAGGTGACAGACCGGCAGCGGCTTGATCGCCGCCTCTTCGACGTGCCACACGTGTCCGAGACCCCGGGTGACCGCCTCGACCTTGAGGGCCGCGGACCGGTCGCCGGCGTGGCTGCGAAACAGCCCGTCCCGGCCCTCGTAGATCCGGCGCGAGCCCACGTAACCGCCGCGCGCGAGCGCCGCGGCCGTGATGCCGCCCACCCCGGCCCAACCCGGGTGCAGCCGCTTGTTCCACGAGCCGTCGTTGCGATACTCGCCGAGGGCAGCCGCGGTGCTGCCGGCGAGACCTTGCGCGTGCATCGTTTGCTGGAGGTCGAGCCCATAGAGACGAGCCGCCGCCACCGCGCAACCGAAATGTCCGGCGATACCGGTGGGATGGAATCCCTGCTGCTGCATGGTGTTGTTGGCGCCCATGCCGACGCGCGTCGCGATCTCCGCACCGAGCAGGTAAGCGATCACCAGATCGCGGCCGCCCAGATCAAGCGCTTCAGCCAGCCCCAGCGCACAAGGAAACGCGGACACCGTCGGATGGACCTGCGATGCGGTGTGGGTGTCATCGTAATCCAGGCCGTGAGCGAGGATGCCGTTCAATAGCACGGCGTCGCGCAGCGGCAGCCGCGCCGGCATGCCGATGACGCTGCTCTCGCCCCGGTCCCCGAGCGAAGCCAGGCCGCGGCAGGCGCGATCCGCGAAATCGCTCCGGCTCGCGGCGATCGCCGTGCCCGCCGCATCGAGCATGTGCAGGCGGGCAAAGGTCCGCAGCCGCTCGGGCAGCCCCTCGTAGTCGCATCGGGTCGAGAACGCCGCGATCCGCTCCGACACGGCGGCTTCCGTTTCGGATAACGGCAGCACGCCCGCTTTCTCCTGTGCACCCATCCCGGACGCTTCAGGCCGCGGAAGCGCGCTGCTCCGGCGCATTGCGAGCGGCAGCGGCCATGAAGTCGGTGAGGTTACGGACGTTCGCCAGCGCGTCGAACTGGCGAAGCAGCTCGTAGAGCCGCGAGATCGCGGCGGGACGCAGCGCCCGGACGGCGCAATCCCGAAACTTCGATTCCAGCCGGTCGGGCGGCACCAGGTTGTTCGGCCCCCGCAGCGGCTGGTCGACTCGCGCCGTGTAGGTCTGGCCGTCCGTGGTCGTGACCGCCAGCTCGCATTGGAAACTTTCATCCATGCCCCTGGGCGCGTGGGCGTGCGCCCGCGCCTCGACGCGGCGCAGCAGCTCGCGCACCGCGGGATCGCGGAAAGACTCGCCTTCGAAATGGTCGAATGTGACCTCGCCGTGCATCAGCGCGCGCGCCACGCAGTACTGCACGCTGAACTTCGCGTCGAGCACGCTGGCGGGATCGGGCCGGTTGGTGTGCGCGAGCACGCGAGCGTGGGTGGTGGAGCGGACGCCCTTCACTTTGTCGGGCGTCAGGCCATGCTGCTCCCGGAGGGAGATCATCGCGTCGATGGCGGAGTGCGTGCCCGCGCAGCAGGGATACTGCTTGAGCCCCGCGCCCGGCATCAGGATGTCGAGGGGATTCGCCCAGTTGACCAGCATCTTGCCCGTGTCGTAGTTCCCCGCGCCGTTGAACACCTCGAAAAAGCCCTGCTTGTGCTCGAACGCCTCGATGTTGGCGGTAAAGCCGTCCTTCGCGAGCATGGCCGCGTAGGTGCCGTGGCGCGTGCACTGCCCGGCATGCAGGGGCTTCGTCATGCTGCCGAAGTTCGCCTTGACCCCGGCGGCCATGGAAACCGCGATCGACAGCGCGCGGGCGGTCTGCCCGGCGTCGAGCCCGAGCAGCCGCGACCCGGCCGCCGCGGCGCCGAACACGCCCAAAGTGGACGTGGGATGCCAGCCTTTCTCGTAATGGTGCATGTGCACCGCATGCGCGACATGCGCGAGCGTCTCGAACCCGGTCACGAAAGCCACCAGGGTGTCCCGCCCGTTGGCGTTGATCGATTCCCCCAGCGCCAGCAGTCCGGGCAGGATCGCGACGGAAGGATGGCCCGCGAGGGAGTAGCTGCAGTCGTCGTAATCCAGCGCGTGCACAGCGGTGCCGTTGATCTCGGCGGCATCCAGCACGCCGGCGCGCCTCGCGCTGCCCCAGAGGAGGCTCGGCCCCGCGCCCTTGCTGCCGGTCAGGGCCCGCTCGACGATCCGTGGCGCTTCCTCGTCGACGCCCGCGAACGCGCACCCGATGGTGTCGATGATCGAATTCCTGGCCCACTCCAGCGCCTCGGCCGGCAGATCCTCGTAGCGCATGTAAACGATTTTCTTCGCCAGCTCGGTCGCAATGGTCATGATGGCCTCCGTAAGGTGCGGCGCGGTCGCCGCCTGTCATTGGGCGCGCAGCTCGGACACCGAGCGCGCGGGCTGCCCGTCGCGGCGCCGGAGCATCCGGGTCACGGCGCGCGTCGTGCCGAAAGTGGGAATGAAGGCGGAGTGCTTGCCGGCCCCGCCGATCACGATGACCATGAAATCTTCGGCGCGCTTCACGAGCGGGATCATCGCACCCACGCCTGCCGCCGCGAAGCGCTCCGGGAACCGCTTTTTCAGCCGCCGCTCGATATACTCTTCCGAGAAGCGGGCGAGCGGCACCTGCCCGTGCTCGTAGAGGAAGCGCTTGACGTCCTGTTTCGAGTAGCCGTCGGTTGCGACCGTCGCCGCATGCTCGGGCCCGAGCACGATCACCGGCTCGCCGCCGCCGAGCGTCGCATCGTTGGCTCCGGGGATCGCCATCGTGCCCGCGATCATCGTGAGGATGCCTTTCCCGGTCACGCTTTCGTGATCGTTGACGTTATGCGGCCCTTCGGCGCCGATCACCGTGACGGTGGTCGCCTCCTCCGGGAAGCCGCGCTCGACGTGGAGCGGCTCCCACGGGCTGGCCGCCTCGTTCTCCGCCACGCAATACGAATATTTCCCGGGCGAGCCGAACGTCGACATGTCTCCGATGCCCGGCAGCGCGCCTCCGATATTCACCAGCGCCAGCCGGATGGCGCGCCCGATCGTGGCGTTCGCTGGATGGCCGGGGCCGAACGCATTGTGGCCGGAATTGATGGCGAGCTCCCGGCCGATGGGCCCGTTCACCATGACGAGAGGCGCGCACTGGTGCGTGGTGGTCTGTATCCCGTACAGGTTGAACGACTCCTCGCACAGCGCCTCGACGGCCAGCACGAACAGCGGAAAGTACTCGGGCCGGCAGCCGGCCATGACCGCGTTGGCGGCGAGCCGCACTGGCGTCGCCTCGCCCCATCGCGGCGCGATCTTCGCGACCGGCTCGGCGAGCGGTCGGTCCCAGTACGCCAGCATGTCGCCGACGCGCTGCTCGCTGGGCGGCACGAGCGGCAGCCCGTCGCTCCACCCCTTTTCGCAATAGAGTCGATTGAGCGCGTCGAAATCGTCCTCGGCCTCGAGGGCGGCGCCAGTCGCGTCGAGCAGATCGGCCAGTGCGCTCATGCCATGCGGCCTTTCACGAACTCGATGACCTGGGCGGCGAACACCTCGGCGCGCTCGCGCACCTGGTCGAGCGCGATCCCGCCCACCGGATGCGGAATGACGAGCAGCGGCAGCCCGGGGGCGCCGAGCTGCGCGGACTGGATGCGTCCCAGGTTCACGAAGGGCGTCGAGCACGCGACCACCGCGACGATGCCCCGCTTATGCAGCTCAGCCATGTCGTGGACACTCCACGACGTGCACGAGCCTCAGTCGGCCATTGCGGTGATGACGCAATCGGCCTCGCTTGCCAGCTTGTCCAGCGTTTCCGGAGGCGCAGCCAGCACGGCCGTGGCCTTCTTCAGGGACACGACCGATGCGATCGGCAGCGACGCCCGCACGCGCTCCAGGACCATGCCGAGCAGGTGGTCGGCATTGCCCTTGTTGTTGTCGAGCAGGCCGAGACGTATCGCTTTGCCGAGCTTGCGCTGCGCAGCCACGCCGCCGGCACCCGGTGCCGGGGCTTCTGGAACGACGAATCTCATCTTGGTCATGCCATTCCGCCAGTCACCGGTTTCACGTCACCCGAGGTCGATCTCGGCGCCCACGCCGCGGGCCCTGGCGAGCTCGTAGGTCTTCACGGTCATCGCCACGTCGTTGATGGCAAGCCCGTGCGACCCGAAGACGATGGTCGAGCGGCCGAGATCGGGCACGGGCACGCGGCCGGCAATCACATCGCCCAGTTCTTCCACCCTGTCCCAGGTGAGCAGGCCGTGGGCCACCGCCCACAGCAGGTTGCCGCTCTCTACTTTCGACTGCTCCTTTTCGTCGCACACGACGAGCTGCGCCTTCTCGAACACCCTGCCGTCGAGCTCGCGCTTATACCAATGGTTGGCGCCGGCCGCGATCACCAGAACCGGGCGATGCAGCCAGTCGCCGAAAAGGATCGGCACCTCGGAAGTGCTCGCCGTGATGATGATGTCCGCGTCGCGCGGAACTTCCTGCGGCTGCGCCGCCGGGGCCACCTCGATTCCCAGCTTCTCGGACATGCGCCGGCAGAACGCCTCGCGCTCCGGCTGCCGGCGGCTGTAGACGCGCACCCTGCGGATGGGCCGCACCGCGCACATCGCATCGAGCTGCCCTTCGGCGATGCGCCCCGCGCTGTAGAGGCCGATGGTGCTCGCTTCGGGCGGCGAAAGATACTTCGCGGCGACCGCGGACACCGCGCTGGTGCGGAATTTTCCGATCTGGTAGGCGTGCACGATCGCCAGCAACTCGCCGCTTTCCTCGTCGTAGAGAAAGTTCGTGCCGTGACCCGATGCGTTCTTGTGCACGCCCGTGCCCTTGCCGATGTTGGCCCAGAGCTTGAACCCCGCCACTTTCCGGTGGTGCAGCGCGGCCGGGCCGAACTGGATAAAGCCGCTCCGGAGCGGCATGCGGCACCGGGGCGGGTTTTCGGCCGTGCCGCGGCCCGCCTCGCGAAAGGTATCCTCGATGATGGGTATCGCCTCGCGCGCCGACAGCGGCAGCTTCTTGACGTCCTCCTCGGTGATGAGCAGCGTCATCGGGCCCTACTTGTCCTGGATGTGGGCTTCCCTGATCACCTTGCCGAGCCTCTGCAGCTCGGACTGGATTATCGCCCGCGATTCTTGCGGCGACGCCGCGACGACGTCCGCGCCGCCGGAGCGCAGGAACAGCTCGTTCGCCTCGGGCGTATTGAGGTATTGCACCGCTTCGCGATGGAGCCGCTGGACGACCGGCGCCGGCGTGCGGATGGGCGCGAAGAGACCGGCGTACACGGACGATTCGTAGCCCGGCAGCGCGGCCTCCGACATCGTGGGCACTTCCGGCATCATGGAAAAGCGCTTCGTCGTCGTCACCGCCAGGGCCTTGAGCCGGCCCGACCTGACGTGCGGAATGGCGATGGACGCGCTTGGAAACATCAACTGCACCTCGTTTCCCAGTAGGGCGTTGACCGACACGCCGCTCCCCTTGTACGGAACTCGCACGACGTCGACGCCCGCCATGTGCTTGAAAAGCTCCCCTGCGAGGTGCGACGCGGCCCCGGTGGCGCCCGAGCCGTAGTTGAGCTGGCCGGGCTTCGCCTTGGCGAGCGCGATCAAATCCTTCACCGAGCCCGCTACCGACGGGTGCACGACCAGGATGTTCGGCGTATTGACCGCCAGCGTGATCGGGATGAAGTCGCGGAGCGTGTCGTAGCTCGTCTTGCGTATCAGCGACGCGACCCACAAGGTGCCGGAGGCGCCGAGCAGAGTGTAGCCGTCGGGCGGCGCCTTGGCGACGATGTCGGCCGAGATCGTGGCGCCGCCGCCGCGGTTATCGACGATCACCGTCTGCCCGAGCGGCCCGGTCAGCGCCTTCGCCAGCACCCGGGCCGCGAAATCGCTGCCCCCACCGGCCTGGGTCGTGACGATGCGAACGGGCCGGTACGGATAGGGCTGCGCCGCCGCGTCGTGGCTGGCGGCCAGCACCGGAATGAAGAGACACGCTGCTGCGAGAATGGGGACCACGACCGCACCTCCTCGATGGTGATTATCAACCGTCCCCGAGGAACCTCACCATGCTTTTTTGGTATCGAAGCTGCCGTCGGCGTTATGCTCGCCATTCGCCCCGATTTTTCTGCTCTGGCGCATCTTACCTCAGCGCGTTGACAGTGGTGGACCATGTTTGTAGAGTCCGCGTCACTGTCCCCGCAGCGCTCCCTACAAAGATTTTTTGCCACCAAGGATCCCTCATGCCGCCATCCGCGCCGACGCGAAGAAAAGCCCGTAGCAAAGGCGATGGCAAGAGCCTCTCCGATTATCTCGACAAGATACGGGGCAATCCATCCGAGTTCTGCACCGTCAGCCGGCCGGTGAACCCGATGAACTTCGACGTCACGGCGGTGCTGAAGCACTTCGACAATCGCGGCCAGTACCCCAC
>Ga0247825_10002607_pt1 | contig 11896 bp, 10 predicted proteins | sample 13C_Vanillin_Day_FD_194413 | JGI IMG/M metagenome (GOLD analysis project Ga0247825, IMG submission 194413) | Soil microbial communities from agricultural site in Penn Yan, New York, United States - 13C_Vanillin_Day48 | ecosystem: Environmental > Terrestrial > Soil > Agricultural land | place... | reverse complement strand
GTCGGTGGTGGCCATCGCCACCCGGCCGGTGACCTGACCGGTCGCGGGGTTGTAGACGTCGCTGCGGGTTGCGGCGCTGCGGGAGTCGATGTGGCCGCCGATGTAGTGGTCGATGTCGACGGGCGCACCGGATGAGGTAGCACCGGAGGTCGCGGACGGAAGGGTGGTAGTCATGAAAACAATTCTCCTGGAGTAATTTTCAGCGAATAGCGTGAGCGAAGGTGGATCTGCGGCCGTCCCGTGTCGCGGACTCGTGGGACGGCGTTCGACTAGCCGTAGATCTGGGCGTAGAGGTCGCGGATCTCCGCGTCGGTCGGGACGAGGGGGTTGTTGTTCGGTGATCCCGAGGCGAGGGCCTGTGCGGCCATGAGCGGGATCAGTTCGTCCCAGCGGGCCTTGTCGATGCCGTATGCCTTGGGCGTGGGCACGGCCACGTCCCGGCACAGCTCGGTCAGCGCGTCGACGAGGTTGTTCGCGGCGGTGGTGTTGTCGTCGCCGGCGGTGGCGACTCCGAGGGCGCGGGCGCAGTCGGCGTACCGGGATTCCGCGGCACGGACCGAGAAGGCGGTGACCGCGGGGAAGAGCATGGCGTTCGACAGGCCGTGTGCGACGTGGAAGTGCGCGCCGATCGGCCGACTCATTCCGTGCACGAGGGCGACCGAGGAGTTGGAGAACGCGATGCCGGCCTGGGTGGCGGCGAGCATCATCTGCTCGCGTGCCTCGGCGTCGGTGCCGTCGGCGTAGGCGCGGCGCAGGACCCGGCCGATGGTGCCGATTGCGGTCAGGGCGAGGCTGTCGGCGAAGGGGTTCGCCTTCTTGCTGACGTACGCCTCGATCGCGTGGGTCAGCGCGTCGACGCCGGTGTCGGCGGTCAGCCGGGGCGGCATCGACACGGTCAGCTCGTAGTCGATGACCGCGGCGATCGGCAGGAACGCCAGGCCCGGGCACAACATCTTCTCGTCGGAGACACTGTCGGTGATGACGGTGAACTGTGTTGCTTCCGAGCCGCTTCCGGCGGTGGTGGGGACGGCGATGACCGGCAGGGCGGGACCGGTGTTGTTGCGGGGAGCTTTGTAGTCGCGCATCTGCCCGCCCTGGCGGCCGAGGATGCCCAGGGCCTTGGCGGTGTCCATCGGGCTGCCGCCACCGAACCCGATGACCGAATCGGAATCGTGCTCGGCGATCGCGGCGATGCCGGCGTCGAGGGAGTCGGTGGTGGGGTCCGGGACGGTGTCGGCGAACAGGCGTGGCGACAGACCGGCGGATTCGAGGGCCTTGATCATCTGCTCGGCTGCGCCGGTGGAGACGAGGAAGGAGTCGGTGACCACCAGCGGGCGGGTGAGTCCGAGGCTCGTGACGACCTCGCCGATCTCGGCGACGGCGCCGCCGCCGATCCGCATGATCCGCGGGAGTGCGATGGGTGAAGCCATGGGTGTGTCTCGCTTTCTCAGCGGTTGGTGAAGGACGGCTTGCGCTTGTCGAGGAAGGCGGCCATGCCCTCGGTCTTGTCTTCGGTTGCGAAGGCGGCGTGGAACATCCGCCGCTCGAAACGCATCCCCTCGGCCAGGGTGGTCTCGAATGCGCGGTCGACCGACTCCTTGGCCATCAGCACCGCCGGCCGGGAGAATCCGGCGATCTTTGTTGCTGCACTGATCGCTTCGTCGATCACACTGCTGGACGGAACGACCCGAGCAACCAGTCCGATGCGTTCGGCCTCCTCGGCGTCGATCATGCGGCCGGTCAACACCATGTCCATGGCCTTGGACTTGCCCACCGCCCGCGCGAGACGCTGAGTTCCGCCCGCGCCGGGAAGAATCCCGAGGGTGATCTCGGGCTGACCGAACTTGGCCGACTCGGCCGCGATGATCATGTCGCAGCTCATTGCGAGTTCCGCGCCGCCGCCGAGGGCATAGCCGGCGACCGCGGCGATGATCGGCTTACGCGTCGTCGAGGCGCGTTCCCAACTCGAGGTGATGAAGTCCGCAAGATAGACGTCGGTGAACGATTTGGGCTGCATCTCGGCGATGTCGGCGCCCGCCGCGAAGGCCTTCGCGCTGCCGGTCAGGACGACGGCGCCGATGCTGTCGTCGGCCTCGGTGGCATCGAGGGCGTGGGTCAGTTCGACGGTGAGGGCATCACACAGGGCGTTGAGGGCCTTCGGGCGGTCGAGGGTGATGAGGGCAACCGGACCATGGCGTTCCACGCGGAGGTGTTCGTACCCGTCCGAGTTGCCCTCGAATGCCGGGGCTGTTTCGGCGATGGTGGTCATATGCCGCACTCCTGTTCCTTGGGGTCACTGCGGTGGTAACGGGCGAGGTCAGACGGTGATGACCGTCTTTCCTTGGGTGCGTCCGTGGGCGAGGTCGTCGAGGGCTGTGGGGACATCCTCGAGGCCTAATCGGGCGGTGATCAGTGGATCGATCAGACCGGCGGAGGCCATCTCGAAGATGGCCGCCTGGGCGATGTGCACGAGGTCGGGCCGATACTTGCGGTAGAGCGACCAGTGCAATCCGGCGATGGTGTAGTTCTTGACGAAGGCGTGATTGAGGTGTGGCCGGGGGATGTAGCCGCTGGCGAATCCGACCACCACGATCCGGCCCTCGAAGGCGATGTACTTCGTGGCCTGCTCGTAGGCTTTGCCGCCGACCGAGTCGAAGACGATGTGGGCTCCCTCCGGGGCGAGAGCCTTCACCTGCTCGATGACGTCTCCGCTGGAGCGGTCGACGACGTGGTCTGCGCCGAGACCGGCGGCGGTCGCGGCCTTGCCGGCGTCGGAGACGATCGCGATCACGGTCGCGTCGGCGGCGCGTGCGACTTGGACGGCCGCGGATCCGACTCCACCTGCGGCGGCGGTGACCACGACGACATCACCGGGTTTGATCGCGGCCCGCCGGTGCAGGCCGAGCCATGCCGTCAGGTAGGTCAAATGCAACGTGGCTGCGGTGACGTCGTCGATCTCTCGGGGGACGACGTAGGCCTCGTCCGCGTTCATCAGGGTGGCTTCGGCGAAGCCTCCGTGCGGAAGAATCGGCTGTCCGACGATCCGTGAGGCGAGCAGCCGGGGTTCGACTCCTCCGCCGATGTCGTCGACCCATCCGCACACCTCCAGGCCGGGGGTGAACGGGGGGATCGGTTTTTGCTGATACTCACCCCGGCACAGCAGAACATCGGCGAAGTTGCATGAGGTCGCGGCGACTCGAAGCCGGACCTGTCCGTGACCGGGAGTCGGCACGGTCGACTCTTCCAACCGCAGGACAGACGAGGGCTCGCCGTACTCATGGACCTTCCATGCTCGGGACATGTTCTGCACCTTTGCTCGCGGTTCTGCTGTGGCCGGGTAGGTGGTCAGGCTCGGCGACCCTCGTCGGGCGCCTTGGCGCCGATGAGGTGGACGGTGTTGCCGAAAACTTCTTCGCCGCGGCCCATCTGGGCGTGCGAGAGCGCAATGTCGTTCATGGGCAGCACCCGACCGACGACCGGGTCGATCTTTCCGTCGACGACCAGCTGGTTGTACGCGATGGCCTGCTCGTCGTTGGTGCCGTGGGAGCCCTGCAGCCGCTTCTGCCGTGTCCAGTGGTACCTCAGGTCCACCATGGCGTCGAAGCCGGTGGTGCCCGCGCAGATGGCGACCATGCCGCCGGGCTGGCAGACGAAGATGCTGGTGGGGATGGTGGAGGCACCGGGGTGCTCGAAGACGATCGCCGGGTCTTCTCGGCTGCCGGCGATCTCCCAGATCTTCTTGCCGAACGCGCGGGCGCTCGCGGTCCACGCCTTCTGGCCCGCCGTGTCGTCGACGAGAGGCGGGATGCCCCAGTGATCGAACTCGCGCCGATTGATGTAGCCGATGGCCCCGTATTTCATTGCGTAGGCACCACGTTCGTCGTCAGAGACCACGGCGATCGCCCGACCCCCGGCCTCGCGGACCAGCTGGCAGGCCTGGGTTCCCAGGCCACCGGATCCGCCCCACACCAGCACCAGATCGCCCTCGGTGACGGTGTTGCCCTTCCATCCGTGCAACATCCGATATGCGGTCGTGCCCACCAGGGTGGGAGCCGCAGCTTCAGCCCAACTCAGATGCGCCGCCTTCGGCAGGACCTGATGTGCCTGCACGCGGGCGAACTGCCCGAACGAGCCGTAGTTGGTGTCGTAGCCCCAGATCTTCGCGCTCGGCGCGATCATCTGGTCGCGGCCGGCGGTGATCCACGGGTCGTTCTCGTCCCACACACCCGGGTGCACGACGACCTCGTCGCCGATGCTGATGCCGCTGACACCCTCCCCGACGGCGTAGACGATGCCGGAGGCGTCCGACCCGCCGATGTGGAAGTCCTCGGTCTCACCCCGTCGCTGCCGGGTCGCGACCTGATCGACCGGGTAGCCACGGGCCGCCCAGACGTTGTTGTAGTTGACCCCGGCCGCCATCACGGCGATCAGGACCTCACCGGCGCCGAGCTGCGGGGTGTCGACGACTTCGTGCACGAACGCGGTGGCGGGGTCGCCGTACCGCTCCGGGCGTACGACCTGCGCGTGCATCCTCTTGGGCACTACACCGAGCGGGGGCAGCGTTCCCGGCTCCACCGCGTCGGTGGTCGGGTCGGCAACGGATTGGCGCTCCAACAGTTCGGTCACTGTCAACTCCTTAACTTCGATATTCGTACAATCATCAAACTATGTTGGACTGTGGATCGCAACTCACCCGGGCGGACACCCGATCGGATGAAGATGTTCACCGGTCCGGTTGCGCGAGAGAGCTGTTCGCGCAACCGGCATGCGAACTACTACCTACTTTTCGACCGCGCCGTAGCGTTCGTCGCGCCAGGCCAGGGCCGCGCCCAGGCCCTTAGTCGCCACGAGTTCGGTGAACTCGGCGCGTTCAGGGGTCTCGGCGGAGTTCAGCACGGCGGCGACGTCGAGGTTCGACTCGACCGCGCTGGTCAGTCCCATCGCGTCGTACGCGCGGGTGATGGCCCGCTTGGTGTATCGGAGGATCGACAGGGGAGTGAGCGCGATCTTGCGGGCCAGGATGTCGACGGTTGTCTCGAGGTCGGCCTTGGGCACGACACGGTTGATCATCCCCAGGGTGGCGGCTCGCTCGGCGTCGATGATGTCACCGGTGAAGAGCAGTTCGTTGGTCGCCTTCTGTCCCAGCAGGAACGGCATCAACAGCGTCACAGGCCCGGAGCCGAACCGGATCTCGGGCTCCCCGAACTGGGCGTTGTCGGCGGCGACGATCAGATCGCACGCCATTGCCAGTTCGCAGCCGCCGGCGAGAGCCCAGCCGGAGACGGCGGCGATGACCGGCTTGTTCAGCCGCCACACCTGCATCGACAGCCCGATGTTGTTGGTTAGGCCGGCATGCCACTGCTCGGCGGTGGAGACCCCCATCTCGACTTCTTGAGCGATGTCGTAGCCGACGCTGAATGCCTTGTCGCCGCCCTGCAGGACCACGACCTTGATCGCCGGGTCTGCTTCGGCCGCGGTGAGAGCCTGCGACAGCTCCTGCATCACCTCGACCGACAGTGCGTTGAGCTTCTTGGGCCGGTTGATGGTGAGCCAGGCGACCTCCCCGCGGTACTCGGTGCGGACGAGATCGTCAGTGGATGTGGTCATGCCAATGCCTCGCTTTGTATTTGGATGTCGGTGGACGATTGGGAGCGCAGCCGGACTTTGTCGACCTTGCCCACCGCGGTGCGCGGTAGTGAGTCGAGGACGACGATGTGATCGGGAATCCACCACCGCGGGAAGCGGTCGCCGACGTAGGCCCGCAGCAAGTTCTCGATGTCGGGGTGGACCTCGTCGTCGAGGGTCACGATGTAGGCGAGCGGGCGTTCGATCCATCGCGGGTGCGCGATGGGTACCACCGCAGCGGCGGTGACAGCGGGGTGGGTGCACAGGTATTGCTCGAGTTCCGCGGTGGCAATCCACTCGCCACCCGATTTGATCAGGTCCTTCTCCCGATCGTGCAGGGTCAGCCGTCCTCGGGCGTCAAGGGAGGCGATGTCGCCGGTGTCGAACCATTTCGTGCTGCCATCCTGCACACCCACGACGAACGGACCACGCACCTGTAACTTGCCCATCACCGGCCCTGACCGGTCATGATCGAAGCCGTCGTGGTCGATCCGCATCTCCACCAGAGGAATCGGCACGCCAGCGGAGATGGTGGGATCGGTGCGCTCATAGGTGCTGCACGCCATGGTCTCGGTCATGCCCCACGCCGTACCCACCCGTGCCCCCAGAACGTCTTCGACCGAACGCACGACCGATTGAGGGACAGCGCTTCCACCGCTGAAGACTTCACGCAGGGCGCTGGGGCGCGGTGCGCGACCGGTGGCCACGGCCTGGCACACGTCGTGCCAGATGGTCGGAACCGCGGCTGCGGTGGTCACCGCCTCGTCGCGAATGACCGTCGCAATCCGTTCCGCCGCCAGGTCACCACCGCACAGAAGCAGTGACGCCCCCGTCAGTGCACAGGTCAGTGGCAGTCCCCACCCGTTGACGTGGAAGAACGGCGCGAGGGGCAGCACCCGGTCCGTGCGAGTGAGGCCGGAGGCCTCGGTGGTGGCCTGGCTGAGGGTGTGCAGGACCAGTGCTCGGTGACTGACCCGGTAACTCTTCGGCCGGCCGGTCGTCCCACTGGTGTGGAAGAGATAGGCAGTGGTGTTTTCGTCATCGACGGGGGCGGGCGCCGCCGTTGTGGCGCCCAGTTCGACGAGGTCCTCGTAACGTACGAATGCGTGCGCCAGACCGGGCCAGTCCTGGCTCCCGACAACGATGAGAGGAACCCGAGCCTCACGAAGCGCGCCGAGCACCGCCCGAGCACTGTCACCGAGAACCGGGTGGTCGAGCATTTCGGCGTCGACCAGCACTGCGTCGGGTCGCGGCGACAGTGCCTGGTCGATCAGCACCTCGGGACTCAACCGAGCGTTCAAGCTGTTGACCGCCGCACCGAGCAGGGGAACCGCCAGCAACGCCTCGAAGTGCTCGAGGGTGTTGAACGCCAGGACGGCGACCACGTCGCCGCGCCCGACTCCCATACTCGAGTGGATCCCGGACGCCAGCTTCCGGACGCGCGACGCCACGTCGGGGAACGCCCATCGCGTCGTCACGGTGCCGCCGGTTTCTTCGGTGATGCTGACGACCTCCGACTGCGGATGGACATTACTCATCCGCCACAACAGGTGGTCAACGGTCAGGGGAAACATGGGCTACTTCTTCACCAGCGTGGTGACGACCTGCACCGGGTTGGCGAGGGTGTCACGGATGGGCGAACGCTTCTGCACGGCGTCGGTCAGCTCCTGTAGCTGCTCGGTCGAGGCGTTCGGGGACTCGGCGTGCACATTGATCCGGATCTCCTGGGCGCCGGGGCGGACGCTGTCGTCGAGGTTGAGGAAGCCCTGGAGATCGAAATCGGTCTGCATCTCCAGTCGCAGCGAGGACAGTTCGATGCCCCGTACCGCTGCGTTCGTGGCGTAGGTGACCGCGTAGCAGCCGGCGAGTGCCTGGAGCACGTACTCGGCGGGGCTGGCCGCCTTGTCCGTGCCCAGCAGGGCCGCGGGCTCGTCGGACTCGAGGACGTACGACGCCTCCCGGCTGCTCACCAGCTCACCGTTCTGGTGCAGCTCCCCCGTAGTCGAACGCTGATGGCAGCCGTCGAGCCATTCGGATCCGAGTGAGAACGTCACCTGGGCGAGTGCGGGGGTTTCGCGGATCGCGTCGATCGTTGCGTCGAGGGCCTGCTTGTCGACACCGTTGATGGTGAGGGTCGAGGAGGTGTTGGTCATGAGATGTCGCCTTTCGATTTCATTTCCGGAGGAGCGTTGGTGCACCCTGATAGGTGCGGGCTGTCAGGCGTTGGAGGGAGACGGTGTGTCGTGACTACTCGGCGCCGCAACCCTGGCCTGGTTTGGGGTGTCGTCGTCGATGTCCTTCTTGTTGGTCTCAGGGGCGAGGTAGGCGCAGACTGCGGTGATGACGCTGAGGATGGTGAAGTACCCGACGACCAACCACGGGCTGCCGTTGCCGACTGCGAGCAAGGAGGTGGCGATCAGAGGCGAGAACCCGCCCGCGAAGACTGATCCGATCTGATATCCGACCGAGGCGCCACTGTATCGCACTCCGGTGGAGAACATTTCGGAGAAGAACGCCGCTTGCGGGCCGTACATCGCGTCGTGGAAGAAGTTCAATCCGATCACCATGGCCAAGGTGATCAGGACCGGGTTGCCGGTGTCGGCGAGGAGGAAGAACGGGCCGATGAACAGTGCGCTGGTGATCGCGCCGAACAGATACAGCGGCCGGCGACCGACCTTGTCCGACATGGCTGCCCAGATCGGCACGGAGACAAGGCCGATGGCCGAGGCAACGAGGACGGAGTTCAGTCCGACACTGGTGGCCGAACCGAGACTGCGTGCGATGTAGGCGATGCCGAATACGGTGTAGAGATAGTAGATCGCGTTCTGCGACAACCGCATTCCGGTCGTCAGGTACACCGCACGTCGTTCGTTGCGGAACAGTTCGACCACCGGCCGGTCGGCGATGGTGTCGTTCTGCTTCATTTCGGCGAACTTTTCCGGTTCGGACAGGCCGATTCGGATCAGCAGGCCGATGAAGACCAGCAGTCCGCTGATGAGGAAGGGGATTCGCCAGCCCCAGGCGAGGAAGGCCTCCTCGTCGAGGACGGTGCGAGCGATGCTGAAGGCTCCGACGGCGAGCAGCATGCCGGCCGAAACGCCGATCTGGGTGAAACTGCCGTAGAAGCCGCGTCGGTTCGATGGTGCCGACTCCACCGACATCAGTGCTGCGCCGCCCCATTCACCGCCGACACCGAACCCCTGTACTAGTCGGAGGACGAGAAGCAGGATCGGCGCCCAGATACCGATCGAGGCATGGGTAGGCAGGACACCGATGAGGGTGGTGCTGGCCCCCATGATGAGTAGTGAGGCGACAAGCATCGCCTTGCGGCCGACACGGTCGCCGATGTGGCCGGCGACGACGCCTCCGAGCGGCCGGGCGAGGAAGCCGACCGCGTAGGTGCCGAAGGCGGCGATGAGCCCGATCGCGGGGCTGACGTCGGGGAAGAAGAGGGGGCTGAAGACTAGCGCTGCAGCGGTGCCGTACAGGAAGAAGTCGTACCACTCGATCGTGGTACCGACGAAGCTTCCCAGTGCGACCATGCGCGGCGAGTTGGGATTTTTTGCACCCGACGGCGCTGTCGGTGAGCTCATGGTCGGGTCTCCTCTCGGGAGGTTGGGTCGCCGCACGAAGGCGGGACCACAAGGGATGTGGGATGTGTATTCGGGTAGCCGCCAGCGCGGCGGGAGGTCGGGGTCCGAAGTGGTGGCGGGCCCGTTGTGATGCAGACCCGAGCACCTCGCTGGTGTGTCTTGAGTCTCATACTGGGGACTCAGGACGGCAATAACCAAAGTGGAACACGGTTGTGCAAATCTGCAGATCGCAGGTCAGCGACGGTTTCCGTCTGCTTCTTCTCCGAGAATCTCGCGCCCGGCTATAGTTAGACCGTTGGCTATTCGTAGAAATATCGAAGGATGAGGAGTGCCCGTGCTACACGCCGCACCGACGCTCGACGAACAGGTGGAGATCCTCAAAGCGCTCGCAGACCCCGTGCGGTTGGATCTGCTCCGGCGCATCGCCGCTGTCGACGAAATGGCCTGCACCGATCTGGTCGACGAATCCCACGTCTCCGCCTCCACCGTCTCCTACCACATCAAGACACTGCGGACCGCCGGGCTCGTGCAGGTCCGCAAAGAGGGACGCAACTTCCACTACACCTACCGGCCAGAAGCGGCCCGGGCGTTGGCGGCCGCGCTGAACAGTTTGGGCTGATCGGGTCGTGTACGTATCCACTGTTCTGGACGGGGAACGGGCGTCTACCACGTAGTGCACGGTGGCGATTCCGCGCGGCCGATCCGGTTCGACGGCCATCCCGCGTTCGGCGGCAGGGACCGGGAACTCGGGCCCTTCGAACACCCGCTGGGCGGGCTCGGCGCCTGTTGCCAGATCACCGCCGATACGGTCGCCCGATCCCGCCGCGTCGAACTGGGCGAGATGCGCACCAGGATCGAGACGAGCTTCGACAACGCCATACTCGTGTTCGGGGAGCCGGCACCTCGACATTCGGCACCCTCGATATCGGCATCGCGGTCGACACGGCGCTGAGCTCGCGGACCTGGGGCGGGAAGGAGAATGTCGCTGCCCCATCTTTCAACTCTTCGTCGCCAGTGGTGTCCGAGTATGCAGTTCGTGGGATCCCTGTAAGGCAGTTAGTGTCCTAGCGGGCCGCGAACAGTCCGTCCGGCTGCTCGGCGACCAGTTTCTCGATGTGCTCGGCCATTGCCCGTACCCGTGCCAGACGCACGAGATCGCGCGGGATGGACATCCAATAGCTGCTCTCGATTCTCGCGGTGATCGAAGTGAGTTTCTGCAGTCGCGGATTGCGGTCGGCAATGAACGACGGAAGCAACGCGATACCGAGATCCGCCTCCGCCGCTTGAATAAAGCCCGCGATGTTGTTCGTCTGGATCCGTGCTTTCGCATTCGGCAGCACCTCGTACAGCAGATTGAACGTCGAATGGTCCAGAGCGGTGTCGACATACCAGATCAAGACGTGGTGGTAGAGATCTTCGATCGCCTCCACCGGAGTATGCGAAACCAAGTAGCCGCGGGAAGCGTAGAAGCCCAGAGTGTAGTTGGCCAGTTTCTGCACTGTCACAGCGCGCGCTTGCGGCCGCTCGATGGTGACGGCTAGGTCGAACTCGCGGGGTGTCAGGGAGGCGTGTCGGTTTGCCGTCACGACCTCCATGGTGAGGTCCGGATGCTGACGTTGGAGCTCGACAAGGCCGGGAAGCAGCAGATATGCCCCGAATCCATCAGGGGCGATGACTCGTACATGGCCGGTCAGCGACGAATCCCGCGATAGACAGTCCTCCTGCGCCACACGCATTGCCGACTCGACGTTCTCGGCATGGACCATCAGTCGTGATCCGGCGTCGGTGAGCGTCCATCCATCGGAAGTGCGATCGAACAGGCGGCTCTCGACCGCACGCTCGAGGCGGGTGATGTGGCGACTGACAGTCGTGTGATTGATCTGCAGATGTTTGGCGGCCTCGGTCAACCGTCCTCGCCTCGCCACTTCCAAGAAAAGCCTGAGGTCATCGGCGGAGAACATAGGTGAACTCTAGCCACCGGTGTCGTGGCAGACCATGCCCGCCGTACCTGGAACCGTCCCCGACAGTTCGAAATAATCGCGCTCGACACGCGAATATGTCCGGATCGAGGCTCGTTCCAGAGTTGACCGAGCGAGGTTCCCGCGATGCGGCGGTGAGCCGCTCGTGTGCCCTCGCGTATCGCCGACTGGTGGCCGGACACCGCGGTCGGGCATGCGGTCCTGATCGATGTTCGTGACATGCTCTTCGCGAGGTCCGCCAGAGCCCGCACCTCCCGTTGATCAGTTCGAGCTTCGGCTATGTGCGGAGGACACATTCCTAGAGCATTGGTACCGAACAAGATTGAACTCAGCCGATAAGGTTCGACGACCCGTTGCGGTCGAGATCCTATAGCTTCAGGCTCGTGCTGCGTGCCAATACGATCCCGTACTTGAACTGTCGCGCACATAGGAGTTGATGCCCAATTCCATCTAGCCCCGCCGTTGTACGACTGGGCTCGATGGAACGGATCCAAGTCTCTGGAACTCGATTCGAACTGCGGCGCCTCGGGTAGCCGAGCGAATTGCGCAGACTACGAGGTTCCACTGTGTGATGACGCATCCCGTGACCGCGCCCGTGCCGTCGTCGACGGTTGTTCGTCCGTTCGCAGTCCCTCGTTGAGGTCCATACCCTTGGTTTCTTTGATAAACAACGTGACGACGATGGTGACGAGCGCGAGA
>Ga0247825_10002606_pt1 | contig 11897 bp, 10 predicted proteins | sample 13C_Vanillin_Day_FD_194413 | JGI IMG/M metagenome (GOLD analysis project Ga0247825, IMG submission 194413) | Soil microbial communities from agricultural site in Penn Yan, New York, United States - 13C_Vanillin_Day48 | ecosystem: Environmental > Terrestrial > Soil > Agricultural land | place... | reverse complement strand
GCCAGTGGGTGAGATCGAAGGACGACTTCGCCCCCTCCGGACAACCGGTCTCACAGGTGCCCCACCGGGCGCAGCGCGCGAACTCACCATGCTTCTGGGAGGCAATCGCGTTGGGGGAGGGCCACCAGTGCCAGCCCAGCTTGTTCATCCCGCGAGCCGCGATCCGCCCGATCTTGCCGATCGGATGCGGCGGCAGCGGCGGCACCATCCCGTCGGGGTACATCGGGTCGCCCTCGAGTCCGGCGAGGCCGACGGCGGCGTCCATCCGGTCGTAGTACGGGGCGAGGTCCTCGTAGGTGATCGGCCAGTCGTCGGCGACACCGTTGAGGGTCTTGACCCGAAAGTCGGAGGGCAGCAGGCGCATCCAGTGCGCGCTGTAGATCAGCGTGCTGCCACCGACGCCCGCGAACATCACCGGAGAGACGTCCGACTCGGACACGTTCGTCGGATAGTCCTCGGCGTTGCCGCGCACGTTCGGTTCGGGATACCACTGCTTCTGCGCCAGCAACTCCCATTCCGGCTTGACGGCAGGAAACTCGCCGCTATTGACCCAGCGGCCCTGCTCCAGGCAGACCACCGAGAACCCGTGCCGGGCCATGTGCTCGGCCACGACACCGCCGGATGGGCCGGCGCCGATGATCAGGACATCCGCCCGATCCGAAGGTGTAGGTGTCCCATCGCCGATTGTCATCGGGATATCTCCTCCCGGCCACGCGGGCCTTGGGTCGTACCGGAGCGGCAACCGCAGGTCGCGCATTCGCTCGTCAGTTCACTCACGCGGCGCCGAGACGCCGATCACACCTAAGAGGATAATTAACTTGGCCATTTTTGGCAAGATAGATGCAACTGAGGCGGATGATCGTCAGATCATCCGCCTCAGGAAAGGGAAAAAGGGGGAGTGGGTCAGTGGACGCCGGCGGTGAGGAAGGCCGGCAGCTGCCGGTGCGGGGTGCGCTGGAGGACGTCCGCGACGATGCTCTCGAAATGGCCGAGATGCCGGTACATCTCCTGCTCGATCTCCACTGGGTCGCCCCGCTTGAGCGCTGCCAGCGTCGCTTCGTGCAACTCCACCCCGCATTCGTAGTCTTCCGGGGTGCGCAGCATCATGTCGTGGACGGGGGCGAGCTCCTTTTCGAGTCCCTTCATCATCGCCTCGAGGGACGGGTTGCCCGCGGCGCGCCAGATGGTCCGGTGGAACAGCAGTTCGGCCTGAGCTGCCCGGCTGAGGTTGTCCTTGTGGGCGCGCAGTAGATCAATCGAGTGCTGCATCAGCTGGTAGTGCTCGTCCGTAGCGCGCACGGCGGCCAGTTGCGCCACGCGCGGCTCGAGGGTCTTGCGCGCCTCCAGGATGCGGAAGATCTCGTCCGCCTGGAGAGGGTTGGCCTCCGGCAAATTCTCGAGGCCCTCGGGAATCCAGATCGAGATCACCTCGGGGTTGCCGTGCCGGCCCGGGCGGCTGCGGAGGATGCCCGCCTCGACGAGCTTGGAGATCGCGCTGCTGACCGTCGGACGCGAGACGTCCATCTGTGCGGCGAGCACCCGCTCCCCGGGGAGGACATCGCCTTCGCGCAGCTCACCGGACTTGATGCGGTCGATGATCTGGTGCATGACGTCACCGCCCGCGCTTCGGCTCCGTACCGGCCTGAAGTCCCTCACCATTGCCTCCTCGTGCGTTGCCGTGCCCGCTCCATTACATGGTAAGACATCTGCCAAATATGGCCAGTCATTGTGTCCGCTGAAGATGTGGATCGGTTGCGGTCCCGCTACGGGGGTGACGCCCCCGCCAGCACCGCGATCGCGCTGGTGGTGAGACCGAGGGTTGCGACGAGGATGCCGAGGAGGGCCCACAGCGACGCGGACTCGTCATCATTTGCGGAGTGGGCTGCGGTGCCCAGAAGGCCGGCGGCGAGTCCACCGACCCCCAGGACGACGCCGACTCCCGGCATCCAGAACGTCACGACGGACAGCATGCCGAACACCATCGCGACAACGGGGAGCAGTGAGGTGCCCATGCGCTGCGGTTGTTCCACCATCATATGTGTAAGGTAAATGAAACTATCCTTTAATGGAATGGGAGAGCGATGTCTAACTTTGGATGGATGCCGAGGAACGGCGTCGGTTCCTCAGCGAGAAGCACGTGGCGGTGATTGCTGTCGCCCGAGACGGCGCGGCGACCCTGGCGGTGCCAGTCTGGTACCGACTCGACGAGTCGGGGGACCTCCTGGTGTGGACAGAACGCGGAACCGTCAAGGAACGACTGGTCCGCGCAAGCGGTCGCCTCAGCCTGGTCGTCCAGGACGAAAAGCCGCCGTATCGATACGTCAGCGCCGAGGGACCGGCCACGATCGTCGACGCAACGACACGCGAGGATGTCCGCCCGATCGCGCACCGGTATCTCGGGCCCGACGAGGCCGAGGCCTACCTTGCAGAGTCGTACAACGACAAGGCCGTACTGCTCCGAATGAGCCCGATTACCTGGCACACCGCCGACTACAGCAAGCCCACCTCTTGACGGGGCCGGAGCGGGATCCGCACTCACAAACGTAGAAACAGCTCCACGGTAGAACAGCTCCCTATATGCCGCGGGGTCAGTTCGTGTACAGCGCCGCGCCGAGTCCGCCGTCGACGACGATGGCCGCACCGTTGACGAACGACGCGTCGTCCGAGACGAGGAACCGCACCACATTGGCGACTTCCGCGGGTTCGGCGATCCGCTCCACTGGATAGGCGGAGGCAATTTCCTGCCGTGCCAGCTCAGGGTCGGCATGGGCAGCAAAGTACTGCTGGACCATCGGGGTGTTCATGTCACCGGGAAGCACTGCGTTGGCGCGGATTCCGGCGCGCGCCAGTTGGCGCGTGACGGCGATACTGCGAGTGAGTCCGAGAACCGCATGCTTGCTGGCGGTATATGCGGTCAGCATCGGGTCTGCGCTCACCGACAGGACGGAGGCGATGTTGACGATGCTTCCTCCGCGTCCGTGTCGCAGCATCGCGGCTGCGGCATGTTTGCACACCCAGAAGGGGCCGCGCACGTTCGTCAGATCGATGGCGTCCCAGTCCTCGTTTGTGGTCTCCAGAAAGTTCCGTTCGATCTGACGTCCGGCATTGTTGACCACGAAGTCGAGCGTTCCGAAGCTGGTCTCGACCTGTGTGAGGGCGTCGACCACGCTCGGTTCGTCCGTGACATCGGCCTGTAAGGCGACGACGGTCCCTTGCAGACCCCGGGCCATTCGCGCGGTTTCCTGCAAGGTGTCGGCGTTGCGGCTCAGGGCGATGACATTGGCGCCGTGGGCGGCCAGCGCCAGCACTGTTGCCCGGCCGAGACCACCGGAAGCGCCGGTGACGAGTCCGGATTTAGCTGTGCAAGAGAGCATGTGGCTCCTCAACTAGGGCGAGATCGCGACTGACGGGCCCATTGCGAGATATCCCGCTCCGGGCGCGTGACTGCGAGACACGGCGACCAAACCCAGGGTCATCGACACCGGGCACTCGTCGGGTTCCGCGAATGACTCGGTTCGGGATTCGCTGACTGGGATGGGAAGAATGGTTGTTGCCCGAAAACCTACCGTGGCAAGCGGCCGATGGCCCAGGTTTGCGCAACCTATTTATGTCCCGCTTATCTCCCGTTACAGAAGTGCCCACACTTGATCCTGCGAAGATTCGACGCTGACGTGACCATCTCCGCGTCAGTGATGAGTTGTGCTGTGTGACCGTGAAAAGCGCGTCTGCGTCATTTCAGAACGATCGTCACCACGTTGGGCACACAAGGGCATCAGTGGCCTGCTCGCCGTTCAGGCGCTCGGCGACACCATCGGCAAGCCGCGCCATCTCATCGCCGACCGCGCCTACAACTACGTCACCAACGACACGTTCGCCCTGCCCGTCTGGGAGCTCGGCTACACCACCATCTACGACCTGCACCGCTCCAGCGCTCGCGGCACACACCCCGGCCCCGGGAGTAGCGACACCACGATGGACGTCGGCGTGCGTGCGCGACTCGCACAGCATGCCGACGACATCCCGCACACCGGGCACCCCGTGCGGCTGCGGGTGCACCATCACATTGTCCGACGCGGACTACCCGGACCTGCGGATGCCGTTCCAGCGCGGCACCCTCGTATGGGAGGCGTCGTATCACCGCAGGGTCGGGATCGAGAGCCTGTTCGCCGACCTCAAACGCAACCGCCTCACCGCGGATACTGGCTGAACATCCTCAATCTTCACGACTGGGTCACCCGGCGGGAGGTTCTCGATTCCTGGGGTCGGTTCCTCGACGAACCCGAACCCGAACGCCGACCTCGACGGCGGCGGCGCAGCACCCACTCCGCCACGCGCTACGCAGCATCTCTGGCCGCCACGGGACCGGGCAGATGACTGCTCCGCCCCGCCGCCGGAATGCACGGATCCCGGTAGCCGACCTCGACCACCCACCGAAAATGACCGGTTATCAGGCACGGGTTCGCCAGATTCACCGCCCCACAGCGCCGAACATCGGGCACACCGACCGAAGATCCGCTCGAAACGGGCATCACAGCGTCGAATGCGCAGAAATAGGGGTCCGAATCCGATCCCGGGCCAAAATTGGATGAGAGGCGCGCGCTCGAGCCTGCTGCCGCTACCGTCGATACGGGCCACGCTTCGCCAAGAGGCCGTCACGCCGACGTTGCGCATCAGATGCACCTTCCTGACGTGACTTGGAAGATACTTGCGTCAGTCGGTCGAGCAAGAGGCGGCTCAGCCCAGTTCGCTCCATCCCAGTCGCCGGCGGAAGCGCATCTCATTCGGTGCCAGGCCGGCATCGATCGAGGATCATCTCTCGAAACCGGCTCGAGATGATCGGTGACATGTGGATGATGTCGAATTAGGATGTGGGATACCATTGTTAGATGTCGAGATCGCGTCTACTACGGTCACCGCAGCGCCCGCCGTAGCGACTCGTCTGAGACTCACGCACGGGGGTGGCAGGGTCCTTGCTTGCTGCGTTGCGTGGCATGTGCTTATCGGATCGTTGGGCGTGCGAAGTAGGCAGTGTGTATTCGGCAGGCGATACTGGGATCGCAGTCTGACAGGTATGTCGCCTGTCGGAGGGCTTCGGAGAAGCGGGCTGCGGTCATCCCGAACTGAACCATGATTTCATCCGCCGGCGGGCCTCCGTACGGGAGCCAGGTCAATGCAAGGCGAATCAGCTGGTCGGCCTCTCGCGGTATGCGGGAGTGTTTTTCCGTGCGGAGTTTGTCGCGCAGACGTTGTCTGCGGGGGAGTCGGTACGCTGCGGGGTGCTCGTCGTCGGCGGCGGTTGTGTCGGCGAGATGGCTTCTGCTGGATTTGGGGTCGGGACGGAAGTTGCGGGTCTTGGTGGGCGGTTCAGGCATGGGAAACCAGCTGTCTCGGGAGTGTGTTCATTCGAAGTGCGCGGGATCGGCCGGCGCCGGTCGCTACAGTCGGGCGGCGGTCAGCTTGTGGCCGGTCGGGGCGGCGGCCGCCGCCCCGGTGCAGATGTCGGCGTCCGCCGCCCGCCTTCACGGGCGGTTGATACCGTGCCGGGAGGGCGACGGCAGCTTCACAAGGGGAATGCTTTGTTGGGGAAGGTGTTGTTCCAGATTTCGGCGAGCGTGCCGTCTGCGATCAGATGCTGGATCGCCCCGTTCAGACTGTTGCGCAAAGCATCTGAATCCTTGCGCACCGCAATGCCGTACGGGTTTCCTGTGGGTGCGATGAATGCGACCCGCAGCTTGCCGGTGGCTTCGAGTGCCGGTAGGACGATTTCGTCGTCGACGAACGCATCGATGGTGCCGTCGATGGCGGCGTCGGCCATTTCGTGGAATGCATCGTCACCGGAACCGAATTGGACGACCTCGGCGCCGGCGAATGATGCTGCCAGTGCAATGTTGGTGGTGCCCGTGATGGCTCCGACCTTGCGGCCGACGAGGTCGGCGGCCGAGCAGACGGGGCTGTCGCTCCGGACGACCACTCCCTCGTCGAACCGTCCGTAGGGGATGGTGAAGTCGACAATCTTCTCGCGGTCGGCAGTGATGGCCTGGTTACACAAGATTGCATCGCACCGCCGTTCGGTCAGGGTCGGCACGAAATCGGACCACCGACGTACGTCGACCCACTGCAGGTCGAGGCCCAGGTAGTCGGCCAGCGCACGGCCGAGGTCGGGTTCGTAGCCGACTCGCACGCCATCGACGACCGATGTCATTGGGGGAGCGGCGATGTCCGTCGAGCACAGGACGAGAGTTCCGGATTGAATGAGTTCGAGATCGCTCACGGTAAGGATCCTTCTGAAGGTGATACCGGCATGGAGGATCGGACCCCGCCCTGGGGCGGGGTCCGACATGATGAGTTACGGGGTGTAACGCAGGTAGGTGTTGAAGTCCCAGTCGGTGATCGCGCCCGAGCGCCGGTTGCATTCGTCACGCTTGCAAGAGGTGAAGGTGTCGTAGAGCGACCCGGGCAGAACGGAGCGGACCGCCTTGTCTTCCTCGAGGGCGTCGAGGGCTTCGGACAACGTCAGCGGCGGCGGCGCGAAGGTTGAGGGAGCATCGTCGCCGGAGGGTGCGTAGGCGTTGCCGAGTTCGGGTTTGCCGGGGTCGACGTTGCGACGGATGCCATCGGCCATCGCGCCGATCAGCGCGGCGTGGGACAGATAGGGATTGACGGCTGCGTCGGGGGACCGGACTTCGACGCGTCCGGGCAGCACGCGATAGTTGGTCGTGCGGTTGTCGTATCCCCAGTTGGTGACCGCCGGGGCGAACAGTCCAACGTCCCAGAAGCGGGCATAGGAGTTGGTCGTCGACGCGAACACCGCGGTCATTCCGCGGGTGTGCTCGAGCAGGCCGCCGAGCGCGTGGCGTCCCAGTTCGGTGAGATCGTCGTCGTCCGCGAACACGTTTTCCTCGCCCCGCCACAGGCTCGCATGGTGGTGGCAGCCGTTGGCCATGATTCCGGGGACCGGCTTGGGCATGAAGGTGGCCAGAACACCGAACTCCTTGGCCACCGCCATGCAGATTTGCCGGTAGGTGATCAGTCGGTCGGCCGTCGCGAGGGCGTTGTCGTAGAGGAAATTGCACTCGAGCTGACCAGGGTCTTCGTAGTCGGACTGGATCATCTCGAAGCCCAGTTCCTGAGCGTACTGCGTGATGCGCTTGAGGATCGGCATCATTTCCGCGATGTGCTCGAGGTGGTAGGACGGGCCCACCCACTCGGGGAAGAAGGAGGCGGAGCGGTCGATGGCGTCCGGACCGCTGAACCAGCTCATCTCCGGTTCGCACCCGGTCCGGAGTTCGAGCCCCGTCTCTTCCCGGAAGGCGGCGATGACGCGCTTGAGGTTGCCGCGAGCGTCGGCCTCCTCCGGCTCTCCAGGCCCGACCTCCTCACGCAGCGAGCGGTAGTGGTCGCAGAACACTCGTGCCACGCTCCGGTCCCACGGCAGGATCTGCGCCGTGCCCAGGTCGGGCACCAGCAAGCCCTCCCGGGTGCTGATACCACCTGGTCCGAGCAGCTCACCGGCCAGGCTCGCCTGCAGGCCGCCGGCGGCGGCGTAGCCGAACGGCACGCCCTTGCGGGCCGCAGTGTCGAGGAAGTATTTGGCCGGCATCACCTTTCCGAGGACGCGGCCCTGCACACTCACGTACTGGCAATGCACGTGCGTGACACCGCGTTCGTCGAACAGCTGCCGACACCGATCCAGTTCGGATTCGCGGGCGGGATCGCTGAGCGCCAGCTCGAGTGGGGTCGTGTGTTCGCGGGGGGTGGGCATACTTTGGCCTCCGGGTCTCAAAGATAGTGTGCTGCGCCGCACCCCATCAAGAGGATTCGGTCGATGGTGCGTGCGGCACGGGAACCCAGGGTCGAACCCTGGGTGGTTAATTTAACATCTGACATTAGATGTTAGGCTTTTGTTTCCTGTTTCGCAAGCCCCGAGTGCCCGTGCATTCGGCATCGAGACCGGTCTGTACGAATGTTCCGGCGCCGCGAGTGCTGCGCCGGGACATCGGGTCTCAGGGCTCAACCGTGCTTGATCCACAGGTGTTTGACCTGGGTGAACTCGTCGATGCCGTAGCTCGAGCCTTCGATGCCGTAGCCGGAGTCCTTGAGCCCGCCGTGCGGCATCTCGGGAAGCATCGACAGGTGGTCGTTCATCCAGACGGTGCCGCACTCGAGGCGCGGGGCGGTGTTCATCGCCCGGTTCAGGTCGCGGGTCCACAGCGACGCGGCCAGCCCGAAGGGGGTGCCGTTCGCCCATTCGACCGCCTGGGCGTCGGTGTCGAACGGTTGCACGGTCACGACCGGCCCGAAGATCTCCTCCTGAACGATCGTGTCACCCTGCTCGACGCCGGTGATCACTGTCGGGGTAACGAAATTGCTGTCGGTGTCCGGGTCGAGGTGCCCGGTCAGGATCTTCGCGTTCTGGGCGCTGTGGATGTAGTCGACAACCCGGTCGCGGTGCCCGCGATAGGCGAGCGGCCCCATCTCGATGTGCTCGCCCTCCTCGGGTGCGCCAACTTGGACCGACTCGAACGCGGGCACGAGGCGATCGAGAAAATCGTCGTAGCAGGACTTCGCCACCAGAAGCCGCGACGCGGACAGGCAGACCTGGCCGGAATTGACCGTGGCGGCATGACGAATGCCGGCGACCACCGCATCGAGATCGGCGTCACCGAACACGATGGCGGGACAGTTCCCCCCCAACTCGAGATGCACCCTTTTGAGGGTGTGGGCCGCCGCGGCGGCCACCGCCTTTCCGGTGGCGACGGCGCCGGTGACCGACACCATGCGAATCTTGGGATGCTGGGAGAGCGCGGAGCCGACCGGATCGCCCTGTCCGGTAATGACGTTGAGGACTCCGGGCGGCAGGATCGGGGCCGCCAGGTCGGCGAGGGCCAGTGCCGTCAACGGGGTCTGCTCGGCGGGTTTGAGCACGCACACGTTACCCGCGGCGAGTGCGGCACCGGTCTTCCAGATCGCACCCATCAGTGGGAAGTTCCACGCCGTGATCAGGCCTACCACCCCGACGGGTTCCCGGCGCACAATCGAGGTGGCACCCCGGCGGAATTCATTGGACGCCAGTCCTTCTGAGCTGCGTATCGCACCTGCGAAGAAGCGCAGGCCGTCGATCGCCTCGTCGACCTCGCCGCGGGCATTCAGGATGGGCTTGCCTACATTCGCCGATTCGAGATCGGCCAACTCGCTCCTGTGTGCGGCCATCGCGTCGGCGAGGGCGAAGAGGTACTCCGAGCGCTCCCGCGGGGTCGTCTCCCGCCAGGTCTGCCAGCCGGTTTCGGCGGCCTCGACCGCGTGGTCGACGTCGACGCGGGAACTCGCTGCCACCTCGCCGAGGACCGTGCCCGTTGCCGGATTCGTGATCGGCGCTCGTGCGCCGTCGGCGGGGTCGACCCACTGTCCGCCGATGAAGTTCCGGCTGCGTATCTGCTTCATGAGGTCGCTCCTTCGTTGACATTCATATATCTAACCTATAATGTCAGAGGTTAGAAGGCAAGATTCCCCGAGACTGAGTCAGAGTGGAGGTAGTCGAGTTGAGTACGAATCCCGTGCAGACCGTCGATTCCGACCCGAGCAGGCATCTGTGGATGCATTTCAGCAACATGGGTGCGTATGCGCAGGGGGTCGAAGTCCCGGTCATCGTCCGCGGAGAGGGTTGCTACGTGTGGGACCAGCACGGGAACCGATACCTCGACGGCCTGAGTTCGCTCTACTGCGTGAACGTCGGCCACGGCCGCACCGAGCTGGCCGAGGCTGCGGCCAAGCAGGCTACCGAGTTGGCCTTCTTCCCGACGTGGTCCTTCGCTCATCCCCGCGCGATCGAGCTCGCGACCAAGATCGCCGACCTGGCGCCTGCGGATCTCAACCGCGTGTTCTTCGTCGGCGGTGGCGGCGAAGCCGTGGACTCCGCCTTCAAGCTCGCCCGGCAGTACCACAAGATTCGCGGCAAGGCCGGCAAGTACAAGGTGATCTCCCGCAACACCGCCTACCACGGCACCACCTTGGGCGCACTGGCGGCGACCGCGTTGTCGCCGGCAAGGGCCCCTTTCGAGCCGCTGCCCATCGGCGGAAGCCACGTGACAAACACCAACGTCTACCGGCTGGACCCGCAGGCGGTCGATACGCTCGCCGAGGCGATCCGGGAAAGAATCGAGTTCGAGGGACCGGACACCGTCGCGGCGGTGATCCTCGAACCGGTCCAGAATTCGGGAGGCTGTTTCGTCCCGCCGGAGGGCTACTTCCAGCGCGTGCGGCAGATCTGCGACCAGTACGACGTCCTGCTGATCTCCGACGAGGTCATCTGCGCCTTCGGACGACTGGGCGAGTGGTTCGGCGCCCAACGGTTCGACTACGTGCCCGACATCATCACCACAGCCAAGGGCCTCACCTCCGCCTATGCACCGATGGGGGCGGTCATCGCCTCCGACCGCGTCATCGAGCCGTTCCTCACCGACAACAACGTGTTCGCCCACGGTGTCACCTTCGGTGGGCACCCGGTCGCCTCGGCGGTCGCGCTGGCGAACATCGAGCTGATGGAGAGCGAGAAGATGCTCGAAAACGTGCGCGCCAACGAACCAGTGTTGCGCGGAATGCTCGAGTCGCTGCGCGACATTCCCCTGGTCGGTGACGTGCGCGGGGCGGGCTACTTCTGGGCGATCGAACTGGTCAAAGACCCCGCGACGAGGCAACGCTTCTCGCCGGCCGAGGGCAAAGCGCTGCTGGCGTTCCTGGCCCCCGAACTCTATCGGCGGGGACTGATCTGCCGCGCGGACATGCGCGGAGACCTCGTGGTCCAACTGGCGCCGCCGCTCATCGCCGGCCCCCCACACTTCGCCGAGATCGAAACCATCCTGCGATCGACACTCGTCGACGCCGCGGCGCTCTCGTTGCCGACCGACTGACCCAGGAGAAAACCGATGAGCACGATCGACACCACAGGTCTGCCCGAATACCAGATGTACATCGACGGGCACTGGGTCCCCGCCGGGACCGGAGCCCGCTACGCCACCACCAACCCCTACACCCAGGAGCCGTGGTCGACGGCCCCCGACGGCGGCGCCGCCGACGTCGACCGCGCCGTCACCGCCGCCCGCGCCGCCCTGACCACCGGGCCGTGGTCGACCACCACCGGCGCCGAGCGCGCACGGTTGATGCGCACCCTCGCGGATCTACTCGAGCGCGATGCCGCCGCACTCGGCGCTATCGAGACCACGGACAACGGCAAACTGTTACGCGAAATGGCCGCCCAGATGGCCTATCTGCCCCAGTGGTACCGGTACTACGCCGGAATCGCCGAGACACTCGGCGGCGACACACTGCCGTCGGATCGCCCGAACTTCTTCATCTACACCCGACGCGAGCCGGTCGGTGTCGTCGGCGCCATCCTGCCCTGGAACTCACCCCTGATGCTGCTGGCGTGGAAGCTCGCGCCCGCGCTCGCGGCCGGCTGCACCCTCGTCGTCAAACCCTCCGACTACACCCCCGCCTCGACCCTCGAATTCGCCGAGCGCATGGACGAGGCGGGCTTCCCTGCGGGTGTCTTCAACGTCGTGACCGGCATCGGATCGGAGGTCGGCAAGGCCCTCGCCGGCCACCCCGGCATCGACAAAATCGCCTTCACCGGTTCCACCACGGTCGGGGTCCAGGTCGGCCGCGCGGCTCTCCAGAACATGACCCGGGTGCTGCTCGAACTCGGCGGCAAGTCCGCCCAATTGGTGTTCCCCGACGCGGATCTGGAAGCCGCCGCCAACGGTGTCATCGCCGGAGTATTCGCCGCCACCGGGCAGACCTGCCTGGCCGGCTCACGCCTGCTGGTCCACGAATCAATCCACGACGAGCTGGTCGAGCTGATCGTGCGCCGCGCACAGACCATCGTGCTGGGCGACCCGACG